>ENA-OSEO01001602-OSEO01001602.1-sediment-metagenome-genome-assembly--contig:-NODE-1602-length-39389-cov-3.554767_pt1 | contig 39389 bp, 31 predicted proteins | sample MGYA00237883_ERZ534232 | MGnify/ENA metagenome assembly ERZ534232 | reverse complement strand
GATCTCCTTTCGGTTTATTAATTCAACGGTACAGCAACTCTTAAAATCCCTCCCAACCTCCCTTTTATAAAGGGAGGAGAATAGTTGGTCCCTTTATGAAAGGGAGGTCAATCCTTTCCCCCTTTTTCAAAGGGGGTCAGGGGGATTTTTTCTATGGCTCAAAAAAACCTTCCGCGTCAAATTATGAGTATATGTACATACTCTAGGTCATTAACGACGCATGTCAAGGATCTTTTCCGTTTCATCGACCTTTATATGCGATATGCGCCCGATTTTTACCGTTGCCCCCTCTGCGCAGCGACGCCACTTTCGAGATGATTTAAAACCGATAATATGGTAAACCTTCACCATTGCCGGTGAGAACCCGGAAGCCATGGCAAATATGTCTTGGATCTAAAAAACCCTGAACCCAAAATGAGGAGCCCCCATGAAGATCGAACGGATCAAGGCGCTGCCGCTGAATGCAAAGATTGAAAAGCCGTTTCGGATTGCCACCACCACCTTTACCGAAGTTCGTGCACTCATCGTCACGGTCACCACCGACACGGGGCTGACCGGCATCGGGGAGAGTGTGGTGCGATCTGCACCGGGGGCGACGGGGCAATTGGTGGAAGCGATGCTGGCCGAAACGATCCTCGGCAAGGATCCCATGGATGCGGCCGCACGATGGTGGGATATGTTTTCGGCCATGCGCACCCGGGGCCACAGCAAGGGCCATTTCGTCGAGGCCATCAGCGGGGTCGATGTGGCGCTCTGGGATATCATCGGAAAAGCCCTGGGTATTCCCGTTTACCGCGCCCTGCACGGCTTCGGCCGCAAGACGCTCCCTTCGTATGGTTCTTCCGTCTTCTGTGACGACATCGACCGCATGGTGGAAAAATCGGAAGCATTGCTCCGCCAGGGATACCGGGCCATAAAAATCAAGCTGGGGATGGGGCTTGAGACCGACGTCGCGGCCCTCCGGGCCATCCGATCCGCGGTGGGGGAAGAGATCGGTCTGATGGTCGATGCCAACAGCCGGTATGATGCGGCAACGGCCGTCCGGCTCGGCCGAAGGCTGGAACCCTACAATATCGAATGGTTCGAAGAACCGGTCCCCCCCGATGATCTGAGGGGCTACCGGCAGGTCAAAGCCGGCCAGCCCCTTGCCGTGGCCGGCGGCGAGGGCGAATTCTCCCTTTACGGGTTCAGGGATCTTCTCGCCACCGAGGCCCTGGACGTGGTTCAGCCCGATATCGGGCGGGTGGGCGGATTTACCGAAGGGATGCGGATTGCCGCACTGATTCAGGCGAACAATCTGAAACTCTCCCCCCATACCGGCATGTTCTCCGCGCTCAACGTGGTGGCGGCCATGCATTACGCCGCCGCGGCACCCAATTTCATGGTGTTTGAATTCATGGAAATCGATCACCCCTTGATGGACATCTTCACGACCCCGATGCCCCGGCCGGAAGACGGCAGGCTGGCGGTGCCCGATGGCCCCGGGCTGGGGGTGGAACTGGATATGAAGAAAATCCAGCGATGGATCGAAAAATAAACCCCTGACTCCGAGGTGAACATGACCCCGACACAGGCCGACATCGTCGTCTGCGGCGCCGGGATTGCCGGCGTTTCCGCCGCCTATCACCTCGCCGTGCGGCAGGGACTCAAAGATATCCTGCTGATCGACGAGCGTGCCCCGTTGACCCTCACCAGCGACAAATCAACCGAATGCTACCGCAACTGGTGGCCCGGGCCGGGAAACACGATGGTCAGGTTCATGAACCGCAGCATCGACCTGCTCGAACGGCTGGCCGAAGAAAGCGGCAACTATTTCAAGATGAACCGCCGCGGGTATGTCTTCCTGACGGCCGATCCGGACACGGCATCGGCGATGGAGCGCTCGGCAACCGAAATATCCCGGCTGGGCGCGGGTCCTTTGCGCCGCCACCAGGGTGCGCCCGACGACCCTGCCTATCCGCTGTGCGACCCCCATACCTTCGACGTTCACCTGAAGGGAGCGGATCTGGTGCTCGCTCCGGATGGCATCCTAAAGCGGTATCCGTTCATTTCCCATCGGGCGGCGGCCATGCTGCATGCCCGGCGCTGCGGATGGTTGAGCGCCCAGCAGTTGGGCATGTACCTTCTCACCTCCGCCAAAACCCATGGAACGAAATTTTTGAAGGGCCGGCTGAGCGGGGCGTCGGTCCGTTCCAACCGGATAGAATCCGTTTCGGTGCTCACCGGCGACGGGCCCCGGCAGATCGAAACCCGTTGCCTTGTCATTGCCGCAGGACCGCTTCTCAAATCGGCCGCGGCGATGATCGGAGTCGATGTGCCGGTATTCAACGAACTGCACAGCAGAATCGCCATCAACGACCCGCTCGGCGTGGTTCCCCGGGATGCGCCGCTGATGATATGGCAGGATCCCGTTTCGCTCTACTGGAGCGAAGAAGAACGAAAGACCCTCGCACAGGACGACGATACGCGGTGGCTGCTCGATCCGTTTCCCGCGGGGGTGCATTTCCGTCCGGAGGGGGGCGCCGAAAGCCGCAGCCTGCTGGGGATATGGACCTACGACACCGCCGTTTGCGAACCGGTATTTCCGCCCGTTTTCAGAGAAGACCATGGCGAGATCGTCATGCGCGGCCTGGCGCGCATGGTTCCCAAGCTGGCCGTCTACCTGGACAAAATGAGCCGGCCCGTCGTGGACGGGGGGTACTATTGCAAGACCCGGGAAAACCGCCCCCTGATCGGCCCCCTTCCCGTCAACGGGGCCTATGTGATCGGCGCCCTTTCGGGGTTCGGCATCATGGCGGCCATGGCCGCGGGGGACCTGCTGGCATCCCATGTGGCCGGGGGTACGCTTCCCGACGAGGCGTCCGCATTTCTGCTGAGCCGGTATGAGGACCCGCAATACCGGCGGCTGCTGGATGAATGGGACGCGACCTCCGGACAGTTGTAGCTTCTGTATCGAAGGAATCAACCCGATCCCTTCGCCCAAAGCGCGTCGACAAAAAAGATGACATTTAAAGATCACCGCAGCCCCCGAATAAAATCCTCCACCGCCGCCACCCCGTCGGTGTCGATGATACGGATCGTTTCAGACCCGATGACCGCGATTTCGACCCTGCCTTTGAGAAAATCGATATCCTGCTTTTCTTTGACCCCGAAACCCAGTGCCAGGGGAAGGTCCGTGGCCCTGCGGCACCGATCCAGATAGCGGGTGAGGGATTCCGAAAAATCGGTCCGCGCGCCGGTCACCCCCTTGCGGGCCATGCAGTAGACAAACCCCCGGGCCAGGGAAGCCAGGACCGTCATCCGTTCAGGGGGGGTTGTGGGTGAAAAGATAAAGATCGGCGCCAGCGACTGGCGGTCCATGGCCTCAAGATATTGCCCCCCCTCCTCGGGGGGCAGGTCCGGAACGATGGCCCCGTATAGACCGGCATCCCGCATGGATGCGGCAAAGCGGTCCACACCGTATTGAAACAGAATGTTGTAATAGGTCATGAACAGAAAGGGAATCTCGAAGGACCGGGTCACCCGCCGGGCAAAATCAAAACACTGTTGAACCGTGGATCCGGCGGCGAGCGCCTTTTGATTGGCGTGCAGAATCACCGGGCCGTCTGCGATGGGCTCCGAGAAAGGGATCTGAAGCTCCATCAGGTCCACCCCGGCCGCCACCATAGCCTCGACGATCCCGAGGGAATCCTCGAAGGAAGGGTAGCCGAGGACGATGTGGGTCATCAGCAGGATCTCTTTTTCCTTGCACCGTTTTCGAAGATAGGTTTCAAGCATGTCGTTTCCTCGCGTTGATCATGCAGGGGCGAATACGCATTCGCCCCTACCGTGAAATGATCTCCGACGGATAAAGGTACCCGTCCTTGTTGGCCGATGCCCCGTCTAAGTCGATGATCCCGCCCTTCCGGGGTGACGGTTGTAGTCCTCCGCTTTCTTGATAATAAATTCCCGCCATTGCGGATCGTCAAAAGCGTCGGCCACCGTGAAAATATCCTTGTCCCCCCGGCCGGACTGATTGATCAGGATGCAGGCATCGGGGGGCAGGGTCGGGGCCTCCTTGAAGGCCTGGACGAATGCATGGGCGGATTCCAGTGCGGGGATCAAGCCTTCCTTTTGAATCGTGAGCGAAAGGGCGGAGACGACTTCCGCATCGGTGGCCGATTCGAACCGAACCCGACCGGATTCCTTCAGGTGGGAGAGGATGGGCGAAACCCCCACATAATCCAGCCCCGCGGCGACGCTGTGGGTTTCCCGCATCTGCCCGTCCCGGTCCTGGAGAAAATAGGTCTTGTAGCCCTGGGCCACGCCGATGCGTGCATCGGTACCCGAAAGCCGGGTGGCGTGAAGCCCGGTCCCAAGCCCCTTTCCGCCGGCCTCCACCCCCACCAGGTCCACGTTATCGGACAGGAAATCATGAAAAATCCCCATGGCATTGGACCCTCCCCCCACACAGGCGTAGATGCGACGGGGAAGTCGGCCTTCCCGCTGGAGCATCTGCGCCCGGGCCTCCTTTCCGATGATGGACTGAAAATAGGTGACCATCTCGGGAAACGGGTGCGGTCCGCAGGCCGTTCCCAGCACGTAATGGGTCGTGTCCATGTTGCTGACCCAATCCCGGAACGCCTCGTTGATCGCATCCTTGAGGATCCGGGTGCCCTCCCGGACGGGAACCACCTCCGCCCCCAGCCGCTGCATCCAGAAGACATTGGGCCGCTGGCGCTCCACGTCGACCTCCCCCATGTAGATGGTGCAGCGGAACCCGAACTTTGCGGCCATGGTGGCGGTGGCCACCCCGTGCTGGCCCGCACCGGTCTCGGCGATCACCCGGTCTTTTCCCATCCGCCGGACCAGAAGCCCCTGCCCCATGACGTTGTTTGCCTTGTGCGCCCCGGTATGGTTCAGATCCTCCCGTTTGATGTAGATACGCGCCCCGCCGAAATGCCGGGTCAGATTCTCGGCAAAGGTCAGCGGGGTGGGACGGCAGGAATAGGTCGACAGGATATCCGTGTACGCCTGCCAGAAGGCCGGATCGTGTTTCGCAGCGGAAAATGCCGCCTCCAGTTCATCAAAGGTGGCGACCAGGATTTCCGGAAGGAAGGCGCCCCCGAACCGCTCATAGTATCCGCGATGCTTCATGTGATCGTCCTCCAAGTATTTGGGAAAAGATAAACCGGTCGGTCCGGCAAAAGAGTTCCGCATACACCGCGTTGCCGGCCCCTTGGAAATCGAGATATCGCTTGACCAGCAGGATCGGCTGATCCGGGGGGACCCCCAGAAGCTTCGCCCGTTTCCCGGAGGCCGTGCCGATTCGAAAGGTCTGCCGCCCGCCGACGGGGCGCAGGTAGTAGCGCTCTTGAACGATTTGGGATAGCGAACGGCCGGTCATGTCCACCCGATCGATGCCTTCGAAAAGAACAGGATCCAGATACATCTCCTCGATCAGAACCGGGGTGTTTTCCACCGTGCTGAGCCGCGACAGAAAATAGGCGCGCTCGCCGGAGAAGGGATTTTCCGCATCCCCGCGGACCGCTTTGAGCCGGGTGTTGATCACCATTCGAGGGGTTACCGAAATTCCCTTATCCCGGAACGCCGCGATGGTTCCTGCAAGGGAAAAAAGATCCACGGCGGTGGGGGCGGACCGCACAAAGGTCCCCGCGCCGCGTCGCCGCACCAGCACCCCGTTTCGCACCAGCCGGTCGGTGGCCTGCCGAACGGTGGGACGCCCGATACCGAAGGTTCTCGCCAGTTCGTGTTCCGATGGAATCCGTGCCCCTTCCGGGTGGCGGCCGGATCGGATGTCCGCCAGCAACCGATCGGCCAGCTGCCGGTAGAGCGGTATCGGAGATTCTTGATTCAATGCCTGCATCCCTGCCTCCACGCGAATCGTTTTCCGGGTACATTATATTGGTAAAGTTGTCAAGACAAATATGCCTCCTTCGCAAAATGTTTCTTTCCCCTCCCTTTTACCCCGACCCTTCCCTGCGGGTTCCACCAAAAGCGGATTTCGGGAAAGGAGAGGGAGTTTTTTCGTTGAAATGTTAAAGCTTTTCGTGGCTTATCCGATTAAAGCAGTGATGGCGGGCGCGTTGGGGCGCCGGCTGTTTCACGCTGTGAATGCATCGCGATTGCAGATGGGTTTTCCCACAGGAGGCTATTGGTGCTGCCGAAACTGATCAATCCAATGCGGGTCCGCTGGGTCGGCATCGCCCTGGTTGCGTTTTCGCTGCTGGGGACCGGGGCGGTCCTGCAGTTTCTGGTCCGAAACGAACAGCGGTATGGAACCCAGGATATCATGAGCAAGGGCAACTACCTGGCAAGTCTCATCGCCCTGCACCCGATAAAGGATTTCCAGGGGGAAAACCGCGAATTTTTCCTGAGAACCTTCCGCGAGTACCTGTTTTCAGAAAGGCTGCTCTACTGTCTGATTCACGACACGGAGGGAAATCCGCTGCTGGTCCTCGCCCCCCAGGGGCTTCCCTCGTCCATTCCCAAAGAGGTCCAGCTCAGATCGCTCCATACCATGGGGCTGACGACCCAGTCCTTTAACCTCGACGGGCTCAAGTATACGATCTATGAATTCGCCAAACCGATCATCCGCAGCGGCCAGAAGGCCGGTACGGTAAGACTCGGTTTCAAAGAGCCCAACATATCGTTCGTATCCCCCGATCGGATCAGCCTGCTGGCGATGATCGCCTTTTTCATCTTCGCCACCGGCACCTTTGTCTACTACGGAATGGCCAAGGCCCTGAATCCGTTAAAAAACCTTTACCAGAGCCTGGGGCTCTTCTCCCCCGCGGATAAGGCAAACGGCCGGCAGCCCGATAATGCCTCGGGCTTTTTGCACATCCTCAAGGATCTGGAGCAATCCTTCTTTCAAATCAAGGAAACCATCAAAAAGACGGAAACCGAAAATGCGGCCATTGCCGGCCGGCTGGGGGTGGTGACCTTCGAAAGAAACCAGATTTCAAAAATCATCGATTCCATCGATTTCGGTATCATCATCACCGATATTCAGGACACCGTCCATTTCATCAACGCTTACATGGCCAACCTTTTGAAAATCGACAAAGAACGATCGATCCAGCAACCCCTGAGCGCCGTTCTGCCCAATGAAACCGTGGGCGCGTTTATTTCCCACCAGGAATCTTTTAAAACCAGCGCCAATGTGCATCATATCGAAACGGAGATACCGGAATTCGCCCCGGGAGAGATCTTCCAGGTTTCCCTATCCTACCTGAAAGATTCCGGAGGCGCGGTGGTCAGCAAGATGATCTCGGTGCGGAACATCACCCAGCAGAAAACCGCTGAAAAAACCCAGCACGAGTTCATCGCCAATGTCGCCCACGAGTTTTTAACCCCGCTGACCACGATCAACTCCTACACCGAGATGCTCATCGACGATGAGGTGACCGACAGGGAGCTTCAGAAGGAATTTTACAACACGATCAGCGATGAAGTCGGCCGTCTGAGCACCTTCATCCAGAACCTTCTGAATATGTCCAAAATCGAAATGGGGGGGCTGACCCTCGATTCGGGGCTTGTGAAAACCGACTGGCTGGTGCTCGATTGCATCAAGGCGGTGGAAAAAACGGCCCAGGAAAAACAGATCGCCCTGCAAAAGAAACTGCCGGATAATTTCCCGACCCTGATCGGGGACAAGGAGCTGTTGAAAACCGCCCTGATCAATCTGCTGGGAAACGCCGTAAAGTATACCCCGGAAGGGGGTCAGATCATCTTTTCGCTTTCCGAGGGGGAAGCCGAGGTGGTCTTTGAAGTCAGCGACACCGGCTATGGCATCTCCGAAGAGGAGCTGCCGCGGATATTTGAAAAGTTTTACCGCTCCAAAAACCCGAACATCCTCGAACAAAAGGGCAGCGGGCTCGGCCTGGCCATGACCGCGGAAATCGTCCAGCTTCACGAGGGCAAGATCGAGGTCGAAAGCGAATTGAACAAGGGCACCCATTTTACGGTTCGACTGCCGAGGGAGGAATTCACCCTTGGAAACCCGTGAGAAGATCCTGATTGTCGACGATGAACCCTCCATCCGCAAGGTGGTCGCGTTGAAGCTGAAAAACAGCGGGTATCGGGTATTTCTTGCGGTCAACGGGGAGCAGGGTCTGGAGATCATCCAAAGCGAAATGCCCCAGGTGGTCATCACCGATGTCAATATGCCCGGAATGGATGGGAAAAGCCTGTGTGAGCGGACCGAACCGATGAAGCACCAGAGGGATTTTCTGACCATCGTTCTTACGGCCAGCATATCGCCGGGGGATCGGGTGTGGATCGACCGGATGAAAAACACCCTGTTCATGCAGAAACCGTTCAGCCCAGCGAAACTCGTTGCGCACATCGATGCGTATTTGAAACATCTAACCTGATGGATACCAGCCCGTATACAAACCTGCTGCGGAGTCTTTCCCGTATGACCCCGCTGTCAATCGAGATCTGGACCGGGTCGGAACCGGTTTTCAGGTCCGATCCACAACCGGCATCGACCCCCCCCCCGGACAGCGTCAAGGCCTTTTCATCGGCGATCCAGGCGGACCCCAGGTTTCATGCGGTGAACCCGAACCCTGGGGTCTGGATGTACGGCGTGCCCTTGGCCACAGAAGAAAAGGTCGAAGGCATTCTCATCGCACACGGCCCCAACGGGGCGGGAAAAACCAAGCCGGTTGAAACCTTTCTCACCGAAATCGCCCGGCTCATCCAAAGCCACTGGAGCTACCAGAAGGAGTCCGAACAGCTGACCCAGGAGCTGACCCAAAGCTTCGAAGAACTCCATCTCTACTCCCAGCTGGCAAAGCAGATCAAGGACTTGAGGTTTCCGGGGGAACGCTTCAAGCATCTGCTGGAGCAGATGCTCGAAACCATGCGGGTGGACCTGGCCTTTTCCCGGCTTCACCAACGGGATGAATACACGGCGTGTGTTCACCGGCCCGAACTCTTGAATCGCACCGCGGATCCGGAAGGCTTCACCGCGGCGTTGCTCCACGCACTTGCCCAATCGCCCCCGACGGAGGAGGAGACCTACCGTATCGTCGATGATTCGCGTAAATATGCGGGATACCGGGGCATCCATCCCGAACCGTTCCGGTTTCTCGCCGTAAAGGTCGAGCACCATCAGAAGGTCTACGGCTGGGTGGGACTGGTTGCATTCAATGTCGATGAAATCTTCAGGCGCAGCGAATTGAGCCTGCTGGGCTCCATCGCCGAGCAGGCGGCCATGGTCATCGCCAATACGGATCTTTACCGGGACCTGGAACGATTCGTGATCAACGTGGTAAAATCCCTGGTCTATGCGATTGAAGCCAAGGACTACTATACCAGCGGGCATTCGGAGCGGGTCAACCGATACTGCATGCTGACGGCGAATCATCTTCAACTCAACAAAAAGGTAAAGGAAAATCTCCACTGGGCATCGATCCTGCACGATGTGGGCAAGATCGGCATCCCTGAAGTCATTCTCAACAAGCCGGAAGGGTTGGACACCGAAGAATACGCCCTGATCAAAAACCACCCCCAAAAAGGTTACGACATTTTGAAACCCATCGAACAGCTGGCCGGTTCGCTTCCCGGAATCAGGCACCATCACGAACGGTACGACGGAACCGGGTATCCGGACGGCTTGAAGGGGGATGCCATCCCGTTGATTGCAAGAATCATCGCCATCGCCGATACCTTCGACGCCGTCACCTCGGATCGGGCCTATCGCGCGGGTATCGGTACGAAAGCCGCTTTCACGCTCATGGCGAACGGACGCGGCACCCAATTTGATCCCGACCTGTTCCGCGAATTCCGGAAAGCCTACAGCCAAGAGCACACCCTCTTGAGAAAAGACCCCGATGGCCACAAAAATCATTGAAATGAGCTCACCCCGATACGGGTCGGGCAAGGGGAGCACACGGACGATCATTCCGCTCAAGGCGGCCCTCACCCACCAGAACTGCGCGGGGCTCGCGGCGGCCTATGCGGACGCCGCGGCCAACAACAAGACCGAAATCATTCTGGATTGCCAGGGGTTGACGTTTCTGGACAGCGAGGCCATGGAACTGTTGATCCGCATGCATGAAGAACTCAAGGAAAAAAGCGGCGCACTCAAACTGATCGGGCTGAACGATGTCTGCAGGGACATCCTCATCGCCACCCGGCTGATGAACATTGTGAACGTTTACAAAGACATTCACGGAGCCATTCGAAAATGGCCGTAAACCCAAGTTTCGTCCGAAAAAGAAAACGGCTGGGGGAAATCCTCATCTCCCAGAACCGAATCACCCGCGACCAGCTGACCCAGTACCTCCAGCTTCAAAAAACGACCGGAAAACCGCTGGGGCGGATCCTGGTCGACGAGGGGGTGATCACCGAAGAAGAGCTGAAGCTGACCCTGGGCGAGCAACTCGGTATTCCGCATATCTGGCTTCGCAAAGGTCTGGTGGACCCCAAAATCGTCCCTTTGCTTCCCAAGGAAAAGGCCGCGCTGTTTAAGGTGATCCCCATGTTCCGGGTCAACGGCATGCTCACCCTGGCCACCAGCGATCCCAACGCCATATTCGTCTTCGATGAGGTTTCCAAAATAACCCACCTCCAGGTCCAGCCCGTGTTGTGCCGCGCAGACGACATCGAGGAGGCCATCCATACCTACTACCAGCAGCAGGTCAACATCGATGAGATGATGAGCAGCATCGATGAATCCGAAGTGGAAGTCGTTCAGGCCGCACCGGATCGGGAAATCAGCGAACTGGCCGAAATGGCCGAGGGCAGCCCGGTCATCAACCTGACCAACATGATCCTGCTCAAGGCCATCCGGGATGGGGCCAGCGACATCCACATCGAGCCCCAGGCCGGTAAGTTTCGGATCCGTATTCGTATCGACGGCATGCTCTATGAGTTGATGTCGCCCAAGATCGAGATGCATCCGCTGGTGGTTTCCCGGCTCAAGATCATGGCCAACCTGGATATCGCCGAACGCAGGATCCCCCAGGACGGACGCATCCAGGTCTATGTGGACGGACGCACCGTGGACCTTCGGTTCTCCTCCATGCCGGGCATCCACGGCGAGAAGGTGGTGCTGCGGATCCTCGACAGAAATCGCGCGATTCTGGATATCAACCGGCTGGGCTTCGACGAGGACGTGCTGGAGCGATTCAAGTATTTCCTGCGAAGACCCCACGGCCTGATCCTGGTTTGCGGCCCCACCGGCAGCGGGAAGACCACCACCCTCTATTCCGCGATCACCATGCTCAACACGGTGGAAAAAAACATCATCACCATCGAAGACCCGGTGGAATATCAACTGGAAAACATCAATCAGAACCAGGTGAAGGATTCCATCGGGCTGACCTTCGCGAAATTTCTCAAACATGCCCTCCGCCAAGATCCGGACATCGTCCTGGTCGGTGAGATCCGGGACCGGGAAACCGCCGAAATCGCCATACAGGCCTCGCTGACCGGCCACCTGGTGCTGTCCACCCTGCACACCAACGACAGTCCGAGCACGATTACCCGTATGCTCGAAATGGGTGTGGAACCGTATCTGCTCTCTTCCTCCCTGATCGCCTGTGTGGCGCAGCGGCTGGTTCGAACCATCTGCCCGGAGTGTAAAACCTATTACTACCCGCCCAGGGAGGTGCTGGAAGAACTCGGAGCCGCACAAGACAGCAACCTGCGCCTTTCCCGGGGCAAAGGATGCCAGGCCTGTTACGATTCCGGATACAAGGGCCGGATCGCCATCATGGAACTGCTCGAAGTCGACGGCGGGCTCCAGAACCTGATCCTGAAAAATCCTTCCATCGATACCCTGATCGGGCATCTCAATGAAAAGGGGTACCATTCCCTGCAGAAATCCGGATACCGCAAGGCCCTAAAAGGCCTGACCACCATCGAGGAGGTCAAGCGGGTATCCAGCATGGACATATAACATGGCAATCGGAATCGGTCGCGCTGCCGGTCGTGCAGCCCATACCCCGCGGAAAACCAAACCCCGCACGGACAACCGCTTTACCCTCGGGTGGGGGGGCGGGGTCAGCACAAAGGAACTGCTTTTTTTCTCCTCCCAGCTGTCGCTCATGCTCGAGATCGATACCCCGATCAATCGCGCACTCCAGGCCATCGCGGCGCAAACCAAAAACCCGAAGCTCAAACGGGTGCTGCTGGAAATGCTCCAGGAGGTGGAAGACGGCCGTCAGCTGTCCACCGCCATGCAGCAGCACCCCAGGGTCTTCAGCCCGGTCTTCAGCAGCATGGTTCAGGCCGGTGAGACCGTCGGGCTGCTCAAGGAGATTCTGGACCGGTTGGTGGAGATGGAAGAAAAACGCCAGGCCCTCAGGACCCAGATCAAATCCGCCCTGACCTACCCGGCGGTGCTCAGTGTGATGGCGACCCTGGTGGTTATTTTTGTTCTGGTTGCCGTGTTGCCCAAGTTTACTTCCTTTTTTGCCGGCAAAGAAAGCGTGCTCCCCCTGACCACCCGCATCCTGATGGACCTGAGCCGGTCGCTCAAAGGATACTGGTATCTGTATGCTGCGGCCGGCATCGCCGGCGTGGCGGGTATCCTTGCGTTTTTGAAGAGCATCCCCGGCAGGGCCATGGTAGACTGGATCGTTGTCAGCGGCCCGCTGGTGGGAAACATATCGAACAAAATCTTTACCTGCCAGCTGTTGCGGACCCTCGGCAACCTGATGGTCAGCCATGTCCCCCTGCTCGAAGCCCTGCAGGTGACCCGGGGAACGGTGGGCAACCGACATTTCAAGGCGTTTGTCGACACCATCATGGATCACGTTCACGATGGGGGGAAATTTTCAACCCCCTTTGCCGACTACCCCTACACGCTGGAATCGGTAAAACAGATGGTGGCAACCGGCGAAGAGACGGGCAACTTGTCCAGGGTGATGCTCCGGCTGGCGGAATTTTATGATGAGGAAGTCGATCGGGAGCTCAAAGGGTTTGCGGCGATGATCGAACCCGTCGCCCTGGTGATCATGGGCGGGGTGGTGGGCCTGATCGTCTCCTCGGTGATTTTACCGATGTTCCGGCTGGCCCATGTGATGCAATAGGGCCGACAACCCGCCGGGCCCCACGGACCCGAAGGAAGCGCCGGGATCGCCTCCATTGGGTCTTTGCGGCCTTCCGGCGGGCGTTTTGAAGGTTTCCCGAAGATCGGGACCTTGGGGTAAATAAATTGAATGATTTTCCTAAAGCGTTTGTCGCATTCATCCGATGATAGATGAAAAGGAAGCAGATCCCAGCGATACCATGCAAGGAAAAAGGAGAGGCGTCATGAAGACCCCGGTCTTGTTGAAACGGCTTGGAAAAGACAACTCAGCGGGTTTTACGCTGATCGAAATTCTCATTGTGGTCATCCTGATGGGGATTTTGGCCACCATCATCATCCCCCAGGTCAGCATCTCCACCGACGATGCAAAGCTCAATGCGCTGAAGACCAGTCTGGGAAACCTCCGGGGCGCCATCGAGCTTTACTACTACCAGCATTCCAACGCCTACCCCGGGCAAAAGAGCGTTTCGGGCGGAGCACCGGCAGACGCCGCCGCGGCCCAGGATGCGTTCAAGTACCAGTTGAGCATGTATACCAGTGTCGCCGGGGTGACCTCCACGAGCAAGGACACGACCTACAAGTACGGCCCCTATCTCAAGGACGGTCTGCCCACCAATCCGTACAACGATCTGAATTCGATCAAATGCGACATCGCCACAACCGATATCACCACAAAGGACGGTGCCGGATCCAACGCCGGATGGAAATTCTACACCCAAACCGGGATTCTGGTCTCGGGTGACGGGAGCCATAACGACCTGTAATCGCATACCGCCGGCAGCGCCTTTTATGAGACGGTAGCGACGTTTCTTTGACTTTATAGAAAACCCACCGACCCCTATCCCATCCCCCCGTCGATCCGCCGGATCCTGTGGCACGCGCCTTGCAAAGACCTCCCAGAGGGATGACGAAGCATTCCATCAGTGGAATCGGACCGGTTCCTGCCGGAACGACCCTCCGGCAGGAACCATCAAGACCCTGCAATGCTGTTGGTTTTTCGCGATCCGCGCCCGCGGTCAGTCCGCGGGCCAAGCAGAGGGGTCCACGGGGGATACGTTTTGACAAAAGTGATCAAATTTTTGACGGTGGATCAATCGGTGGGGATGTTCCATCGCCATGTTTGAATCCGCCTACCGATACCCCATCGCCGTCGATTTCGGCGATACGAGCCTTACGGCCGTTCAGTGCAAGGCGGGCCGGCGGGAATTGACCGTCCGGGGGCTCTACCACCACGACCTCAACGGGGCGGGAGAGGATCCGAACCAGGCCACCGAAGCCGTCGTCTCCGCCTTGCGGCAGGTCGCCGGGAGCAGGCAGTTCAGCGGCAGGAGCGTCGTTGCCCATCTGCCCCCGGATCGGATCTTCAGCTTTCCCATCCGGTTTCAAGTCGGTCGAGACGAACGTCTGGAGGATGCCATTGTCAGGGAAACCCAGCATTATCTTCCCTTTCCCCTGGAAAATGCGGTCATCGATTATCCCTCGATCCTTCCGGTAGCGGCCGGCGCCGACAACGCCTACCGCGCCACCATCATCGCCGCACGGATGGAGGACATCCACTACACCCTTGATATTGTAAAGCGCGCACGACTGAGCCTTCAGGCCGTGGACTTTTCGGTATCCTCCCTGGCGCGCCTCCATGATCATCTGTTCGGCATGAACGACAACCCGGTAATCCTGTGCCATGTGGGCCGGTCGCGGACACTGGCCGCGGTGATCAAAAAGGAGGGAATCCTCGGAGAGCGCATGGTTCCGTGGGGATTCTTGGGGCTCATCAAGAAAATCCAGGACAACATGGAGCTGAAAAACGACCGGTACAAGGCCAAAATTCTTCTGAAAGATTACGGTCTGTCCGAAGCCTTGGGGAGCGGTCGCCAAGCGGTTCAAGAGACGACGGCCCAGGAGATGATCTGCCAGATTCTCCACCAGATCATCTCCCCCTATATCGAAGAGTTTATCGATGAACTCCACCGTATTATCGCCTATACCCGGTCCGAAGAACCCGATACGACATTTGAGGGGATATACCTATACGGGCAGGCCGCCGGGATCCGGAACCTGGATGCCTATGTCGAACGTCGTCTCAGCATCCCTGCCAAGGTGGTCGGGCCGATGGAAGGATTTGCCGATTCGGCGGGCAAGGCCTTGGCGGACGTGTCCGAGTGGGACACATTTACACTGGCATTGGGCCTCGGCATGCGGAAGGTTTCATGGCTCTAAGAGAAGTCAATCTGGTACCCGAAGAGATTCTCCGCCGCAAGCTGGTCTTTCGGCACCTCCTGTTCTGGGGGATATGTTTTGCGGCCGTGCTGTCCTGTATTTTCGGGTTTCGAGCCTATCAGGCAGGTGTTGCCATGGCCCAGCGGCCGCCCGCGGTGAAGATCTCCGATATCGACAAGCAGGCCTCGCTGCAGATCGCAGAGATCAAACAAATTCAGGAGGAACTCGACGTTATTCAACGGCAGCTAAGCGAACTTCAGGCCGTGGTCCGGCCGCCGGTTTTCGCCCGGCTGCTCTTCGAACTGACCGAAGCCGTGACCCCCCATACCTGGCTCGATACCCTGCAGCTGGAACGCCGAAAAGGATCCAAGGACGATACGGAGGAAATTGTACTGAAACTCAAAGGGTATGCCGCATCGAACGGGGAATTGGGCGGTTTTCTGAACCGGTTGTCCGCTGCCCCGGCCTTTGATCGGGTGGCCCTGAAATACTCCCGGGAACAATCCACGGAAACCCTGGCCGAAGCGAAAAGGAAAACGGGTCCCACAATCCAATTTGAGATCGAATGCGCCATGGTGCAGGGGTAGTCGATGAACCGTCTGAGCCTCAAAAATCTGGATCGCATCTGCATGCTCATCATCCTTGTGGCGGCAGCCACGTTCATCGGTCTGATAACCGATGCGAACCGAAAAAGGCAGGCTGAAATCCAAAAGAGCCACCGGATGATTGCAGATCGTTTGAAGGGGCTAAAAACCAACGAGCAGAAAAGCCGGCAAATCCAGGCCGAACTGGCCGATGCCCGGGAAAAACTGAATACCTTCAACCGGATGATTCCCAAAACATCCGAATTCGGCGAGTTTCTCGACCAAATCGATTCGATGATGAAAAAAAGAAGGCTCACCCTCATCAGCATTCAGCCCCAGGTTGGGGTTAAGGACAAAATGCTGACCCGGATTCCGGTTCGAATGCAGTTCAAGGGCGCCTTTGCCGACATTTTCGACATGGTCCATAGCCTGGAAACCACCGGGCGAATCGTGGTGATGGATAGAATCGCCATTGCCCGGTCCGGGAAACCGCCGGCGTGTGAGGTTGAACTGCTGGCCAACATTTTCAACCGATAGGGGAGCGCCCGGAATGGCGGAACAGGGAAGCGAAAAGATCAAACTCTATATCACCATCGGACTGGCGGTGATCCTGGCGATCAGCGGGTATTTCCGCCTGATCCACCCCAAGATGAAGCGCGCCGCGACGGCCTCCCCCTCCCCGCCCGTTGCGGCGTCGCCCGAGATTGCCCCGGACCTGCCCGTGGCCCTTGAAAAAAAAGCTTCCCCTGAGGCCGAATGCAAAATCGCTCCTTTGCCTTCAGGGGTTCGGGACATCTTCAAGGAACCGGTGATCTCCTTGTCGGACCCGCCCACGGAACAAAACCGGCCGAATGCTCCTTTTGCATCCCTCAAGGGCACCATCGTGGGGGGAGCGGATCCCATCGCGATCATCAACGGTCGATTTATGCGCATCGGCGACGGCATCGGGGAGTATCGGGTGGTTCGAATCGAAAAGGACCAGGTGCGGTTGCGCTCGGAAAATCATGAAATCGTACTCGAGGTGTTACAGCATGCACACAAATGACCCCGCCGGCAGACCGCAAGCGGCAGGAAATCGACCGATCCGGCATCCGAAGCTCTGCATCCTCTACGCGCTGATGGCCGCGGTGCTGGTATGCTCTCCGGCATCCGCTGAAAAGCCCGATCCGCCCAAGGCGGATCCGGTCCGGCTGGTTCGGATCCGCGATGTGCAGGGCGAAGGGTTTTCATCCATCCTCTTTCAGTTCGACAGACGGGTTCTATATGCCGATCCGGTGATCGACGGCACCGAGGTGGTGGTCGATTTCCGCCATGCCGTGACCGGGCTTGCAGCCCATCGCGCATACGAGGGCATCGATTCGTGGGTATCCCTGGAAAAGGCGGAGGGGGGAGTGAAGGCTCGAATCGGTATTCCAAAAAATTTTTCCGCCCTTACCCATTACCGCATCCGGAGCGGCAACAAGGTCGTCGTCAAATTCCATCCGAAACGCAAAGACGATCCCGCGGCAGACAAGGCCCCCGCGCCCGGGGATGAAACGCCCCCCGAGGCAAACGAGCGGATCGCCGAGCGCGCTACCGGACCGAAGCTGCGGCCCCCCCAGGCCGGAGCGTCCGTGCCGGAAACACCCCCCCCGGAACCCGGCGAGCCGGTCAAAGCCAAGCCCCCAGCCCCGGAACAGCTCACTTCCAACGGCTTGCTGACCCTCAACTTCTACCAGACCGATATTCAGGAGATCCTGTCTGCGCTGGCCATGGAACGGGAAATCAACATCGCCACCGCCCAGGAGGTGTCCGGCCGGGTTTCGGTGCACCTTTACCAGGTGACCCTGGACGAGGCGCTGAATGCCGTTGCCCTTGCCGGCGGGTTTCAATTCCGGAAATACGGGGACCTGTATTATGTCTACAAGCCCAAGACCGCCCGGGACCCCCAGGCGGAGATCCGACAGATGAGGCTGTTTCGTCTCAAGTATGCGGATATCGACAAGGTCCAGGAGGCGCTCAAGGGGCTTCCGAACATGGGCTTCATCCAGCCCCATTCCCCGTCAAAGACCCTTCTGGTGCAGGACAGCCAGAACAACATCGAAATGATCGAAACGATTCTCACCCAATGGGATCGGCAACCCAGACAGGTGATGATCGAGGCCAAGATTTTGCAGGTCAGCCTGACCGACGACATGCAGTTCGGGGTGGACTGGGCGAAGATGCTCGGAGATATGAGCATCGCCACCGCCGGGTTCAGCCGGGCGGTCATGCCCTCGGTCAACTCCGGCCCGGTCTCACCGGTACCCGCGCAATTGAATCAACCCGGCACCTTTGCCAATCTGATCACCGCCATCGGAAGCGATCACCAGTTTTCCCTTGCGCTGGACGTGCTCCAGTCCAAAACAAAGGTCGAAACCCTGTCGACGCCCAAAGTGCTTGCCATCGACGGCAAACCGGCCAAGGTACAGGTGGGCGGCCAGCAGGGGTATCGGGTCACCACCACCAACCTGGGGGTGGCCACCGAAACCATCCAGTTCATCGATACCGGCACCATCCTGGAGATCACCCCGCACATCAACGAAGACGGCAGCATTCTGCTCAACGTGCTGCCCAGTATTACCGACGCCAGACTCGATTCGGGAATTCCGGTTGTCCAGACGACAGCGGTCTCCACCTGGCTGCTGTCCAGAACCAACGAGACGGTCTTTATCGGGGGGCTGATCAAGGACAAGAAAGAAAAAACCCAGGACACCCTCCCCTGCTTCGGGAGTCTGCCGGGGGTCGGCACCCTGTTGGGCAAGACCTATGATGCCTTCAACAAGACCGAACTGGTGGTTCTGATTACCCCGCGGATCGTCGAGGGACGCCTGGAACTTGTGGGAAAAGAGACCAAGGATAAGGTTGACGATATCGATGCAAAGATGCGAAAATATCCGCTGCCGCCCGGTGAACGGATCAGGGAATTTCTCGCACCGGTCCATGAAGGGGCGAAAAAACCATGACAAAGGGTGAACAAAAATGAACCTGCACCACACGTCCCCGTCAGAGACCACCCCTGCCCGACCCGCAGAGCAGAAGACAGCGGCAAAGGACCGCCCCCGAGTACTCGTGGCCGATGACGACATGCAGATCCGCCACGCCATCGAGCTGCTGCTCCGTGCCGAGTTCGATGTCACCCTCGCGGGAAGCGGGGAAAAGGCCATTGAATTGATCCGCAGCGGCATGAAGTTCGAGGTGGCGTCCCTGGACCTTCGGATGCCCGGAAGATCGGGGGTTGAAACCCTGAAAGAACTCAAAAGCCTCGATCCGTCCCTCGAAGTGCTGATCGTAACGGCCCATTCGGATGTGGACTCGGCAAAAAAGGCCCTCCGGTACGGTGCATACGATCTTATCGACAAACCCTTTAAAAACGAAACCTATCGGGCCGCCATCCGCCGGGGGGTGGAAAGACGGACAAAGAGCCGGGCTTCGCGAAAAGCCCTGGAGCAGCTCGAATTTGTCCAGGCCCAATTGAAGCAGTCCGAAAAATTCGCGGTCATCGGCCAGCTCATCGCCGGTGTGGTGCACGAGCTGAACAACGCGCTCAATTCGGTGATCGGGTTTTCGGAGCTGCTCACCATGGAAAATTTCCCCCCGGAAGAAACCCGGGAGTACCTCAACAACATCAATGAAGCCGCAGGCCTTTGCCGGAGCATCGTCCAGAAGCTGCTGCGTTTTTCGCGGAACGAATCCCTCGCGAAGGAACCGGTCGATATCAACGAGGTGCTCCAGAGTGCGCTGGACCTCAAGCGGCATGATTTCAAGGTGGACCGTATCGAGGTGGTCAAGGACCTGGCCGGGGCCATGCCCTACACCAACGGGATATACAACGAGCTTCAGCAGGTATTTTTGAACCTGATGGCCAATGCCCAATACGCCATGAAATCGGTGACCGGGGAGCGGCGCCTCACGGTGAGAAGCGAATTTGACCCGGCGGCGGTCCGGGTCAGTGTGGAGGACACCGGAACGGGCATCCCAAAGGAGAACCTCCAGAAAATCTTCGAACCGCTCTTTACGACAAAGGAAAAGGGGGTGGGCACCGGACTCGGCCTGAGTGTCTGCTATGACATCATCCGGGATCACGGGGGCACCATCCTGGTGGCCAGCGAACCGGGAAGGGGCGCCTGCTTTATCATCGAACTGCCGGTTTTAAAGACCTCCCAAGCGTAGGGTTGGATATGTCGGGATGCCCAGGGTTGATGCCCGACCGCAGTGAATCCGCTCAAGGAGTTGTATTATGGCCCATACCGTATTGATCGTAGACGATGAAACCGCCACCCGCGAAATCCTGAAAGAGGCGTTTTGCCGGGAGGCCTACACGGTCAAGGTGGCGCGTTCGGCAAACGAGGCCCTGGCGCTGCTTGCCCTGGAGGGGATCGATGTGGTGATTTCCGATGAGAAAATGCCGGGGCTTTCCGGGTCGGAATTTCTTTCCATCGTCCGGAAAAGATATCCGGATACGATTCGCGTGATTCTCACCGGCCATGCCAATCTGGAATCCGCCATCCGCGCCATCAATGAAGGGGAGATATACCGGTTCTTTACCAAACCCTGCAACGTGATCGATCTGGCCGTCACCGTCCGGCAGGCCCTCCAGCACAAGGAGGCCTTGAAGGAAAGGGAGCGGCTTCAGAAAATCGTCGAGCAGCAATCCGCCATCATCGAAGACATCGAAAAGCAGCATCCGGGCATCTCCAGCGTAAAGCGAACCGCCTCGGGCGCGATCATCATCGACGGGTGAATCGGTCCCGGCAGATGAAGATGCAACCGGTCTCCGTCGGGAGCACCGGGTCGGCCCGGGGAGGCCCCCGAAGCGGTCTGTGCGCCGTCCGACCGGGCATCTGGATCAGCCTGGCGCTCTGCTTTTGCCTGCTGCTGGTCTACCGGCAGATACGGCACCATGACTTCATCAACTTCGACGACGATCGATATGTGGTTGAAAATCCCCACGTCGCCACGGGGCTTACACCGGGCAATATCCGCTGGGCACTGACCGCCACGGCGGAAAGCAACTGGCATCCGGTCACCTGGGTAAGCCACATGCTGGACTGCACCCTGTACGGCAAAAACCCGGGCCGGCACCACGCGGTCAACCTGTTTTTTCACATCGCCAATACCCTGCTGCTGTTTGTGCTGCTCAGAAAGATGACCGGTCTTGTCTGGCCCAGCGCACTGGCGGCCGCGGTGTTCGCCCTGCACCCGTTGCAGGTGGAATCGGTCGCCTGGATATCGGAACGAAAAAACCTGTTGTGCACCTTTTTCGGCCTGCTGACCCTGGGCGCCTACCACCGGTATGTCCGGCGCCCCTGCCGGATAAGCTTTCTTCCGGTCGCTGTCTTCTTCGCCCTGGGGCTGATGGCCAAACCCATGCTCGTCACCCTTCCCTTGGTGATGGTGCTGCTGGATTTCTGGCCCCTGGGACGATTCGGGTTCCGGCCCCCCCGGGATCGGTTTTCGGTTTGGGAATCGCTCCGGGAAAAGATTCCCCTTTTGTTCCTGTCGGCCCTTTCCAGCGGGGTGACGCTGGCGGCGCAAAACGCCGGGGGTGCCATCCCCTCGCTGGCGGCCTACCCGCTGGGCGCGCGGATCGCCAACGCCATCCTGTCGTATGCAGCCTACCTGGGGATGTTTTTCCGCCCCCTCGACCTTGCCCCCTTCTATCCCCTTGCCGCCGAGGTTTCCATGGGAAAGACGGCGGCCGCCCTGGGCCTTCTGGCCGGCATCTCGGCGGCGGTTCTAAAATCTCGACGGCCCCGGCCCTACCTTGTCGTGGGCTGGTTGTGGTACCTCGGCACCCTGATCCCGATGATCGGGCTGGTGCAGGTCGGTGCCCAGGCCATGGCGGACCGGTACATGTACCTGCCGATGATCGGCCTTCTCTTGATGAGCGCATATGCGCTTTCCGATGCGGCGGGCACGACCCCCTCACGCAGGGCGTGGGCGGTCGTCTCAGCCGGTGGATTCCTGTGTGTGCTGTCCCTGATCACCTGGCAGCAGGCCGGCTTTTGGAAGGACAGTGAAACCCTGTTTACCCGAACCCTGCACATCATCCCCGACAACCCGGTGGCGCACAACAATCTTGGCCTGGCGCTGGCCGCCGCGGGCAAACAAAAGGCGGCGGTCTCCCACTTTCGGGCCGCATTGCGCATCGATCCGGGCTATCCCCCGGCGCACGTCAATCTGGCCAATGCACTGGCCGCAGACGGCCGGCTGCCCGAAGCCGAACGGCATTACGCCCGGGCCATGGAACTCAATCCGCACAATCCGGTGGCCTTCAAAAACCGGGGGCTTGTCATGGTCCGGATGGGAGCCCTGGAAAAAGCGGCCATGCTCTTTGAACAGGCGATCGCGGCGGATCCCCATTATCCGGACGCTCACAGCGATCTGGGGGTAACCCTCGCCATCCAGGGCCGGATCACCGAAGCGATTGCCCACTTTGAAGCGGCCCTCCGGCTGGATCCCACCCATGCAAAAGCGGCAAACGCGCTGAACATTGCACGGGCCGTGCAGGCAGAGGGCAAGGGTACCCCTCGAGAAGAGTGAGGCTAGCCCGCCGGGTAGAATTTCTTGCGGGCCATGTCCGCGGCCAGCCGGTATGCGGCCATCATGCTGGCCGGCGAGGCGTATCCCTTTCCGGCCCGGCCGTATGCGGTGCCATGGTCCACCGAGGTCCGGATGATGGGCAGCCCCAGGGTCACGTTGACCCCCTCGTCGAAATTGATGACCTTGACCGGGATATGCCCCTGGTCGTGGTACATCACGATGATGACCTTGAACTGGCCCTGAAGCGCCCGGTAGAAAATGGTGTCGGGGGGGACCGGACCGGTGACGTTGATCCCTTCTGCAGCCGCTTCCGCAATGGCCGGGGTGATCTGATGGATCTCTTCATCCCCGAAGGCCCCCCCTTCCCCGCAGTGGGGATTTAACCCCGCTACGGCGATCAGATCGTTGTCGATGCCGTAGGTCTGGATCATCTCGTGGGCCAGTTGGATCACCCGTTTGACCCGCGCGTGGGTGGCACGTTCACAGGCCTGCCGCAGGGAGCAGTGGGTGCTGACATGGATCACATAATACCCGCTGGTGTAGAGCATCATGGCATAGTCCCGGGCGCCGGTTCTTTCGGCGAAGATTTCGGTATGCCCGGGATAGTTCCTGAAGCCGGCCAGATGCATGGATTCCTTGTTGATGGGGCCGGTGACCACCGCATCGATTTTCCGGGCCAGGGCCAGATCGATGGACGTGAAGATATAGTGCACCGATGCCTTGCCGGCGATGGGGTTGACCTCCCGATACGGAACCGATGCCACCCCCTCGACGGGAAGATGCAGCACGTCCACGGTGCCGAAGGAAAATTTGGCCGCTTCCACCGAGGAAACCGGATGGATGTCCAGCTTTGCATCGACAAACCTCAAGGTCTCCCGCATCCGGTCCGCATCGCCGATGACGATGGGTCTGGCCATGTCGGTGTATGCCTTATCCGCTAAGGTCTTGACGATGATTTCCGATCCGACCCCTGCGGGATCGCCCATCGTGATTCCCAGAATCGGCCTTTGCTTCATGATCTACTCCTCCCGTTTCATCGCTTGGATTCCGATACAAAAGACATCCAGGGAGCCGAAGCCCCCTGCCTTGGTGATCACCCGGGTGCCGTCCATTTTGCCCCCCACGATCCTGCCCAGCGGGACTCCCGGTTCGATCTCTTTGAAGACTTCGATGCCCTCACCCGAAACACCTTCCAGCAGTTTTAGAGCCGTCGATCCGCCGGTGACCATCAGGCCGCGGACGGGCGTCCGGGCCAGGGCATCCACGAGCACGCGCCGGAGCCCTTCTGAAACGGCATCTGCGATCCGGGCCCCGCTCAGCCCGGCCCTTTTCCCGTCGGATACCGCGGCTTGGGCATCCTGCTCGGAGCGGCAGGTCCGGATCACCAGATCCGCTCCGCGCTGGAGCCTGCCGGCCGCATCGGAGGCAAAGGCGTTGAGATCCTCCCGTGCGGACTTCACCAGCTTGTCCCATGGCAGATAGATCTGTTCTATACCACAATTTTGGATAAAATGGTCAACCTGGGCGATGGTTCGGGGCTGGACACTTCCCGCAACGGTGAGCACCGGCAGGACCCCCCGGCCGGATGCCCGCCATCGGGTTCTGAGAAGGGCTGCGGAAAGGCCTGCGGACCCGGCAAAGATAAACGGCGGCAACCCTTCGGTCCGGATTGCGGCAAGGGAATCCAGGTGCCCGGTTTCCACCGCATCGGCGACAAAGAGACAGGGCCCGTTGTCGAGCTGTTTTTCAATCTCCCTGCGCACGGCATCCGCCCCCCGCTCCACACAGCCCAGGGGCAGATGTCTGACGGGCAGGTCGGTCTGCCGGGCCAGCAACCCGGGCAGATACCCCTCGGTGATGGGCGAAGCCGGGTCCTTGGCCAGTGCCGTCCGGTGGAGCAACCGGCCGTCGACCAGCAGGTATCCGCCCACCCCGAGGCGCCTGTTTTCAGGAAACGCCGAGCAGATAAGCGAAAATCCCAATCCGAGCTCGGCCATGAGCACCGTCAGTTCGGCCCCGATATTGCCCCGCCAGGTCGAATCGATCTTTTTGTAAAGGGAAACGTTTTTCAGCCCTTTCAAAAAGGGGCACAGGCTCAAGACCGCCTTTCGGGCCACGTCCGGACCCGCATCCCGGCTGTTGGTCGTCAAAGCCATCGCCTCGAACCGTTCCAGCAGGGGCGTTGCCCTGTCGGTCCGGTTCAAGACCAGGGTGGGGTAACCGAACTTGCGAAACTGGACGGCCGTATCACAGGCACCGCTCAGGTCGTCTGCAATGATCATGAATTTGAGCATGAATTTTCTCCGGCTGCGGGGCGCCATGGGGGGCATTCCTGGATTCATCTGGAGTGTTCTCTACACACAATCGGGGGCTCTGGCAAGTGTATTCGGTCACTCTCGGACAGCGGGCTTTTGCCCTGCAGGAGGTTTTCGCACGGATGGGGCCGGGGTTTTTCCAGCATTTTATGGACAGCAGGGGGATCCCGGATTATATTAGCGATTCAGAGGTGACGACGATGGCCATATGGATCGTATCCGCGGTTCTTTTGGCGGTGGTGGTGCTGTTGATCACGGAGAAAATTCCGGTGGACCTCACGGCCATCGGAACGATCGTCGTATTGACGCTGACCGGTATCCTCAAGCCGGATGAAGCGGTCAGAGGATTTGCCAACCCGGCGGTGATCACCGTGGGCGCCATGTTTCTGGTCAGCCGGGCGATGATGCGCACCGGGGTGGTCGGCTACATCGCCCAGACGGTGGTCGAATACTCCCGGGGCAATGCGATGATCGCCGGTGGGATGATCATCGGTATCGTGGCCCTGGCATCCGCCTTTATCAACAACACCCCGGTGGTGGTGCTCTTCATTCCGATCATCATGAGCCTGAGCTGCGAATACGGGTTCAGCCCTTCCAAGCTTCTCATCCCCGTATCCTATGCCTCGATTCTGGCCGGCACCTGCACCCTGATCGGCACCTCCACCAACATCATCGTCAGCGATTTGAGCGCGATGTACGGCTACGGCGAACTGGGGATGTTCGAGCTTTCCGCGGTGGGCCTGCCCATCGCCCTTGGGGGCATCGCCATTTTACTTTTTGCCGCACCCCGTCTGATGCCCGGCCATGCCGCACCCATCTGCGAGGTGAAGGACAGCGAACACCGCCGGTATCTTGCGGAAATAAAAATTCCCCGGGGCAGTATGCTCACCGGCCGGGACCCGGTCCGATTCTTCTCGGTGGGCCCTGCGTCCATCGAGGTTCTCGAACTGATCCGATACTCCCATGTCTTCTATCCGGGCAGGGATGCCGTGTCCATGGCCGCCGACGACCTGCTGTTGATCAAGGGCTCGCTCAACGATCTGGTGGCCGTCTTCCAGAATCCCAACATCGAACTGCCGCATTTGCAGCCGGAAGACGGCGTGGATACGAACCTGCAAAACAGCCTGATCGTCGAGCTGATCATCCCGCCCCAATCCTCCCTGCTGGGCGAACGGCTCATGGAAACCCCCCTCTATCGAGATCCGCAGGTTCACGTCCTTGCCGTCAAGCGGACCGACCTTCACTACACCGAGCAGAAAATTCACGACATCGGCCTGCGGATCGGCGATATTCTCTTGATCCGGTGCCCCCCGGCAGAACTCGAGCGTCTCCGGGGCAACCCCGATTTCATCATCGTCGAAGATGTCCACCACGAAATCGTTCACAAGGCCAAGGCCCGATGGGCGCTATTCATCTTTGCAGGGCTGGTGGCCGCCGCCGGCACCGGTACCGCCGATATCATGGTCTGTGCGCTGTGCGCCGCGTTTCTCATGGTCCTTACCGGATGTCTGCACATCCGGGATGCCTACCGTGCGGTGCAGGGAAACATCCTGATGCTGATCGTCGGCACGATCGCCCTGGGCCTGGCCATGGAAAAGACGGGTGCGACCCGGCTGTATGCGGAAACCTTCCTGGGCCTTTTCCGGGGCGCGGGACCCCTGGTTGTGCTGGGCGGGTTTATTGTGCTGACCAGCATCGGCACCCAGATCCTCAGCAACAATGCCGTTGCGGTTCTGCTGGTTCCCATCGCCATTTCTACGGCCGCCGCGCTGGGGGTTCATCCAAAGCCCTTCATCATGGGGGTCTGCTTCGGTGCCAGCGCCTGCTTTGCCTCTCCCATCGGCTATCAGACCAATCTGCTGGTCTATGGACCCGGCTCCTACCGCTTCACCGACTATCTGAAGCTGGGTATCCCGTTGAATCTGCTGGTCATCTTCGCCGGAACGGCGTTGATTCCCATCGTCTGGCCGTTTTGACCGAATCAAAAGTAGAGCGTTACCGCCCCGCGTATCCAGCGGGACGTGTTGTTGTCTGTTGAGACGCCTTCGCTGATCTGCTCTTCCATGTGGCCGGCCAGCGAGAGCCTGAGCAGGTTGTTGAACAGATACCAGTCGATGGAAGGCTCGATGGACCAGATGAGCTGGGTGCTCTGGCCGATACGGTCTTCGCCGGGTCGTTTGTTTCGGCAGATGCCGTGAAGGTTGAGAATCAGCCCCTTTTGGGTAAAGTAAGCGGCCTTCCAATCGATCCGGTTTTCGTATTCGCGGATCGGATATTCATAATCCAGACGGCGGTAAGCCAATGAAGTGGAGAGGTCCGGTGTGATCAACGCCTCGAAATAGAGCATGAAGGTGTTGACATCGGCGTCTATCCGGGCTTCGGCGTCGCCGGCCGCCGGCTGGAAATACCGGGTGTCCATCCGGTCATGCGCCCATTCAAACCCGCAGAAAATCGGATGGCCGGTGCTCGGGTATCGGTAGTCCAACCCGAGGGCCACGGTCTTGTGCTGGAGGTGCAGGAGCTGTTCCTCGGTAAAGGCGTCGATCTGGCTGACCCTGAAATAGGGAAATCCCGCGATCATGGCCGGTTGAATCCGCTCACTCCGGTCCCCCACCCGGTTTTGGATGTAGGCGGCTCTCACCCGCCAGCTGGGGTCGATGTCCCAGGTGACCCCCGCAACCGGGTTTGCCGTGGTCCGATCGGCGCTGTTCTTGGAGGGGGCGACGTACCGGCTCCGATCCACGGAAATCCCCCAAAGCGCGTTGACGGCTTTGTTCATCTGGTACTGGTGGAAAAAGAACCCCGAGGTCAGTTGAAAATCCTCCGGCTGGTGGAATTCGCTGACAAAGCCGGTCCCTTGGGTGAGGCTCAGGGTGGCGCTGTCTTTGGTATAATGCCGGGCACCGGCTTGAAAAAAGTGGCCCGACCACTGATGCCACAGGGCCCCCTGCACGATCCAGTCCGTCGCGTCCTGATCATACGCGAGGGTCTGCGCCGACCCATAGCCGCTGCCCCTCGAGTCAAGCCGCGTATCCCCCTTGGAAAGGGTGTCGTGATAGGAGACATGAAACAGCCCCCGGGGTCCGTTGAACAGACGGCCGTTGAAACCGGCGTCGATGTCCCCCACCTTCAGATTCGTATCCCCGGATGTCGTGCTGCGGGTTTCCCCGATGAGCACCGGCCCCATTCGCATGGAACTTTGCGACTCCCCCGAAAGGTCCGTATCGCTCTGGATAAATCGGCCTTCGGCGAAAAAGCCCATGTCGACGGTGGGCTGCCACTTGGCGAAGGTCTTTAGAAACAGGGTGTCCAGATCCTGTTCGGTTTTCTGGAAACTGTCCGTGGTCAACCCGCTCGAGGTGGTGATGCCGTCGATCTTGGTTTCCATTGCGTTTCGGCTCGGTGAGATCTGGGCATGAAAAGCCAGCGGCGATTGGAATCTGCCCGCCACCGATCCGGTTGCCGAGGGGTTCTTGACCTCCGTTTCCTGGTCGGCCGAGTGGAAATAGCCCCCGGAGAGCACGGTATCGAACCCGGCGCGCTCGAACATCTCCTGGTAGGGGGTGAGGCTGTCCTCGTCAAAAACCACCGCGTTACGGGTGGGGGGAACAAAGAGCTTCGACAGCAGCAGTTCCGACTCGGCTGCCTGCTGATAGGAAAGCGGATCGAAAAGCAGGGCAAAATAGAGCCTTCGGTGCGCCCCTTCGTTTGCCGGATTCATCCGGAGCGCGGCGGCGGCCTCCTGGGTGGAGGTCCGGTCGAACCCCAACCGATTGTAGATTCGGGCGACATTTCCCATCAGGATCGCCTGATCCTGATCCAGGAGGTACCGGGATCGGAAGACGGCTCGATGGTCGTTTAGATTTTTGGCACTTTCCAGGTTCTGAAGCGCCTCCCCCGGCCGGTGGACCTCGTTGTACCAGAGGCTCTCGTACAGGTAAGGGGTCGGGTCTTTGGGATCCAACCGTTTGGCCCGCGCCAGACTCGCCCGGGCTTCATCGATCCGATCGGCTTCAAAAAAGGCTTTGGCAAGGTAGGACTGATAGGAAGAGACCTGGGGCGCCATCAGGGCCGCCTTGGCCAGGGCATCCAGCCCGGCATCGATCCGGTTGCGGCGAAACAGCGAAATCCCCAGCCCCATCCAGGCATCCGGCTCCTCGGGATTGGAGGAAACGGCCGCGGTGAAGTGCTTTTCAGCCTGCGCGGCATCCCCTTCCCGCAACGCGAGAAACCCCAGCAGCATGGCCCGCTCCGGGGCCGCGGATAAATCCTTTGACACCTTGGAGAGCAGGCTCCGGCAGGTTTTCACATCCTCCATTTCCAGGGCGAAGGTGGCTGCCGCCAGCAGCGCCGGATCGAACCCCGGGGATCGTTCAACCGCCCTCAGCGCCGTCTGATAGGCCTGCTCCAGATCGAGCTCCGCCTTTGAGACATGGGCTGAGGCGATCAGCGCGACGGCCGAGTCCGGCTCCAATCCCACCGCGGCGTCCGCTGCCTTGCGGGCGGCCTCGCGTTTGTCTTCCACCAGCGCCATCAATGCCAGATGCGCCACCGGAAGCGCCCAGGAGGGATCCTGATCCGAAGCGGCCTTAAAATGACGCCGCGCCTCCAGCTCGTTTCCGGATACCATCTCAAAAAAGCCCGCCAGCACCGACCACGACGCGGTCCGGCCATGCACCGGTCGGGACCGATTCAGCAGCGTGGAGACGGCGCTTAAATCGTTTGCATGATAGTCCGCCAGCGCCGCTTGAATGATCTTCCGGAATTCCGGGTCGCCGCGCTCGAGGTCATGCCGGTCCCAGAGCCCGCGGTATCTCAGGGTCCAGTTGACCGCATTTTCGGGGGTCAAATAAGCGCTCTTGACCGGCGGGCGTCCCGGTTGGACCAGCGCCATTTCCCGGGAATCCAGAAAGAGACTTCCCAGGGGGTTTTCGACCTTAACCTTTCCGTCCACCACCCCCACGGTGGTGGTGCCGTCGGTATCCACGGTCATGTACCATTCGGTTCCCCGTACCCCGATGACGGCCGTAGGGGTTCGAACGGTAAACGGCGCCCTCTTGAAAAGCCCGCGCAACCATACCTTCCCCTTGTCCAGAAACCAGTTCCGCTCCTGGGCCTCACCCCCCTGGTAAACGAAGCGGGTGTCGCTGCCGATCTTGAGCAGAGCCTGGTCGGGAAGCAGCAGGGAGAGCCGCCCGAACCGGTCGGTTTCGAGCAGATTTCCCGTGCCGACCGGTTGGCCGACCTGGGCCTGGCTGCGGACGCTGCCCTTGGTAAGGGTTGCCCCCGGCCGCACGGAGACGATTTCAGCCGGCGGTGCGGCCGAAAATCCCTTCGATGCCACCATCAGGGAAAAACACAAAAAGCAGAGGAGAATACGGACCTCCTTGGGCGGGATGGAACGGCTCGTCATGGTCCTGGGGTGTCCTTTTTTGCATGTTCGAATTTCCGACGATCCGGGATCACGTCGTTTGTTTCAAAGGATTTGCAAAGGATGGGCCAATCTGCCGGGAGGGATCGTGGAGGGTTGGGTATCGACCAAAACCACGTGTTCATCAGAGCAAGGGTACCCTGTTTGCGATGGGTTGCACCCAGGTGTCGAAAAATACGCCGGGAGAGCGTCAATCTTTTGGCATATGCCGGGGGAGACTACCAGTAGATCATGGCATCGGTAAAGATTCTTGTCGGATCCTCCCGGTCCACCGGACGGGGGGACGGTTTGATGACCCGATGCTGGGGAAGCGTGCCTTAAAAATTATTGCATTTCAGCCACAACCGCCAAGGTACCCCTGTTCACCGTCATTCTCCGCTTTCCTTTTCCACATTGGAGACGATTTCGGCGAACAGCGGGTCCTGAAGGAGTTTTTTGGAAAATCGAAGATACTTCGACACGATGGATCGAACCGCCAGCTGCAGAGCAAAGGCCCGGATCGGTTTTTCGAGCAGGTGGTTGACGTTGGCCGCGACGCACATGTTGACGACATCGTCGCTGGCATTGCCGGTGATGATGATGGCGTCTTCATGCACGGTAGGAAATTTCTCTTCGATGCTGTCAAGAAAGTAAAACCCGCTTTTCCCTTCCAGGAAGACGTCCACGATGAAAATCCCCACCCCCACTTCCCGGTTCAGGCAATAGGACGTGGCGACATCCACATCCGTAAAGGAATGGACCCGTCCCCAGGCATAGAAACCGGTGACGATCTCGGTGATGATCTCACACACGTTCCGGTCATCGTCGACGATGATCACATCCAACCCTTCAGACATCGGCTCCCCCTTTCCGCCTGAGCGCCGCACATCGAAACCCCGGGGCTCCTTGCCCGGTGTCGCCCGCAGATCCGGCCGGCAGAAGCATGGAAAAAAAGGTTTACAAAAAAGACCGAATTGACTATACCCAAACCCAATCCGGTAAAAACGGATGAACCCGTATTTTCAGGCGCCACCCAAATCGACTTATATACTGAATAGCTACTAAAATCAAAGGGATTATTATGACGAAAGAAGGCTCGCAGAAACCGGCCTCCAATAGCAAGCCCGCTTCGGGCAAAAAGACGGCACCCGCAAAGGCGCGCGCGACCAAAGCCAAGGCCACCGCCCCGACCCGAAAAAGAGGTGCCGTCAAGGCCGGCGCATCGCGTCGGGAACTGATCTTCAGGCAGTTCGGCACGTGGACCCCTGAAACCCTTTACCGGCAGGAATCGGTGGGTCGCACCCCCGAAGCGTACCAAGCGCCATCCGATGTATCCCCTGAAAACAGCGGGGAAGCGGCGCGGATCCGACAGCTGCTGTTCAAAAAATTCGATCCGATATCCCCGGCCATCCCTCCGGAGGAAACCGTTAAGGCCTCTGCGGTAAACGCCCCTTCGGCCGCTCCCCCCCCGGGTTCGCAGGCGGTTCGGAAGGATGCGGACCCCATGGCGGCTGTTTTGAAATGGGCACTGGCCGGCTTTGCTTTGCTGGTTGCGGTCGTCATAAAGGTGAGCGCCGACAACCGGAGCACCTACGCGATCCTGCCCACGGCTTCCGGGGTTGAAATCCGCCAGGGCCTCTTCGCCCCCATGGGACAGGAGAAGGTGCTCACCCTGCCGGGCGCTGCAGCCCCGGAACCCCTAAAACCCGCTTACGACAAGCAGGCCGTGGATCGATTCGCGTTCGACTATTTTATCCAGCGCGCGGACGCGCTGCTGGAAAAACCGGGAATGCCGGATTTCGAAGAAATCAAGAACCTTCTCCAAAGGGCGGAACCCTTTGCGGTCGGCGAAAAAGACCGAAACGTGGCCAGGGCCAGGGCAAACGCCATCGACCAGATGATTCTGCTGATCAAGGCGGATGTCGCCGCCGGAAAAGAAACGCTGCCCGACTACGAGGCCGCGCTGGAATATCTCCGGCAGGCCATGGCGCTCGACGGGGACGGAAGCAAAACCGAACTCATCAAAGAAAAAAGCAAATCGATACAATCGGCCATCAAACGCCTGGAACCGACCGAAACGCCGGCAGCAGCGGCATCGCCCGCGAAACCTTAGAACTCCGGAATTTACCCAGCGCAGCGGGCGCCCGAAGCGCTGGGGGGTTCGCGGCGCCGATCGGTCGGTGCGATGGTGCAACGGGTGACTATGACCACGCGACGGGTTCTCATATTTCTACCGACCGCCATCCTCATCATCCTGCTCCAGTCTTATCTCTGGGTCCCCACCTATGAAGAACAGACCCGGGGCAACCCCCGGCGCCTGGAGGAATATATCAGCGGGTCCATCGGGGATGCCAGCATCCTCAATCCGGTCCTCTCCTCGGATTCGGCCAGCAGCACCATCGAGGGGCTGGTCTTTGAAGGCCTCATCGACAGGGGTGAAGATCTGCGGTTCAGGGGGCGGGTGGCAGCCGGCTGGCAGATCTATGAAGAGGCCTATCTGTATGCCAACGAATCGGCATCCCTGCCCGGTGCCGGAAACGCTTCCGCCGAGCGGATCGTTGAGACGGTTCTTTCCGCCCGGCAGGCGGGAGCAGACCTGACCCCCGGCACCCGGGCTTCCCTGGAATCCATCCAAGGGATCCAGATCATTGCGCCGAGGCAATTTGCGGTGGATGCGTCCGTAACGGATCCCATCGACAATCGGAAAACCCGATCGGTCCCCGTCCGGGTATCCGCGCCGAGCCGGATCAAATTCACCCTCAACCGGGTCGATCAGGATTTTTTCAAGCATCTGCTGCCGCTGCTGGGACCGGAGTATTTTACCGCCTTTCCTTCCCACGCCCATGTGGACATCGACACCCCGCTGGATGCTTCCCGGCGCGAAGCGCTCGCCAAGGAAATCGTGCCGGCCGCCGAACACAATCCGGTTCTGGAGTTTCGATTGCGGCCCGGGGTGCGGTTTCATGACGGGCATCCCCTCGATGCCCGGGATGTCCAGTTTACCTATGAATCCATCGTGGATCCAAAGAATCTCTCTCCCCGTATTTCCGACTATGAGCCGGTGAAATCGGTAACCGTCGTCGATCCCCTTACCGTTCGGATCGTCTACAAACGGCTCTATTCTCCGGCCTTCGGCACATGGGCCATGGGCATCCTCCCCGAACATCTGCTCAACCCCGCGGCGCTGAAAAACGAAGCCCTCCGACTCCAAAAGGATCCGGACACCTTTACCCTGCGAAACAGCGCATTCAACCGGCGGCCCGTCGGGTGCGGGCCGTTCAAATTCAGGGAGTGGAAATCGGATCAGTATGTCATCCTGGATCGTTTCGAAGACTACTGGGAGGGGATGCCGAACTATAAAACCTACGCGATGCGGGTCATTCCGGATATCCTGACCCAGGAGATGGAATTCTATGCGGGCACATTGGACAGCTACGGCGTGCAGCCGCATCAGGTCGCGCGGCTCAGTGACGACCCCCGATATCAAAGCTTTTCCGGAACCGCATTGGGCTACACCTATATCGGCTACAACCTGCGGCGCAAACCCTTTGACGACCCACGGGTGCGCCGGGCCCTGGGCATGGCCATCGATGTCGAAAAAATCATCCGGTATGTGCTCTACGGGCAGGGGGAGCGGATTACGGGCCCCTTCGTCAAGCAGACCGACTTCTACGACCATGCGATTCCCCCCCTGCCCTATGATCCGGAGGGCGCCCTGAAGCTGCTGGCCGAGGCCGGATGGCGGCAAACCCCAAAGGGTCGGCTGGAAAAGGACGGCAAACCGCTTCAGTTTACGCTCATCACCAACAGCGGCAACGATCAGCGAAAGGCCATTCTGGCCATCGCCCAAGATGCCTGGCGGCAAATCGGTATCGATGTGAGAACCGACTTGTTGGAATGGTCGGTATTTATCCAGGAGCGGGTCAACAAGCTGGACTTCGATGCGCTCATCCTCGGCTGGCAGATGGGAATCGATCCGGACCTCTACCAGATTTGGCACTCCAGCCAGACCCGCCCCTACCAGCTCAACTTCGTGGGGTTTTCCCATCCGGAGGCCGATTCGCTGATCATCAAGGTCCGGCAGGAATACGATCATGCCAAGCAGGTCGAATACTGCCGCCGGCTCCATGCAATCATCGCCCGTCAGCAGCCTTACACCTTTCTGTATGTGGGAAAATGGACGGCCATCCTGGACAAGCGGATCGTCATCCGGGAGATCGATCCCCAGGGAAACGTCGTTTACAAGAAAATCCAACCGACCCAAACGGGAAATTACGCGTTCCATTTCAACAAATGGATCAAGCTTCCCGTGGCGCCGACCTTTGACGAGAAGGGGTAAGCAAGGATGGGGGCATTTATCGGACGCAGTGCGGTTGAAAAGCTGGTCACCCTGGTTTTCGTCTCGATCATCTCCTTTCTGATCATCCACCTGGCGCCGGGAAAGCCGAGTCAGGTCGATCCGATGAATCCGAAATTCACCCCCGAAATGGTCGAACGATTCCGAAAGGCGTTCAACCTGGATAAACCGCTCTATGTTCAGTACCTGCTTTTCTACAAGGGGCTGCTGACCGGAAAGACCGTCTCCTGGAAAGACAACCAATCGGTGTTGAAAAAAATCTGGGAGCGGTTCTTGAACAGCCTTCCCCTGTTTATCGTCGGAACGCTCCTGACCTGGACCCTGTCCTTTCCCGTAGGGATTCGCTCGGCGCTCCACCGGGGGCGCCTCTTTGACCGGAGTGCGACCTTTCTGGCCTACCTGCTGATTTCGATTCCCGGGTTCTTTTTTGCCTACATCGTGATCATCCTGGTGGTCACCCGATTTCATGTGCCGGTCATCGGAATGGAAACCTTCGGCGTGGCCGATGCCCCTCTGCCCTATCTGATCATGGACCGGATCTGGCACTTGCTGATCCCCTCGGTCCTGGGGGCGGTGGGGGGCATAGCGGTGCTTTCCCGGTACGTGCGCAGCCAGATGCTCGAAGTCGAAGGCGCCGACTATGTGCGCACCGCCAGGGCCAAGGGGCTCCCCGCGGACCAGGTTCACTACAAGCATGCATTGCGAAATGCACTGCTGCCGTTTGTCACCATGTTCGGTCTCATCCTCCCCGGCCTCATCGGCGGGTCGGTCATCATCGAATCGATCTTTTCATGGCCCGGGATGGGCAGGATGGCCTACGAGGCGATCCTGGCCCGGGATTATCCGGTCATATTGACCATCAACTTTGTATCCGCCCTGCTGGTGCTGATCGGGACGTTTATCTCCGATCTTCTCTATCTGGTGGTGGACCCGAGGATACGCCTCTAATGGAAGAACACCCGGCGGAACAGACCGTTGTGCTGGACGCGCCGACGGCGCCGAAACGGACGCGGTTCCAGGAGTTCTGGCTGCTGTTCAGAGAAAACCGTCTGGCCATCGCAGGCATGTGCATCTTTTTCCTCTTCTTTCTGGTTGCCCTCACCGGGCTCGTGCTGACCTCCGGTAACCGGCCGGTGCTGAACCCGTCGCTGGTCCGGCTGGAGGAGAAGCTGCGCCCTCCGCTGGCCCGACCGAACCTCACCTCGCTTCGCCCCGGAGAAGTTCCCCTCTTGGGGGTCTACCTGTTCGGAACCGACGACCTGGGAAGGGATGTCTTTGCGAGAATGTTGCAGGGCGCCTGGGTTTCGCTGACGGTGGGCTTCGTAGCGGTGGGCATATCGGTGCTGGTGGGCATCTTCATGGGGGGGATTGCCGGATATTTCGGCCACAGCCCCGTGCGGATCGTTCACCTGCTCTTGGCCGGGCTGATCCTTGCCGGCGGGGGACTCGCCGCTTCGGGGGGATGGAGGATCGGCGCCTTTCTGACGGCCGCAGCGGGGGTGCTGGCCGTCTGGCTGAAGCGCCGCTATGCTCACCGGGGGTCGGCGCCGTGGACGATTGCGCTTCGTGCGAAAACCTTCAATGTGGATACCCTGATCATGCGTCTTGTGGACATCATGCTCTGTTTTCCCAGTTTCTTTTTGATCCTGACCGTGGTCGCCCTGCTTCCGGCGAGCATCTACAACATCATGATCGTCATCGGGCTGACCAGCTGGATGGGCACCACACGATTCGTACGGGCCGAGTTCCTATCCCTGCGGGAGCAAGACTTCGTCCTGGCGGCAAGGGCGCTGGGGGTCGACACCCTGCGCATCATCTTTCGCCACATGATGCCCAACGCCGTGGCGCCGGTGCTGGTCTCGGCCACCATCGGCATTGCCGGTGCCATCCTGACCGAGGCCGGGCTGAGCTTTCTGGGCTTCGGGGTCCCCCCGCCCCATGCCACATGGGGGAACATCCTCTCGGACGGCAAGCAGTTCATTTTCGATGCCCCGTGGCTGACCTTCATTCCCGGTGTGGCCATTTTGATCGTGGTGCTCTCCTTTAACCTGTTCGGTGAAGGGCTTCGGGATGTCCTCAATCCGAAATTGCGGGAGCGGCACTGATGGACCCTGCGGGCGGCAACCGAAACGATACCCTGCTTTCCGTTCGGGATCTCTGCGTCTATTTTCGCACCGGGGACGCCTTGGCCCGGGCCGTGGACGGGGTCGGCTACGAGATCCGGAACCATGAAACCGTCTGTCTTGTGGGGGAATCCGGATGCGGAAAGACCGTCTCGGCGCTCAGCATCCTGGGGCTCATCCCCCAGCCCCCCGGAGAGATCGCCGGGGGCGCCATCGGTTTCGACGGGCTGGATCTGTTGGGACTCGACGAAGCCGGCTTGCAGCAGATCCGGGGCAAACGCATCGCCATGGTCTTTCAGGAACCGCTGACCTCGCTGAATCCGGTATTCACCATCGGCGACCAGATCGGAGAAGCCATCAAGGTTCACCGGAATGGTTCGGACCAAGCGGTCCGGCAACGCGGGATCCGGCTGTTAAAGGACGTGGGCATTCCTTCCGCCGAAGAGCGATTCGACGCCTATCCCCACCAGCTCAGCGGCGGGCAACGCCAACGGGTGATGATCGCCATGGCACTGTCCTGCGATCCGGACCTGATCATCGCCGACGAACCCACAACGGCCCTGGATGTGACCGTTCAAGCCCAGATCCTCAAACTTTTCAAATCGCTCCAGCAGCACCGCGGCATGGCGGTGCTCTACATCACCCATGATCTGGGGGTGGTGGCCCATGTGGCCGATCGGGTCTATGTCATGTACGCCGGCATCATCGTGGAACAGGGATTCACCGATGTGATCTTTCACGACCCCCGCCATCCCTACACCCAGGCCCTGCTGGCTTCCCTGCCCACCCGGTTGAAAAGGGGAAAGCGGCTCTACAGCATACCCGGTTCGGTTCCCAACCCGGCATACAAGCCCTCGGGCTGCCCCTTTCACCCCCGTTGCCGGCATGCCGTGCAGTCCTGCAGAAACGACTTTCCGGACCTCTGCGATTACGGCAGCGGCCATTTGGCCCGGTGCCCCGTGCTGTTTGAGGAGAAGACAAAAAACGTACCATGGAGCCGATAACCCAAAAAAACGGGGCTGTTTTGCATGTCGAGGGCCTGAAGAAATATTTTCCGATTCGAAAGGGGTTTCTTCAGCGGGTCGTCGACTGGGTCAAGGCCGTCGATGGGGTGGATGTATGGGTCGGTCCCCGACAGACCCTGGGTCTTGTGGGCGAAAGCGGCTGCGGCAAGACGACGGTGGCGCGGTTGATCCTGCGGCTGCTGGAGAAGGATGCCGGCAGTATCCGCTACAAGGGCAATGAGATCGGCGGCTTTACCGACCGGCAGATGAAGCCGCTCCGGAAAGAAATACAGGTCGTCTTTCAGGACCCCTACGGATCGCTCAACCCGCGCATGACCATCGCCCAGAGCATCGGGGAGGGTCTCCGGATCCTGGGGATCGGCAAATCCCAATGGCCGGATCGGCTGGAGACCCTGCTGCGCGGGGTGGGCATGTCGCCGGATATCGCCGATCGTTACCCCCATGAATTCAGCGGGGGGCAGCGCCAGCGGATCGGCATCGCCCGCGCGCTCAGCGTCGAGCCTTCGCTGGTGATCTGCGACGAACCGATCTCCGCGCTGGATGTGTCCATCCAGGCGCAGATCATCAATCTGCTCAAAGACCTTCAAGACCGGCTCGGGCTCAGTTATCTGTTCATTTCCCATGACCTGAACGTGGTGGGGTATCTGTGCAACACCGTTTCGGTCATGTACCGGGGCCGGATCGTGGAGCACGGACCCGCAGAGGCGCTTTTCGACGCACCGGCGCATCCCTACACCCGAAACCTGCTGGCGGCCATCCCCGAACCCGAACCCGGCAAAAAGAAAGACTGGCCGTCGATCCCGGAGGAGGCCGACACCGGCCTGTCCCCCCCGGCGGGATGCGGCTATCAGCGGCAATGCCCCCATGCGGAGGATCGATGCGAATCGGAACCGGATCGGTTTGTCCGGGTCGGCAAGGACCATCAGGTTCGATGCTGGAAGACCGCGGGAAAGGATTCGCGGTGATATCATGCGGGCGGATGCCGGGGTGCCAAAATCCGAACTGGAGCCCCGCATCGCCGCACTCCAGCGGTATCTTTGCACCAGCGGCATCGATGCGGGGTTGATTCTTCAGCCCGCGGACCGGTTCTATTTCTCGGGCACCGTTCAGCAGTCCACGCTTTTCATCCCGGCCCGGGGGGAACCGCTGCTGATGGTCCGAAAGAACAGAAACCGCGCCATGGCGGAATCGCCGCTCAACCGAAAGGTGCCTGACCCAGGCGCAGCGGCCTTGCCGGAGGTTCTGCGCCGAAACGGCTACGACACCCCCGCGGTCCTGGGCCTGGAAGTCGACGTGGTTCCCGCCGCCCTCTACCTTGCCTATCGCGGCATCTTGCCGCATACCCGGTTTGAGGACATCTCCGGGGCCATCCGCCGGATTCGGGCCGTAAAATCCGAATTTGAATTGGGCTTGATCCGGCGGGCGTGCCGGCTGGCCGATCGGCTCGCACAGGCCGCCAAGGGGTTGATCAAAGAAGGCATGGCCGAAATCGAACTTGCCGGCCAAGTCGAAGCCGTGGCCCGCAGCCTCGGGCATCAGGGGATCGTCCGGATGCGGCGATGGGGAAGCGAAATGTTCTACGGGCATCTGATGGCCGGCCCTTCCGCCGCTGAACCGAGCTATCTGGCCTCTCCCACCGGCGGTATCGGGGTCAACCGATCGGTGGCACAGGGGCCCGGTTTTCGCCCCATTCAGTCCCGTGAACCGATCCTGATCGATTATGTCTTTGCCTGCAACGGGTATCTG
>ENA-OSEO01001596-OSEO01001596.1-sediment-metagenome-genome-assembly--contig:-NODE-1596-length-39481-cov-3.902573_pt1 | contig 39481 bp, 39 predicted proteins | sample MGYA00237883_ERZ534232 | MGnify/ENA metagenome assembly ERZ534232 | reverse complement strand
TGTTCACCTCATTCTGGGACTTCCCGGGGAGACGAAGACCGAGATGATGCGGACGGCACAGGTGCTGGCATCCCTGCCGATCCAGGGGATCAAGATTCATCTCCTCCTGGCCCTCTCCGGAACCCCCCTCGGCGACTGGTATGAAAAGGGCGATATCCGGATGATATCCCGGGAAGAATATGTAACCACCGTCTGCGATATACTCGAGGTGCTCCCAGCCGGAGTGGTAATCCAGCGTCTCACGGCGGACGGCTACCGGGATATCTACCTGGCCCCCCCGTGGGGAATCAATAAAATGGCGGTTCTCAACGCCATCGATGATGAACTGGAACGGAGGGATTCGTGGCAGGGAAAGTTCAACCCCCGGCTGCCCGATAGGGACGCGGCGGGGGATTGATTGTGTGCCGTATGGCAGGGTTGTTGTTGAAAAAAGCTGAAGGTGAAGAGCTCTGTACACGGTGAATCCGGGAGGGGGTTCAGCGCCTTACTTTAAGTCCGCCTCGATAGCTGCCCGGACCTTCTCCATGAGCTTTTCTTTCGTATCATAGGTGTATCCGTCGACGGGGATGGGATCATGTATGATAAGTTTCATCTCCCCCGGCAGGATGCGAAGGCTCCCCTTGGGCAGGATTTCCTTTCCTCCGAGTACGGTCACCGGCAGAATAGGCACCCGTGCCTCCAGCGCTATGACGAACCCCCCCTTCTTGAAGGTGCGGAGCGTACCGTCCACGCTTCGGGTTCCTTCAGGGAAAAAGATGACCGATGCGCCGCCCCGTATCTTTTCTCCCGCCGCCTTCAGGCTTTCCATCGCCTTTTCATGATTCCCCCTGTCGATGAAGATGTATCCCACCTTCTCGCACGCGTACCCGAACACGGGTATCTTGCGCAGCTCCATCTTGATGATCCATCTCAACTGGAGGGGAATCAGCCCCATCAGGGCAAAGACATCGTAATGGCTCTGGTGATTCGCCATGACGACATAGGGTTGATTCTCATCGATACGATCCTCTCCTTCCAGTGACGCGGATACGCCCGACAGGGCAAGGTTCAGCCGGGACCAGAATCGAGCCACGGCGTGTCCCCAATTCTGTGAACCGAAGGAGGCGGCTGATATGGCCGCAACGGCGCACAAAAAGGTATCCAGAAGAAACAGTATGAAAAACAGCGGCCGGTAAGCGGCAAAGGCAAGGCTGCCCGCCCGCTCCCGTATCTGTTTGCCTTTGAATTTGTAACAGGAAAAACTGATGCGCGGCATCTGATACATGGCGTTTTTCTCCTTTTATCCATTCGAGAGGTTGTGCCGGCCCTGTTCCGCCGCCCGAATGAGAAAGCGGGGGAAGCCTTCAATCAGATGGAGATAGTATAGTGGCAAGAAGGGAAATAATCAAGGGATATAAAGGTGTCAGGGCGGCGGAGGGCCCATACAGGCCGCACCGGCATTGCATGTTTTCACACGGCGGCAGAGTGTGCTTTGGCCCGTCTCGCGCTGAACCGGGTAAAGAAGGGGATCACCTTTTTGATGTCGTGCATCTTTTCTTCGGTGGCCTTTTCCCCTTCCGCTATCAGATTTCCCGCGTGTGAGAAAACGGACCAGTGGAGATTGCCGACCCGCGGACGGATCACGACGTCCGCCGCCGCCAGTTCATGCCGCGTCAGGTGATGGGCGGCTATGTCGGACGCCCGGTCGCATATTCCCTGTGCGGTATCGATCTCTTCATCGGAGAAGAGGCCCCGGGTAATATCAACGGCTATGACGATATCGGCCCCTTCCCTGCGGGCGGCATTGACCGGGACCAGGGAGATGATTCCTCCGTCGGAGAGAAGCATGCCCCTGAATTCCCTGGGTCCTATCGCACCGGGAACCGAGCTGCTGATCATGACAGCTTCCCGCAGAGACCCTTCGGAAAAGACCACCTGCTCGCCGCTGATAAGATCAGTGGCTACCGCCCGGAAGGGAATCGCCGTGTCCTGGATCAGTATGTCCGGTATGAAGAAATCGATCATGGACTGGAACTCGTCCGGAGAGAGGATCCCCGGTTTAAACATGGCCTGCAGAAGAAGAAACTTGTTCTGGAAAAAACCCTGCAATTTCCGGGTGAGGGAAACACGTTCTCCGTCGTGCGCCCGTTCTATGGCCCGAACCGCGGAAGATTGATATTCCTTGCTGTTCAGGTATTCACCGATCTTCAGCTCTACCTCCTGGGGTGTGATGCCGCTGGCGTATGCCCCACCGATCAGAGCGCCGCTGCTGGTTCCCACGATCAAATCAACAGGGACCTTCTCCCGCGAGAGTGCCTTGAGCACCCCGATATGCGCGAATCCCCTGGCCCCCCCTCCGCCGAGGACAAGGGCGATACATTTATGCGTCCAGTTCACAGGCTGCGCTCTTCTCTTTTCTCTTTTTGCATAGGCGGAACAGGTTCAAACCGGACTCCTTCCCGCCTTCTTTCGGGGTGTTTATAAGACGGCGTATGAAAAATGTCAAACAATGAATGCGCGTTAGCGGAAAGCGCTTTTTTGCCATTGCGCCCTCAGACCCCCGTCGAGGTCAGGAATGCTCCGGGTTGCAACGGCGCGATTCCCGAAAACCTTTGACATTTCGAAGGGCATCCACTATAGACTGGACAAACGGGACCGGGACGGGAACGCGTTATGGAAATACAGGATGTTTTCCAGAAGTATATGAGCGAGATGAACGAGGTCGAAGCGCTCATTGAGAGCCGTATGCGGTCCTATGTAGAACTCATCCCCGAGATTGCGGATCACATCATCAAGGGCGGCGGCAAGAGACTGAGGCCTCTTCTGGTCATCATATCTTCGGATCTGTGCGGTTACGGGGGGGACAGGCGGCTTCCCCTGGCCTCGGTCATGGAATATATCCATACGGCATCCCTCCTTCATGATGATGTGATCGATCATGCCGTTGTCAGGAGGGGAAAACCGTCCGCGAACACTATCTGGGGGAATTCCGCAAGCGTCCTTGTGGGAGACTATCTCTACGCGAGTTCTTTCAATATCATGGCCGAAGACGGAGACCAGTCAATCCAGAAGCTCCTCTCCATCACGACCTCGGCCATGGCTGAGGGAGAGATCATCCAGCTGGCCCGAAGCGGAGACATCAACACCAGCGAACGGGAATACTTTTCCATTATCGAAAAAAAGACAGCCATCCTCATCTCCGCGGCATGCGCCATCGGCGCGATCCTGGCGCAGGCGCCCGATGAAAAGGTCGAAGCGCTGACCAAGTTCGGCATGAGACTGGGGACTGCCTTCCAACTGACCGACGACACCCTCGATTATGTGGCCAGAGAGGATGCGTTCGGCAAGACGATCGGCATGGATCTTACCGAGGGGAAGATCACCCTCCCTCTGATCAGGACCTTCAAACACTGCACCCCCGATGAGAAAAAACGGATTGAACAAGCTGTGCAGGACGGCAACAAAGAGTCCATCGAGGAGATCAGACGCCTTATCGATAGATACAAGGGTATAGAATATTCCCTCGAGAAGGCCGGCAGTCTTGTGGAAGAGGGGAAATCGTTTCTGGATATCTTCGAAGATTCACCCCCCCGGGAGGCCCTCTGCGCCATTGCGGATTATGTCATCAAGAGAGAAATGTGATCTGACGGGAAATGAGACCCGCTCGCGAGATCGCCGCCGAGAAGGTCGAGTCTTGCGCGGCTCAAGTGGGGTCTGGTACCACCTGCTGCCCTCATCACTGGGCGATGTCGGCATCGTGTGGCAGGGCGAGGGGAAGGTACCGTCCGTCATTGGCATTGTGCTCCCCCACCCGGACATGACGACCCCTGAGAAGATCCATGCGGAGTATCCCGGTGCCGCTCCACGATCCCATACAAATCTGACACAAATATGCGAAGAGGTAGGCCGTTTCCTTGAGGGTATTCAGATCGAATTTTCCCTCCGCTCGGCGGCGCTTGATCGGCTCCGTGGATTTCAGGGGAGGGTGCTCCGTGAAACAGCGCGCATACCCCGGGGGAAGGTAATGTCATACGGAGCGCTGGCGGAGGCGATTCACGCGCCGAGGGCCGCGCGGGCCGTTGGAACGGCGCTTGCCCGCAATCCCTTTCCCCTCATTATCCCGTGCCACCGTGTCGTGAAGGCCGGCGGGTTTATCGGCCGGTTCGGCGGGGGGAGAGAGATGAAAAAAGCCCTCCTCCGCCTTGAGGGTGTCGATATCGATGACGGCGGGAGGGTCCCCCCCGCCTTTTTCCGTTAAGAGGAGACCCTACTGAGAGACCGCCATATTATCGCGATGGATGATCTCATCGTAAGGTTTTTCTCCCAGGATCTCTTCAATCCGCGATGTATTGAGGCCCCTGATTTTGTTGATGTCGGAAGACGAATAATTGACAAGCCCCTTGGCGATGAATACGCCATGTGCGTCGACGCACGTCACCGGGTCTCCCACGCCGAAATCCCCTTCGACGCTTACCACACCTGAGGGAAGGAGGCTTTTCCCCTGATTTCTGATAGCGTTCCGCGCTCCGTCGTCGATCACGATCTTGCCCCTGGAGCGCAGGGTAAAGGCGATCCAGTGTTTTTTGCTCTTCAGATGCTGCGCTCCGGGAAGAAAGAGCGTTCCCGTTTCCCGTCCCGAGAGGATTTCGCCCACGATGCCCGCCCTTTTGCCGTGGGCGATGATATAGGGAATCCCGAAAGCGGTCACCTTCTTCGCAGCGATTACTTTGCTCCGCATCCCCCCCATCCCGACGGTATCGGCCTCAGATGAAGCGGCGGTCTCGATCTGAGCGGTTATCTCTCTGACCAGCGGGATCAATCGAGACCCATCTGATCTCCGGGGATCCCGGTCGTACAGTCCCTCCGTGTTGGTGAGATTGATGAGCAGATGTGCCTCGATGATGTTCGCCATCATGGCGGCGAGGTTGTCGTTGTCCCCGAACTTGATCTCATCCACCGAAACGGTATCGTTCTCGTTTATGATCGGGATGACGCCCCATTCCATAAGGGTCGAGAGGGTGTTGCGGACATTGAGAAACCGCTGCCGATCCGTGAGATCGCTCATGGTCAGCAGGATCTGGGCGGGGATGAGGCCGTGTCTGCCAAAGGCCTGCGAGTAGACCCGCATCAGCCTTCCCTGCCCCACGGCCGCCGCCGCCTGCTTCTGGGGCAAACTTTTGAGTTTTTTCTTGAATCCCATCCGGTGGGTGCCGGACGCGATCGCCCCCGACGAGACGATGACGAAATGGTATCCCTTTTTGGAATGAACCGAAATGTCATCCACCAGTTGTTCGAGTACGTCAAGGTCAAGGCCCTCGCTCCCCGTCAACACGCCGCTCCCTATCTTGACAAGTATCCTCCTGGCGCCTTTGAGTATCCTGATCCTCTCTTCCGACATGGTATCTTATGTGCCCTCTCTCTTCTTTTCAGTCTGCCGTCTGAGCGTGGGAATAATCATCCAGTCTTTTCCAGATCTCCTGCAGCAGTTCCCGGATTCCCTCTCCCGTGGCGGCGGAGACGGGGAAGATCCGGATCCCCTTTCCCCGGAAAAAAACCGCCGTCTCGTCCAGTCGTTCCCTTGTCGTTGTCAAATCGATTTTGCTGATGGCCACAATCTGGGGCTTCTCTCCCACGGCCGGACTGAAAGAAGCCAGTTCCCTGTTAATCGTCTCGAAATCATTCCACGCGCCGGTGAACGGTTCCTTCGATATGTCTATGATGTGGAGGAGTATAGAGGTTCTTTCTATGTGGCGCAAGAATTTCGTTCCCAGGCCCGCTCCCTGGTGAGCCCCCTCTATGAGCCCCGGTATATCGGCAACAACGAAGGTCTGGTGGTCTCCCAGACGAACGACGCCCAGGTTTGGTTTCAGCGTAGTAAAGGGATAATTGGCGATCTTAGGGCGAGCCGCCGAGACGCTCGCGATCAGGGTTGACTTTCCCACATTCGGCAATCCGACGATCCCCACATCGGCGATCAGTTTGAGCTCCAGGCTGACCGTTTTTTCCTCTCCCGGGAGACCATCCTGTGCGTAACGGGGCGCCTGGTTTGTGGCGGTCTTGAAGCGGGCGTTTCCCTTGCCGCCTATCCCGCCCCGTGCCAGGACGGCCCTCTGGCCATCCCCGATCATATCGGCCAGGAGTTCCCCCGTCTCCATATCCCTGATGACGGTGCCCACGGGAACAACGATTTCCACGTCTTCGCTGCTTTTACCGGTCCGGTTACTCCCCTCGCCCGGGGCGCCCCTCCGGGCCGCGTGATGCTGGTTGAACTTCATATCGAGCAGGGTCCGGTGACTGCGGGACGCGACGGCGACGATATCTCCTCCCTTGCCCCCGTCTCCCCCGTCCGGGCCGCCCCGCGGAACAAACTTCTCCCGCCGGAAGCTGACGCATCCCGGCCCGCCGTCTCCGGACTTGATGTATATCTTTGCTTCGTCGACAAATCTCATGAACATTGCCTGTCGGGAAATGGAAACTAAAAAAGGTGTTAGCTGTAGGACACTAACACCTTTCACACGAAATTATGCCGGGGAAGGAAGATCTGCTAAGAAGCGTACACGCTTACCTTTTTCTTGTCCCGGTCTTTCCTCTCGAACCTGACGACGCCGTCGATCTTGGCAAAAAGGGTGTAGTCCTTTCCCATGCCGACATTGGCACCCGGGTGTATCCTGGTTCCCAGCTGACGTATGATGATGCCGCCGGCGGCTATGCTCTGCCCGCCATATACCTTGACGCCCCGTCTCTGCGACTGGCTGTCTCTTCCGTTACGCGAACTTCCCTGGCCTTTCTTGTGAGCCATCTGTCCTTCCTCCGTTACACAACAATTTCCCTGATCTTGAGGCTGGTCAAATCCTGCCGGTGTCCTGTTTTTTTGCTGTATCCCTTCCTTCGCTTCATCTTGAATACGACGACCTTGGGCCCTCTGGTCTGTGATACGATCTCGCCGACAACCTTTGCCCCTTCCACAAACGGGGTGCCGACCCTGATATCTCCGTCCCCGGAAACCAGCAGCACCTCGTCGAAAGAAACGGTGTCGCCCTTTTCGCCCTCAATCTTTTCGAAGCTCAGTACCTCTCCCTCGGAAACCTTGTACTGCTTCCCTCCGGTTTTTATGACTGCGTACATATCCTCATTCCTTATCGAATTGAATTGGAAACGCTTATTATAGGAATCGAGCTCCCTTTGTCAATAAATAAATTCCTTAATACCGCACGCAGGTTTTTATTATGGATTTCTGTTCTGCCGCGTGGTTGTCGGTCGCGGATGGAGGGGAGGTCAACAGAGCGAGGAGCCACTTTACTGCACCGGTATTATCTCGAATGTCTCCCTGTGAAAACTGGTGTCTGATTCTACCAGGATCTTACGGTTCAGCCTCGTCTCCAGATTTCTGAGGACCTGGTTTTCTTCTTCCAGCAGCCACTGCTCCACCTCAGGATGGACAAGCACGCAGAATGTCCGGGTTGTTCCGTGCGCCGCTTCCCGTTCGAGCTCTCTGAAGATTTCGTAACAGACGCTCGCCCGTGATTTTATCCTTCCTCTGCCCGAGCAGTGGGGGCAGGACTCGCACACGGTGTCGTTCAGGCTTTTTCTTCTCCTCTGCCGGGTCATTTCTATGAGACCTAATTCGGATATCTTCTGTATATTGGTGCGGCTCCGGTCTTTTGACATCGCAGCGGAGAGGGCGTTAAACACCTTTTCACGGTTTGCCTCCATTTCCATATCGATGAAATCGATGATGATAATTCCCCCTATGTTACGCAAAGGGAGCTGATTAGCGATCTCGTCCACGGCTTCCATATTCGTCTTGAAGATGGTTTCCTCCATGTTCTGTTTTCCCACATATTTCCCCGTGTTCACATCGATCGAACACAAGGCCTCCGTCTCTTCGATAATAATGTACCCTCCCGATTTTAACCACACTTTTTTCTGGAGCATCTTGCTTATATCCAGTTCAATGCCGAAATGATCGAAGATAGGGATCGCTTCCCGGTACCAATCGACCGAACATGCCCTCTGGGGCATGAAACTGTCCATGAAATCTCTTGCCTTTCGGTGCTCTTCGTCCGAATCGATGACGATCCGTGACACGTCTTCAGCGTACAGGTCTCGAATGGCACGGAGCGTTATGCTCAATTCCTCGTGCACAAGACCCGGGGCGCTGATACGGCGCTCCTTTTCTTTAATGGTGTTCCACAGCCTGCGGAGATACTCGACATCGCTTTGCAGTTCGGCTTCCTCTTTCCCTTCGCTCGCGGTCCGCGCGATGACGCCGCACTCACCCGTACGCGTTCTCTCCATGATTTCCCGAAGACGCTCCCGTTCCCTCTCATCGTTGATTCTCCTAGACACGCCGATATGCCTGACCGTCGGCATAAGCACGAGGTTTCTCCCCGGCAGCGATATATGCGTCGTCACCCGAGCCCCCTTGGTCTTCAGCGCCTCTTTCGATACCTGAACAAGGATCTCCTGCCCTTCCTTCAGGGTATCCTCACGGGGGAGAATGCCGTTTTCGAGAGAGTATTCGAGAAGATCATTGTCTCTGTCGGCGATAATGTCTGTTTCTTCGGATACCTCATGAGCGGTGTCAGGGATATACAGAAAGGCCGTGCGGTCCAGGCCGATATCGACAAATGCGGCCTGAATGCCCGGCACAATACGCACCACGTTCCCCTTATAGATATTTCCAGCGATGGACCGCTCACTGCTTCGCTCAACGTACAGGTTGGAAAGCACTCGATCTTCCAGTATGGCGATCCGCGATTCGTATTCAGTGCAGTTACATATGATTTCTTTTGACATTGTTGTCCTCGTGCCTCAATTCGAAACCATGGCGGTATCATTTCGTGTGTTTGGCAATTCGTTTTTCCTGCGGACCCGGGTCTTTATGATCCTCGCCCTTTTGGCCGTGTCGTCATCATATCCGAGGACCTGTGTCAGGACCTCAAAGGGTTTCACCCCGCCGGCCGGATCAAATCGGGTCGATAGAGCGAGGATATCTCCCGATGGGTTGATGGAAAGTTCGGTTACCAGGGGACGGATATCTTTTACGGTTGTTCCCCCCTTTTTGTAGCGGGATACCGGGAAGGTGTCCGACGAGAGAAACGTTTCAATCTTTTCAGTCGAGAAGGATTTGGTTCCCCGAGGCAAACAGATCCGGTAGTCGAACCCCGCGATGAGGGACGAGAGGGATGGGTTATGGGGCCCGATCGTCTCGGCGCGCAGGATTGTTATACCTTCAGGCAGGGAAGAATTGACCCTGGCAATAAAATCATCCGCGGGGCCTCGATAGAGCCGAAGCTGGATGTCGGCGTATTCGCCCAGGCTCTCTATTCCGACCGGAAGGGCGTAGGGGAACGATATCCTGGGGTGGGGATGAAATCCTTCCGAAAAAGAGAAAGAGAACCCGCCGATCGTGATCGCTCGGATAATAGCCGAGGACAGCTCCAGGTGCGATAAAAAGGCGGCCTTCCCCCGCTTGGCGAATTGTATTCTGAGTTGTGTGACCACGCTTTCGTCGAGGGGCGGTCCGGGTCTTGGGGGGGCTGCGATGGCGTGCGGGGCCTCGGTGATGACCATGTTCAGATCTTCAGAACATACCCCGCAGGCGTGGCATTCCGCCGACCGGCAATCGCAGGTCAGATGCCCGTTCAGGGAATGGATATATTCCCGCGCGAGAAAAGCCTTCTCCACGCCGCAGTCGATCATATCCCAGGGAAGGGGATCGTTCATGCTTTTCTCAACGAGATGTTCGGTCGCGTCAATTTCCAGCTCCGCCATGATTCGCTGCCAGATATCGAATCGGAACCGGTCGCTCCAGCCGTCGAACCGGCATCCTGCCTGAAAAACCCCCGCCACAAGGGAGGCGATCCGCTCGCCGCCCCGCGCCAGGAGCCCTTCAAGAAAACTCATCTCCGGGTTGTGCCACTTGAGATTCAGGTTTTTGTGCCGGATGTTTTTTTTGAAAAAGTCCTGTTTTTCCCGCGTTTCCTCGATCGTCAACTGGCGGTGCCACTGGAAAGGGGTGAAGGGCTTCGGCACGAAGGTTGAGATGCTGACGCTCACCTGCCGCCGGTTCTGTCCCTCCTTGAGGACTTTGTAAGCGAGATCCACGATCCCCTCGAGGTCTTCCCGCGTTTCCGAGGGGAGGCCGATCATGAAGTAGAGCTTGATCGATTTCCATCCCGCGTCGAACACCTTTCGCGCCGTTGCCAGGAGTTCCTCCTCGGTGTTGCCTTTGTTGATCACATCGCGCAGCCGCTGGGTCCCGGCCTCCGGAGCGAGGGTGAAGCTTGTCTTGCGGACCCGTTTGATCTCATTGATCAGGGTGTCGGTCAGGGTCTCCACCCGGAGCGAGGGAAGGGCGAGGGCAATCCGGCTGCCGCAGTACCGGTCCATGAGCGATGTGAGAAGATGCTCGATGCAGGAATAATCGCCGGAGCTGAGAGACAGGAGGGATAGCTCGTCCTGCCCCGTCGAAGAAAGCATGTTGTGCGCCATCCCTTCCAGGATGTGGGGGGATCTCTCCCTGACAGGCCTCCAGACCATCCCCGCCTGACAGAAACGGCATCCCCTGGTGCAGCCCCGGGCGATCTCGAGCGTGATCCGGTCATGGACGGTTCCCACGATGGGAACGATGGGACGGGACGGGCCGCGCCACTTCTCCAGATCGACCACGACCCGCTTGCGTATCTTTGTGTCGCCGCCATGGAGGAAGGGGACCCAGACGCCGTCAATCCTCGCCAGGAGATCCAAGAGGCCGGAACGCCCGATCCTCCGTTCCTTCCCTTTCATCACCGCGCGGGCGATCTCTTCGATCACCTCTTCCCCTTCTCCGATGACAAAGGCGTCAAAAAAAGGCGCCATCGGCCGGGGATTGAAGGCGCATGGACCTCCCGCGATGACGATGGGCATCCCCTTCCTTCGGTCAGCGGCATACAGGGGGATCTTCCCCATGTCCAGCATGTTCAGAACATTCGTGTAGGACAGCTCATACTGGAGTGAAAATCCAACGATGTCGAATTCGGAGAGGGAAGCCCCCGATTCGAGCGTGCCAAGGGGGATGCCATGCAACCTCATGAGGGATTCCATGTCCGGCCAGGGGGCAAACACCCGCTCAGCTCCTACCCCGGGGATATCGTTCAGGATGGCGTAGAGGATCTGCAGGCCCAGATGGGACATGCCGATCTCGTACGTGTCGGGAAAAGCGAGGGCAACGGTGAGGCGGCAGGCGGTCCGGTCTTTTTGCGCGGCATTGATCTCGCCTCCGATATACCTGCCCGGTTTTTCCACCAGAGGGAGAATGTCTTCAATGGATGAATACTGCATCAGACCGCAAGCTTTTTCAGTGTTTCACGAACCGCCGCCGCCGATCGGCGGAGACCCTCCCTTTCAGCGTCCGAAAGAGATATCTCATATATCTCTTCGATCCCCCCGGCTCCCAGTCTGACCGGCACACCGATGTAGACATCTTCTATGCCGTACTGGCCGGACAGATAGGCCGAAACGGGGAGGAGGTCCTTGCTGTCGGTGAGCATCGCCTCCACCATGGCCACCACCGAGGACGAGGGGGCATGCCACGCGCTTCCGGACTTGAGGAGCCCCACGATCTCAGCTCCACCATTCTTGGTCCTCTCAATGATGGCCTCATAGCGCCCCCTTTCCATGAGCTGGCTGGCGGGAACGCCCCTGGCGGTGGTGTACGCATCGACGGGGACCATCGTGTCCCCGTGGCTTCCCAGAACAAGGGCCGCGATATCGCCCGGCGGCATAGCGAGCTCTTCCGCCAGAAAGGCCCGGTAGCGGGCGGTGTCGAGTATCCCCCCCATTCCCATGATGCGCCGGGTGGGGAAGCCCGTTGTTTTCCAGGCAAGATATGTCATGACATCGAGGGGATTGGTCACCATGATGATGATGCACCCGGGGGCGTGCCGGGCGATCTCCTTCGCGACGGAGCGCACGATTCCTCCGTTTTTCACGGCCAGTTCATCCCGGCTCATTCCCGGGGTGCGGGGGAACCCGGCGGTAAAGACGACGATATCGGATCCGGCCGTATCGGCAAAATCGTTCGACCCCGTTACCCTGCCGGAAAATCCTTCAATCGGCGCCGACTGCATGATGTCAAGCGCTTTCCCCTGCGGAAGCCCTTCAACGATATCGATCAGGGTGACATCCGCCAGATCTTTTTCAACCATCCTCTGGGCGGCCATGGTCCCGACAAAACCGGCCCCGACTACGGAAACCTTTCTCTTCATAATTTTTCTCCGTTTCATATGTGGTTCTATTCTGAATTCCCTTCCCGCCGGACATGCCCATACCGGTGCGGGTGCTGCAATATCTCCCTCAGCTTCGATAAAACGAATCGTGCGGGGAATTCCGCCCTGCACAGATAGGGGAGCGAGTCTCTCTTGAAATCCTCCAGCAGCCCCTTAAAGACCTTTCCGCTGCGGGCCGTGCCGACAAAGGTTCTTTCCTTTGTATATTTGTACGGTATTTCCGGGCCAAACACCGCCACGACCTGCTCGAACTGGCCGGGATCGCTGAAATATTCTTCCATGACCGTGACCGGCACCGTTATCCGCAGCGTAACCTTCGTCGTGTCGGAGGCGATGGCCCGCGATCCATCCCATACCCGCATCGTCAGTCCGTTGGGAAGGGGTATCTCTTCCATCAGTTCCATCAGTATCTCACCTGTATAGGCCGTTTGGGCAATTGATGGTGAAACGTTATATCACACCCCCCGCTTTTGGCAAACCTTTCTTGACTTGCGTCCTTACTTTCATATATGGACAGAACCCTTCAGGAAAGGATATGCCCGATGGAAAAATCGACAGCGATTCTGCTCTTTTCCTGCCCCGATCAGAAGGGAATCGTGGCTGCCGTGTCCGGTTTCATAGCGCGCCATAACGGGAACATTCTGGATGCTGATCAGTATTCACTCCAGCCGGAGAATATGCTGTTCATGCGGGTGGAATGGGACCTGGAGGGTTTTACCCTTGGCCGCGGCGAACTGGAGGAAGCGATTGCCCCGCTCGTGAAACGGTTCGGGATGCGGTGTAAGATCCATTTCTCAGATGATATGCCCAAGGTGGCGATCTTCGTTTCCCGGCATCTGTACTGCTTTCACGATCTCATGCTGAGACACCGCATGGGGGAATTCAAGGCCCGGATACCCCTGGTCATCAGCAATCACCGCGATGTAGAGCCCCTTGCCGATTTTTTCGGTCTCCCCTGCCGGTACTATCCGATTACCCCGGAGAACAAGGAGGAGCAGGAGAAACGGGAAATCGCCGAACTGGAAAGGGAGGGGATCGATCTGATCATCCTGGCCCGGTACATGCAGGTGCTGAGCGCCGCGTTTGTCGCCCGGTATCCCGGAAGAATCATCAACATACACCACTCCTTTCTGCCCGCATTCGCGGGAAAGAGCCCCTACCGGCAGGCGTACGAACGGGGGGTGAAGATCATCGGCGCCACCAGCCATTATGTGACGGAGAAACTGGACGACGGACCCATCATCGCCCAGGATATTATCCGGATCACCCACAAGGATTCGGTGGACACCATGAAACTCAAAGGGAAAGATCTGGAACGGACCGTTCTCTCGAAGGCGGTCAGACTGCATCTGGAACACCGGATCGCGGTGTACGGTTCAAAGACCATCATTTTCGAATGAGGCTGCTCTGACTGTTCGTAAGTTGGTGAAAGTAATTCGTTTCATGAGTAACGTGTCACGGAGAGAAATGCTGAAACAGGGCCTTGTGGCGGGGATCGCCAAGGGGTGGCGGGGTTTTGTCTGGATGATGAAGATTGTCGTTCCCGTCTCCTTTTTCACTGCCCTGCTCTCATGGAGCGGATGGATGGAGCGGCTTGACTTCGTGATCCGCCCGGTTATGGGGTTTTTGAGTTTGCCCGATATTGCCGCCCTTCCGCTGCTCATTGGCATGCTGACCAGCATCTACGGCGGGATTGCCGCCATGGCCGTGCTCCCTCTGAATGTGGGGGAGATGACCCTGATTGCCGTTTTTCTCCTGATCGCCCACAATCTGATTCAGGAAGGGATTATCCAAGGAAAATCGGGAATGGGGGGCGCGAAGGCGACCCTTTTCCGTATCGCCTCCGCCGTCATAACCATCCTTGTCATCGCCCCGTTCATAGACACAGCCGGACAGGGGGTCTCCGATACCGCGGCGACGGGAATTCCAGCCGTCCGCCAGGCATTAACGGCGATGATCGTTCAGTGGGGGCGGGTGATGGTCGAACTCGCCGTCAAGATATTTTTTATCATTCTGTGTGTGCTCACGGCCCTGGAACTGCTCAAGACCTTCGGGTTGATCGATCGTATCGTCCGCTTTTTTTCGCCTCTCTTGCGGATTATGGGACTGAGCGAGCGTGTCACCGTCCTCTGGATTACGGCCGCCATATTCGGACTTTCCTACGGCGGAGCGGTCATTGTGGAAGAAGTGGAGAAGGGAGAACTGACAGCTGACGAACTGGAAAGTCTCCATCTCTCCATCGGGATCAATCACTCCATGGTTGAGGATCCCGCCCTCTTTCTCCCTTTCGGCATCAGCCTGTTCTGGCTCTGGATCCCGCGTCTGGTGCTGGCCATGATCGCCGTGCGCCTGCTTGCGCTCTGGCACCGATTCCGAAGACTTAAAAAGTATTGACAGTTTCCCGGATAGTATACTACATTTGAATCACGCTAATACCGTATGTGTCTTTTCGAATTCACTTTCAACCACTGAGGAGGAAAACCATGATTCCCGAACTTGATCGCATTCTTGAGGAACAGGTAAAGAAATGGGAGGTTTCGAAAGAAAGGAGAAAGGGCAAGGACGAGGCGGCTCCGCCTGTCGTGACGATCTCGAGAGAAATGGGAAGCATCAGCAATGATCTGATCCAGCGGCTCTCGCGGGAACTCGGCCTCGATGTGATAGACGACAAGATCATACATGCGGTGGCGAAAAGTGTCAGGATGAGCGAAAAGGTTGTTTCGCAGCTGGATGAAAAGACGCGGAACCTCCTCGACAACTGGATCCTGTACCTCAAGACCACGCGGTTCCTCCGGGCCGATGAGTATGTGCGCCACCTGACGAAGGTGGTGGGAGCCATGGGGGAGCAGGGGGGCGCTCTCATTATCGGAAGGGGGGCCAACCTGATCCTTCCCCCTGAAGAAACGCTGCGCGTACGGTTTATCGCGCCCCTGGAGGTGAGGGTGCGGAATATGATGAAGGAAACGGGTATGGATGAAACGGCGGCAAGGAACCAGATCCTCCTGAAAGACGCCGAACGCAGGGATTCGGTGAAGAAGAATTTCAAGGTGGAGATAGAAGACCCCGCCTATTATGACCTGGTGATCAACACGGAATATGTCGAGGATGAGCAGATCGTCAGCATTATTAAATCATCGCTGAAGTACAAGAAGATTCCCTCCAGGCGCAAGACCGATCTCATCCCCGACGCTGAAAAACCGATGAGCTGACCGGAAAACGATTCGCACAGAAAGGGGAGCACTCATGATTATCAGGCATTACGAGGATGTGGAGCCGATTGAAATGATGAAGGGCGTCAGAAAAAGGGTCGTCATAGGTGAGAAAGAAGGCGCCCCCAATTTCATTATGAGAATATTCGACTTGGAGCCCGGCGCGTCCAGTCCCCATCACGAACATTCCTGGGAGCACGAGATTTTTGTCCTGCGGGGCGAGGCTGTGGCGAGAGACGGCAACGGTGTTGAAACCGCTGTGGGCGAGGGAGACACCCTGTTCATTCCACCCGGCGAGGAGCACTGCCTGACCAACAGGGGAGAAGGGGTATTCCGCTTCATGTGTCTCATCCCGACGGGAGCCGAACCGGTCTCACCCTGATAAACCGATCCCTTTCAGTCTACTGGCGGACCTGAATAATCTCGCCATCAACCACCATGAGGATGTGAAGGGGTTTACGGGCGTCCCTTCCTTCAGAGAACGAGGCCATTCCCGTTATGCCCTGGTAGTTCCGGATACGGGAGATGCCGTCCCGGAGGTCCTCTCTGATCACCATGTTACCTCCCGCGATCAGATTGACCAGCATGTCCGTCGCATCGTAGGCAAGGGCCTCCACATTGTCCGGTTCCCGCCCCCACGCCGCGTAAAAGCGGTCGATGAAGGTCCTCACCTCCGGACGGGTGTTGTTCAGAAAAAAGCAGTCGGTGAAAACCGCCCCTTCGAAATATTCGGATTCTTTTTTCAGAAGCTCCGACGAATTCCAGATGTTAGTGCCCAGAAGATGCACGCCGATTACATCGTAGAAAGCCAGCTGGGGGGCGATCATGCTGACGACTGAAATGGAATCGGGGATAAAGAGCGCGCCGAAATCTACGATCGGTTTCCGGTTTTCTTCCGATCCCTTTTCTCCCGGGATATCCAGTCCCGTAATCGACTTGATCTCCTTCCCGAAGTCGGTCTGTCCGGCGGGGTATTTCTCTACCCCTCGGATCCGCCCTCCCTGCCGGTCCACTGCATCCCAGAAAAGATGCGTCATTTCCCTGCCGTAGTGATCATCGGGATGGAGGATGGCGAAATCCCGTATGCCGAGGCTGTGCACGGCAAAGGAGACAAGGGCGCGGACCTGGGCATCACCGGTCAGGAAGTTTCGAAACACGTAGTCCCCTGTCTCAGTGATCCCCGCCCTTTGTGTCAGGGTGATGATGGGAACACCCAAGGCCTGGGCCTCTTCGGCGGCCGCCAGGGAAGTCGCGCTCCCGAGGGGTCCGATGATGCCGATCACATGGTGTTCGTTAACGAGTTTTCTGACCCCGGCCCGCGCTGCGTCGGGATCGCCCTTCGAGTCTTCTATGAAGAGTTCGATGGGGACGCTCCGTCCGGGATCGAATATTCCTGAGGCCAGAATGACGGCATCAAGGACACGGCTTCCGTAGGATGCGTATTTCCCTGTCAGAGGGAGAACGCACCCGAGCGCCGTGGGCTGCACCAGTTTTGCTGTGGCTATCCTCTTGTTGAGGGCCTTTCCTTCTGTGAACAGGGGATGCCGGCTGTCCGGAAGAAAGCGGTCCAGATATTCCTGAGCCCTGTCAAAATCCCTCACCCGGTATGATGCCGAAGCGAGCGCGTAAAGGAGATATCCCGACGGGTACCCCCACCGGTACTCCCTCTCCAACTCCCTGAGCTGGTCCAGAGAGAGTTCCGTGGTGATGATCTTCTCAGCCTTCTTTTTTACCCCCTCTTCGAGCGGTTTGTCCGGTTCGCTTTTCAGTGACTTCAGGTACCAGTCCAGCGCTTCTCTGTGCTTGCCCGCCGCTGTGAGGATATCTCCCTTCAGAGATTCTATGGTGGCTTTGAGGCGCGCGGGTATCGTGCCTGCGAGGAGTTCTTTGACGATTGTGTCCGCCGTCCCGTACTCGCCCAGAGCGGCATGGGAACGGGCCAGATGGTAGCGGGCTTCGGGGTAGAGGGGGTCATCCTCGAATCCGCGGGGGATGAGCCCCAGTTCTTTGATGGCCCGAGCGTACTCTTCGCGGATTGTGAGGATCTCTCCTCTCCTCAGGTGAGCGACGAATGCCGCCTTCCCCGACGGGAAGCGCTCGAGCATGGTTCCATACAGCTCCATCGCCCTGTCGAGCCGGCCTTCTTTGAACGCCGACTCGGCGCCGTTGAATGCCCGGACTGCTTCTTCCGACATCCCTTCCGTAATGGGCCGGAGGACGGTCTCCTTCACGGGAACCCCGGCGCATCCCGCGGCGAAAAGCAGGGCTGCCGCCAAAAATATGGAGACTATCCGTGATGATCGGTTCATGCGCATCTCATTCGCCCAGCGAATCAATGTATCGCAGTGCCTCCTCCGCCAGCGGGGGAGAATCGATGCAGACGGAGAGTTCGCGATTGTATTTGAGTGCGGAATTAGTCAGGTTGTGGCTTCCCAGGAATATGTACCGGCCGTCTATGACGGCTGCTTTCGTGTGAGTGGTCACGCGAAGAGAATCGAAGATGACGGTGATCCCCTTTTCTCTCAGCCGCGCCGCCGTTTCCCGGTTGCTCGCGTCAACCGGTGAATCCTCCCCGCCATCTCCCCTTTCCAGGATAATCCGTACCCGTACCCCCCGCTCGACAGCCCGCCCCAAAGCGGCCATGACCCTGTCCGAGCGGTTTGTGCTGTACCCGTTTGTCTTGAAGAGGAAGAAGGACATGGCGATCTCGCTCTTCGCTTTGTCCACCCCTCTCATGAATGCTTGGAAATACTCTCCATCCTCGAGCAGTGTGATATGCCGTTCTTCCGATGCGCGGAGAGATCCCGGTCCGGACACCCAGAGGATGAGAGTGAAGATAAGGGCAGCTCTGAACGCAGGGGCGTATAGGGTTTTCCCATTCATTTTATCTGGCATCCTTTACCGGGGAGTGATACTACATAAATCGGCCCGGGATGTCGACACAAAAATATCCAAGGACAGAGCCCGCGCGGCTGTTCACTGCTGCGGGTCACCATGTTAGACGAAAGGGAAACAGACCACTGGAAAAGCTGGCTGCCATATTCATATCCTCTTTCATTATCGGTCTGTCGGGGGCGCTGATGCCGGGGCCGGTGCTGACTGTTGCCATCAGTGAAACCGCCCGGCGGGGCTTCCGGGCCGGTCCACTGATCGTTCTGGGGCATGCCCTTCTCGAGATAACCCTGATCGCGCTCCTTATTGTGGGGTTCGCTGATATGATCAAAAGGCCCGGACTGATGGGGGGAGTGGGGATCGCCGGAGGGGCGGTGCTCCTCTGGATGTCCTTCAACATGCTCAGAGGGGTCCGTCACCTCAGTCTGGATCTTTCAGGCGGGAAGAGCGCGTGGGGCGGTCCGGTAACGGCAGGTATTCTCACAAGTTTGGCGAACCCCTACTGGATCATCTGGTGGAGTACCATCGGTCTGGGCTACGTCATTGTTTCGATGCAATTCGGATTCATCGGTCTGGCGGCCTTCTTCACCGGGCACATCCTTTCGGATCTGGCATGGTACAGCACTGTCTCGCTCTTCGTCTCGCGGGGAAGAAAATATATCAGTGACCGGATCTACCGGGGCGTTATCGCTGCCTGCGCCGTGATGCTCATCTTCTTCGGGATCTATTTCGGTGTGACCGGTATCCGGTTCCTCACATGAGATGCGGAAATCACTTTTGTCCGGTCTTGCCACAGGGAAAGGGATTGGGTCTTTTTATATGATTGATCTGGGGGCCTGTCTCTCCGAGGTTGAAAAGTATGCAATATTCCACAGGGAGGTGTCTCCATGGAAGAGGCAAGAAGCGCTATTCAGGACGCGGCCTTTGACAGGGCGAAGCGGCATGAGCTGAGAAGCGGCGGGTGCGGGCAGTGCACAATCGCCGGTGTCTTCGAGGCCCTTGGCGTGAAAGACGAAGGGGTATTCCGCGCCGCAACGGGGCTTGCCGACGGGGTAGGGCTCACCGGTGACGGGCATTGCGGGGCCCTGTCGGGGGGAGCCATGGCAATCAGTTATTTCTTCGGCAGATCCTCGGATGAATTCGGCGACATGATGAAGCAGGTCCGCGCCTGCATCCTCTCCAAGAAACTGCACGACTGGTTTGTCGGAAAATACGGAACCTGCCGGTGCGCCGATATACAGGAAAAAACCTTCGGCCGGTTCTACAACCTCTACGATCCCGATGGGATGAAGGCCGCTTTCAAGGTCGGTCTTCCCGAAAAATGCTCCACTCTGGTTGGGGAGACGGCTCGAATGGCAACAACGATCATCCTCGATGAACGGGAGCGATTGGCTCGCAAGACGGCTCAACCATAAAGGTACGGTGGAACCACAGCGATCACCTTTGCCTATTCACTGAGATTGTCCATGGCAATCCGGGAATGAGCAAAAGCGGCGCCGGCGCTCAGGGCTACTCCCACATAGATGGCCTCAGCGATCTCTTCGTCGGATGCCCCCGCTTTCTTTGCTGCCTTCACATGGGCATCGATACAGTAGGGGCACCTGGTAACATGGGTTACCCCGATGGCGATCAACTCCTTCATTTTCGTGGAAAGTGCTCCTTCTTCAAAAACCTGTTGCTGAAAAGCGCGAAATGACGCTGTGGTTTCCGGTTTCAGTTTCGTCAGTTTTCCCATGTGTGTCTGATCACCTTTCACATAAAAATGCTCTTTCATAGGACCTCCTTTTTTCCTGTCTGTCGATGGCGCCTCGCTTGTCCAATGCTCCCATGCTATCAAGAATGGTATCAGGATACAATCCCTTGATCATGTGTCCATATTTTTGTATCATGCCGACGGTGCGGACAGAAATCGTATTCTGATAGCGGTTTTTATCAGAGAGAAGGAGGGTCAATTACATGGAAGAGATCGATATGACAAAACTGCAGGTGAAGGCCGCGGGCTTATGGTTGAAGCAGTGGCTCCTTCTGACGGCGGGGACCCGTGAGGATTTCAACGCCATGACTGTGGGGTGGGGCTCCCTGGGCGGCATGTGGGGCAAACCCTTTGTTCAGGTGGTGGTCAGGCCGACCCGCCATACCCGCCGCTACATGGAGAAATATGACACCTTCACTCTCTGCGCCTTTCCCAGACAGTACAGGCCGGCGCTCACGATTCTGGGAACCAAGTCGGGCCGGGATTCCGACAAGGTCGCCGATTCCGGACTGACCGTTATACCATCAAAAATGATCGAGGCCCCCGCCTTCAAGGAAGCGGAGCTGATTCTGGAGTGCCGGAAGATGTACTGGCAGGACATGGACCCGGAACACTTTCTGGCCGATTCCATAGAAGAGAATTATCCCCGGAAGGATTATCACCGCATCTATTTTGGGGAAATCGTTCGGGCCGCGGGCGAAGACACGTACCGAGGCTGAGAGGAATCCCCGTTATCGAACGGCCTGAAATGAAACAGGATCTACTCGTCCAGATCCTTGTTCAGTTTGATGTAGGTATAGGGAACCTGGTAGTAGTTGAAGACCTTCGCCGTCCGGGGGCACGACAGTTTTCGGAATATCCGGGAGAGGTTGATCCCCACGCCGGCGTATATGTTGCGGCTTCGCTCGTCGCCCGCCTCCTGGTACCCGTCCACATAGTACCCCAAGTGCAACTCCAGATATTTGAGATATTCGTTGGTAACCGCGTCAAAGCCGTCGAGCTTCAGGGCGACGAGAAACCGCATCCTCTCGTAGTCCGTTATGATATCGGCCTCCTGAAAATCGGGGATGTATTCGATCCGGAAGTCGATTTTCAGCGCGACCTCCGGATACATATCCAGGAGGTAGCCTGCGCAGGTTCCCGCTAGGTTCATGATAAAGTCCGAATGAGAAAAGCCGTACTCGCTGATGGAATCTCCGATTTCCATGAAGCCCATTATCCCGAATGAGGACAGCGCCCCGTAGAGAGCGGCCCTGTCGTGCTCATAGCCCCAGGATTCGTAGAGGGATGAAAGGGATCGGCCCACGAGGTAGTTGGCGTAGAAATGCCCCAGTTTATCCGATCCGCCCTTGTTGGTGTGTTCGCTGAACCATCCCTCGTCCTTCATGAAGGGGGAGGAATCCCCGTAATCCCAGAAGGCGACCCCCCACCCGGTTATGGCGAGGAGTGCCCCTGCGTTCACCGCGATTAGCTTCTCCTCGCGGGTCAGGTCGCTGAAACCATGGGCGGGCGTGACGGCACACACGAGGAACCACGAAAAGACGATGAAGAAGGTTTTTTTTATCCACCCGTTCCCGCTCCTTTTCCCAAGCCGGATCGCTGTCATCGCTGTTCCCCCTCGCTCATGGGCCGTTCTCTGAAGACCTGAAGGCCGCATTATGTGACCCCCCAAGACGTACCCACCATCTCAGATATCGGCCTGCCTGTCAATATGAGAGATGCTTACAGTTCTTGACAAAGACGGCTGGTGGTGTATCTAGCATCATTGTTTGAGACCATGCCCGGCGTTTTCCATTATGGGAGAAGAGCCTGGTTGTGAGGTGAGGGACATGGCTGGAAATGTGATACGCGTGGTCGGCGCAGGTGCGCTTCTCTTGCTCTGTTTTTCGAACGCGGCCGCAGAAGAACAATCGGCGGATTCACGACGGGTGCAGATGGGGGAAGTAATCGTGACTGCCTCCCCCATTATCGAGGGGAACGATGTAAACAGCTACGGCAGCCAGGTTACATCGGTGAGCAAAGAGCATATCTCCGATCTCAACGCCCAGGACCTGCCATCCGCTCTGCGGAGGGTTCCCGGGGTCATCGTTTCCCGGCATAATCCCGTGGGGAGTTTCGGCGGGGGCGAAGGAGGCGCCGTCTTCATTCGGGGCCAGGGAAGTTCCCGTCCGGGCGCGGAAATCCAGATGCTGGTGGACGGCATTCCCCGCTTCGTCAGTGTCTGGAACCATCCCCTCATGGATGTCCTGAGCGTGGATATGATCGACAGCATTGCAATATACAAAGGCGCGCAGCCGGTGCTGTACGGAAACATGGCGTTCGGCGCCGTCGACATACAAACCAAAAGGATGCGCGAAGAGGGTTTTTACACCGCCCTGCAGACCGGTTACGGTTCCCACAATACGTGGACGGAGGTCATCGAACACGGGGGAAAGGTGAGGGCTTTTGACTATTATCTGATTCAGAGCTACCGGAGCTCGGACGGCCACCGGGAAAACGCGGACGGCGAGCTTCAGAACTACTTCGGTCGAGTCGGATACGATTTGAACGATAACTGGAATCTGAATATGACCGTAAACCACACGAATAACCGGGCCGACGACCCCGGTCCGGAAGACGGCTCCAGCCCCTCGGACGGAACATTCAGCACGGAAGACTATTTTACCGTTGCCACTCTTTCAAACTCCTACGATGGGGGAGCGGGCTCCGTAAAAGTGTATCTCGAATCGGGCGGGATCGACTGGGTGAATCAGGACGGTACCCCCGGGCTCGACAGGATCACGGACTATGAAAACCGGGGAATCAGGGCCCGTGAAACCGTCAACCCCTGGCAGGGCGGAGAAATCATGGTCGGTCTGGATCTCGACTATCTGAGCGGTGAAGTGGAGGACCGTTCTCCCGTCGCTTCGACCGCTTATTTCCCTGAAGAAACGTGGCGCATGGCCGCTCCCTATGTCGCGGTCAGCCATCTGATCGGCTCGGAACGGGGGTTCCACGTCATCCCGTCGGCGGGTCTTCGCTGTATAGACCACAGCGAATACGGGAGCGAGTGCGCCCCCCAGGCAGGCCTGATCATGGGATACGGGGATACCCGGCTCAACGCGTTTTACTCCCGGGGGGTCAATTATCCGGGGATCTATGTGAAAGCGCAGGATGTGCTGACCTTTTCCGGCGACAACCGGTGGCAGGATCTGAACCCCGAACTGGTGGATCACTATGAAATAGGAATCAGCCACCGGCTGAACCGCGAAGTGAAGATGGGTCTGACCTGCTTCCGCAATGACGGAAAAGATCGGATCGTGATTGCGCCCGGTCCCCCCTTTCCGTCCCTTTTCAAGAACATCGGCGACTACACCACGCAAGGGGTGGAGGGGACGATCACGGCGAGCCCCCTGCCCGAACTGGGTCTGTTTGCCGGGTTTACCTGGCTGGAAGCCGACCCGACGGATCTTCCCTATACCCCGGAATGGTCCGGAAGTGCGGGAGTCAACTACTCCTTTTCCGAGCGGCTTCACATCAGTCTCGACGCCCTGTACGTGGGCGATCAATATGTGACGTCGCGGGCTCGCCGCGCCGGAACCGTGAATACGGATACGGTGGATTCCTATTTTCTCCTGAATGGAAAAATGACCTGTGACTTCCCGCCGCTGCGGCACGGTATTCACCCCACCGTGTATGTGGCGGTCGAGAATCTGACCGACACGGCCTACGAACAGAAAAAGGGCTACCCCATGCCGGGCATCGGATTCATGGCGGGTGTCATACTCCGACTCTGATTCAGGGGATGTTTCACGTCTCCCCGAGTGCTCTTTTCACCATTCCTCTGAAAATTCTTGACAACGATCGATAACGGTGCTCTGGTGTTGATGCTTTTGAGGGAGGGAAGCATCTGTACCGTAAGAGCGCCAGAGCCTTAAAAGAACCTCCTTTTCGGAAGAGGGCTGAGCGATCTTCGTCGCGATTTCTTACAGGGAATTTTCACTGTTTTCCCTATGTGCAAAATGGCGGACAGGGACAGGAACTGCTGATGGGATCTATGGAAGAACTTTTGAGCGGGTTTCCGATTGTCATTGAGCATCCGGTCAGTTGGGGTGATATGGACGCCAATGGCCACGTGAATAACTTGTGGTTTTTTCGATACATCGAGAACGCGAGAGTCGCGTATTATAAAGAAATCGGCAAGTTCGAATACGAAAAGGAAACCGGCGTCACACTCGTTATTGCCTCTATCTCCTGTAAGCTTCTCGCCCCTCTTTTTTATCCCGACACTGTCATCGTGGGGACGCGTGTCTCCACTGTTTCGGATGACGGCGCGAACATGATTAACCGGGTTGTCAGTTCCAAGCAGCACCGAATCGTGGCGGAGGCCGAGACTGCCATTGTCAGTTTCAATGGTTCTCACGGCAAAAAAACCCCGTTTCCTGAACTCCTTAAACTCAATATTGAAAGACTCGAGGGAAGGACGTGCTAACATAGCTCCCGGCAAAGCACACAATTTCGAGGAATGGTTCTGAAAAAATGACGTATTATGTGTACCCCTTCGAAAGCACTCATCCGGGTGCTCTTTTCGCCATTTCCTTGGAAATTCTTGACAAAGATCGGTAACGGTGCTCTGCTGATGGAGCTTTTCTTTGAAATAACCTTCTTTTTTCCCCGGGGCAATATGTAAAGAGCGGGAGTGATCATGAAACGTATTGAAACGGATATTATGATCAGGAGTTCACCGGAAAAAGTCTGGATGGTCCTCACGGATTTCAGCAAATATCCGATGTGGAATCCGTTTATCCGGGAAGTCTCCGGGGAAGCCAGGACCGGCGCTCGTCTCAGAGTGCGGATAGAACCACCCGGCGGAAAGGCGATGGTATTTCGGCCAACGGTATATACGGCTTCACCGGGTAAGGAATTGCGATGGCTAGGTCACCTTGTGTTTCCCGGCCTGTTTGACGGAGAGCATGCTTTCAGGATCGAGCAGGTTGGACAGGACGAGGTACGTTTCCGGCAAAGCGAACAATTTCGAGGGATTCTCGTTCCTTTTTTTCCGGGCACGCTGTACGAAAGAACCAGAGAGGGATTTGAAAAGATGAATCAAGCTCTCAAAGAGACAGCCGAACTAAATTAGGGACAGAGCCCCTATTTATGGATCCGGGGACGGTTCTCATTATGTGCCGAAACATTTTTATTTTATTTTCCAGTCCTTTCTTTGCTATGACGCATTTCGAAAGTGGTTATGTTTAAAAACAGTAAAGCGTTACGCTATCAGATGCCTGTGCTGGCGGCAGTCCTCGCTGTTTTTATTGCCGCAGACGTGGCGAGCGCGGCATCGCAGGCTGAGCGTTCTCCATCCACTCCACAGTTCGAAGTTCTATCGCCGATACCGGTCGCTAAACGGGGCCTTATTACTCATGGCCCCCGCTCAGGAAGGAACGTCGCCCTGACCTTCGATCTCTGCCAGTCACAGGGGGCAAAGTCCGGATTTGATTTGGAGATCGTTCGGATTCTGAGTGATGCAGAGACGCCTGCGACCTTTTTCCCGGGCGGCCTGTGGATGCGGGATCACCGGGATGAAACACGCGCGCTGGCGGGCAACCCCCTCTTTGAGCTGGGGAATCATTCCTGGAGCCATCCGGATTTTTCCAGGATACCGCCCGAAAGAATGGCGGAGGAGATCCGGAAAACGCAGCGCATCATGTGGGAGCTTCTCGGATATCAAACCAGGCTTTTCCGCTTTCCCTATGGACGGTATTCGGAGAAAGCCCTGGATGTCATTGGACAAAACGGATTATATGCGATCCAGTGGGACGTTGTCAGCGGGGACCCGGACCCCGGGATCGACGCGGATAGAATGGCCCATTGGGTGCTGAGCCGGATGAAACCCGGATCGATAGTTATCATGCACGCCAACGGCCGGGGCCGGCATACGGCCAAGGCGTTGCTTCCCATTATCCACGGTCTCAGGGAAAAAGGGTATGCCCCCGTAACCGTTTCCCGGTTGCTGGGACTTGAAAGATAGGGCACCGTTCTGTTGAGGGAATTTCTGCCAAACCCTTCCGCAGGGGATAGAGAAAACCGCCGCTATGGAAACGCGCCGGATATCACGGTCCCTTTTTATTGAAATCTTTTGCCGAATACCCTGTGGCTTGCCACGGGGAACTTCTTTTATATATTATTCCAGATACTAATGATACAGGAGTCTTTAAAGAACAGAAAAGATTCTATAGCCTTTCCACAATGTGCTAGGACAAGTGAAATTTGATTTGAGGATTAGAATTGACTATTCGGGAGGGCTCAGCTAGAATTTAATCATCATTATCGCCAACAGAAAGGAGGCTGCTATGAGTCTGAAAAAACGATTTCTGAAGGGCAGGCCCGTGTGCAAGGTAACGTTCAACCTTCCTCAAGAAGCGGCGGAAGATGCCACAGCGGTCCATGTCGTTGGTGAGTTCAACAACTGGGATGTGTACGCGACGCCCATGAAACGGTTGAAAGATGGATCCTTTACGGTAACCATCGATCTTGACCAGGGCGCGGAATATCAATTCCGGTATCTGATCGACGAAACGATATGGGAAAATGACTGGAACGCGGATAAATATGTGCCGTCCCATTACGGCAATTGTGAAAATTCGGTGGTTGTTGTGTAACAATCAGGATATATTCTCTTTTTTCAGCCGAACGGCCGGGGCGCTCAGTCGCGCCTGTGTATGAAATCGATGCCATCTTACCGGTAAGGAAAGTAGACATATGATAAATCTTCAAACGTTTCAGGTTCTTCCCAATATCCCCGAGACACTCTCCTTCCTTGAGGATCTGTCTCTGAATCTGTGGTGGTGCTGGCAGAAAGACGCCCTGGATCTTTTCCGCCGCATCGACCCCGATCTGTGGAAAGAGACGGATCGGAATCCCGTGGTTTTCCTGGCGAACGTTCCTCAGGAACGGTACGGAGAACTCGCTGAAGACGAGGGATTTCTCGCCCACCTGAGCAAGGTGCGGGAGAACTTTGAAAAACTCCATTCCAATGGCGGCGGTGACACCAAGCCGGGGCAGAAAACAATCGCCTATTTTTCCATGGAATTCGGGATTCATGAAAGCATTCCCTTCTTTGCGGGAGGGTTGGGCATCCTCGCGGGGGACTATCTGAAAGCATCCTCCGATATGTCTCTGCCGTTGCTCGGGGTCGGGCTTTTCTACCGGGAGGGGTATTTTCATCAGTTTCTCACGCGGGACGGGTGGCAGCAGGAAGAGTACCGGGAGACCAACATCTACAATCTTCCCGTGGAAGCGGCCCGCGATGGCGCGGGCAACGAGGTATTTGTGACCGTTACCGGGCCGGACGGGGACATCAGGGCGAGGGTCTGGAAGGTGCAGGTCGGGCGTGTTCCCCTCTATCTGCTTGACACCAATCTTCCCGACAATCCTCCCCATATCCGGGAGGTCACCGCCCGGTTATACGGAGGCGATCAGAAGACCCGCCTCAGCCAGGAGGTCCTTCTGGGGATTGGCGGAATCCGGGCCCTTGAAGCCCTCGATATCTTCCCGGCCGTGTGCCATATGAATGAGGGACATTGCGCTTTTTTAAGCATAGAACGGCTCGCCCGGATCATGGAGCGGTTTCATGTGGACCTGAAAACCGCCCTGGAGATTGTGCCGCGATCTTCCGTTTTTACGACCCATACCCCCGTGCGGGCAGGGTACGACAAGTTTTCCAATGATCTTGTCAGACCGTGCATGGCAACCTTCGAAAAAAGACTGGGCATCAGCGTGGACAAGATATTGCGATGGGGAACCGTGCCGGGGGCGGACACGAACGAGCCCTTTTCCATGTTCGCGCTGGGGCTGCGCATGTCCCAGTACTGCAATGGGGTCAGCGAACTGCACGGCCGGGTGGCGCGCCGCATGTGGTCGCACCTCTGGCCGCAGAGGCCCGAGGACGAAATCCCCATTACGCATGTGACAAACGGGGTCCATCTTCTTTCATGGCTTTCCTCTGAAAACAGGCTGCTCTTTGAAGCAACACTGGGCTCCGGCTGGCATGCCCGTCACTCGAATCCGGATGTTGTTGATAAAGTCGATGAGATCTATGACGAGGAACTCCTCCGCGCCCATGACATGAGCAGAAACCGTCTGATCCGCTACTGCCGCACTCGTATGATCGCCCAGTACCGGCGCCGGAACGCCCCCGCGGCGACGATGCATGATCTTGAATCCGTGCTGGATAATGACGTGCTGACAATCGTCTTCGCGCGGCGATTCGCCACCTATAAGCGGGCAAATCTCCTCCTGCAGGACCCGGAGCGTCTGGAGGCCATGATCACGTCCGAGGAATATCCGGTGCAGTTCATCTTCGCGGGGAAGGCCCATCCCCAGGACAATGAGGGGAAGGAAGTGATAAAACGCCTGATCGAGTTCGCCTACCAGCCGCGTATTCGGCAGCGTGTCATATTTCTGGAAGACTACGATATCAGCATGGCTCGATACCTGGTGCAGGGGGCGGATGTCTGGCTCAACACCCCCAGGCGCCCCCTCGAGGCGTCCGGCACCTCCGGGATGAAGGCGGCCATTAACGGCGTGCTCAACGTCAGCATCCTTGACGGATGGTGGTGCGAAGGGTACTCCGAAGAGCGGGGATGGCGGATCGGCAACGGAGAGGAGTACGATGATCCGCAGTACCAGGATGCCGTTGACAGCCAGGCGCTGTACAACATTCTGGAGAATGAAGTGATCCCGAGCTTCTACCGAAAAAACGGCAAGGGGATGCCCACCCAGTGGATCAGGATGATGAAGGAATCGATGAAGATGGCCATGAAGGGCTTCTCCGCTAGGAGAATGGTGGGGGAGTATAAGGAGCGATTTTACCTGCCCGCCGCGGCGCGGTTTGATTCCCTTCTCGAAAACGATGCCGCGGAGGCCAGGGCTCTCGTCATCCAGCGTGAACGTATCCGGAGTCTCTGGAGCGGCATCCGGATCAAACGCCCCGTCAGAGAGGGAGACGGCCCGTATCATGTGGGACAGACTTTCGGGGTGACGGCGGAGGTTACGCTGGGTGAATTACGCCCCGACGAAGTCGAGGTGCAGCTGTATTACGGACCCATGAAATCCCCGGAGGCCCTGACCGAGAGCAGGACGGCGGAAATGGCCGTCCTGAAGGAACTGGGGGACGGGTCATATCTGTACGGCTGTAAGATATCCTGCCCCGATGCCAGGCGGTACGGCTTCACCGCACGGGTCAGACCGAAGGGGGATGATCTGATCAGGGTTATTCCCGGTCTCACAACCTGGGCGTAGGGAGCAGGAAGGCCGGCTGAATCGACAATCGGGCAATGGAGGAGCCTGATCGTACTAGTGACCTCCGGACTGTGCGATGTGATCTCAACGGGTCACATGATATAGAAACCAGGAGAATTCAAAGTAGCATCGTAACCCGGGTGCGGCCCGCCATAAGGAGGAGACCATGGAAGCTCTTCGCAAAAACCCGCGCGTCCTGATCGTAACCCCGGAAGTCACCTATCTCCCTAACGGCATGGGCAATCTTGCCAATACCCTTGCCGCCAAGGCGGGCGGGCTGGCCGATGTCTCCGCCGCCCTGGTGAGCGCCCTCTTCGATGAGGGGGCCGATGTGCACGTGGCCCTCCCCGATTACCGCGCCATCTTCAATGACAATATCGACCCGGTCCTGCGCGAAGAGATAAGCGCCATCATGGAGAAAATGCCCGAGGACAGGATCCATCTCGCCGAAGACCGGGCTTTCTACTATAAGCATCAGGTCTATTCCAACTACAGCGACAAGAACACCAAGGTTGCCCTCGCCTTTCAACGGGAGGTGATCAACCACATCATCCCCCGCGTCAGGCCGGATCTCATTCACTGCAACGACTGGATGACGGGACTGATCCCCGCGTGGTCCCGGAAAATCAACGTTCCCTGCCTGTTCACCATCCATAACATCCATACCGTCATGTGCCTCCTGTCCTACATCGAGGACAGGGGGATCGACGCCGCCTCGTTCTGGACGAATCTCTTTTTCAACCGCATGCCCTCCAGCTATGAAGAAACCCGCGAGTCCGACCCCGTGGATTTTCTCACGAGCGGGGTCTTCGCCGCTCACTTCGTCAATACGGTGAGCAATACCTTCCTGCTGGAGCTGATCCGGGGACAGCACGCCTTCGTGGAGGAACCCCTGCGCCGGGAACTGACCAACAAATGGAACGCCGGGGTCGCCGTGGGGATTCTGAACTCGCCGGACCCCTCGTTCAACCCGGCGCGGGACGAAGATCTGGCCTGCCGGTACGGCCCTGAAGACCATGCCGCGGGAAAGAAGAAAAACAAACGCTATCTCCAGGAACGGCTGGGGCTTATCCAGGATGACAGGGCGCCGATCCTCTTCTGGCCGTCCCGGCTTGACGGGCTTCAGAAGGGATGCCAGCTGCTCGCCGACATCCTGTATGCGGTGGTTTCCCGTTACTGGGAGCAGAACCTGCAGATTGTCTTCGTCGCGAACGGCGGGTTCAAGTCGTATTTCAAACAGATCGTGCAGTTTCACAACATCTATGACCGGGTCGCCATATGCAACTTCGATGAACACTTGTCCCATCTGGCCTACGGGGCTTCCGATTTCGTGCTCATGCCGTCCCTGTTCGAACCCTGCGGCCTCCCGCAGATGATAGGCCCCATATACGGATCGCTCCCCGTGGCGCACGACACGGGCGGAATCCACGACACGGTGGTGCACATGGATGTCGATCACGACCGAGGGAACGGATTCCTGTTCGAGGTCTATGATCCCAACGGCCTGTTCTGGGCTATCGGGGAGGCGATGCGGTTTTATAATCTCCCGCGGAAGGTCAGGGAGCGCCACCTGAAACGGATCATGACGGAAAGCGCCGCCACCTTTAATCATTCCGTTACAGCGCGGCATTATATCGATCTCTATGAAAAGATGCTGGAGCGCCCCCTGGTGAGTACGGAGGGGCCTGCCTGATGTCCTCGCCCCGGACCACACGGAAACAGACAACCCCTGCCGCCGACCCCTGCGAAGCTCTCCTTAAGAGCGATCCGTACCTGCGCCCCTACGAGCCGGTCATACGAAGACGGTTTTCACGGTTTCTGGCAATGGAGAAGAAACTGGCCGGAGGACAACCCGGCCTTGCGGATTTCGCCTCGGGGCACGAGTATTTCGGTCTCCATCCGGGAGGGGATGAGTGGATTTTCCGGGAATGGGCCCCCAACGCCACGGCCATATTCCTCGTTGGTGACATGACCGCGTGGGAGGAGAAGGCTGGGTTCGCCCTGGAGCGAATTGATGATGAGGGGGTGTGGGAGATCCGCCTTCCCCGGCAGGCGCTGGGGCATGGAGACCTGTACCGGCTCCGGGTCCACTGGAACGGCGGCGGGGGGGATCGAATCCCCGCTTGGGCGAGACGGGTGGTGCAGGACCCCCGGACCCTCATTTTCAACGCCCAGGTCTGGGCTCCGCCCTCCCCGTACGAATGGCAGTGCGGCGCGTTCCGTCCCCCTCAATCCCCCCCTTTTATCTATGAAGCCCACGTGGGGATGGCCCAGGAGGAAGGAAAGATCGGGTCCTACCGGGAGTTCACCGCGAACATCCTCCCCCGGATCATCAAGGGCGGCTATGACACCATTCAGCTCATGGCCATACCGGAACACCCCTACTACGCCTCCTTCGGGTACCACGTTTCCAGCTTTTTCGCGGCTTCGTCCCGGTTCGGAACGCCGGAGGATCTCAAGGAACTGATCGACACGGCCCACTCCGCCGGGCTCCGGGTGATCATGGATCTGATTCATTCCCATGCTGTCAACAATGAGGTGGAAGGCCTGAGCCGCTTCGACGGGACGCTGCACCAGTATTTTCACAATGGATCGCGCGGTTACCACGAAGCGTGGGACTCGCGGTGTTTCGATTACGGAAAGATTCCGGTTCTGCATTTCCTCCTTTCCAACTGCCGATACTGGCTCGATGAATACCGGTTCGACGGTTTCCGGTTCGACGGTGTGACCAGCATGCTCTACCGCCACCACGGCCTGGGGAGGGCCTTTACGTCTTACGAGTATTACTATGACGACACCGTTGACGAAGACGCCCTCATCTACCTGAGACTGGCCAATCACCTGATCCATGAACTGCGCCCGGATGCCGTCACCATCGCAGAAGACATCAGCGGCATGCCTGGACTCGCCGTCAGGCGCGAGGAAGGCGGATTCGGGTTCGATTATCGGATGGCCATGGGGGTCCCGGACTACTGGATACGGCTCACGAAGGACATCCCTGACGAGGACTGGCCCATGGGGACGCTCCGGCATGAGCTCACAAACCGGAGACGGGAGGAGAAAACCATCGGCTACGCGGAATCGCACGACCAGGCCCTCGTGGGAGACCAGACGCTCATCTTCCGTCTCATCGGTTCCGAGATGTACCACCATATGCGTGTGGATGATGAGAACCTGCGGGTTGACCGCGGTGTCGCGCTCCACAAACTGATACGATTCATCACCCTGGCAGCGGCCGGCAACGGCTATCTCAATTTCATGGGCAATGAATTCGGCCACCCCGAATGGATTGATTTCCCGCGGGAGGGGAACGGGTGGTCGTATCACTACGCCAGACGCCAGTGGCATCTGGCGGACGACCCGGATCTGAAGTATGGCCTCCTCGCCCGCTTTGACCGCGACATGGTCGCCCTCGCGAAACGGTTCCGTATCCTGGAATCGCCGGACATCAGGTTGCTGCACGAGCATGAGGCGGACAAGGTCATTGCTTTTCAGCGGGCAGGCATCCTGTTCGTCTTCAATCTGCACCCCACCATGTCCCATGTCGATTACCGCATCGAAGCGCAACCGGGGAAATACACAATGATCTTCGACAGCGACGCCCCCGCGTACGGCGGCCGCGGCCGCTTGCAACCGGACCAGTTCCATCTGACTCTCCCGGCCACCTCACACGGCCACCCCCGCCATCTTCTGAGCCTCTATCTGCCGACCCGGACCGCGCTGGTCCTGCGCCCCGTTTCAGCGTGACAGGGGAACCGCTTTCCACACCCGATTTGCTCTCTGGAAAAGGGGCGCGCGATATGGTATGTGCAGGTCACTGATTGACCGAGGGGGAAGGGACATATGATTCGTTCTTTTGTCGGCGTGATACGGGGGGTGGCATCCCTCCTGCTGTATGTTGTGAACACGCTTTTCTGGGGGTCGCAGCTCTTTGCGGTTGCCTTCTTCAAGTTCGTGATTCCGCTGAAGGGCTGGCGGAAGTTCTGTACTGTCCTCCTGAACGGGATTGCGAACAACTGGATCGCCGTCAACAATTTCAACCAGCGCTGTACCGCAAAAATCAGGTGGGACGTGGAAGGGCTGGACGGCCTGAAGCGCAAAGAGTGGTACATGGTCCTGTCGAATCACCAGTCCTGGGTTGATATTCTTGTCCTGCAGCGGATCTTTCACCGGAAGATCCCCTTTCTCAAGTTTTTTCTCAAAAAGGAATTGATATGGGTGCCGGTTCTCGGCCTCGCGTGGTGGGCCCTCGATTTTCCCTTCATGAAACGGTACTCCCAGGCCTTCCTGGAAAAACATCCCCACCTCAAGGGGAGGGATCTTGAAACGACCCGGAAGGCGTGCGAGAAATTCAAGACCATCCCCGTCTCCGTCATGAACTTTGCGGAGGGGACCCGGTTCATGGCGGCGAAGCACAAGCGTCAGCAGTCGCCCTACCGGAATCTCCTGCGTCCGAAAGCCGGCGGCATGGCCTTCGTGTTCCAGGCCATGGGTGAGCAGCTCCACCGGATTGTGGACGTTACCATCGCCTATCCGGGAGGGAAGAAGAGCTTCTGGGAATTTCTCTGCGGAAAGGTGGATGAGATCAAGGTCAGCGTCAGAACGTACCCGCTCAGCCGCGAACTGCTGGGCGATTACTTCAATGATTCAGAGTATCGGCAGAGATTCCAGGCATGGGTGAACGAGCTGTGGGAGGAAAAGGACCGCCGGATCGAGCGGATGATTGGTCACCGCAGCGTGCCGGCACAGGGGCAGGGCTGATATATTGTTTCTCTGATTGGAACGAAGAGCCGCATATCCGGCACGAAAGGACATTACAGTGAAAAAAGTATCGATTCCTTCACGGCTCTGGTACGAGAACCAGGAATGGGAGCTTACCTTCCCCGACAGGTGGGAGGTGGACAACCTCACCTCGCCCGGGTTCGACAGGCCCGGTCTTTCCCCGGATGAGATCAAGGACAGGGTGGACCATCCCATTGAGGGCCCTTCCCTTGAAGAACTGGCCCGGGGGAAAAAGCAGGCGGTGATTGTTTTTGACGATATGACCCGCCCCACGCCCGTCGGGGATGTGGCCCCCTTTGTCACGGACGCGCTTCACCGGGCCGGGATGGAGCGGGATCAGATCCGGTTCATCTGGGCCCTGGGGAGCCACGCCGCCTACGATATGATCAATGCCCGGAAGAAACTGGGGGATCATATCGTGGAGAACTACGCGGTTTACAATCACGACCCCTTTCAGAACACGGTTCGGGTGGGACGCACCCCCACGGGAGTGGAGGTCTGGCTCAATCGTGAATACATGAACTGCGATCTCCGGTTTTTGTGAGGGTCATAAAGGATGTGGTGTACATCAAGCCAATTCGACCCGGATACGGCACATGGATGTCTGGCCGTATGATCGATCAATGCGGACCAACGAGGATTAAAAAGATCAGATTGAGGCAGATGAAGAAAATAACAGCCGGGAGTCCTTCAACTAATTGAATCGGAGAAACTTCATCAGCCTCCGTTTGAAAAAAGTCTCGATTCGCCATTGGTTCTTGTCAATTGCGGCAACCGTCGTTGCGCCGAACGTCAGGTGATTGGTCAGAAGCCCAATGATCCTTTCGTTCTCCTCGTCCCATACTTCCAGCCGCCTCATGGGGCTAGGATATTCCCGCTGCGATTAGAATCCGGCACGTTCAATCACCTGATCGCGCAGGATGCTCCGGTGTCTGGGAAGGGGCTTCTCTTCCAAGACCCGGAACTCGGCATTGTCCTTTTGACGGGTGACGAAGCAAACACCGCCCTGATTCCACCGCCAGAAGAGATCGTAATCGAGATACCCCTTGTTGATCGCCACACTTGAGCCGGGTGAAAATGTCACGGCGTGGGCACCTTCATTCCCATCGGTAACGTGAGCAAACACCAGCAGGCAGCCGTCATGGTCCGGAAGCAAATGCGGTCCGCCCCTTTAGTCTGCCGAAACCTGGCCAATCGAGCAGGCTGCGCACAGTTCAATCACCGTGGCGTCCAAGCTGAAGAGCTTGTTCCTGAACCGGAATCGTTTCCTGCCGAAGTCCAGTTGCTGGCATCGGTCCAGGAGTTGGTAAAACATCTCCTCGTACAATTGCCACGGCCGGTGCGCGTTGGCATAGGACAAGGTCGATCGTTTCGGAGCCGTATGGAGTCCCAAATGCTTCGCTTTACCAAAACAGTTGGCCAGGCTGCCGCAGATCTCACGCAGCGAATGCGCCTGCCCAAGCCGGCAAAACAACATGGCCGCAAACTGATCCCGGCACCAGAATCCCTTCGCGCCTCGCTCGGCCTGGGTCGCATGAACCATCTCAAAGAACTCACGTCTCGAAAAAAGGTGTAGAATTTGACCAGAAATGCTGCTAAATTGATATATCATAGTGCCTCCTCTCAGGTCTTGTTGACTTTCGGCAAAGAAATTTCTGCCTGATTGTATGCACCCTCTTCAAGTACTGAAACCTGTCTCGGACAGATGTAACTTGTTGGCATGACTACTTTCTTAGTACATTACACCGTGCTTAACCAGTCTAGACCCTTGCATTTTTCAGAAAACTCTAAATATTCCGGAAAGTAGTGAGATAAACAAAGAAAAGAAATCATGCAGGGCTGAGGAGAGATAAAAATGAGACTATGGGGTAAGATATTTCTTTCTTTTATATGCTTATTGCTGCTTATTGTATCCGCCGGATGTGGAACATATTTCAGGCAATTCGGCCGGATTCTCCCTGAAAGTTGCGCGAAACAGGCCTTTGAAACCTACCAGGTCGATTCTGCTCTCAGATACTATATCAGCGGTTCAGATGCCTTTCCCAATGCAATCATTGGATTACACAGAACCTATTCCCTGGATTCGACTCTCTGGAAGCAGGTTGAGATGACGTCCCCCCGATTGCGCGATCTCGTCGAAAATATGCAGTCCATGGAGCGACCGCAGTTCGGATTTACCCTGTTCGACAACAGGGGAAATCGCATAGGAGTATGGTACTCCATTCTGACAGCCCCCACATCGATCCGGATGGTTAACGACCATACCGTGGCAATTCCGACACCCGATCTCGATACGTACGAATCATTTCACAAAGGAGACTCGGATCGCGAGGAATAACGGGCTTGCAGAGGCGCGTTCAGATTGATTTCTTCTCATTCTCAGCGACACACAGTCTGCGCGGAGAGTGCCGGGCAGGGATGCGGCTCTCCGAGAGATTGTTCGGAAAGGGTATGCCGGATTACAAAGAAAGAACGTCACATGGGAATTTCTCCAATATCGGCGGGACATCGAAGATGGGTTCGCGGTCTTCACCGGAAAAGAATCCGGGAAAGGGAAAGAGCGTTCATTGCGGAAGGATTCAACGCCCTTGAAGCTGCAATTGAGACGGTGCAGCACCCTATACGGGAGATTATTGCCGAACAGAACCACTTGGAAAGGGTTGTTGATGTAGTCGCTGATCGTGTGCCGGTATACACGTGTTCCCGCAGTGTAATGGAGGAACTCTCCACAGAGAAGACGGCCCAAGGGGTCGTGGTAATCTGCAGCCGGGGCGAATCTTCCTTCCGTGAACTCGATGAAAGGCCCCCCGAGACGGTACTGTACTTGGACCGGGTATCTGATCCGGGAAATCTGGGGACTATTATCCGCACGTCCCTCTGGTTCGGAGTCAGTCATCTGGCTTTAAGTCCCTTCTGTGTTGATCCTTTTAACACGAAGGCGATCCGGTCGTCAGCCGGGGCGATTTTCAAGGCCCGGATATATCAGCCTGTCGATTCCGCTGAGATTCAGACGTTCTCAAAGAGAATGAAATATCTAAGGGTGGCAATGGTTCCCCACGGCGGCGTCCGGCCGGACACGCTGAGACAAGAGGGAAGAAAAATAGTAATGCTGGGTCAGGAGGCGGGCGGGTTATCGAACGATCTGATAGCGTGCGCAGATCTGTCCGTTTCTATTCCCGGACGGGGAGATGTGGAATCCCTGAATCTATCCGTTGCTTCTGCGATTGCCCTCTATGAGGTTGCCCAGCGAAGAACGCCTTTCAGCGAAGAATTGGCCGAAGGGTGATCAGCGAGGCAAGGGCTCCGGAGGGCTTCTGTAAAAACCCTTTCAGGCTGTTTCTCAAGCACAACGGGCGACTTTAATTCCGCGACATGAGGTGATTCACAGCACCGTCCAGCCCGTCCAAGGTGAGTTCGAACATGGGGAATACCATCCGAATCTGGTCGATGGTCCAGGTCCCCGGCCATGCGTATCGGGGGACCGGGTTCAGCCAGACACTGTGGCGGAAGGTCTGGGAAAAAAACTGCAGATTTTCGATGCTGGCCTTCCGAGTTCGTTCCCCGAATTGGAAATGGCCGGCTGGCGTCGAGCCGAGACGATCAATTTTGAATTGCCATGGGGCAGGGAATATTATACGATGCAAGACATACCGACCCGTAAACTCCAATCGTGGGAAGCGAAAAGGAGAATCCCATGCCCTATGAACTGATAAACGGTGTCAGCCTCCACTACGAGGAGGCGGGGAGCGGCGAAGCAATCATCCTCCTTCACGGCTATACGGGGAGCGGCAGGGACTGGGCCAATCAGGTTCCCCTCTTGTCATCGAAATATCGCGTCATCGCCCTTGATCATCGGGGACACGGCATGTCCAGCGCCCCCCATGAGGAAGGGGACTACTCGATTCCGCTCGCCAGCAGCGATGTCTTCGAACTGCTGAAGCTGCGCGGTATCGACCATTGCTGTCTCATGGGACATTCCATGGGGGGATATGTGGCGCTTCAGTTCGCCGTTGACCACCCCCGCATGGTGAAAGCGCTGGTGCTGGTGGATACCTCGGCCGGACAAGTGGAGCGTCCTCCCGGATACGCGGAGATGCGCGCGAAACTGGACCGCCTAGCGCGAGAGGAAAGTCTTGAGGCCGCGTTCGAGTACGAGGCTGCCCACAATCCCGTCAGGATCGAACGCTTCCGGCTTCATCCCGAATTACGGGAGGTGGCCAGACGCAGGACGATGGAAACATCGGTGGACGGCTACATCTACGTGGCGAGATCATTCGGCGCGTGGCAGCCGGTCACGGACCGGCTCGGAGAGATACAGGCGCCGACGCTGATCTTCCGGGGGGAGGAAGATACCCCCTTTGCGGCGGCGTGCGAAACGCTCAGGGAATCGATATCCGGTTCGGAGTGTGTCATTATCCCCGGTGCCGGCCACTCCCCCCACGAGGAGGCCCCCCTTGTCTTCAACGAAAAGCTGGCCGTCTTTCTCGTGCGGGTGTACGGAGCATAGAACCGTGATACAAATCTTCTTGAGAAAGAGGATGCCGGAGTGAGAGTTGTTACAACCAACAATAAGAAAGGAGGATCTTCATGTTTACAAAGATACTTTACCCTACCGATTTTTCTGGCGTATCAAAAAAGGCCCTTGACGCCATCCTGAAGCTTAAAACAACGGCGGCCCAGGAAGTTGTCGTCATGCATGTCATCGACAGCAGAAACCTCGACACAGTGGCCCAGCATGTTCCCGGAGACCTTTTGAAGACCCAACAGGCCCTCGAAAAAATCGCCCTGGACGGAACGAAGGAAATAACCGACGAACTCGAAAAGAAAGGCTTCACGGTCAAGGTCCGGATCGAGGAGGGGATCCCTGCTCGGAACATCCTTGAGGCGGAAGAAGCGGAGGGCGTCACCAGCATCGTCATCGGATCGCACGGGGTGAGCAACATCAAGGAAATATTGCTGGGATCGGTTTCAGAAAAGGTGATCAGGAAGGCCAAAAACCCGGTCCTGGTTATCAAGCGACAGGAACCGGATTGATGCATTCTTGATTTATCTATCGAAACCACTGACAATATCAATTGTGGAGCGGGGAAGTGAAAGCCCCACGCCATGAGCACATCAACAAAGTTGATAAGCTGATCATGCAGCTTCCGTGACCGACACTTTCCGAAATACGATAATCTGCGATAAGGTCTCTCAATAGATCCCAATTACCTACCTCTATTTTATGATATTGTGTGTAAGAAAATCGAGCGTTGTTTACAGTTTTTCGGGGTAAAAATGTCTATGCAGTTTCTCCGCCAAGGCAATTTCGA
>ENA-OSEO01001595-OSEO01001595.1-sediment-metagenome-genome-assembly--contig:-NODE-1595-length-39502-cov-31.891566_pt1 | contig 39502 bp, 33 predicted proteins | sample MGYA00237883_ERZ534232 | MGnify/ENA metagenome assembly ERZ534232 | reverse complement strand
TTAGAGACAGCCTGCCCTATCCATAAAGCAAGGAAGTTTCTATTCTTGAAGAGTTGAAGGTAAGAACCTTTTGCTTCTATTCCGTCGATATTCCCACAACCTTTTTAAATCAATCTACCCTGGCCCAATAATTGCAATAATTCTTCTATAGAATCGCTTTCTTTAATTACCAAGAATTGAACCCTACACTTTAAATGCTTCAAATCTTGAACCAATATTTTTCTGCAAAAAATCCTAAGATCATTCAATCAAGCTGTAAATTATATGACACTTTCAGCCGAGCGCAAAGCATGACAGCTAATATTTACGGCAACCGGCAAACACGCCATATGGGTCGGAAAACACTCGATATTAACGGACATAGCTGTTACTCTTCCTCCAAGACCAGCAGGTCCAATACCTAAATCATTGATATTTTGTAGTAATTCTTCCTCTAAGGAAGCTACTTCAGCATCTGGACTCTTCTTGTCTATTTCTCTTAGCAAAGCTTTCTTTGCCAGAAAACCTACACTGTCAAAAGTACCTCCTATACCCAAGCCAACAACAATCGGCGGACACGAATTTGCTCCTGCTTCACTTATCACTTCCAGAACAAAATCCTTTACGCCTCCCACTCCCTCCGAAAGACCCATCATTTTCAATTGGCTCGAATTCTCACTCCCCCCCCCTTTGGGCATAACCACAATCTTCAGTTTGTCTCCCGGGACTATCGAAGTATAAATTAATGGCGGTGTATTGTCCTGTGTGTTCTCCCGAGAAAAGCAGGGACGAGAAACAACTGAAAGCCTCAGGTAACCTTCCCTATAAGCCTCTCTAACACCATTTTCGATGGCCCGGTTAAGATCACCATCTATAACCAATACATCCTGACCAATTTGAGCAAAAACGGTTACAAAACCGGTATCCTGGCAAATAGGAATAGACTGCTCCCTGGCAATTTGTGCATTTTCAATAAGCTGCTCCAGGATTTCCCTACCGCATTCCGATTCCTCGATCCTAAGAGAGTTCTTGAGACCCACATATACATCTTCTCTTAGAAGAAAATTAGCCCTAAGACATAATTCCTTGACTGTGCTCTGGATTAAAGATGTTTCTATCTGCCTCAAAATAAACCTCCGAGAAGCGTCAAACTATCCTTAACTGCTTCTGCTGATTTTTTCAATTCCTCTTTTTCTTGTTTGGTCAAATCAATCTCCACAATATCTATAATCCCCTCTTTGCCAATCCTGCAGGGAATCCCTATATACAATCCATCCAAATCATATTGTCCGCTTAGGTAAACACTAACCGGAAGAATATCTTTTTTGCCAGTTAAAACCGCTTCAACCGTATGCGCAGTTGCGGCACCTGGCGCGTAAAAAGCACTTCCGGTCTTTAGGTGGAAGACCATTTCGGCTCCTCCTTTTTTGGTACGCTCAACTATTTTTCCCAGAATATCCGGTGCTATGAGCTGAGAGATTGATTGTCCTTTGGCTTTCGAGTAGTCCACCAGGGGCACCATTGTATCGTCGTGAGCTCCGATTACCATGCATTGGATATCCCCGGGAGAAATATTAAGCTCTTCCGAGAGAAAAAAGTTGAACCTCGCGCTATCCAATACCCCGGAAACCCCTATTACTCTTGACGAGTCAAACCCACTGTTCTTATAGGCAAAATAGGCCATAATATCAACCGGATTTGTCACTACCAAAATTATCGCAGAAGGCGCATACCGAACAATATTATCAACAGCCGACTTTACTACCTGCGCGTTGCTTTTTAATAAATCAGCTCTGCTCATTCCGGGCTTTCTTGCTAAACCGGCTGTTATAACTACAATATCCGAATTAACTATATCCGATAGATCATTAGTTCCGGTAATCTGGGGTGTAAATCCCAATATGGGAGCTGACTGAGAGATATCAAGTGCTTTACCTTGAGGAAGTCCCTCTACAATATCAACTATAAATACATCAGCAAGACCCTTTTGTACAAGTAAATCAGCACAGGTCGATCCTACTTGCCCACTTCCTATTATGCTTACCTTGCTCATTCTACCTCCTGAACAACATCAAAATATCTTTTTTAATGCCTCTCATTAAGACAAACGTCCTTTGCATAAACCATGCTCTACCCAGAATAAAACACAGCAAACACATTGCTTTGTAAATATTTATATAGCTAAGCATAAAGAATTATAGTTAAACAAGAATAATAGTTAAGCAAGAATAGGCGCTAACTAAAGAGGCCTTTTATTGCATCCCAAAGACCGGAAAAGAAATTGACTACTTTTTCCCAAGCTGAATTGGATTCTTCGCCTCCGAACAAGCCTTTTATTTTTGATCGAACGTCATCCAACTGGGTTTGGAGATCGTTAACATCCAGATCAAGCTTGGATATCTTTTCCATTAAAGCTACGATCTTATCGATCTGGTCAGAAGTAAGGTCTATGTCCATTTCCTTGGCAACATCCTCAACAACTTCTCTTATTTGTTGAGGATCATCAAGATTCTCTTCGACAACTTTTTCTTTAACCCGGCTCATTAATTCGCTTATGCCCTTTTTCTCACCGGTCTCCTCACCTATTTCACCGGTGGTAACTAACTCTTCGGTCGCTACCTTCTTTGCTTCTTCCGGTATCTCTTCTCCTGTTGCTTCCTCGTAGGCCTTAAATAAACCGGTAAGCGCAGCTGTTCCCGAAACCGGAAAAGGCGCTGCCGCATAAACTTCCGCGTCCTTGATCTCGGCTGTCACCAGTGCGTTTGCATAAGCTTGTTCGGTAACAAAAGTAATATTTTTGGTTTTTACACTTATACCTTTTCCCTCTTCAAGGATTTTCACGTAAACACAAGATATGGCCCTGGTGCCGATTTGTTTATCAGGAACAAGTCCTTTAAGGTATTGTCTTTCCTCCTGATTAGTAACCTTTAATATCTTCACATCAGGATCGTCTTGCTCAACACCAAATATATCCAACATTTTAGCTATTTGAGACTGATTCAGATTTGCACCCAGGGTAACTACTTCTGTCTGTTCAACGTTCGGTGAAGTATCAGAAGTAGATTCCTCCGCCCAAACAAGAGGAGTAAGAAGAGAAGAAGACAACAAACAAATAACTAGCAACACCAACCATAACCATTTTAATCGCTGCACGATTATCCCTCCCATTTTTGCCCGTTTTATAAAAATATCCCCGCACAATATTTCCAATTATCTAATTCTCTTAAAAGCTACCTCTAAATTCAACTCTTTTCTTGCAATTTGTATTTCTTCAATAAAAACCATTTTCCCCAACTGCTCAATTATCCCATCCGCATCGATTTCAACACGATTAAGATCCCTATTCTCCCGCGGTGAAGGTGGTTGATCCAGTATGAAATTAAAAAAAGCTTCTCCCTCTACAGATAAAACCCGGTAAATCTCGCTTATTATTTTTTTACAGCTCTCCTTATTCCGGCTAAACTCCAGTAATTTACCATCATATAGTGCTAGGTCAAAGGTGCCGTCCTCAAACGGAAGATCATCTTGGCGACCCAGGAGAAGATTGACATTATTAACTCCTCTTCTCTCCATCCAGTTATCATGTAAATCCGTTATTCTTTCTTGCTGATTGGGTTGAATAAGCCCGACAACCAAACTTTGCGGTAATCTTGTTGCTAGCGCAAAGGTCCCTGAACCGGGACATAAGTCAAGAATAATTCGAGGAGCATGTTTGCACCGGCTAAGTATAATGTCGACGAAGAAAAAACCTCTTTTTACACCTGTCATAAGCTTTGTCCATCTTCCTTTTATCAGGAAATCTTCTTATGAGGAATTCTCTTTCTTGGTTTGTGCCGACACTTTCTCCATTTTTCCGGGACATTGAGGATTTATACACAACACCCAAGGGCGTTTTGAAAGAACTTTTATCTTAGGAGAAGAACAGTGTTCGCAAATCTCGTTTAGCGGAATGATCTCTCCATATTGAGGAAGAGGATAGCTATTGCTACAATCCGGGTAACCGGTGCATCCGACAAATCTTTTTTTACTTTTCTTAGCGCGGATGACTTTCAAATCGCTTTCACACTTTGGACATTTTCCAACAATTTTATCACCCCGAATGCCTTCTCTTATCGCTTCTGCTACCTTAGTCCGGTTTTTATCCAGATTTAGCATAACACCGCCAAGCATCTTCCGGGAATCCTCGACAACTGCCTCGCGACCGAGCTTCCCATCAGCAATCTTATCCATTTCCTCCTCAAGCTTCGCGGTCATTTCCGGAGTGGATATTTCTTTGGCATGAGCACTTAAAGCTTCTGCCACGGCGATTCCCGTATCGGTCGGGATTACAGGATCACCATGGATATAACCCCTATCATAGAGGCCTTTTATTATCTCATGCCTTGTAGCCTTAGTCCCTAATCCCAAAGCTTCCATCTTCTGGATTAATTTACCCTGGCTATAACGTGCCGGCGGCTGAGTTTCTTTTTCCTCAAAAATTGGTTCAACCAGCCTAACCTCATCGCCTTCCCCCATATCCGGAATTCGTTCATCTTTTTTCCGACCATAATGGTAGAACTTGTACCAACCCTCTTTGACAACCCAGCTCCCTTTGGCAATAAACAGTTCCTGATTAACATCGATTTCCGTCTTAACACTTTTCACTTCCGCACTCGATGAAAGTGTTGCCAGGAACCTACGAACAACTAGTTCGTAAATCTTCCAGTGCTGAGGTTTGATATCATCTTTTTTAGCTGCTCCGGTTGGATGGATCGGCGGATGATCCGTTGCCTGTTTCTTGCCCCTGGTTGGCTTAAGCTGTTTTTGGGCATTTATCTCAGCAGCTAATTCACCAAGATCGGGAACTCTTTCCAGTGTAGTAAGAATTTCCCGGAAATCAAGAGTCGCGGGATAGACGGTATTATCAACCCTGGGATAGCTTATTAGTCCTTCCATATATAAATTCTCAGCTACTCTCATTGCCGCTGCCGGAGAAACACCTACTGAAGCAGCAGCAGCTAAAAAGCCCGTAGTATTAAAAGGAGCCGGTGGTTGGACTGAACGCGAACCGGCATCAACAGCTGTGATTTTACCGGTTTCAGTTAAATTGGCTAGTGCTTTTTCACTTTCCTCTTTCTTCCAGAACTTGTCGTTCTTATGAGCCGCGCTAAATTGCTCCCCATTGTATTCAAATATCGCTTTAATTAGCCAGTAAGGTTGGGATTGAAAACTTACACGCTCTTTTTCCTTCTCGGCAATTAAACAAAGTGTAGGACTTTGAACGCGTCCCACCGAAAGAAATTGCCGCCCCAGCCTTGAGGAAGCTAATGAAAGGAACCTTGTTAAAGTAGCTCCCCACACCAGGTCTATATCTTGTCTTGCTTCTCCTGCTTTGGCCAGCTCTTCGTAAACCTCCTGCAGATCGGAAAAAGCGCCTTTTATCTCCTGCGGTGTGAGAGAGGAAAATTTTGCTCTTTTAATCTTAATATTCGGATTTACTTCCAGGATCTTATTGATGGCATCAACCCCGATTAGTTCACCCTCGCGGTCAAAGTCAGTTGCTATTATTACTTCATCCGCTCCCTTGGCAACTTTATGAAGAGCGTTGATAAGTGATTTTTGAATCGGGATCTTTATGATCTTTGCATCGATCAGCTTGATCGGATCGATATCCTTCCAATTGCTGTACTCTTGAGGAAAATCAACTTTAAGAATATGCCCTTTAAGCCCGATACAGGTTACCTCTTCATCCCCGTTCCGATAAAGATATACCGGGATATTATAAACTTTCTCCGTTGTGGACTTACCCCCGGATAATATGCTAGCAATTCTTTTTGCCGTATTATTCTTTTCGCTGACAATCAATTTGGTCATTTTTTAAAACCCCTATTTTAGCAGCCAGTTTACCCATTTATTTTATATGGCCTCGTCTATGCGACCAATCAACCAGTCTACCCATTCCTTTATTCCCTGATCACTTTTACAGGATAACTTAAAAGTTTTTAGATCAGGATTTAATTTATATGTAACATCTTTAACCCTGTCCTGGTCGAAATCACTTAATTCCAAAAGATCAATCTTATTTAAAATAAGTACGTCGGTTTCAGCAAACATCAAAGGATACTTAAGCGGTTTATCGTCGCCCTCGGGAATACTTAAGATAAGTACCTTGAGATCTTCTCCCAATTTAAAATCAGCCGGACATACAAGATTTCCCACATTCTCTATCACCAGAACATCTACATTGTCTAGATCCAGGTGTTTAAGGGCATTTTTAATCATATTTGCCTCAAGATGACAAGCACCTCCGGTGTTAATTTGTACCGAAGGAATACCATGAGCTTTAATCTTCTCGGCATCAACCTGTGAAGCAACATCACCCTCAATAACCGCCACTTTAAATTTGTCTTTGATGCCGGCTATCGTCTTTAAGATAAAACTTGTCTTTCCGGCACCGGGAGAAGCCATAAGGTTAATAACAAATATTTTTTTCTTGTCAAAAAGCTCTCTGTTTTCTTCAGCCAGCTTCTCGTTTACGGATAGGATATTTTCTAAAACATCTACTTTCATTCAAACCTCCTAATATTCACATTATATAACCAAAGGTTACATATTATATTAAAATCGGTGTGACTTTAACTTAATACTATTCTACTTCAATGTCGTCAACTAAAAATTCTCGACCGGCAGTAAATTCAGTACAAATCGCTCCGCAAGACGGACAAGTAAAATCATAATTTGAAGCTTCCTTCTCGCTTCCGCAGTCCGCACAGCGAACCTTTATCGGAACATATTCTATTACAAGCTCCGCATTCTCAGCTATTGTATCTTTACTTAATTGATCAAAGTAAAATTGTATGCAATCCCCTACTACCTGAGTTAGCTCTCCGATCTTTAAGGTTATCTTGGTAATCTTCTTGGCGTCTTCTTTTTCACCATGTTTTAGCACTATAGAAATTATATTTTCAGTTATTCCGAGTTCATGCATTTCGCTCACCTTTTTTGGCACGTAGTATAAATATTAAATGAAAGCTTATTTAAAAGCAAATAGGGAAGGCGTGCTACCTGGTAAAGCCTTCCCTTTTCACCATTATTACAGATTTGCACAACATACTATCAAGATTATTTAGAAACAATAATTTCACTATCCACAAGAATAGTAATTTTCACAAAATAATTGCTTATTTCAGTTTAAGTTCTTTAAAAACAATCTCGATTATCTCCGGGACTACTTTTTCAAGTTCCGGCGTTAACTCCAGTCCCCATTCAATCTCTTTGGGTTGAACTCCAATTATGATTGTCTCGGGAACTTCATCTCCTTCCTGTTTGGCAAACTCCAAAGCTTCTAACAATGTTATGTCATGAAAGGAAACAGTTGCTTCTCTGGTAGGCATATCAACATCGTCGGGCTGGAACCGGAAAATAGCACCAGGCTCATCTTCCGCATCAACACAGTCAATAATAATAAGTTTGCTGGCGCCTTCTATTAAATGATAAAGGTTCACACCCGCGGTTCCGCCATCAACAAGCTCCACGTTTCCCGGTAAATCCAACTGTTCCATTCTCTGGACAACGTGAACACCTATGCCTTCATCCTTAAGCAACAAGTTACCGGCTCCAAGGATAACGATTCTTTTTTGACCATTTTTCTTTGATTGCTTTTCTTCTCCCATTAACCTCTCTTCTCTTTCATTCCAACCCCGAAGAACATTGGCACAAATTCCTTAATGTCTTCAGCAAGGGCAAGATAAACATGTACAGCTACAGTTAAAATAAAAATCCACATAATAAGATAGTGGATAATTCTAACGTTAGCAAGGCCGCCACATAGATCAATTAGCCATTTCATAGCATCAGGCGCATACAAAAAAGAAATACCAAAGATGTTTCCGGAATAAAGAGCAAATCCGGTTAGGGCCTGCAGAATAAGCAAGATAGGCCAGATAAGATAGGTCATCTTTTGCATTGGATTATATTTTCCGGTCTGCGGATGCTCCTTCCGAATAAATGAATAATATAACAGGGTGGGAATAAACTTACCCTTATTTTCCTTTTGCATTAATGCAAAATTATGAAAATCATGAGGAGTGCCAAAAAACGCCCAATATATACGAGCCATCAAGATCAAGATGACAACATACATGGCTAAAAAATGAATGTACCTCATGATACCCATTCCACCGACAAAAAACGGACTGTGAATATACCAACCTGATATAAATAACAGCCCCATCGAAAGCAAATGCGCCCAATGCATACCCATGGCAGCTAGAGGATGGTTTTGAGCATTTTCAATAGCCATTTTGCACCCCTCCCTAATTAACCCGGAACTTACGGATCTTATTTGACTTCGGTTCAATCACGTGAACCGTACAGCCAATTCACGGATCAAACGATCTAATCACTCGCACAATATTGTTGGGATTTTTAGGGTCCGGTACAGGAGTATCAATTAACGCTTCCTCAATCGGACCTCTTACTCCCTTAGCATCGCGAGGCGACGCATTCCATATGGTAGCAGGAACAGCCTGGTAGTTCTTGGTTTTTTTGCCCTCAACCTCAATAAAGTGACCCAGAGAACCCCTGGGAGCTTCTACTAGACCTATGCCCTTGCCACTACTCGGAACTTCTTTGTCGTCGCAAACATCGACGACTCCGGCTTTTAAGTTCTGGGTCAATTCATCCAACCACTCATGCATGGCTTTTGCCACCAAAAGACACTCAATAGCTCTGGCGGCTGTCCTTGCTAACGCACCAGTTGGCTCTATATTGTGTTTGGCCGCAAGATCGAGTAGCGTCTTGTCTTTCTTAACAAGCATGCGAGCTAATGGCCCAACTTCTACCGGTTTACCGTCATAGCGAGGAGCTTTTGAAAAACTATATGCGCTTTTCTTATCCAGCTCAAATTCAGTTCTTCCATCACTTGGATGTCTCCCCCCGCAATCCTCGGTATACCACGAGTATTTCACATCCTCAACAAGTTTATCGGGATTAAAATCTTGCACCTCGGCTAATTCTCCGCCTTTAATAATACCGGACGGTAAAAACCGGTTCTTATAGTCGCCCGACTTCTCAAGATCAAACATGCCAAACGACATGAAATTGCCGTGTGCTTTTCCGACACCCAATGTTCCTAAGGGAAGAAGAGGTCCGGTTGCCAATGTCAGAACATCTGTATAATAGACATCCTTAATAAATCCTCTGTCATCATTTTCGATATCCACAAACTCTTTTAAATAGCTTTTAAAGGCTGCGATCATGTCAACAGTTGGATGCACCGTTACTCCACCCGGCACAGAGCTCACATAAGAGGGCATTCGCCCGCCAAAAATACTGAGCATCGCGTGTGCTTTTTTTCTCATTTCAAGAGCCTGCAAATAATGGGCGACAGCCAAGGTGACTATATCGGGATCATTTACGGAAAATTCATCCGGATCATATCGAGGAGTCAAAGGAAATGTATCATTGGCTTGTATTAATTTCACTATCTTGTCCTTTACAGTAACCAGCGTAGGATCATTTCCCTGATATTTAGCCACAGCTGTTACATCAAGATAGTCAAGAGCTTGCAGATGATAGAAGTGAAGAATATGTGACTGTATGTAATTCGCTCCTACAATGAGATTTCTTATAATACGCGCATTGGCAGGTACCTCAGCACCAAAAGCCGCATCCAGATTCTGTGATGCAGCCATTCCGTGGGCCGCAGGGCAAACGCCACAAATCCTTTCACAGACCACTTGAGCATCTCGCGGGTCCTTACCCTTAAGCAATACTTCAAAGCCGCGAGCCATACTTGCCGTGCTCCAGGCATCCTTTACCTTGCCATCCTCAATCTCAACCTCTATTTTTAAGTGACCTTCAATCCTTGTTACCGGATCAATAACAACTTTTTCAGCCATATTTACTGCTCACCCCCTTCTTTCGGACCGCCTTTTCCTAGTCTACCCGTTGCCACTTGACCGACAAAATGAACGCCGATTCCGGCAAGAGTAGCAATCCCCAGGATGGCTCCAATCTTATCAGCGCTAACCTCAAAACCGGCTATACCGGGAATGCTAACATCCGGCATTTTTTCATATAACGGTGCAAAACCCTTATAAAACTCAGGCTGAACACATCCGTGGCAAGGAGCATTGGCACCAATACACCAATTATTTCCGTCGTTCCAGTGTCTTTCGGGGCAATCCGCGAAAGTCTGAGGACCTTTACATCCCTTTAAGAGCAAGCATAAATGAGCCTGTTCCGGGTCGTTCCAATCTTTAATAAACTGCCCGGCTTCAAACCAATGCCGTCGCGGGCAATTATCGTGGATCGTACTTCCGTAGAATTCCAGAGGGCGGCCATGATCGTCAAGATCTTTTACAAGTTTGTCTTTTCCGAACAATAGCAATTTAACCAGGGCACCAACAAACCAGTCCGGATGAGGCGGACAACCTGAAATGTTTACTACCGGTGTACCCTCAAGGATCTCGCTAACCGGTTTTACCTTCGTTTCTGGATTTGCTGAAGGAATTCCACCAAAGCTAGAGCATGTCCCAATGGCCACTACTGCATGCGCATTCTTTCCCGCTTTCTTTACCCAATCAACAAAACTAATCGCTTTTCCGTCCTTTTCCCCCACATTACAGAAACGACCTTTTTCTGCAGTCGGAACACCACCCTCAACGACCAGAACATATTTACCTTTTTCCTCTTTAATGGTGTCATCGAGTGTCTTAATGGCTAAATCTCCGGCACTTGCCATAATCGTTTCCATAAATCTAATAGAAATAGTGTCCAGAATAATATCTGCCGCTGTTGGTTCTCGCGAATTAATAGTTGAGATTGTACAACCGGTACAGCTCTGACCATTTATCCAGACTACCGGAGTTTTTCCTACTGCATCTTCCAGGGCTTGGGCAATCTGCGGCACATACATCTCAGATAAGCCAAGCATAGCAGCTACACTTGCGCAATATTTCAGGAAATCCCGGCGGCTAATACCTTTAAAGACTTTATGCACTACTAGAACACCTCCTTGAACTGAATCTTGAATCAGTACTGGCATAAATACGCAAAATGGATATTATGCATTTTCAGTCACCCGAAACTGCAAAAGAAAAAGCGGACCATAAGGCAAGTCCACTCATTTCCCAATATCACCTCCCTGCAAACTATTATAAAAACTGTATCACTTAGAAAAATCGTGCTAAGAGCATACTTAATTCGTATAAAATCAACATTGGCAGAGACATTACAAACATTGTAACCGGGCTCCAATCGGGAGTGATTATCGCTGCTATTACGAGAATCGTCACATATGCAACTCTCCAATTCTTGCGAAGAGTCGCCACCGATACCGCACCAACTTTAATCAAGAACAACATTATTATCGGAGTCTCAAATCCAACTCCCATAGCAAGTAAGAATAAACCTACAAAATTTACGTATCCGTCAAAAGTAAGTGTGGGCATCAGTTGCCCTTCGCCTTGAGCAAAAAGCCACTTAATGCTTATAGGCAGGAGATAATAGTAGCCAAATATAACGCCACAAACAAAGAGAATCAACATGAGAAACATCATAGGGTAGACAAATCTTTTCTCCTTGCTTTTCATGGCCGGAGCAGCAAAAGTCAAAGCCTGATAGAGCAATATGGGAAAAGCCACAAAGACGCCGGCAAATATGGCAATCCTAAAGCGTCCGATGAAAGGTTCCATGACATTGAAATAATGTAGCTTGTAATCTCCAAGTGGTCTTTTTACAAAACTTAGTAGCGGGCGCCAAAAATAATAACAGGTAATTGCCGCCGTTAGAACAGCGCCAACGGACACCATAAGACGCTTGCGGAGCTCTTCTAAATGCTCCAGAAAACCCATCTTTTTATCAGCCAACTGACAATTCCTCCAAACTAAGTAAATTATTTATCATTATGTTACTAACTCAAGAAAAACATCGTTCAAGACTGTGCTCCTATTACCTACACAGATGGCTTTGAGGCTTTTGCAGCTAAACCCTAGAATAATTCTACAGGGAAAAAGTAATTCCTTTAAATACGACCAATTTTCTTTAGCTAAAAGCCATATAAACCATACTCTTTAACTATAAATCAAGTAATAATTATGAATAAAAAATGCAGAATCAATTGCCCGTGTTTTTGACCGCCTTAAGTAGTTTGGTTAAACAGACAGGACAAAATTCTTCACTCTTATTATCAGTATCTGTAATGGAATTGGAAAAAAACATAATACAATCCGGACGTTTGCAGTGTTCCAATCCAAAAGTATGTCCGAGTTCATGAACAGCTTCTTTGAGTACTCTCTTATAAAAAACAGCCGGATCCGAAGGAAAACCATAAAATTCCGGGTATAGACGAAAAAGAGAAATCACCGCACATTTACCGTCCACTTCAGCTTCCCCGAACACAAAGTTCAGATTTGGAGCATAGAGGTCCACATCGACAATGGCCAGAACCTTCAAGGCATCCCGGGGTAGTGCTCTATCTAATTCAGACAAAAAAGTGCCCGCAACATACTGCCTGCGAGATAAGTCATACTTCTTTTTCGGTAATTTATTTTTAACGCCAATCCGACAGTCCAAAGAAAACTTATCACTCAAGTTTTCTTTAAGATAAAGGAGAGCCGAATAATTAATGTCGCCAAATGGCTGAAGATAAATAGTTCCCATTTAATTTCATTTTATACTAAACAAGTAAAAATAGCATCAACGATATTTTCTCATTATTTCTATAACTTCATCATCTGTTGTCTGAGAAAAATCCACATAGAATTGGCCGACCGCATAAAATATTTCGGGTTTCATTAAACATACAATTTTATCAACCTTGCTGGCCAAAAACCGACAAGTATCCGAAGATGCTACCGGAACGGCCAGCACAATTTTAGATGGAAGCTCTTCACTAATTGCATTAATTGCCGCCATTGCCGTATAGCCGGTTGCCAGTCCGTCATCAATAACAATTACCAGCTTGTCTTTTAAATCCGGTGGTAGCTTCTGCCCAAGATACATGCTACGCCGTCTTTTTATCTCTTCCAGCTGGCTGGCTACTTCCTTATCAACATATTCATCTGAAACCCGCAGACCGTATTTCATATCTTCGTTAATTATTACCTTATTAGGTCCGGAAACTGCTCCAATTGCCAGTTCCGGATTACCGGGAGCGCCTATCTTGCGGGTAATAATAACATCCAGAGAACATTTCAATAGCTTGACTACTTGGTCGGCTACAACAATACCTCCACGAGGAATTGCCAAAATAATTGGCTTTTCATCTTTATATTCAAGAAGCTCTTGAGCAAGCTTCCGTCCAGCCTCAGATCGATCTGCAAACATCCAAAGCCATCTCCCCGTTTAAGGCCCGAGCGCATTCGACTATACATAACCTTACATACCATTATCAATTAGCAATCACAAAAGAGACAATTGCTTTTGATAAAAGTTATTTTGCCATTAGCTTTGCCACACAATTTAAAATTGTCGCGAATTATTGTTTGCTTTCCAATTCTTTCAGCCTATCTTTGATAAAATCGGCATTCGAGCCACTTGGTTCAATTTCCAGGTATTTTTTCCAGGCTTTTTTCGCTTCATCTTTTTTACCCGACTGATAAGAAACCAAGCCAAGATTATACAAAGCTTGCACATGTTTTGGATCAATCTTTAAAACCTCATTAAACTGTGATATTGCAGTATCGGCATCACCTGTCTCAAAATAGGAAATGCCCATATCTGTTCTAACCTCTGCATTTTTAGGATCAGCTTCCAGATATTTCTGATAATAATTTATCGCTTCCTGAAATTTAGCTTTTGATTCTTCTTTTTTACCCGCTATTTTTAAGCCCATACCCCAGTCAAAAGAGATATTTCCCATCATCATCTGAATATTTACATTAGGCTTTATTTCCATTGATTTTAGCAAGGTCCGGGTAGCTTCATCAAACTTATCAAACGCTTGATCGGCTTTGTTTGCATTCATTAGGGCTTCGCCCCATTGGTAATATACGCCTCCCAGTTCATAAAGTACATTTGCTTGATTGGGATCTTCTTTTAATACTTTTTCCAGCTCCTGGGCTCGAAGGGAATATGACCTTAGCTCATCACTACTTGTGTCCTGTGATGATTCCGAATTCTGGGAACTGGGAACCAATCCGTAAAATAATGATCCAATAAAAGCCAGACCGATTATGGCTGCAATAATTTTCACAACCAAAGACGATTGTTCTTTGTTAAGCATCCAATTTCCTTTCCACTACGACCTTACTTAAAAACATTCTCCGTAAGGAACCGCCGGAATTTACTGGTTTCCCGAGGGAGTTGTTGTCTCGGAAGGAGTTGATGTTGCTTCCGTTCCTACTGATGGATGATTTTTAGGCATTTCGCCACCTTGCATCTGCTCTTGCGAAAGTGGTGGTGCTTCCGTTGTGATACCTTCTTCTGTGGTAGTAGTAGATTCATCAGAAGATAGAACAAAAGGCCGCACTATAAATCCTATAGCAAAAGCGGTTACTATAAGGGCAATTGCCAAATACAGGTTGATAGCATAGGCAAAAGCAGCACCGCCTTTCTTGTCTTTGGTGCTTTTTTTGTCCTTTTTCTTTGGCGCAGGTCCTCCCTTTTTTGTTTCCCCCTCAAAGAAATCATCTTTCGTCATTCCAATCTCACCTACTCTCCTTATTTACTACCTTTTACAGTTTTAGTTATTACCGGTTGAAACTCTGCAATCATTGAAACACGCTCATCGATCTTCCTAATTAATAGGTAAGAAACGATAAAGCTAATAAATCCGATTATAATACCTCCTGCTTCAGCAAATTGTTGCTGAAGTAAGTTTGAGGAAAGAAAACTTCCTAGTAAATAGCCCGATACAAGGAATACCAGAGGTAATATATATACAGTAAACGAGGCAATCAAGGTCCTTTTTGGTTCTAGCTCAATTAATATACTGTCTCCTATTTCAGCATGCGCCAGATTTAGGGCTTCTGTCAACATTTTTTTTGGCTCTGCTCCCATATGGCAAATTCCACACGTTTTACATGCCTCGGATCGTGTAAGCTCAACTACTGCATTGTTACCTTTAAGCTCAATTACTTTTCCGGCTTCTCTCACATCACTCACTACACTTACACTCACTACACTTATTGTCCTATATATAAGCATACACTCTTAAAGTATAAGTATAAAGTATTTGAAATCACATTAATTTATACCGTATTATTTCCTTATTCTTTCGTTAATGATATCTCTTAATTACAAACTCACCAATAGTGGTTAAATCATTTCTTGCCTTTTTGGAGCTTATGCTCTTAACTTCCTCAATTGCTACCTCTATATATTTTTGAGCTTCCTTTTTGGTCCTATCTATGGCACTTGTGTTATGAACAAGTTCAATTGCCTCTTCTATTTCCGCTTGCTCCGGTGAAATATTTTCAATTACCGCACAGAGCCGAGTATCTCTTTTTGTTTCTTCCAAGGCAAAGAGAATTGGCATTGTTACAGTTCCGTCCTTAAGGTCAATTCCAATCGGTTTCCCTAATACTTTTTCTGATCCTTCTAAATCCAAGACATCATCATAGATCTGAAAGGCCATCCCAAGATTCTTGCCATATTTAGCCAGAGCTTCTACTTCCTGCTGTGAACCTTTAGCTAAAACTGCTCCTATTTCACAGGATGCTGAAAATAAAGCGGCAGTTTTATGATAAATCTTGTTCAAATAATCATCCAAATTTTGATTATTATTGTGGACCGTCTGCATTTGATAAAGTTCTCCCATGCTGAGAGAAAGAGCGGCATCACATGCCGTATTGTCAACCTCGGCATTATTTATTTTTGCCAGTAGGACAAAGGCATTGGCAAATAGAAAATCACCGGTTGTGACGGCAACCGGATTTCCCCAAACATTGTTGATAGTCGGGATTCCCCTTCTTGTTGCAGCTCCGTCCAATATATCATCATGCACTAAAGAAGCCATATGAATAAGCTCCATAGCTGCCGCGGCCGGGATAAGTCTGTTCAAATCATATTCGCCGATCTGGCCGGATATTAAAACGAGAGCCGGACGAAGTCTCTTTCCACCCGCTTCAAGAGTTGCCAGAGAAGTCTCACTTAACAGTCTTTCTCCTGATGCGCAAACGTCTATTATCGCTTTCTCAACTTTTTGCAGGTCCCTTTTAATTTTGACTGAAATAACTTTAGATTTTTCCAAATAAAGATCACCTCTTTAAAGATAACAGAAGTCGATGATTTTTAAAATTGTTAGACTTTAAATATTGATAAGCACAAGCAAGGCTTGTCCCTACTCTATCTAAAAACTATATTGCATCGGTAAAAGGAGGTTAGCTTCTGCTTGGCCGAACCTGTCTAAGCAAGCGTCCGCCCTGAAGGAGGGATATCTTTAGTATTAAACCCAACAAGCTAAACAGGGAAACACGAGAATCTCTATTTTCAAAAAGAAGCGTATGTAATACTCGAGGAACATTTATACTAAATATATTTGTCCGCCATTCCAGTTCTTTTATCTGACTTCCGGGAGCACTTGCATGTTTTTTTGCTTCCAGCCTAAGTTCTTCCAGCTTGGTGTTCCTATAGGCTTCGTCCGGACTCGCTGAAACTCTTTCAATCTCATGCATAAATTTCCTTGCTTCAATAACCTGGGCTTCTTCTCTTATCATAACTTCGTCAGAAATAACACCATGCTTGGCTTTAATTCTATTTAACCCCAGAGCAGTATCATAAATACATTCTACATGCTCTTCTCTTGACATCCATTCCGTTTCATAGTTTAAAAGATGCTTCCAGCTCGGTTGGGTCAAAGCCTTTCGATGCTCTTCTAAAGTCTTGTGAATAATCTTATATCCAAATTTTTCAGGATTTTCAAAAACAAGGCTGCCAGGATCTAAAAATGGTCCCAACGGTGAGACAAATAAGTGAACTCTTTTATCACTATTGAATTTATCAAGTAAGTAATCAGCATAGTCTTCGGTTTCCAGAATTGAATGCGGTGTTTGTTTTGGTAATCCGGACATGAAGAATAAATCCACTCTCTCGCAGCCATTTTCCAAAGCATGCTTTACGCTCGACTCCATATCTTTATTGGAAAAAGGCCTTCCAAAGGCAAATCTTATTTCTTCATCATGCGATTCGGGCGATATCTCAATGTTGTAATGAGGAACTGCCCAATGCAATTTTTCATAAAATTCCTTTGGCGGCGGTGTAAAAAATTCAAAAACAACAGGACTAGTGACTCTCTTTTTTCTTAACTCATTAAGAAATTTATCCGCATAATCGTCTCCGGACTGCCTTATATCACCAAATATAAAAACAGGACTTTTTAAATATCTCTGTGCCTTTCCAATATCCTCAGCCAAGAGCTCGGGATCTCGAAAAGCAGGTTTCTTTCGGTTTAAATATTTTTTTCCACCATAGGCCGAACCACCGCAAGTCGCGCAGCAATATTTGCATCCGCGACAGCTTAAAACAGGTGTTATCGGATAATCCAACCAGTTCTCAAAAGGCACATGACCCATGAGGTCCTGGTGTCTGATAACTGATCTCATTATATGGGTACAATCAAGACTAATACCATCAATGTTATCAGGGACATAGCTAATCGGATTGGATTGAATTTCGCCTTTCTTGTTTTTCCAGGTTATATTAGGAACCGAGCTTGGTTCACTATTTCTCTTTATGCATTCCATCAGTTCTTTCAAAGGTAGCTCAGTTGAATCACCTTTTAGTACATAATCAACCTGGGGATATGTAATCAGTTCTTTCTCATAATAGGTAGATGAATATCCCCCGAAAATCACCGGAGTGTCCGGATGATATTTCTTTACAATCCCGGCTATCTCCAGGCTACCGTGAGCATGAGGCAACCAATGCAGGTCAACTCCAAAAGCACGGGGATTCAAAGAGGCAATCAGCTTCTCAACATTCAGATTAGGATCTTTTATCATCATTACCGCAATATTTACAATGCGAACGGAAAATCCACAACGCTCCAAATATTCGGAAAGAGCAACAAAACCTATAGGATACATCTCAAATATCGGAGTAGAGGGCACCAAATCGCTTATGGGCCCAAACATAATAGAAGTCTCTCTGAAATCATACACGCTTGGTGCATGCAGTAATATTAAATCAGTATGACGCATGGTAACACCCTATTGTGAAATATTTCCCCAATAAAAATAATACTCTATCTTGGTTTAAATGTCGAAACATTTCTTTTAAATTATCGGATGAAACATAGAGAAAAAATTGAATTCAACAGGATTTTGATTAAATGCCACTTAATTGTTTATGTGCCGTAGGCAAGCTCTTCAAGAAGCTCCTCTAGAAAAATACTATAGTCATTCTTCGGCAAGACCGAAAACTGCTCTTTTGTGTTTTTTACTAAATTTTTAATAGTGTCACTATGATTATTCGCACACATTGCGCTCTTGCCTTTAAACTCAACCAGTTGCTGAAGGACACCTATTGACTGACCCAATTCTTCCAGAGTCTTCGCAATTTCCTCACCAACTTCACCTATAAACGCCCCAAGCTTACAGGCCATTAAGTAAAGGGACGCTCTTTTGTCCAAACTAGGTTTATATTTGGTAATAAACTCATCAACTGTGCACACATCAACTCCGTCAAGCTCAGTCAGCGCTTCCGTTATCTGCACAATTGCCTGGGACATTGCCTCAACGATAAAACTTATTTGCAGTTTAGAAGCAATGGAAATTCCTTTACTATAATAATAATCACCGGCAATAAGAGACAAATTGTCGACCCGGTTTTCACGAAGACAGCCAATTTGTTTCTGATAGTGTTTATTCACACCTCTGTTTAACAATTCCAGACCAACGGCAATTTGCTGCAATTCAGCATAACGATAAAAATTAAATTTTGCCGAGATTAATAGCAATAGGGATAAAATCAAGGAATTGTTATCCGAAACAACCTGCTGTTTAAGCATCTCGTGGCCCGAATAGGTCTCCTCTTTCACAATCCGTTCAATCTCTGTTATATCTTCTCTTAACTCTTTAGGAATTCTAACTGGCATTATTTATCAGTCCACCTTGGCAAAAAAAAGCAAGGTAATGGTAACATAAAAGATAAAGTTACAAAAGAAAAAAAACGATAATCCTACAAGTATAAAAATAAGTACAAATATAAAAATGACAAACAATGAGGTACTTAATGATTATCGGTTATAGAGAAATCAAAAAATCAATTCAAATAATGGCCTTTTTCCTCTCATTGTTTATGCTTTATACATTTCTTCTTCCAACCAGAGGAGATGCTGCAGTTCCAGTCGGAGGAAAATGGAACCGTACCTTGGACGGAAAGAGCTTTGCCACACCTGCTGCCGGAAATAGGCTGGTTTATGTGGGATCAAATGAAGGTATACTCTATGCACTCGAAACCCAAACCGGAAAACAAAAATGGCAGTTTAAAACAGATTATCGGGTTCCATGTCTCCCCCTCATCGGTAAGGACGGTATGATCTACCTCTGTTGTGATAATGGCGCACTTTATGTTTTAAACGCCCTGAATGGCGAACGGGTTTGGAAAAACACAGATGATATAGTCAGCGAATACTCACCCTCTCCAAAGCTTCCCTATTACCATGTTTATACAGTAGCCCTTGGCCAAGATAAAGTTTTTCAAAGCACACCAGATGGAAATCTTCATGCTTATGATAAAGAGTCAGGTCACATTCTTTGGACTTACTCCAGCCGCGGAGGTTACATCACTTCACCTTCGGTTTACAAAGACCTGGTTTTTGTTGGTATGGAAGATGGAAGATTGATGGCAATTGATGCCGAAAGCGGCAAAGAGAGCTGGAGCTTTAAAACCGGAGATGCAATTCATTACCCACCGGAGGTAAAAGATAATAGAGTATACATCGGATCAACTGACAGAAAATTATACGTACTTGATTTCAAAACAGGCAAACCCCAGTGGGAATACAATGCTGAAGAAAGTATAGAGTCAACGCCGGTCGTTGATAAGAATCTTGTTTTCTTTTGCTCTTCTAATGGAAAACTATCTGCGGTTGACACTATCAGACATCGCCTTAAGTGGAGATTTGACTCCTCCGGCTCGGTTGTCACTCAACCAGTTATAGATGAAAATACGATCTATCTCGGCTCTAATGACGGCAAGCTATATGCTATATCGAATTCGACCGGAAAACTATTGTGGGCTTATGATAGCGAAGGTCTATTGGTCAATCCTGTTACCATCTTTAATAAATTAATATTTCTGGTAACCAACATATCCGAGCAAAAAGAAATTAAGACCAACGTTACTGTTTTTCAGAAGGGTACTTACCCGGGTACGGACGTAGTGGTCTATGGACATGAAGAAAGTCCTTTCATTACATCTTTAGTTGATTACCACTCGGCTTCGGTTAAAGACGGTAAGGCTTCCAAACAAAAAACGCTATACCTACCTAATGTCATCTCCTGGCCTTTTGGCTATCAATTCAATCAAATGGAGCAGTCACTGGTGGATTTAACTTTATCATCCACCCGGTATAATGTGTACGAAACCCTAATAAACAATTTCAAGCGTTTATCTTCAGGCCTCTCAGCTTCAGCTTTTATGTTTTCTTTTACACTTACACCATTTTCTCTGATTACCATATTTGCCTTTATCATATTAAGCTGGAGCTTACTTCTGGCAATTCTTTCAGCTTTTTCAGCAATCAGTTTTATGTGTTTACCGACAACCTCAAACAACCGGAAACAGACAAATATGTCTCTTGTTAAACTCTGTCTTAAAAATACTATTCCTACTTTTAAAAACTATCTATTGATAACAATCAATATTGTTTCAATTCTTTTGGGATGTGTATTTTCATTCATACTTTTCAATTATCTATTCACAACAATAACAGTCTCAATTTTCTATCTAGCCATACTTATTATTTTAATAATCCTTCTATTGGGCAGTAGTCTCACTAGATCCTTTAATCTTGCTCTTCTCCAAAAAAAGCAGCTAAATCTATCCGGCTTCCCGGAAGTTGCTAAATATTCTCTGGGCAAAGCATTTAAAATCTCACCTATAGCAGCGCTATACCTTGTCGTAGGAATCATAATTAGCTTCCTCTTGGAAATCGGGGTATCTTATGATATTTACTATATAACTATCCCCTTTACGGTATTGCTTATGGTTCTTGTTATACTGTTGCCAATATTTGCTGATACTTATATTGTTTGTCAAAACAACACTCCCCTTGAAGCACTTGAGAAGAGCTCATATCTTGTGATTTCAAACCTCAAGATAGTAGCTAAGTATGTTTGCCTTACAGCGCTAGTTATTGGGTGTAGCAGCCTTGTAATAAATTCCCTGCTTGACTCAACTGCCGGAGTTGTTATAGCTATATTATTTATTGCTCTTGTATCTTCCTATTTATTCCATATTCACTCAAATATCTTCCGTGAATTAATCTCACAAGAGACGGATTAAATCTCCTTGAATTGCTGCGCCAGCATCTTGAATGCACAAAATTGCCATAATTTACTAAAATAACCTGTTATTCCTCTTGCTTTTAAATAGAATTTGATGTTAGGAAATACAAAAATTAGTGGAATAACCAAATTTCTGAAAATTGCTATTATTGCGGTATTTTGCGTAGATTTTTAGTAATTAGAATAATATCTGGGATAATCCGTACCCAAGTGGCAACCCACACTAGCCCAACAGCCAGCAGTACTGGTAGTAAGATTTCCGCCATCAGAGTAGTGTGTATATCCACTCTTCATGAAGTGCTGCAAGTCGCTGCCATGCGCAACACTCTGATGGCAAGCTTCTGTACAGTTATATCCAAGCCGAATGTGATATGCATGTTCAAACCGGGTATTTACCGCCGTACCGGAATAACCATCGTTATAGTAAGTATCCCAATTATGACATTTAAAACATACATCCGAAGACGATGGACTGCCAGAGGAGGTATGACCATTTGCCATTAGGATATTAATATATGTCGAGCCATGCGGACCTTGAGCATCAGCACTTGCATAACTATTAGAACCGTGACACCCGTAATTAATTAAAATACCGGAAGTGTTTAAACTGCCGTTACAAGAGATATTTTCACTACTAGCACTATAATCGGCATCATCACCGGAAGTCGGATTCCAAGGTGTACCTTGTACAAAGGCTCCGTCTCTTATTCCCAAATTCTTTCCAGTATTTGCTACCGGGTGCCAAGCATTCTTTGTCGCCCCATTGAACTCATCTGACTTGTTTGTATGTCCTGTAAGCCCGCCGTTATAGTTAGAGTGGCATTTTAAGCAAACTTCATACCTATAACTTACTGGATTCACGGCTGTTGTTCCGTTCTTTTGTACACCACCTACACTTCCCAAAGGATCAGAGGATGTAGCATCATGCGGATCATGACAATCAGTACACTCCGCATGCTTATTGCTTTCTCCTAATCCTGAGGACGTCTCAATATCGGAATGTCTCCCGGCGTAGTCTCCAATCGGATGCCTGTATGTTTTTGTTGCCTGTGTTTGTATATTCTTTGTTCCCGATGCCGGAGTAGTCCCGTGGCAAGCATAACAGAGTTTCTCTTCCTCGTAGGTAGAAGTATTGTTGTAGTTATAGGCAGTTAGCCTATCATTGTTTGATCCATGAGGATGATGACAATTATTACAGTATGCTTTGGTGCCGGATGTAGTGTAATGACCGGATGAGGTATATGCTGATTTATCCCATCCCGGGAAGAAAGGATATGAAGTAACTACCGGAAAAGTGATGGAATAAGGCACAAATGTTAATGAACTGCCCCAGGTTTGTGTAGGTGGAGTATTGTCATGGCATTTTAGGCAGAAATCAGTCAATATTGTAATTCCTGTCCCGCTGGCATTGGCCAAATTATATGTATTGTCCGGATTGCTTGTCTTTTCTAAAGAGGTGGAAGAATATTTTACCGTATGAGGTCCATGACAACTGGAACATTCTATCTTGGCACCGGTAAGACCGTCTCCGGTGGTACCACTAACAGCATGATAGGATGGGAGCTGAAACTGGTTATAAATGTTCCAGCTAAGAATAGTTGTTGTTCTTGTATGAGTTGCATTATCGTGACAACCGCTATTAAAACATACGCTTTCCTCTGATTGTCTGGTCATGAAATCATTACCGGTCCCATGAGGATAATGACAACTCATGCATTTTACATTGGAAATCGTCGGAGCTGATATCTGAGTATCATGAGCACTTTGTCCCTGATAGGTAACCTGAATATTATAAACACTTCCGGTTCCGTCATGACAGACATAACATGTATCTATCTCGGGAGATTTACGAAGCAGGGTGTTAGTCCCAGAAGGAACACCGTGTGTTTTGTGGCAATGACGACAGAAACCGGTTGTATCACTATAATTCTGATGAGGATTAGGACCGGCGGGGACAGTCTGGCTAGGGCTGTTGGAAAGATCCCCTTCCAGATCATCACCATTAACAGCTGTTACCGCGTAATAATATTCTTCTCCCGGAATACCAATGGAATCATTGTAGGTTATGCCCGAAACCGTATTAGAAAGAATATCGGCATGGCTCTTATTATCGCTGTCAATCGCCGCGCTATATCGATAAACAATATAGTGATCAATGCCCGATTCGAGATCAGAAGCAGCTGTCCAGGAAAGATCGATAGTGGTCCCGGAACCTTGTACGGCTATCAAATTCGAAGGAGCCGATGGAGGAGTAGTGTCAGCAGCCAGTGCCAGGGAACAGGAAAAACACATGGCAAGTACCACAATTAAAAACACTATAAGATTTAGAAACAATAGGAAACTTCTCGGTTTCCTGCTTCTTCCTTCTTTCATAACTTCTCCCCGCTCAACAAATATCTTAAGATAGTATTACAATATCAAGCACACACACGCTTTCTCCAAAATTTCTTATTGTAATGACTTAACTACATCTCTATTCTATTAATCGTTATTTTGAACTGGTATCTTGAATATTCTAAGTAACAAAAGGAACAACCGAATGATAAATAGATATACAAATCAGAGAAAACCCAAAAACAAGCTAAAAATCTTTGCTATAAAATTTTATGGACCTGGTGGCAACTAGTATTCCCAGACCGCAATACAGTCCTTCCCCTTATCAGTTATATATAACTTACATGTTTCCCTATCAATCGCTATTCCATACGGGATAGATAATCTGCCCACACCCTCGCCGCTAAAGGAAAATAATAACTTGCCCTTTTCGTTAAAAACAAATATTTTATGTATGAGTGCGTCAGCAACAAGAACTCTGTTGAGACCATCAATAGCAACACCCTTTGGAATAGAAAGTTCATCCCCGAAAGCCCTTATAAATTTTCCTCGTTCATCAAAGACCTGAATCCGTCCATTATTTGAATCAGCAACAAAAACAGTGCCATCATCAGCTACCGCTATGCCATTAGGATAACCAAACTGCCCTTCCTTTTTCCCCGGTTGACCAAACTTATTAAGTAGCTTCCCTCCACGATCAAACACTTTTACTGTTTGGTCTCCAATATCAGTTACATATAGTTTAGAACCAAAATAAGCAAGCGCTAATGGTTTCTTCAGTGAGTAGCTGCTATTCGGAAAATTTTCTTTAAATTTCCCGTCTTTACTAAAAACCCTTATCATTGGCTCATATAAATCGGTTACGTAAATTTCGCCAACATCATTAACGGCAACACCTACCGGATAAGAGTCCTTTTTACCTTTATTGTCGCGCATATTAATTGCATAAAGAAAATGTCCTTTTAAATCAAAAACGACCAATCGAGCATTACCAGTGTCAGCAATATAAATACATTCATCTGACGTCGCTACCCCCAAAGGACTTTTAAGATCTTTCTCTCCTTCTGCTATATCAAAAAGAAATGTAGGCTTATCTTTTATTTTTGTAGTTTCGCCAATGTTAAAAACCACAAATAATAACATAAGAATAAGGAGAAAAGACAAGATGATAAGAACAAACAATAGAATTTTCTTAGATGGTCTCTTTTGGAAGAGATCTGACAAATAGACTTTTACACGGGAGGTTGCATTATTTGCTACGTCACGTATATGAGCTGTTCTACTGCCCATACGGTGAAAAAACTCAGACAATTTCGGCAATGTAATTTTCCCTTCATGCCCTCTTTGTCTACCAAGGTATTAAACCTATAACATATGTTCAATCGGCCTAAATCAATTGTGACTATAGTATCAAAACCGTCCTCTTCAAACAAGATAAGCTGGGCAGTGTTTGTTTACACAAACAACATGGCCTTGTAGAATACAAATGAGAACTCAAGCGGTTAGCGTAGTTCGATGGAAAAATTGGAATTAGTATAATCGAAATAGCTTATTTTTGAATAACACAGGGTCTATTATCAATGTAAATTAAGGACATTCTGTTTCAATAATAAAATAACCGGAAATTTATTGTAATAGGCTACGAACCCAGCAAGGAATAGACATGAATAAGAAGATATGGCTTCCGCTACTTGGTGCTGCTTTCTTATTATTACTTCTATTGGATATCAGCATATTCTTCCATACATCTCAATCATCATTCTGTAGATTATGCCATGAGCGGAATGAATACATTACGTTAAAAAAATCACCGCATAAGGATATTAATTGTCTTCAATGCCACCAAGAAAAAGGAGCAACCGGTATATATAAGCAGAAAACCGGAGTGTTTCAGATGATGGTCTCACATTTTTTCGGAGACAAAAAGCAACCAATTAAGGCAAGTGTAAGCAATGCAATCTGTAAGAAATGCCATTCCAAGAAAATCAAAAAAACTTTCTCCAAGAATGGAACAATCGTAAGTCATACCGAATTCTTAGATGAAGGGGCCAAATGTGGCGATTGCCATAATGCAGTTGCTCATGGGGGGAAAACCACCGATCCAACCTATCCTCACATGGATACCTGCTCAAAATGTCATGACGGAGAAGGTGCAAGTGCCAAGTGTGAACTATGCCATGAATCACCCGGCTCACCTTTTCGTAAAGATAGACAACCCACTGAAAAAACGGGGCCCTGGGCCATTACTCACGGTGAAGGTTGGAAAGATACGCATGGAATGGGAAATCTTGCAACATGCCAGATTTGTCACGGTTCTCAAGAACCAAATTTCTGCGCGAGATGCCATCAGATAGAATTGCCTCATGGTGATGATTTCCCGGGTATTCACGGTCGTCTAAGTCTTGAAAACCCGGAATCATGCAGTCGATGCCACAATAAAAGCTTCTGTAAAAGCTGTCATAAAATCGATATGCCTCATCCGAACAATTTCATAATAAATCATGCAGACTACACTGCCAAATCGGGTAAGAAAGCGTGCTATAACTGTCACGTTCCCACAGACTGTGATGATTGCCATGTAAGGCATACACATCCAGGAAATGTAGGTTCCAAATATTTCAAACTGAAAGAGCAATAAAAGAAATGGTACAAGAGCGGGAAGACCAAAACAATCTCGAACTCAAGATCAGCAAGTACTGTGATAGAGCAATTTTCTACAGCTTGTTGGTTCTGACATTCTTACTTCCTCTGATTTACAGTCCTTATAGTTACAGCTACTTTGAAATGCCCAAGCTGTTCCTGCTAAGAACAATAACCATAATATCTTTAACCGCCTGGATTATTAAGATAATTGTTGATGGCAAAATTGAATTAAAGAAAACGCTTATCGGTCCTTTTTGGCTCCTTTTTCTTGTAACCGCTTGTATTGCTACTACCCAATCAATTAATCAGCACATCAGTATCTATGGAGAACTGTATCGCTATGAAGGACTCCTTACTTTGGCAAATTATGCCTTACTTTTTTTTATTGTTCATAATTATTTCGACAGTAAGCAAACCAAACAAACCTGGCTAAACTGTCTAATGGGCAGTGCGCTAATAGTCTCTCTATTAAGTATATTTCAACGATTCGGACTAATAATCGCAGTTACACCGGATGCATTTGATTCCCGTAGCTTTGCCACTTTTGGAAATCCTCTATATTTAGGAGCGTTTCTTACTCTAAGCATTCCTTTGGCGGCCAGTTATTTACTAATAAAGATCGAGGAAGAGAATGAATCAGAATCTAATTTTTTACTATCCGGATGGTTTTGGATTATAACAATCCTTATTGCTTTACAAACTATTGCTTTGTTAACTACCTTTTCCAGAGGAGCCTGGTTAGGTCTTTGTATCGGCTTTATTGTCTTTGTCCTGCTAAGCAGGAAAAATATTATTTCTTATTATCGCCAGCTAGTTCCTTCTCTTGCTGTTATCCTTATAATTACCTCCTTAATATTTGGATTGATTTCCCTTTCTACAAATAGTCACAGGATAAATAGTAGTATAAGCAAAAGAGCTTTATCCACTTTCGAAATAACCGAAGGAACCTCAGGAAACAGACTTTACATATGGAAAATGAGTCTTCCTATGATATCCGGCAAACCATTTTTTGGATATGGCCTAGATTCTTATGGAATCGTGTTTCAGAAATTTCGGCCACCGGACTGGTATAAGAAAATCACCGAACAAGCTGTTCCCGACAAGGCCCACAATGACCTTCTTCAATTGGCTGTGGATCAAGGGATTAGTGGTCTTATTGCCTATTTCGCTTTAATTGTGGCCCTTCTTTTTACTCTTATCTCAGGTACAAGAAAAAGCAAGAACACCTTTGAGCGTATTTTTCTGATAGGGATTATTTCAGCAACAATGGCATATCTGGTACAGCTTCAATTCAGCTTCAGTGTAATATCAGTAGCCCCACTTTTCTGGATGCTAGCCGGAATTGGCCTAAGTAACAGCAAATCTCAGAATAGTCGCATAAATTATAATTTTAAAAAGGATCTTCCAAAGTCAATCTCTTTTAAAATAGCTACTCTTATCGCAGTTCTTATAGTATTTCTATATCTTCTTATGACTATATTCCTCGCCTTTATAGCTGACTTTTACGTGATGCGCGGTCATAATCAACTAAGCGCAAAATATTACATTGAATCCATTGATGATTTCAAAAAAGCAATATCACTTAACAGCAACGAGGTAAAATACTGTCTATTCCTAAAAGACGCTTATCTTGCCGAATACAAGTTAACCAGAAATAGCGAGGATGCTGAAAAAATATTTAACATCCTGAACAAGGCAGAGAAGCTGAACCCATATCAAACTCAAATATATTTCAGCCGGGGCAATCTTTACAGAGAGATCGCAGGAAAATCAAATCAACAACTCCTCAAAAAAGCAATTGAAGAATATAAAAAGATACTTAAATATGATCCTAACAATGCTGATGCCCATTTCAATATCGCTATTGGTTACTTTAATATACAAAATTATGACTTTGCCATCTCTTACTGGAAAAAGACGGTGAACCTTGATCCAAAAGATGAACAAGCTTATATCGGCCTGGGAGAATCCTACAAGATTAAAGGACAGCAAAAAAAGGCTAGAGAGGCTTTTGAGACTGCTCTTAGAATAAATCCATACAATACTTATGTTAAGGACAGATTGCAGGAGTTGAACAAATAGGATGGATTTGAAGCTGCCAAAATATAAAGTCTGAGCTATACTTTCTTAAGACCTGTTAAGCATAAGGAGTTGTCACTTTTTGTCGCCAAAACTTGTAAGTGCCAGACAAATCGCATTACAGTTTAACCTGGATAGAATATTTGAAGTATTCAAGAATCCCCGGGTTCATCCAAGAGAAGCTCTATTTCTGGTAGGAATAGGATTTATAACCGCCTTAATACTATTAATTCTCTTTGCCTTGCTCTTTCTCAGAACTCCGGAAAAGGAAAAGAAAAGACGGCAAGGAGTCAAGCTTATAAAGGAAAGAAAAATAGCCATTTTTTTAACTTTAACTGAAGTATTTTTAGTAATTCTGGTAATTACAATCGCATCTGCCAGCATGTACGTAGATCAACCCATTTTTTGCCGCAGCTGTCATGAAATGGAGAAATCTTATTTCTCCTGGGAGACCTCAAGTCACGCTAAAACAAGTTGCCTCCGCTGTCATCAAATACCAGGATTAATAGGATATATGAATCAAAAAGCCGGTCTTTTCCAAATGATAATCGCTTCTCAAGCAGAATCCTTTGAAAAACCAATTCTTGCCGATGTAGACAATAAGTCCTGCATGCAATGCCATCAAAAAGAAACATCAGGAGTAACTGAAAGCCTTGGCATAAGAGTCAAACATGATGATTTCTTAAATGAAGGCTACAAATGCACGGGATGCCACAATACAGCGGGTCATGGGGATAAAGTAGTAAATCCGAACTATCCCACCATGGACACATGTGCTGTCTGTCACAACAGCTTACAAGTCTCAACTAAATGCAGTCTTTGTCATGTCTCTGATATTGGTAAAAACAGAAGAGTGGAACGCCGGGATTTCCCTCGCGCCCCATTGCAGCCTATCCCCTGCGATCGCTGTCACCAGGTCGAATCCTGCAACAAATGTCATGGAGTTGAGATGCCACATCCGGCTGGTTGGACCGATAAGGCAACACATGCAAAAGCATCAGCATTCGAGAAGAAAGAAGTATGTGAAAAATGCCATGATATAGAATTCTGCAATCGATGTCACAAATTTCCCGGTCATGGTCCCAATTTCAAACAAGAACACGGTAAAATAACTACCAGAGACAAACAACAAGGTTGCCAAGGATGCCATAACAAATTAAGAGAAAATAAGGACTACTGCGGGCTCTGTCATCCCTAGATTCCTACTTCGATTACACATCCGACAAGACTATTAATTTCTCATCTTTCTATATCACTTAACTTAATGAGAGATAAAGAAGAACATAAAAATATAGGGTGCCAGTTTAACTGGCACCCTATACAGAGATCTTTGCTTCCATAGTTTTTGCGTCCATTAGAATGTTGTTCCTACACCGGAGGTGTAAGAGCTTCCACTACCAGTATCTGTATGGCAATTCATACAAACAAGGTCAAGATTGGTATCCTCTGTCGTATATGAATCATCTAGGAACTGAACAGCACTTGGAGTATAGTGTGGAAAACTGTCTCCAGAAGAACTGGAACCTTCTTTATGACAGCTCCTACAAGTGTTGGATGCAATCCAGGCAACAGTGGTTCCATAGTTGCCTGTAAGTGTCGTAGTCATTATGTGAGTTGTGCCGTTACGTGAAGTGAGATAGTATTCCGGACTGAGATTACCTTCTGTAGTTTCGTCCTGATCATGGCAAGTTCCTGTCATACAACCACCTGCAGCAGTGTTATCTCCAGATTTATTGTGACAATCACGACAGAAATCGATCTCGCTACTAACAGTACCAAGAGCTTTTCCTGGATCATTTTTCAAAATCTTGGATGCACTACCAAAGGTATTTGCGCCATGCACACTGTGACAACTTACACACCCGCCATAGAGACTGGCAGAAGTATTCCCAGCATGATCATTATCATGGTTATAAGCATAATCAGTTGTATAGTTAGTTTCAGTACTACCGTAAGGTTTAATAATTGAAAATGTTGATGTTATGTGGCAATAAACACAAGCTTCAGATCTTGATGAGCGTAGTAATGCTTCACCGCTTGAGCTAGCATTATGAACTGCATGACAGACCTTACACTTACTACCTGTGTCAGCATAATTACCATGCGGATTATTACCTGTACTTGGTGTGATATAGCCAGCAGCAGAAGCGACAGACGTCAATGCCAAAACAAATACTAATGCAAATACTGTAATTATAAGGAGCGCAAAGATTCTTTTCATGGTCTCACCTCCTCCGCTGCCATATTATTACAATCTTATTATGGCTCTAGAATGACAGCCATAAAGATAAACATTGAACTTTACAGTTCATAACAATTATCGTCATATTCTCGATAAAACTTGATAAATGAAATGGCAGATTGCTGTGTTCGGCAAGTGAAAAGACATAAAAAGTACCAAGCTTTTTGGCTTGGTACTTTTTATTAGATCAATAAATCAATATTCTATTGCCAAATGGCTAATTAGAATGTTTTCCCTACACCGGAGGTGTAAGCAGTTCCACTACCGGTATCTGTATGGCAATTCATACAAACAAGATCAAGATTGGTATTCTGAGTACTATAACTGTAATCCAGGAACTGAACAGCATTTGGCGTATAGTGTGGAAAATGATCACCGTCAGCCTGTGGCGGTGTATAAGTACCAGAATAGGCTTTACCTGCCTGATGACATTTCCTGCATGTTTCCGAAGAAACCCATGCTACCTTGGTAGAGTTGTTACCGGTAAGCGTTGTAGTCATAACGTGAGTTACGCCATTACGAGTAGTCAGGTAATATTCCGAGCTTATACTTCCATTACCATCTGTATTCTGATGACAGGTACCACCCATGCAACCACCGGAAGCAACGTTTCCTCCTGATTTATTGTGACAGTCACGACAGAAGTCCATCTCGTTTGTAACTTTGGCCGTAATAGCTTTACCAGGATTGTCCTTTAGAATCTTTGATGCACTGCCAAATGTATCAGCACCATGAACACTATGGCAACTTACACAACCATCATAAAGTGTAGCGCTCTGATCTTCCCCGTGCTCATCGGTATGATTCCAGTCATATTCAGTAGTATAATTCGCTGGATTGGTCCCATAGGGTCTCTTGATAGAAAAACCGCCATTTATGTGGCAGTAAGTACATGCATCGGCTCTTGATGAGCGTAGAAGAGTCTGACCACCAGATGTAGCATTGTGAACTGCGTGACAAACTTTACATTTATCACCCGTATCAGAGTAATTGCCATGCGGATTTTGTCCTGCCGTAGGCGCCCAATAACCACCAGCAAAAGCGGCAGGAGCAATTGTCAATACAAATGCAATAACAAGTGCTAAGGTAACACCCAAAGAAGACACTCTTTTCATCTTTTCACCTCCCGTTCGTGGATTACTTTGTGCCCCTCTTTTATCATAGCCTAATATCGTTTGAGAGGTACCCTCACCCTTCAAACGCTTGTGACCTACTTCACTTAATGTAGCATAAAACTCTAAAAATATCAACCCTTAAGAATAGCTTTACTTATGCTTTTACCTCTCATTACGCTTAGGTAGGATTAAAATCCCCTGATGTAGGTTTACATAATATACAAATAGGAAAAAGACAGAAAAACAAAATAATTAGTTGAAATAAAACGCCAATATTTAGTAATTATTTTTCCTTAACGGATATTCTAATTATTTGCACTCTATCATTGTTGGTATCGGTTATGGCAAATTCATTTCCGCCCAGATAAGCTATATCGCTTGGATAATAGAACTGACCATCCTTATTGCCTATCTCACCGAGTTCGGCAAGTCGTTTGCCGTCTTTATTGAAAACATGGATTGTTGATCTTAGTGGATCGCAAACATAGATATTCTCATCTTTATCAAGGGTCATCCCGGCAGGCAATCCAAATTCCCGATTAGGGTCTTTAAGGTCCTTTGGTGGCTTGCCAACCACCCAAGCCGTATCTCCGCTACTATTTAAAAGAGCTTGTAGTCTCATATTGTTCCCATCGGAAACCACAACAACATTATTCTTCAAAACGACTATACCGTGGGGAAAATCAAATTCTCCATGTCTCTTCCCCCTTTTGCCCCATTTATCTATCAATTTATAATTTTTAGAACTGTAAATACTAATATGGCTCCAGGCTGCGACATAGATCTTATTGCCTTTTATAAAAACATCGATTGGTTGCATTTCCGGTATTTCGGTTTTGAATTTAAATTTCTTATCAAATACCAAAACCATCTGACGAGCATCATCGCAAATATAAATATCATCATTAGGCCCAACGCCTACTCCAACCGGATGCTTATATTTGCCCTTGTCCATACCGTTTTTACCAAGCTGGCTAATATATCCGCCATTACTATCAAACACTAATACCCGTTCATTTCCGGAGTCAGCGACGATTATTCTGTCTTCCGAATCTACACCAATGCCAATAGGCTTATTTAACTGAGATTTTTTACTGGTTCCGTAACCGTAGATGGACTTCAAGTGAGTAATTCCTGTTACTTTTTCCGGTCCTTCGGTGCCCGGGGGACGCACAAGAGACAAGTAGAGATAAACAAGTACTGCCAGTAGTAAGAGAAGTAATGCTAAGATAATTGCTAAAAATTGTCTTCTGCTCATGCCAACACGCCTTTCATGATAATTATAGCCCCTGTTTTAATTTCCCGAAGTTTTAACTCGAAACAGTAAGTGAATAATATCCTTTTTTTATTAATTTAACAACCCTTTATTACGGCAGTTCAGATACTGAATGGCATTCGAGACACAAGCCATCCGGAACCTGATTTAGCATATTCCTATTTTGTGTACCATGAGGATCATGACATGTGCTTGAGCAAGTCAACCGACCCTTTATTAGCTCATCTATATAACCATCGCCGACAGGGTGACTAATCGTTGGATGCGCCCAATCAGCGTGGCAATCCTTACATACCTCAACACTGTCTTTTAAAAGAAGCGGACCATAATCAGCTCCATGCACCTCATGACAGTTTTGGCACAGTCCCACGCCCCCGAGTTTCACAACATCGTTATGAGCACTGGGAATATAATATTTTTCCTTGTCACTATGGCAAATAAAACAGAAACCAGTCCCTTGAGCAGGCAAAAGGTTACTATAGTCATCTGCATGTGGATTATGACAATCAGAACAATTAAAAGGCTCTTCAGAAATAGCGGGATGGTGTGAAACCTTCTCAAAAAGTGGTTCTATTTCCGGATGACACAGATAACACAAATCTGGTCGGGGCTCAACAATTTGAGGTTTGTAATTAGTCGCATGGGCTCCGTGGCAATCTGTACACCTTCCTTCTTCAAAGGGAAGGTGTTGGATACTCTTTATTTCAGCTTTAGCTATATCAATATGACATATTATGCAAAGCTCCCTCTGTCCGTATCTTAGACCTTTACTATAAAGAGATCCATGAGCTACATGACAACTTAAGCACTGTTTGCGCTCGAAAGGCTCGTGATTATCGCTCATTTCCAACTCTTCGGCAATTCGATGACATTCAACACACAAATCTTCCTGACTCTTTTTAAGCAAACTTCTATATTTCGACACATGAGGTTTATGACACTCTAAGCAACGTCCCTTTTCAACTGGTGCGTGTGCGAACGGTAACCTCATCTCTCCGCCAATTGATCCATGACATGTGAGGCAGAGTTTCTGTAGAGGAGCTTTTAACTTAGATTTCTCGCCCTTCTTATGCGGTGTATGACAGGAAAGACATTCAACCTTCTGATAGGGAAGATGAACATATTCACCTGTCTCGGGTTTATGACAATCCAGGCATTCTTCAGAGGGTTTAAGCAACTTCTCTAGTGGCCCCCTAGCTAATAGTATAAGCACAACTATTACGACTACAATCGCCATGGTTCCCAGAATGCTCAAATTAACGCGTTTATAACGCAAAAGGAGGGACTTGAGCCCCTCCGGCACATCATTCTGTTGTTTGTTGTTTCTCGCTTTGTCTTCCAATCAAACCTCACAGTATCAAGAGGATAGCTTTTCCAATGCTTCCTTTGCCTCGTCATAATCAGGAACATATCGAAGAGCCTCTTGATACTCTTTTTTTGCTAGTTCTTTTTGGTTTGTCTTTTCATAAGCTTTGCCAAGATAGTAGTGATAGTTAGCATTTACTGGACTAATTTCTGTACTCTTTTTAAATTCTTTGACCGCTTTTTCATACTTTTTTTGTTCCATGTAGATATTGCCTAGTTCAAAATGAGCTAAATCATGTTGTGGATCGAGTTTTATAGCTTCTTGAAGCTCGTCGATTGCTTTCTCAACATCCTTCTTCCCCTGGTATGCCAAGGCTAAATAATAGTGTCCATTTGAAGCCTTGGGTTTTAATTTAATTGCTCTTTTTAACTCCTTAATCGCTGAATCGTAGTCTCCCATCCCTGTATATGTAATTCCCAAGTTAACTCTACTTTTCCAATTATTCGGATTGGATTTAACTTCTTCCTGATATTTCATTAAATCACGCTCAACAGCTGTCCGCGGAACCTCCTTTGTAAAGAAGACTGCCTTTACTATTAGACCTGCAAGAACCAGAATAACAAGTACAAGTAGTATTATTGCCCGCGTCAACCATACGCTACCGGTATCTATTGCTTGCTCAGTTTTTTCTTCTTCTACAGGTTCTACCAATGCATCTCCTTCCATAAATACAATAATTTAACAAAGAATCTTTGTAGAATAAGTTCTATAAATCTTGCCAACAATATAAATTTACTTTTCAAGTAAACAAATCGGCTAAATTGCCTTATTTCATAAATGCAACGACTTAGAATTAATCATCAAACTATTGATAATAGCTTCGGATTGTAGAAGAGATACGACTATTTCGATTTATAACTCTAAAGTACAGCCTTAACTTTAACTTAGTACTGCAGATCAATATCTTTATAACTTTTCTTATGACTCTCTTTTAACCAAGCAAGCTTTCGTGTCCTAAAGAAAGATAGAATCTGTAACTCAACTGTCATGTCAACATATCGCAAACTAATATCGTCCGGTACTTCCAAATGAACCGGTGCAAAATTTAGAATAGCCCCTATACCGGCAGCAACTATCTTATTGGCCACGGTCTGGGCAGCAGCCGGCGGAACTGAAATAATCCCAATATCGATACCATCAATTTCTTCTACCAACTTTTCAAGATCATCAATATGGTTTATTTCAAATTTATTAACTTTCTTGCTTATTTTCTTAGGATCATTATCAAATGCTCCTACAATCCTAAACGCTCTTTCCGAAAAACCTTTATATCCCAAAAGAGATGAGCCAAGCTGGCCGATCCCAACAACTACAATTTTTCTCTCTTTATCAAGTCCTAAATGTTTTGTAATATGTTTGTACAACTCTTTTACATCATAACCAACACCACGTACCCCTAGCTTTCCCAAATACGAAAGGTCTTTTCGAAGTTTTGCTGCATTAGTTCCCGCATATCTTGCAAGCTCATATGAGGAAAGAGTTCGTATTTCACGCCTATCAAGGCCGGTTAAACATCTCAAATAAAGCGGCAATCTTACTATGGTTGCAGGAGGAATCTTTTTTTTCCTCACAGATTCTCCTTTCAATTTTTGATTAAGCTACTGGGATCTTGTCTATAATCCATGTTCTCAAAACAAATTTATTAATGCATTACCAGGTTATTTGATTTTCAAACTCAACAGACGTGCCCTAAAGCATGCTCAGTCGAGCATGCTTTAGGGTCGTTCAACATCAAAATATTTATTGAAGCTTTGCTATCTTCATATACCAAGCTTCTTTTGATTGACTACTCAACTAACGTACCGATTATGGTCCCTTAATGCTTGGGGCTTTCTTATCTTGGATATGGCAATGGGAACAATAAGTCGGACCGTGACATTTAAAGCAAGATTCTGCACCTTTTGCCCGAACCAGAATTGGATGCTGAACCGGTCTTCCGGTTCCGTCCGGCCTGGTAAATGGACCTACATTCTCATCATAACCTTTATGATGACAAGCTGTGCAGAACTGCTTCTGAGGATGGCACTTATTACAAGATGTAGGATTCTGTTTCCCGGCGGGACCGTGTTCGGTCTTCACAAACTTGGCCGGATGCGGCATCTCCATTCCGTGACAATCCTCGCAGAACTTTTTGATATGACACATATCGCAATACTTCATATCTTCTTTTGCCATCTTGGCATGCTTTGGTGGCAAGAAGTCCGCGGCCTTGTGATTCTTCGGCATTAACTCAAATCCCTTAGGATGACATGCCTCACATTTACCAGGAGCCCTGGCACCAGCAGCTAAGCTGTGGCAGTTCTCGCGATAACATCCTTCCATCGCCGTGAAATCTTCATAGCCGGATATCGGATGGGCTACTCTATTATGGCAATAAGCACAACCGATTTCCTTTTCTTCATGTTTCTTGTGATCAATAATAACTCCCGGTGATGGTGTAACTTCCCGCTTAGTTATTGCATGACATCTCAAGCAGTTCTCCGAAAGTTCTTCATCATGCTGAGCCGCATGGCTTTCCTTATTTATTGGCGTGTGATAATTGCCGGTAATCTGCGCTAATGCTTCCTTGGGTGATGCAGTCATCTCATAAATAAGAAAAGGAATTAACTCTCCCGGCCCATGACAACCTCTGCAGTTAATCTCAGCATGGGCTGATCTGGAAAGAGAGGCAACATCCTCATCCATGCTGTGGCAGAACAAATTGCAAAAGGAATTTGTACTAGTAAAGCAAAAGCCAGCAGCTGCGGAAAGAAGAATAAATACTAGTAATGCGCCTCCATAAAATATTAATTTTAATCTCGTCTTGGGGTCTTTCCAATCAGGTAATTTTAGTTTCAAGCTCATCCCTCCCTATATAATAAACACACCCTATACCTCACTTAACACTTTTACCCGCTATGATTAAGAGTACAATTGAGATAATGGCAGCGAGTACAAAAAACGCTCCCCATAGCCATGCAACAATACCTGGTGTCACACACTTCACCTCCCTACCCACTCTAAAGGCATTAAAATAATAATAAGATATCAGTATTTGAGCTGGCAGATACGGGCAACCTCCATTATTCCTTACCCGCTAAAAAACAAAATCATATGCAACTACTGGCCTGCTCATTTTGCAGCGACAACTCAATAAAAAACATTGCTATTGTTCAACATTAAACAGCAATTATCCTTCTTTTTAATCAAAGATTAAAGAATTATTTCACATTCTTCTTTCATTATATAAGATTTTACACATTATATCTATATTCTTGGTTCCGTTTATCAATTCACTTATCTCGCGTAATCCTATTTTTTTAATCTTTCTAAAGCCTTTTTCGCACCCTCATTGTTAGAATTTATCGAAAGAGTCTTACGGTAAGACTTTATTGCCTTCTCATTTTGACTAAGCTGTTCATAGAAATACCCAAGATAGTAATAGGCATCTTCAAAATCAGGAGTTATATCGACTGCTTTTTTAAGATGCTTAACTCCTTCTTCAAACTCTTTGTTTTCACCGGCATCCACACCAAGGAGATAATATGCGTAAGAAGAATAGGGTTCCAACTCCAATGCGTTTTCCAAACTATATTTTGCTTTTACATAGTAATTGGGATCAAAACTTCTACCGCCAAAAAGATATACCAATCCAAGCTGGGTATAGTTATTTACTTCTAAAGGATTAAGGTCTTTAGCGGTTTCAAAATTCTGGACTGTAAGGTCAAAGTATTTAACTTCCCTGGTCTTGGCAGCCCATTTCATATTAAGCGCTCCGAGTTCGTAAGGATAGTTGTCCAGATAAGGAGCATATTGCATGGCTTTCTCATATTGAACAACAGAACGGTCATAATAACCGATTACGGCAAGTTCATTGCCGTCATCAAAATAGTAGTCGGCTATAAAGGGAAATAACGATAGAGCTGCGAGAATAAAAGCAATAATCGACATTGCTATTAACAAAGACACCCGAAGACCTCTATATTTACTCCATTCAAAATCTATTTTAGAAACAGAGCTTAAACCGGCAATCATCCCCAGGATAATCCATAAAAATGTCGTGCTTCCCACCACGCTGATTCCAAAAAAGAGATGGATCATATACCCAAAAATTGATAGCGCAATGCCCACAAGGAGGGGGTATTCCTTTTGTTCTCTCAATTTAAGAAGCACCTTTCTTGCTAAAAGAATAAAGAATCCCAACATTGTAATAAAAGCAATCATCGCCGGGATACCCATCATTGATGCTAATTGAAGCAGGTAATTATGGGCATTGTCGGCGATTGCCGATTCTCCCACCAAACGCTTATATTTCAGACTTTGATATTTCCTCATTATTAAGCGAAAACAATCCGGACCAAAACCGAATAAGGGCTTTGCCTTGATCATTTTAAATGCACCCTCCCAGATCATGACCCGGGTCAATGCACTCCCCTGTACGGATACACCGGAGGTTATCCTCTCACCTATATCAACATTTAGCCTTGATGCATCCTGATCTGAGCTCGCGAAGAAAGATGATGATTTAATTAGAATCGCGGCAGCGATCAAGAGCAAGCAAGCTGCGGTAATGTAAATCTGTTTCTTTGCCTTCAGTCGCTTCCAGGAAAGGGCAAAAAAGCATACTAGATTGAATAATCCGCCTATCCAGGCCGCTCTGGTAAAAGTAACTATTAGGCATGAAAAAACCAGTACAAGTGATATACCTAGGATAATCCGATCCCGCATATCTGAAGCCGAAAAGAAAAGACCTAAAGATATTGGCAAAATAATGACTAAGTAGCCCCCTAAAAGTGTGGGGTTCCCAAAAGTAGCGAAACTTCTGTCAAATTCAAACGGAACGGATAACCATTTCAAAAAATCAAGACCAAGATACTGAAGTAGCCCATATATAGAAATCATCGCTGCAGCGACAACCATCGAGTAAGCAACTGTTCTTATTCGATCGGTATCTTTAAAAAATTGAGCTGCTAGAAAGAAAATGATTCCATAATTCAGATAGGTTAATAAACCGTCATAACGCCGATACTTACCAAATAAGCTGGTCATTGG
>ENA-OSEO01001594-OSEO01001594.1-sediment-metagenome-genome-assembly--contig:-NODE-1594-length-39523-cov-8.031714_pt1 | contig 39523 bp, 32 predicted proteins | sample MGYA00237883_ERZ534232 | MGnify/ENA metagenome assembly ERZ534232 | reverse complement strand
AAATATGTAATTTCATCCTCAAATTTTCAAAATTATTTCATCACGAAATTATGCAATTTCTAAACCGGACATTAGTGAGTATTAGTCATAAAGGCGATTTCTGCCTATACGATGACACTTCTTCCATTTCTGCTCCCCTGATAGCTGGAACGGCAGCAGGACATTTGATGGTTCTCGCTTCGAGTGTTCAACTGTCTTGCCCAGGATTTAATCAGCATTCCATACGGGAGAGCAATAAGAAATGTTTGATTCGATCCTTCAGGTTTTGTCCGGCTCTCCGCGGCAAAAATCCAATATCGCTCGAGAGTACCAGGCGCGAGCGATTCCAGGGCTCCCGGAAGGACTTAAAGTGTAAGTCCGCCAGCCAAACGCGTCTTATGAGGATGAAAGGAGTGAAATGGATGGAAGCAGTAGAGAAGAGAAAATCGGGGATAGCATTGGTTGGAGATCTGCCCTGGGGGAGTCACTTCTGCCAGTTCTACAAAACCAAGAAGGATCTGCTTGACATATTGATCCCTTATTTCAGGGCAGGACTTGAGAGTAATGAACTTTGTATATGGGTCACCTCCGACTTCTTTGCAACCGACGAGGCAGTAAAGGTTATGAAGAAGGGCGTTCCCGGCTTCTCGGAATATCAGGCGAAGAAGCAGATGGAGATATTTCCCTATACAGACTGGTATCTCAAAGGCGGGAAATTCGACCTCCAAAGGACCCTCGATATGTGGATGCAAAAACATGATGAGGCGCTTTCCAGAGGGTTTGACGGCATGAGGGTAAGCGGCAATCCTTATTGGATCGATAACAAGAAGGATTGGGATGACTTCGCATGCTACGAGGCCGAGATAAACAACGTGATCGGGGGAACCAAGCTGCTGGTGCTCTGCACTTACTCGCTCAAAAAGTGCGGGGTGGTTGAGATCATGGATGTGATCAAAAACCACGAGTTTGCGCTCGCAATGAACCAGGGCGTGTGGCAGATTGTGAGAATGCCCGCCACTGGGCGCCATCATCTTGTTTGAGATTGAGCACAAAGGGGCCGTTAAAGAATGCACGCTAGTTCCTTTAACAACCGGAATTCTGGTATCCCGCTGATCGGAGATCTGGCCTGGGGCACCCACCTGTGCCAGCTCTACCAGACAAAGGAAGACCTGCTTGAAATACTTGTGCCCTACTTTAGGGCAGGGCTCGAAAACAATGAATTCTGTGTCTGGGTGACTTCCAGGACCCTCCGGGTCAAGGATGCAAAAGAGGCCTTGGCAGATGGGGTGGCCAGGTTCAAGCAATATGAAAAGAGGGGCCAGATAGAGATTGTTTCCCATGACCGCTGGCTCTCCGGAGCAGAAGGGCTCGCAGAGCCGATCGTTTCGAATCTCGACAAGGCTATCTTCAACGGCTTCGACGGTCTCAGGTTTGCGTGTAGTGGCTCCCCTGAAAATTGGGGAGGTGACTATGTCTGTCCCGGCACCGATCAGATAGCCGGATATAACGTGATCGGACTTTTCGAGTACCCCCGCGACAAATTCGATGCAATCGGCATCATGGAGATCGTAAAGAACCACCGCTTTGCGCTTGTCCGGAATGCAGGAAGCTGGGAGGTCATCGAGAGCACGGAAGCCCGGGTCATGAAGGATGCCCTGAAGAGGAGCGAGGAAAAATTCCGCTCACTCTTCAGCAACATGTCCGAAGGGTTTGCCTATCACAGGATCGTTCTGGACCGACAGGGCACGCCGTGCGACTTCATTTTCCTCGAGGTCAATGAGGCCTTCGAACGGTTTACCGGCCTTGAAGGAAAAAGCATCCTGGGCAAAAGGGCCACGGAAGTCCTCCCGGGCATAAAAAAGGACTCGGCCGATTGGATAGGAAAGTACGGCCACGTTGCATTGACGGGCGAGCCTGCGCAGTTCGAGAGCTATTCCTCGGCGCTTGAAAGGTGGTATTCGGTTTCCGCCTTCAGACCGCACCCTGGCTACTTTGCCGTGACCTTCAGCGACATCACTGAAAGGAAGAGGTCCGAGAGCGAGCTGCTGAGAGCCAAGAAGGAATGGGAAAAGACATTTGACAGCGTGCCGGACCTGATTGCAATTCTGGACGGGAGCCACAGAGTCGTGAGGGTGAACAGAGCCATGGCGGAACGGCTTAATATGAAACCCGAGCAGTGCGTCGGCGTGAAGTGCCATGAAGCGATCCATTGTCACCCGTCGCCCATCGGCGCCTGCCCTCATTCGAAAAGCATTGTCGACGGCCGCGAACACGTCGAAGAGGTCCATGAGCCGCGGCTGGGAGGTGTATTCCTGGTAAGCACCACCCCCATGTACGATGATTCCCGGAAGCTGCTCGGCTGCGTGCACATCGCAAGGGACATCACCGAAAGAAAAAAGGCCGAGGAGGCGCTCACGAATGCCCACAGGGAACTTCAGGAGCATGCGGCCCGATTGGAGGCTGCCAACAGGGAGCTTGAAAGCTTCAGCTATTCGGTTTCACATGACCTCCGCTCGCCTCTTCGAGCGATCGCCGGCTTTACCCAGATGATTCTTGACGATAATGGAAAGAATTTTGATTCGGAGACCTTGCGCAAGTTCAACATCGTTCAGGAGAATGCCCAAAAGATGGGCAGGTTGATCGATGATCTGCTCAGATTATCCCGCCTGGGGCGGACCGAGATAAACCGGGTGAAGGTGGATATCGGCCTCCTTGTGCGCGAGGTGCTTCAGGAAATCCGGGTCACGGAGCCCGGGCGGGAGTTTATTGCCGATCTCCATGATCTCCCTGCAGCCAAAGGGGATCCGGCTATGATACGACAACTTTTTGTCAACCTGTTGTCCAATGCGGTGAAGTTCACGCGGGGGAAGAAGAAACCGCGGATCGAAGTGGGAAGCTTCGAAGAGTCCGGGGAACGCATCTATTATGTGAAAGACAACGGTGTGGGATTCGATATGAAGTACTGCAACAAGCTCTTCGGTGTCTTCCAACGGTTGGTCAGCGAAAGCCAGTTCGAGGGGACCGGCGTGGGACTTGCAATCGTCCGGAGAATCGTTCAACGACACGGCGGACGTGTCTGGGCCGAGGGAAAACTTCAGGAAGGGGCCGCGTTCTATTTTGCACTTCCCGAAAAGGAGCAGCGATGAGAGAAGAAAAGACCGAAATCGTGCTTATCGAAGACAATCCAACGGATGCGGAGCTTACGCTACACGCCCTTAAGAAGAGCAATCTCGCCAATAATGTGAAGGTGCTGAGAGACGGCGAGGAGGCGCTGGAATATCTTTTCAGTGCATGCCCCCTGCCGGGAACGGTGGGATGCCCTTATCTGATTCTGCTGGATTTGAAACTGCCCAAGATCAGCGGACTCGAGGTGCTGGAGAAGGTTCGTTCCGATGAGCGGACAAAAATGATCCCGGTGGTCGTCCTGACCTCCTCGGCGGAAGAGAAGGACAGGGTCGAGAGTTATAAACTGGGGGTGAACAGCTATATCGTAAAGCCGGTGGAATTTGACAACTTTGCCAAGGTGGTTGCCGAAATCGGGTTTTATTGGGTACTGCTCAATAAGAGGCCCTACTAGCATCACTGACGGAGTGGTCGATGCAGTTCACCCATTTCAGAAGTGAAATTCCCGAAAGAGCAGCAGGGCAGCGAGATATCATGCTGGATTCACGACAGGGACCGTGTTGCCCAGCTTGGGGGACCGGCAAATGAAAAATCGTGATGTGCCGTTCGTCCTGATGGCTGATGATGACGAGGATGACTGCATTCTGGCCAAGGATGCTTTTGCCGAATCAGGTGCTCTGGGAGTTCTCGGTTTTGTCGAGAACGGATTGGAATTGATGTCCTCTCTCTTCCGCTCCGACGCTCTTCCCGCATTGATCCTGCTGGATCTCAATATGCCCCTGAAGGACGGACGCGAGGCGCTGAAAGAGATCAAGTCCATTCCCCAATTCATGAATATCCCCATAGTAGTGCTCACTACCTCCAGAGAGGAAAAGGATGTCAGCTACAGCCGCAAAATGGGCGCCCACTCCTTTATCACAAAGCCGGACACATTCGAAGGGTGGGTCAAGGTTATGAAAAGCTTGTCTGACAAATGGCTCGCAGACAAGTCATCTTGAACTTCCGCCTCAAACCTTCTTCCTTCGAGCCCAGTCGTTTCTTCATGGTTCTTCCTCCCGAAAGGAAAGCAAATGGCTGAAGAAGTCTCTCCAAATATTTATAGGATTGAAATCCCTCTGCCGAGGAGCCCTCTCAAGGCGCTGAATGCATTCGTTCTGAGAAGCCGCGACCGGTTTCTCCTTGTGGATACGGGCTGGAACAAAGAAGAATGCTTATCGGCGATGCTTGCCGGGCTGGACGAATTGAAGGTCGATCTGAATAAGACCGACATCGTAATCACCCACCTCCATGCAGACCATTCGGGTCTTGTCGGGGAGTTGGTGCGGAAAAACACAAAAGTGTATCTGGGGGAAGTCGACGCGGCGATTGCCCTTTTCGTTCAGGAAAGGGCGGAGGAACGGCTCCAGGATTTATGCAGGGCCTATCTTTCGCATGGGTTCCCGGAGCCGGAACTTCGGAAAGCGATGGAAAACCACCCGGGGTTTCGCTACGGTCTTTCCGTTTCAATCGATTTCAGCGCTGTCAAAGATGGAGACATCATTCATTTCGGGAATGATTCATTGACCTGCATTGCAACGCCCGGCCACTCGCCCGGCCACATGTGCCTCTATGACCCCCGAAAAAAGATCCTCCTCTCAGGCGACCATATCCTCTTCGATATCACGCCCAACATCACACGCTGGCCGGAAATGGAAAACCCTCTCCAGTACTATCTTTCCAGTCTACAAAGGGTCTACGGCCTCGATGTGAGCCTTGTACTTCCGGGTCATCGAAGCATCATGAAAGACCACAGGAATAGAATTTCAGAGTTGATCGCGCATCACGGAAAAAGGCTGGAGGAAGCGCTTTGCGCGCTCGAGCATGGGGAGAAAACCGCCTGGGATGTGGCGCCCCATCTCTCCTGGGACGTGACATTCCGTTCCTGGGACCGGTTTCCCCCCGCGCAGAAATGGTTTGCTCTAGGAGAAACCATTGCGCACCTCCGGTATCTCGTCAGTCGAGGGGATGCCGCCCTCAGGGAGTACAAGGGGCGAACCCTCTTTTCCCGAAGATGACCAACGCTTATGCCGCGAGCGACAGAACCCAGGCGGCGGTCTGGGCAGCCCGGCATAACGTCATCTGAAAAACGATCTGCCCGGCGTGCCTGCGGGCTGCTGGGAGACACAATCAACCAGAGGCTGAGAAATGGCTGAGGAGATCCTGAAAAATTTCTTTTTCATCGAGAGGGGATACCTCAACGGAAACCATTTCCTTTTAAGAGGCTCGCAACCGGTCCTGGTGGATACCGGCTACCTCGGGGATTTTGCCAGGACCCGAGCGCTGCTGGAGGAAATGGGGGTCGATCTGTCGAGCGTGCGGCTTATCGTCAATACCCACACACACTGCGATCATATTGGAGGGAACGCCATCATCCAGGAGATGTCGGGATGTGAGGTGGCGCTGCACCCGGTCGGGAGGCACTTCATCGAATCGGGCGACGACTGGTCCACCTGGTGGCGCTACTACGATCAGGATGCGCGCTTTTTCAAATGCGCCCATTCCATCCGGGAAGGCGACACGGTTCCCATCGGCCCGTATGACTTCAAGGCAATCCATACGCCGGGACACGCGGCGGACGGCATTGTCCTCTATCATCCCCCGTCCGGAACCCTTCTTTCTTCCGACACCCTCTGGGAGAAGGATATGGCCGTCATCACCATGCGTATCGAAGGAAGCACAGCGCTCTTTGCCCACGAGGAATCCCTCGATAAAATCTCCAGCCTCGATGTGAAAAGGGTTTATCCCGGTCATGGCAGCCCCTTTTCAGACTGCAAAGCGGCCATCGGGGAGGCGAGGAAAAGACTCGGGGTCTACTTTCGGCAGAGGGAGAGAATCGGGCAGGACCTGCTGAAGAGAATTGTCATCTACACCCTGCTCATGCGCCCCGGTCAGGAGGAGGAACTCTTCTATAATCAACTCACGGCCACTCCCTGGTTCAGGGAAACTGTAGATCATTACTTCAACTCCGAATACGCGCTCAAATACAAAGAAATCATGGAATACCTGACGATGAAACGATTAATCGTGCGAAGGGGAGGGACTCTCTATTCCACTGTCAAGCCTTAACCCGACTTCCGCACTCGATTGAGAAAAATCGTGTATTACGGTGAGTTGATATTTTTTTAGTCACTATTTTCGTCATCTCGATGCCATGTCTTGAGGTTCCTGAGGCTTTGCTGCAGCGCGTGTTCCAGAGTTGTTCGATCCTATTTCTTCTCAGAAAATAAGCCCTGGATCAACGCGCCGGCGGCGGCTCCGGGGGTGCGCTTTTCGACATCCACCATCATGTTCGCCGTCCGCATCTGTTCGTTGCTTATTGATCCAATCAGCGGTCGCAACGCATCGACGAATCCTTTTTTCTTCGCAGCCTTGGACGAGACCAGGAGTACCGCATCGTACGGGGGAAAAGCCTTTTTCGGGTCCGCCAGCACCAGCAGGTCGTATGCCGTGATGCGCCCATCGCTGGAGAAGGCGGTGATTACATCCACATCGCCGTTTTTCACTGCAGAATACATCAGCGTTGCGTCAAGGCTGCGGATCTCGGAGAAGCCAAGCCCGTATGCATCGCGCACCTTGATCCACTCCGGCCGCCCAAAGAATTCGTAGTCCCCTCCAATCGACAAACCCCTCGCATGTCGTGCCAGATCGTTGATGGTCTTGATCCCCAATTCCTCTGCCCGATCCGGTCGCATGGCCAGTGAATAGGCATTTTCAAACCCCAGCGCGCCCACAGTAGTGATGGAATAATGTTTTTCCAGGAATTCGCTCATCTCGCCGAGCATTTCCTGCGCCGAGGGCACATCATGTCGTTTCATGATGTTGGACCATATGGTCCCTGTGTAATCGACGTAGACATCGATGCTGCCGTTAGCAAGGGACTCAAAGAGAATGGTGGAGCCCATCCCCTGCTTCTTCCCCACATTGAAGCCGGCTGCGCGCAGCCTTGTCTCGATCACGTCGGCCAGAATATACTGCTCGGTAAACGTTTTGGATCCTACGAAGGTGTCAGGTCCCGTTCGCAGCAACGGCGCCACGCCCCCGCCGACGACACAAGCCAGGCCGGCCACTGCCACAAGGGAGAGCGTTCGATTACGCGCCGCGGCGGCAACTTCCATAAGGCGGATGAGCAAATCGAGAACGATCGCCAGCGCCGCAGCCGCAATGACACCCGTCAACACGGCCAAATTGTTCCGAAGCTGCAACCCTTCGAAAATGTAGTTACCCAGACTCACCTGCCCCACCGGAGTGGAGAGCGTAGCGATGCCCACGACCCACACGGCACTGGTTCGAATGCCCGCGATGATCACCGGTGCCGCCAGTGGGAACTGAACCTTCAGCAACATTTGCCAGTCAGTCATGCCCACACCACGCGCCGCTTCGACGATGGCCGGATCCACCCCTGCGATTCCTGTCACCGTGTTTCGCAGGACAGGCAGAATGCTGTAAAGCGTCAGCGCGATAATGGCCGGGACGAAACCGATGGTCGAGAGGATCACCACCAGGAGTGCCAGCATTGCCAGGCTGGGCACCGTCTGAAAGATGCTCGCCAGCGCCAGCAGCGGGCCTTGCAGCGGCCGGAAGCGCAACGCGAAGATCGCCAGCGGAACGCTGATAAGAATCCCCGCCCCGAGTGCCACAATGGTCAAAAGCAGGTGCCATCCGAGCCGCGAAGGGAGTAAGGCCAGTTGTCGCGCGAGTTCGTCCTGCATATTCCTCCCATGGGGGCGCAGCCTCGGGTGGGACGAGGTTGAAGCGCGGAGAATGCGCTCGCTCTTTCGGTTCAAAGGCTTATTACGGCAAGGATGCCTGGCCTCGAGCTATCGCTTCCAGCTGGTCGGCTTTCCTTTTGGGACCTTCCGTCAGAGCGGCGACATACCCGTCGCGAGGATCAGCCATCAATTCGTGCGGCGTGCCGACGCGAAGTATCCTTCCGGAACGCATTACCGCGATGCGGCCGGCAAGCAGCAGCGCCTCGGTCATGTCGTGCGTGACCATCACCGCGGTCAGCCCGAGCTTTTCGTGGATTCTCAAGAACTCGGCCTGCAGCGCATCGCGGGTTATTGGATCCAGCTCGCCGAAAGGTTCATCGAGGAGCATCACCTTCGGTCGGGCCGCAAGCGCCCGTGCGAAGCCAACCCGCTGTCGCTGTCCCCCCGAGAGCTGCCGAGGCCGGCGGTCACGATACCTGTCCGGCGGGAGATTCACCATCTCCAGGAGTTCATCGACGCGGTCCCGGATCTTCTGCTCCGGCCAGTCGAGCAGTCTAAGCACCGTCGCGACATTCTCGTTCACCGTCATATGCGGAAACAGACCGACGCCCTGGAAAACATATCCGATCCCGCGACGCAGCCCGATCTTATCGATCGAGCCGATATCAACGCAATCGATGAAAATCTTGCCGCTGGTCGGCTCAACGAGCCTGTTGATCATCTTGATCGTGGTGGTTTTGCCGCAGCCGGATTCACCGAGCAACACCAGTAGTTCGCCCTTTCTAATTTCGAGATCGAACTCGCGTACGACGAAGATCTTTCCCCCGTCATAGGTTTTGCTGATGTTCTGGAAACGGATCATGTTGTGAAAACCTGTTCCAAGCTGGTGTCGCGTCTCAGAAGTTCTTGTCCTCTGGACTCCCGCGTCCACTGAAGCTATTGTTTAGGTGGAGGTCCAGGCTTTCCCCGCCGAAAGTATGGCAGGTTTACCTACTACAATCCCCGGTGCTTTATTGATGTTGGGGTGTGGATGACCGGGGCAAGACCCGGCCTTTGGTCTATTACAGAGAAGGGGGTCCCAGTACTCTGCTACGTGCGACACGCCTCCGGCCTGATCAAAAGCACCGGGATATGGGAGTCGTGCAGAATGCTCAGGGCCACGCTGCCCAGCATCAATTTCTTCATCCCTGTATATCCGTGGGTAGCGATGACAATCATCTCTATGCCATTTTTCCGGGCATAATCGGTGATAGCTGGGGCAGGCCGGTTCTCCTCGATGACTTCCGTCTTCACTCTGACCCCTTCGGCGCCGAGGCGGGCTTCTACATCCGCGAGATATTCCCTCGCCGAGTCTGTGAAGGCTGCAATCATCACATTAATATTGAAGTGCGCGCCGTAGAGTTCGGCATAGGGGGCATCGATCGTGACCACCCTCAGCAGGATCACCTCTTCCGCGAAGCCGCCCTTAACCATCTTCTTGACCTCATCCAGCGCACATTCCGCAAGCTGTGAGCCGTCCAGGGGAACGAGTACCTTACGATACATTTTCCTTCCCTCCCTCCTGCTACTGCAAAGTCTCTCCCCGAGAGAGATCTTTCTTGAGGCAATGAATTGAATCCTTGAGATGAGATGAAGAAGTGCCTTTTCCGAACTTAGACTGTACGGGATTCGGACTTATGTGTCAAGGATGGAGCCCCCAGGACGTTGCACAGCATTCTTACCCCTGAAGTGCAACAGGGGTGTGCAAATGTCCACTTCAGCAGCAATCAAGAGATTGTTTTCCAAAGCATTACGATCAATGAGGACACAGGGAATTGAGGATGAACAGTGGTCGTTACGGCGATGACCACGGACATGTCCGCCCCGCCGATGGCGATGACCAGGAAACCGCCAAGGGAGGAGAATAGGATCATAGCCCGGTATGAGGAAACCACAGTTCCAGACTTATGCGGAGAACCCAAACCGCTAGAGGTACTGCCAGGGAATCGCGGTGATCGTTTCCGAGAGCTTCATGGGACGTGGACACCTGCAGACCACATATCCCCTCTTTGCCTTGGGGTTCTCCTTCAAAAAATACGAGATGTGAGTGAGATCTCTTGAAGAAGGGCTTCGGGTCCATTTCACCTCTAACGGTATGGTCTCGCCCTGCAGCTCAACGATGAAGTCCACTTCGGCGCCGTCCTTTGTTCTAAGGTGATAGAGATCTCCTTCGCCGAGATATTGCAGTCGCTTCCAGATCTCGATGCCGACCCATTGTTCGAAATACCTGCCCGGGTCTGCCCGAACGAGATTGCGGTCGGGTGTCACACCGCCTGCCGCATGACGAATGCCCAGATCGAAGAAAAAGAAACGAGGGGTCGAGAGAAGGTTTTTGCGAGGGCTCTTCGAGTAGGCTGAAACCCTAAACCCCATGAACATATCCTCCAGCAGCTGGTAGTAAGACTTGACTGTCGGCTGAGAAAGCCCGACTTCGCTTGAAATGGCCGCAAAATTCACCAACTGCCCCGATTCGCGGGCCGCGAGACGGAGGAAGTTGACGAAGGCGCCCCAGTCCTTCACAAGTGCTTCCCTCCTGATCTCCTCCTCAAGATGAAGGGTTACAAACGATCGCAGAACGAGTCTTCGGTCCTCTTCATTGAGGAGGACCACTCCAGGGAGCTCGCCGTATGCCATTCTTTCTTCAATGTCGGCGGCTGGGAAGGGAGAACTCAAGCGATTGTCAGCAGGCATTGGGAAAAGAGCCTTGTCGGCAGGAACACGCTTCGAATCAAGGGGCGGCCTCTCCTGGAGAATCAGCGGATAAAGCCGGTAAAGAATGGCCCGGCCCGGGAGGAGATTGGCGCCCGTCGTGCGGAGTTTTCGGGCAGAACTGCCGCACATCACGAACCTCCAACGGCCTTTGTCCATGTCATAGAGCACCTGGACCGCATCGAAGACGTGTGGGACTGCCTGCGCCTCGTCAACGAAGACGGTATGAGGTTCCCTTTTTCAAGCTATCTATTCCTAAAAAAATACCATCCGTACGATTTCATACCAACTGCCCTTTCCTGTGGGATAGCTCTACAGCAACCCTTTCTGTTTTAGAAGAAACGTGGTATTCCGCTATATATTTGAGATAATATATAAATCTCATTTACTAAAAATAATGACACCCTTATAAACAAAATAATCTTGACAAAAAAACGTCTCAAATAATATACCGTTCGTACGGTATATTTACCAGGTTAAATGTGAAACGAAGCGAAGAAACAGCAAAAAAAATCCTGAGGGCAAGTGTGGAGCTATTTGCCCGAAAAGGCTACCACGGTACCAGTACCAACGAGATTGCCCATAAGACTGGCCTCACAAAGGGAGCCATTTATGGACATTTCCCTGAAAAGGGAGAGCTGCTGTTTCGGATCATACAGGAGTACAAAAGCCGCTTTTTGGATGAATTGATTCGTGCCGTGGATGGTTGTGAGGGTAACGCCCTTGATAAACTTCATTGTGCGATTAGCTTCAACGCAGCGTTTGGCGCTGAACACCCTGACCTGCCCGCCTTTTTGACGACCCTCACGGCTGAACTCAAGGCAGATGTAAATTTTGAACCCGCCTTAAAAAGTGTTTACCGCGAATACAAAGAATTCATAGCCAAACTCATCAAACACGGAATTCGACAGGGAGTTTTCACAAGAGATATTGACCCTGAGTTGGCTGCGATGATTTTCATTGCCACGCAAGATGGTATCCTCCACCAATGGATTCTAAATCGGAACTATATCGATGGCGAGGAATATATTAGGAACTTCCGCCGGATCTTTTTAAAAGGACTAGTTAGCCGCTAGATCTGAAACGGCTCACTTGGAACCCATTTCAATGATCGACTTAATCGCGCCATTGATCCGGTGGCTAAGAAAAATAACCCCAGGAGCGCCGCCAATAGGAAAGGTTCCACTGACCTGCCGGGCCCCCGGCCGACATCGACACCTGCCTGAAGGCGGATTCTTCCAATGGGAAGGAGTGCCTGGAGATAAAAGATGAAAACAAGAAAAGTGCTTGAAGGAAAGAGGGTGCTGATAGTGGATGACGAACCCGACATCCTTGAAGTCCTCACTGAACTCTTGAGTCCCGCCATGATTGATCGTGCCCCTACGTTTGAGGCGGCGAGAGCGCTTCTCGAGACTGAGCGTTACGACGCGGTAGTCCTCGATATTATGGGCGTTCAGGGTTTCGAGCTGCTCAAGATCGCCAAGCAACAAGATTTTCCGTCCCTTATGCTCACCGCCCATTCCTTGAACACAGCGAGCTTGAAGAGATCTGCAGAAGAGGGGGCTTCCTATTACGTTCCAAAAGAGGAAATCGAAAAGATCGATGTGTTTGTCGCAGATGTTATAGAGGCTAGAGAGAATAAAGAGAACCCGTGGGTCAGGTGGTACAAAAGGCTCTGTGGATACTTTGACGGCAACATGAAGTTTAGCGGACCCAATTGGAGAGAACAGCATAAGGAATTCTGGGAGGAGAAGCTCAAGAATTTTGGATGTGCGCCTGACACCTCGTCTGAAACCCGGAAAGATAGCGGCTCAGAAAGCAAGCCCTGAGTTCTTCCTTTTCCAGATAATGGTTCAGCCGAGCCTGTCGCCACTTCCCGAACCACTACCCCATTTCTTTACGAGCGGGCATTTCGATCCTCCCCCATTGACTTCAAGAGGAATTCCACCCGGTTCTCCATGCATCGATGGCCGTCCTGGTTGCAAAAGCCCGTGGTTGAGGGCAGTAAGAAGTCCCGACAAGACTCTTCATTATGTACATTTTTCGAAGACGCAATCCTAGATGAGAGAGAAGGCGCAAGCAGAGAACAGGGTCATCGATCGAATCTTCTTGCGCCAGGGATATCATCGAACCTCCATTTGCAACATCTAGCCGGGCGCCAGGCCCCGGACCGCAGAAATCGCATACAGTTCAGATCCCTTTGTCGGTGACATGGTGTTGTTCATTATCAACCCAAAGCAAGGAGGAGGACAAGCAATGAGCCGAAAATCATTTCAAGGCGGCGGGATGAGGGCAACCATGAAGTTAGTAGTTTGGACGGTGCTTGCAGGGGTTATGCTCTTGTGTCTGGTCAACACCCCGGCTTCTGCGGCGGGAGGAGCGCTTACGGGTGAAACTTGGACACCTACGATGAGCCCCCCGGCGAGGTTAATAGGTCCGGAATTTGCCAAAGGTTTGGAGAATGCGAGCGGCATAAAAACGAATTTTCACACGGCATCAGCTTTGGGTCCTGTGCCGGAGCTCTACACACGGTTGGTTCAAGGTATCATTGATTGGGGCCACTTTAACGCTGGGTACACACCGGATGTCTTTCCGTTCACGGAGATGATTGAGCTGCCCATTCGCTGTTCCTCTATAGAAGTACTGACAAAGGCAATGCTTGAGACACTGAAGAAGGGGTATTTTGACAAGGAATATGGCGCCGTGAAGTTTATATTCTTTTACCCAATCGGCCCATATCAGCTTTGGAGCAATGTCAAGATTACGAAGGTGGAAGACCTGGTCGGCAAAAAGCTGCGATGCCCATCCCCAACCTACGTAGAGGTGACGAAGGCTGTCGGTGCGGTGCCGGTAAGCATGCCCGCAGGGGAAATTTACACCGCCATGCAAAAGGGGATCATCCACGCCACCTGGGCCTGTGGAGACATGGCCGCGGCTTTCAAGATCGGAGAGGTCGCAAAGTATGTTGTCATCACGAATACCGGAACGACCACGCAGACGTGGGCGTTCAACAAGAAATCATTTGGATCGCTGCCCGAGGCAGGAAGAAAATACATTGAAGAGAATGGGGACAAACTTTCCATGTTCGCCGCTCGCACCTTCGACGAATATAATGAAAAGGGTTTTGCATTCGCACGGGAACACAAGGTGGAAACCATTACGTGGAGCGAGGCGGAATTGAGGAAGATGGATGCCATGATTGCCCCCATATTTCAAGCGTGGGCAGCCAAATTGGAGGGAAAGGGACTCCCCGCGAATAAGGCGCTTGCAGACCTTTACCAGTCCCTGGAGAAATCAGGGGCCAAGGAACCGTTCGTGTTGCCGAAATAGCGAAGCTCTCCGCCTAACGATGAACCTTCCCAGGCCCGGCCTGTTCGCCGAGATCGGGGCACGTGCCGGGCATGGAGAAGCGCAACGGAATCCGGGTGGTGAAGATGATTGAGACATTGACGAAAAACGTTCGTCTGATCAACGGCGCACTGAAATATCTCTGTATGGGGTTATTGTTCTTTATGATGGCGCTGGGGACGGTTGATGTCTTTGGGAGATACCTGTTCAACAAACCTATCCTCGGGACATTGGAGGTCTTTGAGATCATCCTCCCGGCGATCGTTCTTCTCGGGTTGGGGTATACCCAGGAGAACCGAGCCCACGTGAAAGTGGAGATCGTGGTTTCTCACCTGTCTCTGCGAACTCAGACTTTTTTGAGCATTATCACAAACGGGCTGGCCCTCTTTCTCTCAGCCATGATTCTGTGGCGGGGATGGGTGCTGGTGATTGGGTATTGGCGCATGGGTAGAACGATTCCGACAATTGGGGTTCCCATGTTTCTTCCCCAGCTTCTGGTCCCCGTGGGAGCTCTCATCTTGTGCCTGGTGCTGATCGTTCAAATGGTTCAATGTGTCACTCAGCTCAGAGGGAGGAAATGAGGTGTCCCCAACATTGATCGGCTTCGCAGCACTCATTGCTTTCCTATTCCTTGCGGCTTTGGGCCTGCCCCTCGGGTTTTCCTTTGCCCTGGTGGGCTTCACGGGCATGCTTCTCTTAAAAGGATGGATGCCGGCACTAAATCTCCTCGGTGGAAATCCTTATGCACAGGTGGCCTCTTTCGTGCTTTGTTCGGTTCCACTGTTCACGCTCATGGGGCAGCTCGCCTTTTACTCGGGCATCAGTCGAAACCTTTTCGATGCCGCGTATAAAATCATGTCAAGGCTTCCCGGTGGGCTGGCCCTGGCGACCATGGGGGCCTGCACGGCCTTTGCGGCCTGCACGGGCTCAAGCGTCGCCTCGGCCGCTACTATGGGGACCATCGCTTACCCCGAAATGAAAAGACACAGGTATAGCTCCCGGCTGGCAACCGGAACGATCGCCGCAGGGGGAACCCTGGGGATCCTCATACCCCCCAGCACCATTTTCATCATCCTGGGGATGATTACCGAGACTTCAATAGGTGCCCTATTTATGGCCGGAATTTTACCCGGCCTATTGCTTTCGGGGCTGTTTGGACTGTTGATCCTTGTGATGTGCAAAAGGAATCCCGCACTAGGTCCTCCCGGCAAGTCCTTTTCCTGGAAAGAAAAGGTTCGATCCCTGGCAGGTGTCTGGGGGATGATAGTGCTTTTTGTGGTAGTCATTGGGGGCTTATATGTCGGCGTGTTTTCTCCTTCCGAGGCAGGATGCATAGGCGCCTTCGGGGCTTTTGTCCTCGGTTTGACCAAGCGCATGTCGTTTTCTTCCTTTCTTTCCGCGTTCAAAGACTCTGCCCAGATTACTTCTTACATCCTGTTTATCCTTATCGGGGCGAGCATCTTCAATATTTTTCTGGGGATAACGGGTCTCCCCGGTGTGGTGAGCAGTTGGATCACGAGTCTCCCCATCTCACCGACTGGAATTGTGATCGCGATGCTCATCTTATATATCCCTCTCGGCATGTTTCTGGACACATTGGGCATGATCTTGCTCACCGTGCCCATCTTCTTCCCTGTGATTGTTCAGTTAGGCTTTGACTCCATATGGTTTGGTGTCCTGATTTGTATGATGGCGGAGCTGGGCATGATCACTCCGCCTGTGGCGATTAATGTCTACGTCGTCCAAGGGGTGACCAAAGCCACCATGGAGGAAATTTTCCTGGGGATCATTCCATTCGGATTGGCATATTTGTTTGCCCTTGGAATGATCGTTGCCTTTCCCGGTATCAGCCTGTACTTACCCAGGTTAATGGGGTAGTAGGGTTTGGAGAACCAAGGAAAAGATCTGTGATCGAAGAGAAATAGCCCAGGGGAGGTCAAATGGAAAAGATTGCGACAAAATACGAGTTTGAAGAGGTGAAAACACCTTGGGGCTGCAATGAGAAAGTATACGTAGGCAGAAGCAGGAACCTTGGCGAGGTACTGGCGGATACAGCGGCTAAACACGGGAGATTAGAAGGTATCATCAGTCCCGATTCCCGGTTGACTTATGAAGAGTTCGCTTCTCTGGTGGATCGTTTCTCTTCGGGCCTTTACCACAAATATGGAATCCGAAAAGGGGACCGAGTTGCCTTGATGTTGAAGAACGGATGGGCGTTCTCCGTGAGTTTTTTCGCCTTGATGAAGCTGGGCGCCATCGCCGTCCCCTTGAACACGGCTTATAAAGGAGAAGAAGCCGCTTTTCAACTGAGTGATTCCGGGTCGGTCATGGCCATTCTCGACCCGGAGTTTCGCGAGGTCATCACCGAGATTCGTTCAAGAATCGGCGGGGTAAGGAATAGACTAGTGACCGATGCAGGAGAGTTCCTGGAATTGCTCGAAGTGAAAGAATACAAAGCAGTGAATGTTCAAGTAGCCGAGATGGATAGCGCGGTCATCATGTATACCTCGGGGACGACCGGCAGGCCCAAAGGGGCAGTGTTGTCTCATAAAGGGATCATTGCGGAAGCTATGTCCAACTGTGAGCTGTTTGACTGGCGCGCGGGGAGAGACAAACACCTGTGCCCGGTGCCGTTGTTTCATGTCACGGGGCTGGCCATGAATTTTTGCGGTTCCGTGTACGCAGGGATTCCCGTGGTGTTTATGAATAAATTTACTGCTGTAGACGCTCTCAAGGTGATTGAAGAAGAGAAGATCACGACAATGATCGGCGTCCCCACCGTCCTGTGGCTGATGCTCAATGTTCCGGAATATGACCACCGCAACCTGAGATCCCTTCGGGGTTTTGGGGCGGGCGGCTCGGCAAGTCCCGAGGAGTTGTTGAACGCCTGCAGAGAGAAGTTGCCGGGATTGAACCTTTGCCCGGGATATGGGCTCAGCGAGGCCAGCGGCATGGTGATGACAACGGTCAGCCTCGATGACGCACTGGGTCACATAGGCTCCGTCGGTCGTCCGCTCCCGCTCATGGAAGCCAGGGTCGTTGATATCTCCAACAGGGAATTGCCTCCCGGAGAGGCAGGGGAACTGTTGATCAAAGGCTGTCTGACGTTGAAAGAATACTGGAACAACCCGGAGGCCACGCGAGATATCCTTGTCGACGGCTGGGTACATACCGGGGATGTCGCCATGATAGACGAAGAAGGTTACGTTTACATCCTCGATAGAATGAAGGACATGATCAACCGAGGCGGCGAGAAAATCTGGAGCCTAGAGGTCGAGAATCTGCTGTATCGACACCCCAAAATCCTGGAGGCCGGTGTTGTAGGGGTACCGGATCCCATCTTTGGGGAAGAGGTCAAGGCCGTCGTCGTACTCAGGCCGGGTGCCAAAGCAACCTCCGAAGAGATTCAAGAGTTCTGCCGCCAATCCTTGGCCAGATACAAGGTTCCCAAATTCGTTGAGTTCAGGCAGAGCCTGCCGCGAAATCCTGCAGGCAAGGTGATCAAGCGCGAGCTGAAATAAAGAGATGGTGCCACTGAGAATCTTCCTGCAGCATGCTGCAGGGAATCTTTGACCTCACGAGGACTTTCTAATCTGTTTTGGATGCGCTCGCTAAGGCCGCAGCGTCGCTGAACGGGAGTTCCGCTGCGCTGCCAATAAGCTTGCGGGGAACGCCTCCGCTGATTCGTTTGAACTGAGGATGAGAATCATGACGCAACCGGAACTCGTACTATATGAGAAGTCGGGCAAGACGGCAGTCATCACATTGAACGACACCAAAACGAATAATGCATTGTCGAGTGGCCTGATCGGGAGACTCCGGGATGTCTGGGTCGATTTCGAATGCGATCCCCAAATGCGAGTCGCCATTCTTACGGGCCGTGGGAAAACGTTTTGTACAGGTATGAATCTGGAGGAGGCTGAAAGCGGTGTGATTGCGGATTTTGACTCCTGCATGCCCAATATCGGCGTTGAAGTCTCAAAGCCGATCATAGGAGCCATCAATGGGTGGGCGATCGGAGCAGGAATGGGCCTCGCCGTATGCACTGACATAAGGGTGATGTCGGAGACCGCCAGGTTCCATTTTCCCGAGGTGAAGTTCGGCTACGCCGGAGGCGGCTTCGACTTCATCAGGGACATGCCTTACGCAATTGCCATGGAAATCTGGCTAACCGGTGAACCGCTGGAAGCGAAGAGGGCCTATGAAATAGGACTGGTGAACCGGGTCGTGCCCCCGGAGCAACTCATGCAGGAGGCTACCAGGTTTGCCTCAATCATCCAGGAAAACGCACCCCTGACTTTGAGAATGCTGAAAAAGTCTGCCGTGATGCACACCACAAATGTCAAGAACGCGTGGCTCATGCTGAGATGCGCCTACATCAAACCGCAGGCAGAAAGCGACGACATGCAGGAGGGCATACGCGCCTTCAAGGAAAAAAGGAAGCCTCGCTTCAAGGGAAGATGAGCAAGAAGGCAGACAGCCAATGATTTGGGATCTAATGAGACGGAAATAGGCAGGAGTGTTCCAACCCTGCTTAAAATGGGATAGTGGACTGACAATGAACACCAAACGGAAAATCGCCCTGGTCACAGGGGCTGCAAGGGGGATTGGCAGGGCCATTGCACTGGAACTGGCCGAACAGGGGGCGGACGTCGTCGTCAACTATGTATCAAGGCCGGATGCAGCAGAACAGGTGGCGGAAAAGATCAAAGGGATAGGGAGGCGAGCCTTACTTGCGCAGGCCGATGTCGGAGTTGAAGCCCAGGTGAAGGCCATGGTTGACCGCGTTGTAAGGGAGCTAGGGCCGATAGACATACTGGTGCACAATGCAGCCCTCCACAGGGGCGGAAGGGTTCAAAAACTGGCGAGGAAGGATTGGGACCTCGTATTGGATACGGCCCTAGGGGGCGCCTACAACTGCTGCCATTACATTGTACCATTGATGGTGGAACGAGGTTGGGGCAGGATCATTACCCTCTCATCCACTGCGGGCATCCGTGGATATCCAGGGGATACCGCCTACGGCTCGGCAAAAGCCGGTATTGTCGGATTCACCAAATCCCTGGCCAAGGAAGTTGCTACCAAAGGCATTACAGCCAATGTTGTCGTTCCCGGCTTTTTCCATACCGATATGACGGCCCCCCTCTTTGAAGCAGGGGAGAAGCTTAAAACAGAGGTCTCGAAAATCCCGATGGGCCGCCCCGGCGACCCTCGCGAGGTGGCGGAGGTGGTGGCCTTTCTTGCCTTCAAGGGAACGTACGTGACCGGTGCGGTCATCAACGTGGACGGCGGTTTGGGTATGTAATTTGATCGTGAAACGTGCCCGTGAAGCGTGACCGTGAATAAGTTGAAATGCTGACATCGACCGGTTTTCTGATTTTACGGACACGAGCACAAATCACGAACACGACCTTTAGGAGGGACCATGATTCGATCTGTGGAGCAGTACCTGGAGAGTCTGAGGGACGGCAGGGTCATCTATTGCCTTGGCGAGAGGGTAAAGGATGTGACTGCGCACCCCCTGCTTGGAAACGTTATTCGAAGCTCGGCAATGGACTACTTTTTCCCGAAGGACCCGCGATATCGCGACCTGTTTGTGGCAAAGAATGAAGAAGGGGAGGATGTAAACGCGCTCTTTATCTCTCCAAAAAGCGCCGAGGATCTCCTGAAGCGAAGAGAGATTTTCGTCACCACGTGGCGTACGGGAGGCGGAACCCAACTCCATTGCATGGGCATAGACGCCCTCGAGGCATCGAGTGTGGTGGCGGACAGGATGGACAAGCGATTGGGCACCCGCTATGTGGAGCGGGTGGGGGCATATCGGAAGTATTTGCAGAAAGGCGATCTCGGAATCACCGGCGCCATGACGGATGTGAAGGGGGACCGGAGTCTTCGTCCTTCCAAGCAGGAAAAACACCAGGACTACTATGTGCGGGTGGTCGATCGGCAAAAAGAGGGGATCATCGTAAGGGGAGCAAAGATGCACATCAGCTCCACCCCCGGGGCTAATGAGGCGATCGTGATGCCCTGTCGCGCCCATGGCGAGGAGGACAAGGACTATGCGGTCGTCTTTGCCACTCCTCTCAATGCAAAAGGCATCACCATGATTGCGTCAGAGCCGCCCATGAGGGAGTCTGGGGATTCGGGTGTCTGGGATTACCCGGTGAGCACGGCCTACGGACACGGCGCCTCCGAGTGCATGATCGTCTTCGACGACGTATTCGTTCCCTGGGAAAGGGTCTTCTTGTGCGGCGAATGGAAGTTTTCGAGAGATATCACCTACGCCTTTGCAACCTTTCATCGGCTCTTTGGCGTTTCGCGGATGACTACCGAGCTCGAGCTGTTGGCGGGGGTCTCGGCGCTTGTTGCCGAATACAACGGCGTGGAGAACGTCTCTCACATCAGGGATAAGCTCGCATGGCTTGCCATGTATGCCGAGGCCGTGAGCGTCATAGGCAAGGCATCCTGCCTCTATTGCGAAAAGGGACCGGACTCCGATGTCGCCAGTCCGAACACCGTTTACACCAACACCGCGAAATTCCTGTTTGCGGACAACTACCACCAGGCCGTGAAGACCGCCCAGGACATCTGCGGCGGCATCGCGGACACCATCCCCTCTTACTGGGACTGGAAGAACCCTGAAACCCGTCCATTGATGGAAAAGTACCTCGGTGGCAAGGCAGGCACCTCGACTGAGCAGAGGCTTCGCGCCATCAGATTGTTGAAGGATCTCACCAACCCTCATTTCCAGGTCGGGAGCATCCACGGGGAAGGATCTCTGGCTGCCCAGAGGATGTTCGTCTATGCGGGCGCCGAGTGGGGCAGGTACAAGGCCGCGGCCAGGAGGGCCGCAGGGATTCCAGGGTGGGAAAAGGATCCCACCTTCGGCTCTCTACCTAACTACCCCTCCTGCATTGCATCGAAGCTGCCCAAGCTGGACGAGTCGTACAGATTATGATCTCGCGACGGAGTCCTTTTTTAATGGTATACGAACCGCAACGAAGTCGATGGCGCTCGACTCGCGCTTACATACAGGGAAATAGAGCTGAACGGAATTCTTAAGTAATAAACCTTTCCGACCACAAAATGCAACGAAAAGGCGCTGGGTTGTTTCAAGGGGCGCGTCAGGCTGTAGAGAGTTCGTGACTAAGCAGTTGGCAGCCAAGCAGGTCACCTCCGATACCGTGCGCGCGACCGTTGTTTTCAGACAAATTGTTTGTACGTACAAAGAGCATGTTTGTTTTTACAACTGATTACTTAGTAACAGGGTAGTTAGCAAGATACCGCAGACCGGGAGGACTTGAGCATGGATTTCGAACTCACAAAAACACAAAAGGACGTTCAGCGGGCGGCGAAGGAGTTCGCCGAGAAGGAGTTCCCCGATGTGGCTAGAGAGTACGATCAACGAGAAGAATTCCCAAAGTCGCTCTGGAAAAAGGCATGTGAGTTGGGATTCGTTGGCGGGTTTATCAAGGAAGAGTACGGCGGGCCGGGCCTGGGATTCACAGAGGTGGTGATGATTATGGAGCAATTCTGGCGAGTGGACCCCGGTATCGGCAACATGATCTTAACCGCTTTCGGTGCCGAGATAATTCAGGATTTCGGCACCGAAGAGCAGAAGAGAAAATATCTCCCTCTCGTCCCGTCCGGGGAGGCCGGCATGTGCTGCGCCATCACCGAGCCCGATGCAGGAAGCGACATACTCGCTGTGTCAACAACTGCAGTGAGGGACGGAGATGAGTACGTGATCAACGGGAGCAAGATGTTCATTACAAATGGTACGGTGGCGGATTTGGTTGTTGTCTTCTGTCTCACTAATCCACAATCAGCGGACCGGTACAAGCAGCACAGCTTTCTCATTGTGGAAGCAAACAGGCCGGGTTACGAAGCCGTGAAAATGAAGGGTAAAATGGGGATAAGGGCCTCTGATACGGCTGAACTCAATTTCAGGGACGTAAGGGTGCCCATCAAGAACCTGATAGGCAAGGTCGAGAATGACGGATTCAGGCAGGTAATGCACCTCTTCAACATAAATCGTCTTGTCGCCGGCGCCTCGGGGCTCGGGGTTGCTCAGGGCGCTTTTGAAAGAGCGGTAAAGCACGTCAAGCAGAGAAAGCAGTTCGGTCGGCCTCTTGCGAGCAACCAGGGGATTCAATTCATGATAGCGGAGATGGCGGCCAAGATAGAGGTGGCAAGAAACACGCTCTACAAGGCCGCATGGATGATAGACAACGGGAACTTTGATCCAAAGATCATAAGCATAGCGAAACTGTTTGCAGGAGAGATCGGAGTAAGCGTTACAAACGACGCCTTACAGCTTCACGGCGGGTATGGGTATATGGCTGAGTATGACGTGGAGCGATTTTACAGGGACGCGAAGATCGTGGAGATCTACGAGGGCGCCCGTGAGATCGAAAAGATCACCATAGCCAAGCAGATACTGGGGCGAATATCCTGACAACCGAGAACCACCGCAAAGAATAAGGAGAGACCGGCTATGAAGACTATTGGTGTTGTTGGTTGCGGCGTTATGGGCGCAGGCATTGCGCAGCTTTGCATTCAGGCTGGATATGAAGTGGTGGCCCGGGAAGTAAATGATGATCTCCTCAAAAAGGGTCTGGACAGGGTGGGGGGTAACCTCCAGAAGATGGAAGCGAAGGGAGCGCTCACTTCAAAAGAGAAAGAAGGTGCGCTAGGCAGGCTCAAGGGTGTCACCGCCCTCGAAGACTTGTCAGGGTGTGATTTCATTGTCGAAGCGGTCCCGGAGGTTGTGTCGCTTAAGCTCGACGTTTTTAAGACACTCGATGGCCTGTGCAGACCGGACGCGATTTTTGCCACCAATACCTCTTCCCTATGTGTCAGCGAGATGGCTGCAAAAACATCCAGACCGGGGAAGTTCATCGGGCTCCACTTCTTCAACCCGGCGACGGTCATGCCTCTCGTGGAAGTCATAAGAACCATACGCACCGAACCGGAGGTGTTTCAAGCAGCATTTGGATTTGCCAAGTCACTCGGGAAGACTCCGATCGCTGCGAAAGACAACACCGGTTTCATCGTGAACCTTCTTCTCACCCCTTTTCTGGTTGACGCGATAAGAGCATTGCAGGAGGGAGTGGCCTCGATTGCGGACATCGATGCGGGCATGAAACTGGGATGCAACCATCCCATGGGTCCCCTTATGCTCGCGGATTTTATAGGCCTGGATGTGCTCATGGCGGGCGCTAACAGTCTCTATGAAGAATACAAGGAAAAGCGGTACGCTCCCCCGGCGCTGATGAAGCGCATGGTCACCCTGGGCTTACTGGGCGCCAAGACAGGGAAAGGGTTTTACGACTGGTCGGACGCCAAGAATCCGAAACCCCACGATCTTAGATTGTAGGAAAGTCAAACAAGGAGGTGAGAAATGGGACATGCGACGATACTGCATAGACTGAAGGACGATATAGGCTATGTGACTATCAGCCGTCCGCAATCCCGGAACGCCCTGAACAAGGAGTGCCTCACGGAACTTCTCGAAATCCTGTCGTTATGGAAGGAAGACGACACATGCCGCGGGGTGATAATAACAGGGGCAGGCGAAAAGATGTTCGGCGCCGGTGCGGACATCAATGTTTTCATCCAGGAAAGCCGGAAACCGCTTGGCGGCCGGGAATGGTCCCGGTTCGGGCAGGCCGCACTTCACTGTCTTGAAAACCTCGGAAAACCGTCCATTGCGGCAATCAACGGGATGGCCATGGGCGGGGGTTTGGAACTGGCCCTTGCCTGCACGTTCAGGATTGCCGCCGAAAAGGCCGTCCTGGGTCTGCCGGAGATTTCGGTTGGAATAATCCCTGGATGGGGCGGTACGCAGAGGATCACGCGGATTGTGGGAAGGACAAAGGCCATGGAACTTGTGCTCACCGGGGAGACTGTAAGCGCCGAGGAGGCAGCGCGCATAGGACTGGTGAGCATGGTCGTGCCCTCTGCAGATCTCATCTCCGCATCGGAGCGATTCCTCAAGAGGATCATAAAGAACGCGCCGATCGCAATTAAGTGTGCCATGGAGGCAATCAATCAGGGCACGGCTCTGCCCCTTGCCGAAGGTTTAGCGATCGAATCGAATCTGGCCGGCCTTGCCTGCACTACCGACGACGGAAAGGAAGGCATACAGGCATTCATTGAAAAGAGAAGACCGGTATTCAAGGGCAAATAAACAGGAGGCGAATATGAAAGAAGTCGTCGTGGTAGGTGCGACGAGGACGCCCATCGGGACGTTCGGCGGATCTCTAAGAGACATCAAGGCCACGGAACTCTCGAGGTTCATTATTGAGGCGGTTATCAAGCGGACAGGGATCGAGAAAAAGGTCGTCGATCGGGTAATAATGGGTAACTGCTTCGAGCCTATCGACCACAACGTCGCGCGCATTGGACTTGTCACGGCTGGTCTACCTCTTGAGACGACCGCTTTCCACATTGTCGCGACCTGCGGGTCGGGCATGCAGGCAATTATGTCGGGGGTGCAGAGCATTCGCGACGATGAAGCGGAAGTCCTCATCGCGGGCGGGGTGGAGAGCATGAGCAGCGCCCCCTATGTGCTTTATACGGCCAGGTGGGGCATGCGCCTTCAGCACAGCCAGGTAACGGACCCGATCTGGAAATCCATGCAGGAACATCCCATCGGCGGCGGCATGGGAATGACCGCTGAAAACCTCGCAGAACAGTACAAGATCCCCCGCGAGGAACAGGATGCCTTTGCGTTGCGTAGCCAGCAGTGCGCCGGCAGGGCGATCAAGGAAGGGCGCTTCAAGGATGAGATCACCCCTTACCCCCTGCGTCAGCGCAAAGGAGAGCCGAAACTCTATGATACTGATGAGCACCCCAAACCCGACGTAACGATGGACAAACTGGCTGCACTGCCTCCGGCATTCAAGGAGGGCGGGACGGTGACGGCCGGCAATTCCTGCGGCATAAACGATGCGGCGGCGGCGGTCATTATTATGACCAGGGAAAAGGCGAAGGATCTCGGTCTCACACCGCTGGCGAGGATTGCCGGTTATGCCGTCGCAGGCGTTGATCCGGCCTACATGGGTATCGGGCCGGTGCCGGCAACGAAGAAGGCCTTGAAGAAGGCGGGCTTGAAACTCGATGACATCGAGCTCATTGAGATCAACGAGGCGTTTGCAGCCCAGTATCTAGCCTGCGAACGCGAGATGGGATGGAACCGCGACATCGTCAACGTGAACGGAAGCGGTATTGCCCTTGGTCACCCGGTTGGCTGCACGGGCGCACGGCTCGTTGTTACCCTCCTTTATGAAATGCAAAAGAGGAATGTTCTCCGTGGGCTGGCGACACTCTGTGCGGGGGGAGGGCAGGGCTTTGCGGTAGTCGTTGAGAGACTATAGTTTGGGACATCGAAGCTTTCGGACTGACATTACCGAAATCGTGGCACAGCACATATAGGTAGAATGGTTCGTCAAAGACTAAGGAGGATTTCGAAATGACGGGTGAAAGGAGCAGGTGGCCGCATGTGGGCACGGTCTTGAAGATGAATGCCATCAACTATCCCGACAAGCTTGGGTGGCAGGATAAAACAAAGGAGTTCACGTTTAGAGAATGGAACGACAGGGCCTGTCGTTTTGCAAACGGCCTTAAAGAGCGCGGCGTCGGCTGTAAGGAAACCTTCGCGATCATCTCTTACAACCGCGGAGAATGGATGGACATGTATGCCGGTTGCGCCAAGGGCGGTCAAATCGTTGTGCCTATTATGTTCAGACTGGCGGGGCCTGAAATCGAGTACATTGTAAACCATGCGGAATGTAAGGCCTTTGTTGTTGAGGCGCCGTTTGTCAAACTGATCGACAGCATCAGGGATAAGCTGCCTGTGCGCGAAGATGCGTATATCTATCTGGGGGACGGTCCGGTCCCGCCCGGGTATGTCGGATATGAGGACCTCCTGGCCGATGCGTCGCCCGCAGAGCCGGACGTGATGGTCTATGGTGATGATGTCTGGAACATCATGTACACCTCCGGAACGACCGGAAGGCCCAAGGGGGCTGTGCGAACCCATGAGAGCCATTTGGCTCATTACGTCATGAGCAACATCAGCATGGGCGTGTTGCCTACGGACAAGGTCATGCTGGTCATGCCCATGTGCCATGTGAATTCCATACAGTATTCCTTTCCCTACACGCTGGTGACGGCGCCGGTGTTTGTCTACAACATGGTCAGCTTCGATCCTGTGGACCTGCTGAAAACTATCGATAAATTTTCGATTACCTACACCTCGCTGGTCCCCACCCATTACAGGATGATCCTGGATCTGCCCGAAAGCACCAAAAACAGTGTCAATGTCTCTTCCATCCGGCAACTGCTCATCTCTTCGGCGCCTGCCTCCAAGGAGCTGAAGTTGGAAATCATGGGCTATTATAAAAACGCCGAGCTTTGGGAGGCCTATGGCAGCACGGAAGGAGGGATTGGAACCCTTCTGAGACCAGAAGACCAGTTCAGGAAGCTGGGCTCCATAGGTAAGGAGGTCTTCGGCGCCAATCGCATCAAGCTCCTGGACGAGAATAGGAATGAGGTGCCGGATGGTGAAGTAGGAGAGCTGTTTTGCTCTGCGCCCTGCCTTTTCAAGGAATACCTGAAAGATCCGGAAAAGACTGAGGAAGCGTTTTACGGGGATTATTTCTCAGCCGGGGACATGGCTAAAAGGGATGAGGACGGCTATTACATGCTTGTGGACCGCAAGGCCAATATGATCATCACGGGGGGGGAAAACGTTTACCCTTCCGAGGTTGAAAATGTTCTGCGCAATCACGAAGCCGTAAAAGATGTGGCGGTGATCGGCGTGCCTGATGCGAAGTGGGGGGAGGCCATAAAGGCGTTGGTCGTGCTCCGAGAAGGATATGAGCCAGGCGGCGAACTGGCCAGGGCCATGATCGATTTCACCCGGGAGAAGATCGCCGGATACAAGCGGCCGAAGAGCGTGGATTTCATCAAAGAGGAAGAAATGCCGAGGACCCCGACAGGAAAAATACTCCACCGCGTGCTCAGAAACCAGTACGGCACACACTGAAAGGGTTTGGGTGACAGGGGCCGGAAGGGACTCGACGGGTACTGTTCCGGCCCCATCAAGTGCTTCCATAACCGAGCCATGCTTCAGTTTTTCCCCTCGCGTTTATACTCATCGGGCGGAAATCAGAAGATGGGCTCCGACCGGACGCTCTGCGCCCGCGGCGATTTCCGCGACAAGGTTCCGTGATCAGCGACAATTAGAATTCCAGTCTCCGCCTTGGAAGCGGCGAAATTGAGACTTCCTATCCCTTATCGGATAAATCGACCCCATACTCTTTCAGTTTTCGATAAAGGGAGGTCAGGCCGATATTCAGCTTTCGTGCTGCTAGTCTCTTGTCACCCTTTGTCATTTCTAATGCCGCCAGAATATATTTGTGCTCAATCTCTTCAAGGGGATGGATATCGTCATCGCTCCTGGGTTTGGGTATTCCTTTGCGCAAAACGTTAGGCAGATCTTCCAATTGAATTTGACTTCCCGGACACAGAGCCACTGCTCGTTCGATCACGTTTTGAAGTTCGCGGACATTGCCTGGCCAGTTGTAAAGCAAGAGATGCTCTAGGGCGGCTGGGGAAAAGCCGTCCATCGAGCGACCTATTTTCTCGGCGGTCTTATCCAGGAAAAAACGCGCGAGGGGTAAGATATCCTCCGCCCGATCGCGAAGCGGTCCTACTTCGAGTTCGATAACGCACAGACGGTAATAAAGGTCCCGTCGGAATCGACCCGCGTCGATCTCTTTGCCCAGATCGCGATTTGTGGCGGCTATGACTTTGACGTCAACGGGACGAGTCTTGTTCTCCCCCACGCGCCGTATTTGTTTTTCTTGAAGAGTGCGCAAAAGTTTTGTTTGTGTGCCCGAAGGCATCTCTCCGATTTCATCGAGGAATATTGTTCCGCCGTTGGCAGCTTCAAAAAGGCCTACCCGGTCGCGATCGGCACCGGTAAAAGCCCCTTTGATATGCCCGAAGAATTCACTTTCCAACAGTGTCTCCGCGATAGCGCTGCAGTTGACGGCCACAAAGGATCGCCCTGCTCGTGAAGATTCGTCGTGCATGAATCGCGCGACCATTTCCTTTCCCACGCCGCTTTCCCCCGTTATCAGAACAGTAGAGTCCACTTTTGCGGCACGTTTTGCAAGACCGAGAACATGCTGCATGGCGGAGCTGTTCATTATGATACCTGGTGGGGAGATGTCGCTGTCAATAAGCTTCTTGAGCTGCGACAAGCGCCTCTCGGAGCGGCGCAATTTGGTGGCCACGTCCCTGAGTACCCCGTCTATCGTCTCCTCTTGGAAGAAAAGCAGATGATCGTCGATGGCGCCTCCCCAGTCCTCTTTGGAACGGCTTTCGATGTGGCAGAGCGCGTCGCCTTTTCCCCGGCACTTGTGCTCGATACAATAGGTCTCTTGACCATTGATGCGGCTACTGTAGCCACTGACGTAGCCGGTTAGAGTCCAGCACACCGGTTCATTTGCCACGCCGAATTGGAGGATATGCTGCTCTGCCTCGTAGGAATCGTCCCAGATCGATGTCACATGATAGAGGGGATCGCTGATTTCAGTAGCCTTGAATTCTTTGACATCAACCACTCCTTGCAGCATGTGAAATGCGGGTCCGCATGCAGGGTCTCTGGCCAGATCCGGATACTTGGTGACCAGCTTATCGGCGATGAGCCAGCCGTGTGCATACCCAAAACGCGTGAGGATGTTTCTCGCCGCAGACAGCCCGAGGCTGTTTATCAGCTCTCTTCGAAAGAGCCCCATGGCAACGGCGTCGAGCAAAATGACACGGTCCCCCATCAGCTGCAGGATACCGCCTCTGGGATTGAAGAATAGAAGATTTCGGAGATCAAGGTCGCTTGATTTCATTTGATTCGATCCATCCTCTTCTCAAAGTGACCATATCACAACTCTTCGTAAGAATAGCATGTTTATTACCAAAATGGAAATGGAGGTTGCCAAAATGGTAATACAATAAGTATCGAGAGCACCATATATTCACTATTTCATTAACTTAGGTATTCGCCATATGTTGGCATGTCCGTTGCATATTATATAATAGCGCTTCATATTCCTTACATAAAACTTCCCAAACTTCATGCTCTCGCAAAAAGGCGAACACACGTTTTCGGTTCGCGCTTCGACATTTCTTGACGAAGGGAAGATCAAATACTTGCGATTCTTCTTTATCGTTTGCCCGGATGCATTGAAGGGTGAACAGCATTGTTGAGGAAAGAGTCAAGTCTCTCGTTCGATCAAGCAAGCAGGTAGCATCGTCGGCCAGTGGCAAAGCTGTCTTCCGAAATCCGAGTAGCAATAGATACGCCTAAGGGTGGCTCTAAGGCAAAGGCCAAGGATCCATAGGCGCTAATTCGAAAGGAGGAGCAGAATGTCGGGTAATGACACGCTAGAGAAGATTGTTGGTTCTGGAAATGTCCTGGATAGCCGGGACATTCTGGAGGAGTATTCGTCTGACCTGAGTTTCGTTCCCCGGAGAAGACCAAGATGTGTGGTAAGACCCGGAACCGCGGATGAGGTCAAGGGGATAGTGAAGTGGGCCAATGAAACGATGACCCCCCTTGTGCCAATGAGCTCAGGCCGTCCACACTTTAGAGGTGACACGGTTCCCGCCATGGGTGGATCCGTCATAGTCGATTTCAGCAGAATGAAGAAGATCATCCGCATCGACCCCAGAAACTGGGTAGCCATGGTGGAGCCCGGAGTGACCTTCGCCGAGCTTCAGCCGGAACTAGAAAAGGCAGGTTTATCCACCTATACGCCGTTGTGTCCCAGAGGGACTAAGTCGGTTGCGGCAAGCATGCTGGAAAGGGAACCGATCACCATGCCTGCCCACCACTGGGACGCCCTCGACCCTTTCCTCTGTGCCGAGATCATCTTCGGTACGGGAGACAAGCTCCGAAGCGGCGAGGCAGCAGGACCGGATTCCATCGAAGATCAATGGAAGATGGGGAAGGCCCAGATGGTCCCATTCGGTCTCGGTCAGTTTGATGAGAGCAGGCTCGTATCAGGCGCCCAGGGAACGATCGGGATCATTACCTGGGCAACCATGAAGTGCCGCCCATGCTCCACGCTTACCCGGACCTTTCTCATCCCTTCTGAGACCATCGAGCCCCTCGTTGATCTCAGCTATCGTCTAATACGGGTGAGACTCGGTGAAACCTGCTTCATCGTCAACGATCTGAACCTCGCCTCACTGCTTGCGCAGAGCCCGGGGGAGATCAGGGACTTAAGGGCGACCCTTCCCCCGTGGGTCCTCGTCGTTACCTTCGAGGGGTATGGCGTACTGCCGGAGGAGAAGGTGGCGTACCAGGTGGCAGATTTTCGAGACATGCTCAAACAGGCCGACAATCTCAAAACCATCCACACAGTCGGGGGTTTCAGCGACGAGGATGTCTCAAACCTTCTGACCGAACCCTCTGCCGAACCCTATTGGAAGCTCCGCTACAAGGGAGGCTTTTCCGACGTCTTCTTCCTTACCACCCTTAACAAGGCCCCTGCCTTTATCGGAACAATGTCTACCCTGGCACAATCCCGCCGCTTCCCCGCAGAGGACATAGGCGTCTATGTCCAACCCATCGTCCAGGGCACAAGCTGCCACCTCGAATTTGACCTCTTCTTTGACCCGACCGATAGTACCCCGACGGAGCGGGCGCGATCAGTGACTACCGAAGGGGTCTATGACTTGGCCAACATGGGGGCCTTCTTCTCCCGGCCTTACGGAGCCTGGGCAAACATCGCCTATAGTCGTGCTGCAGAGACCAACATCCTGCAGAGAAAGGTGAAAAAGATCTTCGACCCCAACAATGTATTAAACCCCGGAAGACTATGTTTCTGAAAAAGGAGGGAGCAGAATGGCGATAGAAGAATACGAACACGATTCTTTAAGATGTACAAGGTGCTCATTCTGTAAATGGATACCGTGGGAGAGTATGCGTCACCCGGATTTCATGCAAGGGTGCCCATCGGCATCGAGATACAATTTTCATGCCTATGCTGCAGGTGGAAAGTTCAACCTTGCCTTGTCTCTTATGAAGGGGAGGATAGCCTATACAGAGGGTTTCTTAGACGCGGTTTTCAAGTGTCAAATGGATGGTAGTTGCGATATCTCGTGCAAGGCGGTTCAGGATATAGAACCCCTCCAAAACATGCAGGAACTGAGGATTAGATGCGTTCAGGATGGTCAGGGTGACCCTGCCCACATGCTCGTCATAGAGGGTCTGAAAAAAGAAGACAACATGATGCAGGCCAAAAAGGCGGATCGCGCGAAATGGGCCGAAGGTATACCGGTGAAAAACCTTATCAAGGAAAAAGCAAAGGTTGTCTATCATGCCGGCTGCCGATATTCCTTTGACGAGGAGCTTTGGCCCACGGCCAGGGCCGGTCTTGCCCTGCTCATGAATGCAGGCGTAGATGTCGGAATTATGGGACGCGACGAAGCCTGTTGTGGCGGGCGCGCATACGAGATGGGATACCTTGGTGAATTGACCAAGTTTGCAGAGCATAACAGGGAGGTCTTCAAGGCGGCAGGCGTAACGACACTTGTTACCCCTTGTTCTGACGGGTATCAGACCTTCAAGGTACTCTATGACAAGATAGGCCGGAAGCTCGATATTGAGGTGCTCCATATTACCGAGTACATTCATCGCCTGATCAAAGAAGGAACCATCAGACTCACTAAGAAAATCCCCTTGACCGTCACCTACCATGACCCCTGCCATCTCGGCCGTCTTGCGGAACCCTGGATACACTGGAAGGGCAAAGAGGTGAAGGTCCTCGGTCAGATGATCGTTCACGAACCCCCGAAAAAATACCGCCGTGGCGCCAACGGCGTCTATGACATCCCCAGAGAAATCTTAAAGAGCATACCGGGCTTAAGGGTCGTGGAAATGTACCGCACACGAGAATCTGCATGGTGCTGCGGCGCAGGTGGTGGAGTGAAAGAGGCTTACCCTGATTTTGCCATTTGGACCGGCGCAGAGAGGTTGAAGGAGGCAAAGGCGGTAGGAGCCAGGGCCATCGTGAGCGCGTGTCCGTGGTGTACCAGAAATTTCAAGGACACTGTGAGAGAAAGGGGGCATCAGATAGAGGTCTACGACATTATCGAACTTGTGCGGAAGGCGTGTAACGGGAAAATAAATATGTGAGGAGGAAGACATGGATCTGACAAAGGACGCTTACAGAGCATTAGAGGATATCGTGGGCCCTGAAAATATATCACAAGACCAGGCAGTAATGGACACCTACAACCAGGTGTGGGGGAACAAACTGGTCTTTGACGCGAAATGGTCGACACGGCCGGCTGCAGTGCTCATGCCGGAGAGCACCGAGGAGGTTCAGGCTGTTGTACGAGCCTGTAACAGATACAGAATCTCCTTCAAACCCTTCTCCTCAGGATTTGAGATTATGTCTACGGCGCTAGCAAGCGAGAATGCCATCATCCTTGACCTCAAGAGAATGAACAGAATCCTGGACATCGATGTGAAGAACATGCATGCGTTGGTGGAACCCTATGTCTCCGTATACCGGCTCCAGTTAGAGCTTGCAAAACACGGCCTCTTTATAGGCACCATCTCGGCCGGCGCAGAGGCTGGAGTAATTGCAAGTCACTGCTGCCACTTCGGATCGGGTACAACGCAGGTATACGCCGGCGGTCTGGGCCGTAATGTTCTTGGCTGCGAATGGGTCCTCCCTACAGGGGAGATACTGCGAATGGGATCGGCCGAGACGGGTAACGAATGGTATTCTGCTGACGGACCGGGATTCAGTTTGAGAGGGATTCTGAGAGGTCATTCAGGAGCAAACGGCGGCCATGGCGTTATCACAAAATGCAGTGCCAAGCTGTATCACTGGTACGGCCCGCAGGAATGGGAACTGCAAGGGTCGCTGCCATCGCTAAAACGTCTCGACAGGGTGCCTGACGGTTTCAAGGCGTTTGCCGCCACTTTCGCCACAAGGGATGACGCCTACGACGCCTTGCGTGAAGTCGGACAGGCAGGGATAGGATTTTCTGTCTGGTTGTTGATAGGGGGCGAGATGTGTGAGGGTAATGACGAGTTCTGGGAAATGTTTCAGAAGATGGACCCTGCTGAGATGCAGCGTCTTGCCCACTCTCTATTAGTAATACTCGGGGCAAACACTACGAGAGAGATGGATTATCGGGAAAAATGTCTGCGCAAAATAGTCGACAAATGGCAGGGCCAGTTTTTACCTCCGCTAAATGACCCCGAATATCTGGCTCTCAGGTCCGCTATCATGTTCTGGAGCATCGGTACTGTCAGAGAGACCTTCCGGCCTTGTGGCGAGTTTTTTATAACACCGTGCACTGATGCCACCGAGGATATGATTAAACTCCAGAACACAGCTGCTGTGGAGGGATTGATGCCGTACGTACAGAAAGGGGCAATTATGCAGCCCGGGCCCGCTCCGTTCCACCTCCCCTACGAGAATTATTCTGTTGGTTCACATATAGAGACCATCATCCAATTCGATCCTTACGATGATGACTCTCTCCAGGCGGTAAGAGAGTGGACAGATGAGACGTTTGACCCCAAGGGGAAGTTCTGCAAATTCGGAGTTCCCTGCCTTGGCGGAGGTCTCCAGATCGAGCCTGTGAGCCATGTGGTTCAAAAATGGGGCCCTGAGTATGATAACTACGATGTCTGGTTGACAAAAATAAAAGACGCGTTGGACCCGAACAATCTAGGTGATTGGTCAGCCTACGTACCGCCGCTATTTCCTTGACCGGGACGTGCTCCCTCATGTTCGCCTCATACGCGGGGCGGGCGGGAGCGCATAGCAGAAAGGAGTGCGAGGTTTGTTACAATGGGAAAACAACGAATTTTAGTAGTTGTAGAACAACGGGAAAACGGGGAGAGCGACCCGGTCACTTTTGAGTTATTAAAATCAGCCAGAGACCTTTCGCTGCAAGGGGATGAGACGGTATGCGCCTGTATCTTCGGTTCCGTGGCAGCCCCGCTTGCCGATGAAATCAGCTACTATGCCGATGAGGTGTACCTAATCGACGAGCCGTTCCTCTCCACTTTTCTGCCCGATGTCTATGCATCTGCCGCTGCAGCCCTTTGCCGTACTATCGCTCCCCGCACAGTGCTCATGGGACACTCCTATGAGAATCGGGAAATGGCGCCGAAACTAGCCTGCGAGATGGAGAATGACCTCATCACAGATTGTGTGAAGATCGAGAGGGACGTCGAAACAGGGGCCCTCCTCTGTACCAAACCCGTCTATGGTGGGAATGCACACGCTATATTCCAGCTGGACGCAGAGCCGCAGATGGTGACTCTAAGACCCAAATCTACGGAGGCCTTGGAAAAAGGCAGCTTACAAGGTGTAACCATCCCATTCCGCTATAAGTTGTCCCCATCCCTCGAGCTCCCAAAATCGCTTTGTATTGTTCCAGGAGCAGAGACGGTGAGTCTTACCCAGGCAGAGGCAGTAGTGGCCGGCGGAAGGGGCTTCAAGACGGCTGAGAGTATTCAACAATTGAAAAGGCTTGTAGAAGTATTGAGGAAGCATTTCAACACGGTTGAATTGGGAGCAAGCAGAGCGTTGGTGGATGAGGGACTGCTGCCTCATTCACGCCAGGTCGGCCAGACAGGAGAGATTGTAAGCCCTCAACTCTATATCGCGGTTGCAATATCGGGCGCTGCCCAGCACATGGCAGGGGTAGTAGGTTCGAAAAGGATCGTAGCAATCAACAAGGATCCGGAAGCATCCATCTTTGAAGCCTCAGACTATGGGATCGTTGGGCGGCATGAAGATATTGTCCCTGCCCTCATTAAGCAGCTGGAGGCAATGCCATGACTCCACCGACGATCATTGTGTGCATAAAGGATGTCCCTGACCCCGAAGCGCCCGGCTCTTCCTATGAGATACACAGCGATACGAAAAGAGTGGTCCCCATCGGGATTCCACCGGTGATCAATCCCTATGACCAAAACGCCCTTGAGCTCGCGGCGCGACTCAAGGATCGCTGGGGAGGAAAGGTAATTGCCCTCAACATGTCGGAAAAGGCTGTTGCCCCTATTCTGAAGAAGGCTCTGGCCGTTGGGGCTGACGAACTGGTCCTCCTGGAAGATCCGGCATTCAAAGGCCTCACCAGTCATGCTACAGCGCAGGTTCTCTCCGCAGGGATTCAGAAGCTCGGAACCTTCGATCTAATTGTTACAGGAAGGCAGGCGGCAGACTGGGATTCCGGACAGGTGGGCCTTCTCATTGCAGGAATACTGAAAATACCCGGCATCAACCTCGTCCAGAAGGTCGAGCTGCAGGACGGCTCTATCACTGTGGAGAGGCTACGACGTAACGCCTACGAGGTGATCACAGCGTCACTCCCCGCACTGGTCACGGTAGGCAGCGAGGTAGGAGATCTCAGGCTGACGAGCCTGAAGGCCATCCAGGATGCCCGAAAGAAGCCGGTGACCATTTGGAGATCTGCAGATCTTGATCTTGCCCCGACCCTGTTGAGGAAAAGAAACCTTCGTGCCATCATCCCCCCTCCTTCACAGGCGAGGAGATGTCTCTTCATAACAGGAAAATCAATAGAGGAGAAGGCGGAGAACCTAGCCCTCAGGCTGCGACAGGATAGGGTGATATAGAGCATTTTCAAACTTCATGAAGATTCAGCGAATGAGACATAGACGTAGAAAGATGGAGCGTGATGTAGAAGAAGGACTAACTGATGGGTCTTGGCATGGTGTGCGGTGTGCGCTTCAGCTGGTTTCTATGGTGTTGACAAGATAGACCGGTGTTGGAATTGCTGCTCTTTGACAAAGGAAGAGGATTAAAGCTTTTTGACAAAACCCAATAATGAAATAGGGGGAGTCTTATGAGTTATTTTCACAAAATACTTCTTCTGCTGGTCCTTATGTGGGGGGTTGTCGGTCTGGAGCGAATGGTCATGGGGTTCGTGCTTCCCGGCGTGCAGAAAGATTTCGGGCTGAACTACTCCCAGTGCGGGGCGGTCATCGCCATTTTCGGGTTGGCATGGGCCATAGGTACCTGGGCCATGGGCAGTCTTTCCGATTATGTTGGAAGGCGACCGGTTATCGTCGGTCTCTTGATCATCGGCGGCCTGTGCAGCTGGATCACGGGTATTGCCGGGACTTTCGTCTTCTTATTGGCTATTCGAGCGATCATGGGATTTGCCGAGGGAGGAATCTACGGTCCTGCTGCGGCTACAGTTACCGAAGAGTCGCCTCCGGAAAGTCGTGCCCGGAATGCGGGCTTGCTGGCCGGTTTCTTTGTGTTATTTGGGGGCGCCATCGGTCCGGTGCTCAGCACCCAATTGATGGTGCACTACGGATGGAGATTTGTCTTCTACGTGTATGCCGTTCCGGCACTTGTATTGGGCATCCTGATATGGTATGTGATGAAGGAACCCGCATCCATGCAGGCGGCCCTCACTGCGCGCCGCCAGGGACTGGGGAAGCAAAAGCGATTTGACGCTCAAGGAAAGGAAATCGGTTATTGGGACGTGTTCAAGTCCCGGAACGTGGTCCTCATGATGATAACATGGACTTTTAACATGGCCTGGCTTTATATTTTCACGTCCTTCGGCGTGCTCTATCTCGAAAAAGCACACCAGTTGCCGATGACTTCCATCGGATTGGTGATGTCTGGTTTTGGCGTTGGCGTCTTTTTAGGCGCTCCTCTGGGCGGAATGGTCTCCGACCGTATTGGCCGCAGGAAGACGCTTGTCTTGTGTCAGGTGCTCGGAGGCATACCCGGTCTCATCTTCGTCGCACTGAGCCCCGGCACCAGCATGCCCGTCCTCTTCGCTTTCATATTTGCGGCAGCGTTTTTCTCCAGTGGAGCATCTCCCATCCTCGTCTCGGTCGCTGCTGAAACAGTAGGATTTGGGCTGGCGGCGACCGCAATAGGCGCTGCCATCGGCGTAGGAGAACTCATTGGTGGGGGCATTCTGCCAATAGTAGGGGGCGGCATTGCCGACAGCGTTGGATTATCGGCAACGGTGTATATGGGCCCCATTCTCCTGATAGTAAGCGGTTTGTGCGGTCTGCTTGTTCGCGAGACTGCTCCCATATTGATGTCGAAACCCCGGCCCATCTAGTCGCAAGAGCTTTTCATGGGGAGTGGAGACTCTCCCCAATGCCATTTGTGATCATTTGAATAGAATTACATGCCATTTCCTTTGCTGCAATTCCAATACGACAAGGATGATCCTTTCAACCGATAGGAGGAGGCTTTCATGAGGACCGGTAAGACCACCACTCGTTCTGCAGGCCGCGGCGAACAAGGCCGTGTTGTTGAGCGCCAGAGCACTTACTCGGGGGATTCCCTCCGGTACAATCTCAAGGATTACAGCCCGTCCGCCCAGCCGGTGCCGTTTGGTGAGAATGTGGATGGTGTTCTCTTTGACGGTTATCCACAAATCGTAAAGAACACCGGCTCGCAACCGCTCTACCGTGTAAAGGTGGAGAAGGATGTGATGGCTCCGATGCGAGACGGTGTGCGGTTGGCCGTGGATGTGTACCGCCCCGATGTGGAGGGGGAGAAGTTTCCCGGCCTCCTTGCATTCGGAATGTGGGGCAAGGATGCGCAGGAGGCAATCGGATGGCTCGCAGATAAGCCGCAAAAGTATTACCATAGCCCCTTCTGGGACGGCAACATGGAAGCGATGAACTACAATCATACGGTGCCGCGGGGATATGCGCACATCATCCCCGAACCCCGGGGCATCGGAAATTCCGAGGGCTTCGGAACCTTTGGGATGTGGGACGTCTATGATATGGTGGAATGGATCGCGACTCAGCCTTGGTGCAACGGAAAGGTCGGGATGATGGGGCCGTCGTCGTACTCGGTCTATCAGATCCACGCAGCCCTCATGAAGCCGCCGCACCTGGTCGCTCTCCACCCGGACGAGAACTGCGCCGGCTCCGGGGACTACTTCAAGGGCATCTACGACCTGCTTGTGTATCACATATTCATGGGCAGGCACGGAAACGACGGTGCCTTTCCAGCACCAAATTACGATTTTACACCTTTGCCCCCTGCGTACCTCGCCCGCCCGGATATTCAGGAGAGGCTCGAAGAGGCCTTGGACCATCCCGACATCAAGTACAACAGCAAATGGTATTCTTATCTCAAGTACCCGAGGAAGTTTCCCCTCTTCTTCGACAATCTTCTCTCTTCGTTCCACCCACGCCCCGAGTACGATAACTTCATTGATGCGGACCTGCATCCGGAGCAACTCGATACCATCATGCTCCCCATGTACCAGGGAACGCCTTTGGTTACACGGTTTTACATCTTCCCCACCTTTGATGTCTACGAGAAGATCGGCACTCCCCAGAAGCACAAGAAGCTTATCGTCTACCCTCCGAACTTTCCCGATCGCCCCTATGTGGAGTACCATGATGAACTGCTGCGGTGGTACGATTATTGGCTCAAAGGGATCGACACCGGCATCTTGGATGAACCTCCGATCAAGTTGTTCGTCATGGGGATCAACAAGTGGCGCTTCGAGCATGAGTGGCCTCTGGCGAGGACGAATTGGACCAAATTCTACCTCCAGCCCGGGGGGGGCCTCGCGACGAGCGCACCCAGCGGAGGACAGCCGGAAACTTTCACGCAGCCCGCTCCCTACCTCGACGCCAACGTTTACTGCCTCCGTTACACTACAGTGCGTCTAAAAGAGGATATTGAAGTGATTGGACCCCTTGCGCTCCACCTGGAGGCCTCCATCGACATTGACGACACAAATTGGATGGTGGATCTAGTGAACATCGATCCCGAGGGGAACAGACAGCTGGTGAGCTCCGGATGGCTCAAAGCCGCGTACCGGAAGCTAGATGAGGGCAAGTCCAAGCCTTACCAGCCCATCCATCCCAGGCAGGATCCCGTTCCGATCGTTCCAGGAAAAACAATGGACTATGCAATCGCGATGATGCCGGCATCCAACGTGTTCAAGAAGGGCCATGCCATGGAATTGATCCTAAGAAACCAGGACGATTTGCTAAGCAGGCTCGGCACATGGGGCGTATATCACCTGCCGTTCATGCGAACGGTGACTCACACGGTTCACTTTGGAAAGTCGCACCTGCTTCTCCCTGTTACCGGGGTCTGAAGAGTCAAATTGGATGATTCGTTTGGGCAGAGTAAAGGCGCTTTTCAGAAGCAAAGGACTACTCTAAATCGTCTATAATATAAACTTACGGAGTCCCGCCTCCCAAGCTGAAATACCTCTGCCAGAGCAAGAAATTCGAGATCTTGACTTGTAGGGCTGATCCCGTGCTCAGCGGGGATCCTGTCCGGCATGATGGAAGAAAGATCATTTCCGGATGATCGTCTCTTCAACCATCTCAATGATGTTTGCATGAACGGACTGTTTTGAAAGGCGCAGGATCTCGGGCAAGACCGCTTGCAGTTTCTCTTTCAAGGCATCCATCAGCTGCTCATGATTGAGTGTCTTGGGGAGTTGTTCCTTTTGGCCTTTCAGCGACTCAATATGCTCTTCCGTGATAATAT
>ENA-OSEO01001592-OSEO01001592.1-sediment-metagenome-genome-assembly--contig:-NODE-1592-length-39538-cov-4.519830_pt1 | contig 39538 bp, 42 predicted proteins | sample MGYA00237883_ERZ534232 | MGnify/ENA metagenome assembly ERZ534232 | reverse complement strand
ATCGGCCGCAAGGGATGCTCCTTGGGCACCCGCGCCTCACACGAAATGTAACTGAACATCAGCCCCTGCTTCTCGTCGCCGCCTCGCATGGCCCCCCCCTTCAGTTGGCCATACTAGCCGACGCCAGACCCAACCTCAAGATAAAACCCAAGAGTTTTTCAACAGCCTGCTAGAAAAGGCGAGGACGGGGTTGCTAAGTGGCTCTTGGGTTGCCTTAGTGACTTCACTGACCCTGAGTATCCAAAGCCATTAGTGATTATGGTCATCGGCGACTCCTTGAGTGACTTAAATCTTGCTGAGAACCTATCTGGTGTTGAGCCGACGGTAAAGAAGGAAGTGCATCTCTTATTAGTGAACCCAAGAAGTCAGCCCGAGTGCAAGGCCCATGGCAGCTTGAAGTCTTACCGCGTCTTGTCAAAGTGGAGCGACTTGGAGGAAGTAGCGGGGGCCCTACTTGCAGAACAGAGACGTGATGATGCTCTTCTCTATCTCTTACTGGATATTGATCGGACCTGTATAATGCCACGTGGCTTGGCAGATGAAGAGCTTGAACGTGCGCGAGAGGTTGCAGTAAACAATTTTGTGCGGTTGGTGCTCCGCGAGGAAAAGGCGGACTTGGCTAACCAGATCTTGGACGCTTACCGTATTGCGGAAAACTTCCCGCCATATAGCCACCAGGGATCATTGACCAAAGATGACGAAGATGTCCGGGCTCTGGCCACCCTGCTATTGGTTTGCGGAATACTTCGCAAAGCCGATTGGAAGCCGGATTCCCTCTGCCCCGTCAAAGATCCTTCTGATTTAACACATTGGCTTGACTGGTCAATCGATAGGGCGGACCACGCTAAATTGCACGTTGGCAGCCGCCGATCTATTGTCGAAGGCTTGAATGAAGTGCGCCGGAGATTCCAAGCAAAGGTCTCTACTGTCCTGGTTGAGTATAGAGCAGAAGAAGAGCATGCCTTGCTAGACCTTAACAAGCAGGGCCGGTATACAATCAATGGACATATTGTGAGAGTGGTATCTCGAGCTGCGCCCGAAGGCTGGATCCCTGTAGGTTATTCAGACCGTCCAGGTGCTTCCATGGGCCTGGAACTATGGACTGACTTTAGATCTAGGCCCCGTTGGATACCTCCGTCCCTAATTGAGTGTCAGGCTCCGCTAATATTTGAGAAGAAGTAAAGAGGACGAAGGTTTAGTTGATAATTTCTGGCGTCCTACTGCCGGGCTTTTTAATTAAGTTTTACTCCGAAGATCTGTCTGAATCGGCGGCATTTGTCGCTGCTGGGACCGGGTCATCTTCGGCAGCGTGGCCCAGCGGGTCGTCCAGTCCTCGCCGGTGCCGGTGGTGACCCTCAATCCCTACCGGGAGACCGAGGGCCAGGCCTGAGGCCGGAAAACAACCGGGGCGGCCTTGGTAAGGCCGCCCCGCTCAGTCCGCTGATCGCGACAAACCTACCTGCCCTTGAACTGCGGCCGGCCCCGGCCCACCGAGCTGATGCCGATGAGGGCGTCCTCGGTGCTCCAGATCGGCTCCAGGTTCAAGAGCTCCAGCATGAGGGCCTCGTCCAGGGCCAGGTTGACCCCCTCGCTGATGAGCCGGTCGGCGAACTTCAAGGCCACCGGGGCCCGGTAACCCAGGCGCTTGCCGATCCTGGCCGCCGGCTCGCCCGGCACCGCGCCCTGGAGCAGCTTCTGAAGGGCGTCCGGGGCCTGGAACAGGCCGGCCGCCTCGGCCAGCTCGCCCTTAAGCCCGGGCCGGGGCCGGTCGTGCCTGGTCTGGACCCGGCCCGAGGCGACCAGGTCCCTGATCCTCTCGTCCACTTCGGCCGAGGGGAAGAAATACTCGGCCAGGCCGGCCTCGACCAGAGCCTTCCCGCCCAGCACGGCCCCGGTCAGGACCAGGTACTTGGCCAGGGCCGGGCCGACCCGGCGGGTGGTCCGCTGGGTGCCGCCCAGGCCGGGGTAGATGCCGATGCCCGTCTCCGGGAAGCCCAGCGATCCCCGCTCGGTGACGACGATGGCGTCGCAGGCCAGGGCCAGCTCCGAGCCGCCGCCCAGGGAGAGCCCGTCCAGCTTGGCCAGGGTCAGCTTCTCGGGCCGCTCCAGCTTCTTCAAAACCTCGTGGCCCCGGGCGGTGAAGTCATAGATGTCCTGGAAGCGGCCGGCCTTTAAGGAGTCGATGAAGAACTTCAGGTCCGCCCCGGCCCCGAAGGCCTTGCCCTTGCCTTCCAGGACCAGGGCCTTGACCCCGGGCTCGGCCCAGGCGGCGTCGATGGCCGCCTCGAGCTGGGGCACGACCTGGGGGTTGAGGGCGTTGAGGGCGTCGGGCCGGTTGAGGGTGATCCAGGCGATCTGGCCCTCGACCCGCCAGGTGACGTATTTCAGCTCAAAGGGCTGGCCCTCGGCCGCCTGGGCGGCGATGAGGCCGGGCACCTTCCGGTCGGGGTAGCGCTCGACCACGGCCCGGACCAGGTCCCCGACCCGCTTCAGGCCGGTCCGGTTCATCAGCTCGAAGGGGCCCAGGCGCCAGCGCAGGCCCACCTTGGCCCCGATGTCCACGTCGCTGGGCGAGGCCACCCCGGCCTCGACCAGCTCGCCGGCCACCAGGAAGACCACCCCCAGAAGCCGGTCGACGACCCCCGGTTTGGCCGACTCGTCCGCCTGGCCGGCCAGGTCCCAGGGCCCCCTGGCCGCCTGGGCGGCCAGGAGGTCGCTGGGCCGGTAGAAGTCGCCCAGCTCCCGGAAAAGGGTCGTGGCCGAGTGGAAGGCGATGGGCACCCCGGTGGCGTTCATCAGCTCAAAGGGGCCCAGACCGATCTTGAAGGCCTCCCTGGCCGCCTGGTCGATGGTCGGGATGCTGGCCGCGCCCTCCTCCAGGAGGCGGACGGCCTCGTTGAGCCAGGGCACGAAGAAGCGGTTGACGGCGAAGCCGGGCGCGTCGGCGACCTCGATGTCGGTCTTGCCGGTCAGGCGCGAGTACTTGCGGGCCAGGTCCAGGGCCTGGGGCGAGGTCTCCCGGCCCGGGATGATCTCCAGGAGCCGGTTCTTGGCCGGATGGTAGAAGAAGTGGAGCCCGACCACGTCGGCCGGCCGGCCCGAGGCCTGGGCCAGGTCGCCGACCTTGAAGGAGGAGGTGTTGGTCGCCAGGACCGTGCCCGGCCTGGTCAGGCGGGCCAAGTCCCTGAAGAGGTCGGCCTTGACCTGCTGGTCCTCGAAGACGGCCTCGATGACCAGGTCGGCCGGGGCCGCCCCGGCCAGGTCGGTGCCGCCCTCGATGCGTCCCAGGATGGCCTCGACCCGGGCCTGGTCCATGATCTTGCGCTCGACCGCCTCGGCCAGGAGGGCCCTGATGCTGGCCAGGCCCCGCTCGACCAGCTCGGGCTTGAGGTCGATCAGGACCACGCCCAGCCCTTCCTGGGCCGTCTTCTGGGCGATGCCGGCGCCCATGTTCCCGGCGCCGATGACGGCCACCTTCTTAAGCTCGGCCACCCGGCCCTCCTCGATCAGGCCTCCAGCTTGCGCTTGAGGATCTCGTTGACCAGCTGGGGATTGGCCTGGCCCTTGGTCCGCTGCATGACCTGGCCGACAAAGAAGCCGATGACCTTGGTCTTGCCGGCCCTGTACTTGGCCACGCTGTCCTGGTTGGCGGCCAGGACCTGGTCCACGATGGCCTCCAGCTCGCCCGAATCGGAGATCTGCCTGAGGCCCTGGGCCTCGATGATCTGGTCCGGGGTCTGGCCGGTCTGGCACATGGCCGCGAAGACGTCTTTGGCCATCTTGCCCGAGATGGTCCCCTCGTCCACCAGGCAGATCATCCGGGACAGGTTCTGGGGCGTGACCTTGAGCCCGGCCAGGGACTGGTCCGGCTCCTTGAAGGCGGCCAGGACCTCGGTCATGATCCAGTTGGAGGCGGCCTTGGGGTTCTTGGAGAGCTCGGCCACGGCCTCGTACCAGTCGGCCAGCTCCCGGGAGGCGGTCAGGACCCCGGCGTCGTACTCGGGCAGGCCGTAGGTCTCGACGAAGCGGCGCCGCTTGGCCGCGGGCAGCTCGGGCAGGGAGGCCCGGACGCGCTCGATCCAGGCCGGATCGACCTCGACCGGGATCAGGTCCGGATCAGGGAAGTAGCGGTAGTCGTGGGCTTCTTCCTTGCCGCGCATGGAGATGGTCTCGTTGCGGGTCGTGTCCCAGAGCCTGGTCTCCTGGACCACGGCCTGGCCGGCCTCGAGCACGGAGCGCTGCCGCCTGATCTCGAACTCCAGGGCCCGGGCCACGTTGCGGAAGGAGTTCATGTTCTTGAGCTCCGTCCGGGTGCCCAGCTCCTTCTGGCCGGCCGGCCGCAGGGAGACGTTGGCGTCGCAGCGCAGCGAGCCCTCCTCCATGTTCCCGTCGCAGATGTCCAGGTAGCGGACCAGCTCCCTCAGCTGCTTGAGGTAGGCCACCGCCTCCTCGACCGAGCGGATGTCCGGATCGGAGACGATCTCGATCAGGGGCACGCCGCAGCGGTTCAGGTCGACGTAGGAGAGAGGCTTGTGCTCGTCGTGAATCAGCTTGCCGGCGTCCTCCTCCATGTGAATGCGGGTCAGGCCGATCCGCTTGGTCCGGCCGCCCACGGCGACGTCGACGTGGCCGTGCTCGGCCGGGGGGCTCTCGTACTGGCTGATCTGGTAGCCCTTGGGCAGGTCGGGGTAGAAATAGTTCTTGCGGGCGAAGATCGACCGGGGCGCGATCTGGCAGTCGGTGGCCAGGGCCAGGCGCAGGGTGAACTCGACCACCTGCCGGTTGAGGACCGGCAGGGAGCCGGGCATGCCCAGACAGACCGGGCAGACCTGGGTGTTGGGCGCGGCGCCGAAGGCGGTCGAGCAGGCGCAGAAGGCCTTGGAAGCGGTCTTGAGCTGGGCGTGGACCTCGAGTCCGATGACCGGCTGGTAGTCCATGGCGCTTGATTCCCCTCCTTGAACGGGGCAAGTTTGGAGAGCAACATAGCACTAGGCCCGAGTCCAAGGCAAGGCCGGGCGGGCCAAAAAGGAGTTGACTTGCCGCGCTCGTGATGATATCCACAAGCGCGAGGTGGCGCGGGCTGGACGAGGACAGGCGAAAGGAATGGCGCCTTTTAGGCCTGGCCGCGTCGATGGGCATATCCATCGTCCTGGCCACGGTTATCGGACTGGCCCTGGGCTACTGGCTGGATAAGGTTTTTGACACGTCACCCTGGTTGACGCTGATATTCCTGGTCCTGGGGATCATCGCCGGCTTCAGGAATCTGTACATCATGGGCAAGAGGAGCCAGAACAATTGAGCGGCCAGTCTCTGGAAGAGCGCCTGGTGGAGCGGGTCCAGATCCGTTCATGGGTCTGGCTGGTCTCCCTGGTCCTGGCCAGCCTGGCCTTCTGGAACCTGCGCTTCAGCCTGGGCGTCCTGGCCGGCTGCCTCCTGGCCGTGGCCAACTTCCGCATCCTGGCCCGGGTGCTCCGCCGCCAGTTCGCCCCCGGCCGACGTCTCTCCCTGAGCGGGGTCCTGGTCCGCTACTACCTGCGCTTCGCGGCCACCGGGGCGATCATCCTAGTCCTGATTAAGTTCAGGCTGGTCAACCCCATCGGGCTCCTGGTCGGCCTGTCGCTCATCGTGGTCAATCTGTCCCTGGCCGGATTTTCCCTGGCCCGTCAGAACAGGATCCAGGAGGCTCTCTAGGTCATGGAGCACCCCTACCTCTTCCTGAGCAAGCTCTTCGAGCTCTTCGGCCTGGGCGAATTCGCCCACCACTATCCCTGGGTGGTCTACACCTGGCTGGCCATGCTCCTGCTGATCGTCCTGGGCAAGCTGGCCACGTCCGGGCTCTCCCTGGTGCCCAAGGGGGCCCAGAACGTCTTCGAGTCCATCGTCGGCGGCCTGGAGGACTTCGCCATCACCGTCATGGGCGAGGAGGGCCGGGTCTACTTCCCCCTGGCCTGCACCCTCTTCCTTTACATCTTCCTCTGCAACCTGATGGGCCTGGCCCCGGGCATCTTCTCGCCCACGGCCAACCTCAACACCACCGCCTCCATGGCCGTGGTCGTCTTCATCGTCTTTCAGTCCATCGGCATCAAGAAGCACGGTTTCAAGTACATCAAGCACTTCCTGGGCCCGGTCTGGTGGCTGGCCCCGCTGATGTTCCCCATCGAGCTGATCGGCCACCTGGCCCGGGTGCTCTCCCTGAGCTTCCGTCTCTTCGGCAACATCTTCGCCGAGGAGCTGATCCTGGCCATTCTGCTCATGTTAGCCGGCAAGTTCCTGGCCCCGCTGCCGCTGATGACCCTGTTCATGTTCAACGCCTTTGTCCAGTCGTTCATCTTCACCATGCTGACCATGATGTACATTGCCGGCTCGCTCGAGGAAGCCCATTGAGCGGCTGACTCGATGAGAAATATTGTGGAAAAAGGCTTGTCGCAAACGAATCGATCTGACAGGAGGACGCTGGGAATGAAGAAATTGGCTGTCGCCGCCCTGACGACTTTGGGCCTGACTCTCGGACTCGCCGCCGTGTCTCTGGCCGCCGAGGTGGATCCGGCCATTCAGGTCACCGGCCTGAAGGTTTTCATGTACACCGTCATCTTTGCCGCTTGCGCCATCGGCTTCGCCGCCGTTGGCTGCGGCCTCGCCCAGGCCCTTGCGGTAAAGAGCGCGGTCGAGGGCACGGCCCGCAACCCCGAGGCCTCCGGTAAGATCACGGTGACCATGCTCATCGGTCTGGCCATGATCGAATCACTGTGTATTTATGCCCTGGTGGTGGCGCTGATCCTGCTCTACGCCTACCCCATGGCTACGCCGGTGGCCAAGTTCATCGGCATGTTGTGAGCAGCGGCCGCAAGAACCGGGGCCGCTCTCCCGGGGGCGGCCCTAGTTCAGGCCGGCATATGTGCCTGTGCTCACATTCCTGATCCTGGAAGACCGATGAAGGCTGCACGCGTTCCGGCCGCGACCATCACTCGGCTCTCGCTTTACGCTCGGGCCCTGGAGCGGCTGAAGGCCGAGCAGGTCAAGGTCATCTCCTCGGAGAAGCTGGCCGAGCTGTGCCGGGTCAACCCCGCCCAGATACGCAAGGACCTGGCCTACTTCGTCGAGTTCGGCGTCCGGGGCGTGGGTTACTTCGTCGGGGAGCTGCTCTTCGAGATCCGGCGCATCCTCGGGCTCAACCGGACCTGGAACCTGGCCGTGGTCGGGCTGGGCAACCTGGGCACGGCCCTGGTGACCCACGAGAACTTCCTCCAGCAGGGCTACTACTTCGTGGCCGCCTTTGACGTTGACCCGCGCAAGATCGGCTTCAAGCTGCCCTCGGGCCTGGCCGTCAGCCCGGTGAGCGAGATCGTGCCCCTCTGCCGGGAGCGCAAGGCCGAGATCGGGGTGGTGGCCACTCCGGCCGGCCAGGCCCAGGCTGTGGTTTCGCAATTGGCCGAGGTGCCCATCCGGGCGGTCCTCAACTTCGCCCCGGTCCAGGTCGAGGCGCCCGAGGGCGTCCTCATCGAGAACGTTGACTTCACGGTCAAACTGGACCACCTGGCCTACCATCTGACCGGCCGCTGATCCGGGAAGGCGCAGAGGCCTCGGCGGTGGCCCCGAGCCGTCAGGCTCCGCACCTCGGACCTGCTTTATCGTCGGGGCTCCGCGTCCCCCAGCTTCCGGGCGATGAGGGCGATGTAAGTCAATGGCTGACCGGAGGTATTGAAGCGGTGACAATAGCGATCTTTGGCCAGGACCTCGAGGCTCCCCCCCTCTAACCGTTCAATCAGCTTCTTGTAGCCGCCCTTTTTACCGCTGTCCCAGTTCTCGGCCAGGACGTTGAAGGCCACGAACCCGCCCTCTTGGATCAGGTTGAAGGCGCTCAAAAAGGCTGGCACGGGCAGATGGCCGAAGCCCATGGCCGAGACGGTGACCATGGTGTTGAAGCGGGCCTCTGAAAGCTCGGCCTCCAGGTCCTCGTCCAACTTAGTCAGATCGACGACGTGGTAATCGTCATAGAGCCCGGGCCGGTCCCGTTCGGCCGCCTCGGCCGCCTCGGGAATGATGTCCACTCCGTGAATGGCCTCGCAATCGAACTGCTTCTTTATCGCCTCGGCCACGATCCCGTTGCCAGCCCCCACCTCCAGGACGCGCCTTGGCTCCGACAGTTCTCCGGTGCCCTCGACCTGCTCGGCCAGCATCCTGGTGACCACCAGGTGGGACTCGCACTTGAGTCTGTCGTAGACCAGATCCTCGTAGAGGCCCGGAATCTTGTAAACCTTTTCGTATTCCTGGATCCTGATCTTCTCTGAACTGTCGCCCCGGTGGACCATGAACCACTCTTCATGCTGGTCCAGATCAGCGGGGCAGTCGGGTATCTCAAGCTGGTAGCCGATCTCTTTCATGCTCCCTCCCTGTCATGTCGTTCCGGGAGGCCCGTCCGGCTGGCATTACCGGATCAGGCCAAACGTAGTGGTCTCTGCTGAGAATAATTGTAGTGAAATAATTACTAGACAATCAATCTGATGTCAAGCTTTTCAGGAATAGCTAATAACGGAGCTTGGTTAGCTGGCGGGTGGAATGTCCGGGCGGTTAGATTCCCTCATCCTCCAGGAACGTGACCAGTGCTGCCAGGTCCCTCCTGATCTCCTCGATACGGTCCGCTTCGAGGCCCTTGAGGCCCTCGCTGATCGACCGGTGGACCGGCGGCGGAGCCTTGGCCGCCAGAGCCTGACCTTTCCGGGTGAGCTTGATGGTGATTACCCGCCGGTCACAGAGCGAGCGCTCCCGGACGACCAGACCTTTTCCTTCCAAGCGATCGACGATCCCGGTCACTGTGCTGGGCTTGACCAGAATGTACTTGGCCAGTTTGGAGAGCGGCAGAGGGCCGTACTGCCTCAGGACCAGCAGGCAGGAGAGCTGGGGCTGGCTGATGTGGAATTCCTTGGTCAGTTGCTTGGAGTAGATCGAGTTGGCCTGGACGAGGCGTCGGAGATACCAGATTATCCAGCCGATTGAATCCGGCTTGTCTTCAGGTGGGGGTCTGAAACTTGCTTCGCTTGATTCGGCGTCTGGAGGCCCCTCATCGGCCTGAGTCTTCTTGGCCTGGCCGAGTTTGGGGTTCATCACTCCCTCCTCGTCATGGTTTGGGTATTTTTACCACAAAAATTGTGAGAAGGAAATAATCGAACCCAAAAAACAGGGCGGCTCCAAGGCGCGTTCGCGCCTGGGTCAAAATCAACCCCTCTCTGGCCCGGGCGCCCTCGCCCATCAAGACCGGCTCCCCTTTCTTCGATCCGCCGCCGGGTTGATAAACGACGCGGCAAGCTTCTCTCGCCGCCGGTCAGAACGCAACCGATCTTAATGAAGCGGCCGGATAGACCCTGCCGCTGCTGGCCACAGGAGAGTTAAAACCGCTGGACGAACGTCCCGCGGCTAATATATAATCTCTAGAGGTGAAGATAACACCGCTGATGCTGACGCGCCGGAGAGCCTGAGACGACTCCTCAGGCCCCGCGCCCCTGCCCGCTCCACCGGGAGCCGAATCTTCGCCTCAAGACGAACAGGCGCGGCCGAGACTGGAGGGCGAGCGGAGATGAGGCTGACCCTTATCCTGGCCATTGTCTCCCTGGCCCTCGGGCCCCTCCCCGGCCAGGCCCTGGCCGATCCGCCCCTCACGCCCGCCTCGTCCACGACCATCAGACGCGTCTGGGCCAACGACGGGGCCGACAAGGTCACCCGGGACGAGCTGAGGGCCTCGGCCAACCCCAACTCGGTGACCAACTCCATCTGGAACGGCTCCCGGGTGGCCGTCTTCGGCGCCCGCAACGAGACGGTCTCCTTCAACCTGGTCCTGGAGTGCCCCACCCTGAGCGCCGCCGGCGTGAACGTGACCTTCTCCTCCCTGTCCGGCCCGGGCGGGGCCATCTCCTCCAGACCGGCCAGCGGCGAGGGGGTCTTCAACTACGTCGGCCGGAACATTGAGCTCTTCTTTGTCCGCTACCTCCAGATCAGGGGCCTGAGCGTGGACCTGGCCTACGAGGTCTACGACGAGCGCCACGTGCCCCGGCGCTGCCGCCGGCCCTGGACAGGGGCGGGTGACGCCACGGGCGGCTGGAGCAACCGGTCCTGCCACGACAAGTATTACCCAGACATAGCCGTGCCCCTGGAGCTGGCCGCGCCCTTCTCCATCCCGGCCGGCTCGAACCAGTCCATCTGGTGCGACATCTACATCCCCAAGACAACGACCCCGGGGAGCTACAGCGGCACCCTGGTGGTGAGCCAGGCCGGCGCGGCCGTCTGGCGGATCCCGGTCGTCCTGACCGTCCGCAATTTCAGCCTGCCCGATCTCCCCCGGGCAAGGACCATGCTCTTCTACAGCCAGAGCAACATCAACCGCCGCTACCTGGGCCAAGCGGAACCGGAACAGGGCAGCGCCGCCTACAACCAGGGTCTCCTCATCGCGGACCGGCACTTTCAGCTGGCCCACCGCCACAAGATCTCGCTCATCAGCGAGTACAACACCTTTGAAGAAATGAACGCCCAGTGGCTGAGGCGGCTCAACGGCCGCCTCTTCACCGCCGGGGAGGGCTACGCCGGAGTCGGGGCCGGGGTCGGCAACAACGTCTATTCCATCGGCACCTACTCAAGCTGGCCCTGGTACGGGCAGGGCGAGGCGGCCATGCGGACCAACACCGACGCCTGGGTCAACTGGTTCGAGTCCCGCTCCCTGGGCACGGCCACGGACTACTTCCTCTACCTGATCGACGAATCCGACGACTACGCCCGGACCGAGCGCTGGGCCCAGTGGATCAACAACAACCCAGGGCCTGGCCGCAGGCTGATGTCCCTGGCCACCATCCCCCTGCCCCAGGCCCGGACCAGCGTCCCCTCCCTGGACATCCCCACCTCAGCCTTGAGCTGCGGCCCCCGGGAGGCCTGGCGGACGGCGGCCGAGGCCTTCATTACCGCTCCGGACAAGAGGTTCTACTTCTACAACGGCGCTCGGCCGGCCTCGGGCTCCTTCGCCACCGAGGACGACGGCGTGGCCCTGAGGGTCAACGGCTGGATTCAGTTCAAGAAGGGGATCGACCGCTGGTTCTACTGGGAGTCGACCTACTACCAGAACTTCCAGGGCTACGGCTCAAGCCCGCGGGCCGAAACCAACGTCTTCCAGCAGGCCATGACCTTCGGCAGCGACGAGCGCTTCGACCAGTCGCTGGGCCGGACCGGCTGGAACTACTTCAACGGCGACGGGGTCCTCTTCTACCCGGGCACGGACAGCCGCTTTCCCGGGGACAGCTACGGGGTCAGGGGGCCATTCGCCTCCCTCCGCCTCAAGCACTGGCGGCGGGGCGTCCAGGACGCGGACTACCTGGCCCTGGCCTCGGCCGCGGACCCGGCCCGGACCAACCAGCTCGTCAACCGGATGATCCCCCGGGTCCTCTGGGAGTACGGCGTCACCGATCCCGAAGACCCGACCTACGTCTACGCCGACATCAGCTGGCCCATTGACCCGGACCGCTGGGAGGCGGCCCGCCGGGAGCTGGCCGACATCATCGAGGGGCGGTGAGCCTGGCCCGCGGCCCGGCGTTGGGGACGCGGCTCCGACGCTACAGGAATATCTGTTTAATGGCAAGCCAGATGAGGTCAGATGTTAGATAGGACCGTGAGGTCAAAGGTACCCCAAGCCTTCAGACTTGGGGAAGACACGATCCTCCGGCCTCACTGCTCGTAGACGACCCGGCCGCTCTCCTCCAGGCCGTAGCCGCCCAGGGACTCGACGATCCGCCGGAACTCCCGGCCCCGGATGACCTCCAGCAAGGTCTGGATCTTTTCAGAGTGGAAGTGCTCCTCGGGGATGACCAGCTCGTAGGCCTCCTCGGCCAGGGGGATGAAGTCCAGCTTGAGGGCCCTGGCCGCGGCCCGGATGCCCAGCCCCACGTCGGCCCGGCCCGAGAGCACGGCCGCGGCCACGGTCATGTGGGTGTACTCCTCCTGGTCGTAGCCCTCGATTTGCCGAGGGTCCAGGCCGGCCAGCTTGAGGTGGTAGTCCAGGAGCACCCGGGTCCCCGAGCCGGCCTGGCGGTTGATCAGGACGACCCCCGGGCGGACCAGGTCCTCAAGGCCTTTGATCCCCTTGGGGTTGCCGGCGGCGACGATGAAACCCTGCTCCCGCATGACCAGCCGGACCAGCTTGAGGCTGATCCCGCCGAGGAGCTTCTTGAGGTAGCTCACGTTGTACTGGCCCGTCTCGAGGTCGAGGAGGTGGCTGCCGGCCAGGTGGGCCTGGCCCCGGGCCAGGGCCTTGAGCCCGCCCAGGCTGCCGACGTGGCCCGAGGTCAGGCCGAAGCGGGCGTCGCGGCGGCGGAGCAGGTCGTCCAGGATGTCCAGGGTGTTGTCGTGGCTGCCGATGGCCACGATGGTCCCTTCGATCTCCTCCGGGGGCCGGAGCAGCTCGGCCGGCGCTTCCCGATCGGCCTCCAGGCCCTCGGTCAGGGCCGGGACCCGGATGATCCCGTCGGCCCTGGTCAGGCTGGTGATGGAGCCGGCCCCGCGGTGGAGCGGCACCGCGACCACGCTCTGGCCCACCCGGCCCAGCTTGACCCGGATGAACTCCTCCAGGCCCAGCTTGGAGGGCAGGGCGGCCAGGGGCCTGACCTGAAGCCTCGGCCGCGGCCAGAGCGGCCGGCCCAGCATCCGGGCCAGGAGAGGCGCGGCGAACTGCTCGAAGGAGATGACCGCCGAGACCGGGTAGCCGGGGATGCCCATCACCGGTGTCTGGCCGACCTGGCCCAGGACGGTCGGCTTGCCGGGCATGATGGCCACGCCGTGGACCAGGACCCGGCCCAGGGCGGCGATGGCCTCGGCCGTGTAGTCGGCCTCGCCGGCCGAGGAGCCGGCGTTGACGATGACCAGGTCAAAGCCCTCGGCCACGGCCCGGCCGACGGCCTCCTTGAGCCGGTCGAACTCGTCGGGCAGGGGCGGGAAGCGGACGGCCTGGCAGCCCAGCTCCTCGGCCAGGCCGGCCAGGATGAGGGAGTTGAACTCGGCCAGCTCGCCGCGGCCCAGGCCCCGCTCGCGGACCTGCTCCAGGGCGACCAGCTCCGAGCCGGTGGGGAAGAGGGCCACCCGGGGCTTCTTCCTGACCTTGAGGCGGTAGATCCCGCCGGCGACCAGAGCGCCCAGCTCGTAGGGGCCGATGGGGCTGCCGGCCGGCAGGATCAGCTCGGTGGCCACCAGGTCCTCGCCCAGCTTGCGGACGTACTGCCAGGGAAAGGCCGGCCCCTCAAGCTCGATTCTGGCCCGGCCCTGCTCGTCCTGGCCGGCGGCGACCACCTGCTCGACCATGACCACGGCGTCGGCGCCCTCGGGCAGGACCTGGCCGGTGTTGACCGGCCGGAAGTCCTGGCCCTCGATGAGGGCCGCCGGCCGGTCCGGCCGGGCCCCGAAGGTCCGCTCGGCCCTGAGGGCGATGCCGTCCATGGCCGCCAGATGGGTCCGGGGCGAGGACTCCAGGGCAAAGACCGGCCCGGCCGTGACCCGGCCCAGGGAAGCCTCGACCAGGACCTCCTCCTCGGCCAGGCGGCCGGTCAGGTCAAAGGCGCCCAGGAAAAGGCTGCGGGCCTCCTCCAGGCTCTTTGTCTCCAGGTAGATGTGTCTCTGGCGCTGCTCGGTCATGTCGCCTCTCAGAAAAGGTGGACCTCCACCCGGCTGCCGGCCAAGAGCCCTTCGGCCTCCAGGGGCACCCGGATGAGCCCGTCGGCCTTGACCAGGGTCGAGATGAGCCCCGAGGGCCCCAGGACGGGCACGGCCCGCCAGCCCTGGTCGGTCCTCTCCAGCCTGACCCTGACCCAGTCCTCCCGGCCCTGGGCCGAGGCCAGGTTGCGGCTCAGCAGGGCCGGGATCGGCCAGTCCGGCTCGTTTCTCAGGCCCAGGAGCCGGCCGCGGAGCAGGGGCCGGACAAAGAGGTGGAAGGTGATCATGGCGCTGGCCACGTGCCCGGGCAGGCCGAAGAGGCTCTTCTGGCCGACCTTGACCAGGATGAGCGGCTTGCCCGGGCTGATGGACACGCCGTGGACCAGGAGCTCGGCCCGGTCAAAGGAGAGAAAGGTCTTGAGGGTCCAATCGGCCGCGCCGACCGAGGAGCCGCCCGAGACCAGGACCACCTCGGCCCGCTCGAGCCCCTCGGCCACCGCGGCCCTGAGCCGCTCCGGCTCGTCCCTGACCAGCCCCAGCCAGATCGGCTCGGCCCCGGCCTGGCTGATCAGGGCGGCCAGGGTGTGGGAGTTGATCTCCCTGATCTGGCCCGGCCCAGGCCTCTCCCCGGCCGGGACCAGCTCGTTGCCGGTGGAGATGACGGCCACCCGGGGCCGGCGGACGACCTGGACCCGGGTCAGGCCCAGGCCGGCCAGGAGGCCCAGCTCCTGGGCCCTCAGCTTCGAGCCGGCCCGGAGCAGGACCTGGCCCTCGGCCGCGTCCTCGCCCCGGCCGATGACGTTGGCCCCGGGGGCCACGGCCCGGGTCAGCTCCAGGCTGGTCCGGTCGACCAGGCGCGCGTACTCGAGCATGACCACGGCGTCAGCCCCGGCCGGGAGCGCGCCCCCGGTCCAGACCTTGACCGCCTGGCCGGCCCGAACCTCGACCTCGGCCGGCCGGCCCATGGCCACCTCGCCGGCCAACTCGAACAGGGCCGGCGAGGACTCCGAGGCGCCGAAGGTCTCCCTGGCCCTGACCGCGAAGCCGTCCACGGTGGAGCGGTCAAAGGGGGGCAGATCCTCGGGCGCGGGCGCGTCCCGGGCCAGGACCCGGCCGCCGGCCCGGTCCAGGTCGACCTCCTCGGCCGCCAGGCGGTCAAAGGCCTCCAGGCGGGCCAGAACCTGGGTCCTGGTCTGAACCCTGAAGAAGGTGAAGGTCTGTTCGGTCCGCGGGCTCCTGGCCAAGGCGACTCCCGTGTCAGGAGTGACATATTAGTCCGGAGATAGATTTATCCGTTGTTGGACTCGGGGTCAAGTACTTCAGAAGCGGTAGCGGGGGGCCAGATCCAGGGCGTGGCGGACTTCGGGCAGGACCTTTTCCGTGACGAAACGGGCCGGAATGTCGCTCGGCTCATCCATCCGCTCGGTCAGGGCCCCGCTGACGAAGCGGGAGAACATGACCTCGGCCGGCCCCTCGGAGCCGTCGAGGTACCAGTCCACCCGGGCCAGGAGCTCCTTGATGGGGTCCTTGTGCTCCAGGTAGAGGGCCACGTAGTGGCTGGCGAAGAACTGGACCAGGCAGGATTTGAGGAACTCGCTCTCCTCCGAGCCCGAGGTCAGCTCGGTCTTCTCGATCTCCTGGAGGACCAGGATGAGGATCAGGACCGGAAGCTCATTGGCCAGGCTCTCCAGTTGGGGCGGTTTGGGCCGCCTGAAGAGCGAGCCGTTCTGCTTCAGGGCTCTGACCAGCCGCCGGTTGAGCCGGGGCATGGCCGCGGCCAGCAGCCCGTGGATGCGGGAGGCCAAGTGGAGGGTGTTGAGTGAGGCGGCCAGGTCCATCCTCAACCTCGCGGGTCCGGGTCGGCTGGAGACTCGGGTGACGCCCAACTTTATTCACCGGGGGCCAAAGTGTCAAGAGGCGGTAAGAGTGGCTTGCCAATCCGACCGTGAGAGACTTAGGATGGAGCGAGTGGGAGTCATGTTCAGCCCCCTGACCAATCTGTCCTGGCCAGACGTGGCCGACGTCCTGTTCCTGAGCGTCGTGGCCTACTACCTCTACCTCTGGTTCCGGGGGACTAAGGCCCTGCGGGCCATCATCGGCCTGGTCGTCCTGGGGGTCTGTTACTCCCTGGCCCGGTTCTGGGGCCTCTTCCTGACCACCTGGGTCTTCCAGGTCCTCTGGCAGGTCCTGGTCATCCTGGTCCTGATCCTCTTCCAGAACGAGATCCGCCAGGTCCTGGAGCGGGTCAACCCCCTCAAGCCCTGGCTGAGGCGGGAGAAATCCGAGACCCTGGCCACGATTCAGGTGGTCGCCCGCCTGGCCCGGGACCTGGCCGCCCGGGGCTGGGGCGGGCTGGTGGTCTTCAAGCGGCGTCAGTTCCTGGCCGGCCTTTCCGACGAGGGCCTGACCCTGGACGCCGACGTCTCGCTGGAGCTGCTGGAGTCCATCTTCAACCCCAAGGCCCCGGCCCACGACGGCGCGGTCATCATCGAATCAGACCGGGCGGTTCGGATGGGCGCGGTCCTGCCCCTCTCGGCCCGCCAGGACCTGCCCAGCTACTACGGCACCCGCCACCGGGCCGCCTTGGGCCTGAGCGAGGTCTGCGACGCGATCGTGGTCGCCGTCTCCGAGGAGCGGCGGGAGATCAGCCTGGCCGTGGAGGGCAAGCTCAAAAAGGTCAAGCCCGAGATGCTGGACGGTGAGCTGGCCGGCCTGCTCCATCCGGTCGCCGGCCCTTCCGTCAAGGGCCTGGCCCTGGTCAAGCGCCTGGTCCTGGCCAACTGGCCCATCAAGCTGGGCTCGCTGTTCCTGGTGGCCATGGTCTGGCTGGTCCTGGCCGGCCAGCAGAACTTCCAGGTCAGCCTCCAGGTTCCGGTGACCTACGCCTGGGTCGAGTCCGGACTGGAAGTCGGCGAGCTGAGCGACCGGGAGGTCAAGCTCGATCTGACCGGACCCCGGCGCCAGGCCAGCTCGGTCAGGACCGAGGACGTCAAGGTGGTCGTCAGCCTGAGCGGCCTGGAGGTCGGCGATCACCAGATCAGCCTCATCCGACAGAACATCCAGGTGCCTCTGGGGCTGGAGGTGGCCCGCGTCTCGCCTCGTGTTCTCAGGGTCATTCTCCAGAAGAGGGGGTAGGCTTGGCGCCTCGGGTGTCGCAAAAGGAGAAGGTCAAGCGGATCCTGGACATATTCAGCCACGAGGACCGGGTCCTCCTTCCCCTGGTGGCCGACCCCGACGCCATGGCCAGCGCCATGGCCTTCCGGCGCCTTCTCTGGCACAAGGTCGCCTCCTCGACCATCGCCCGGGTCAACGAGATCCAGCGTTCGGACAATGCGACCATGATCCGGCTCCTGAGGCTCCACATCGTCCCTCTCCGGGACGTCCGGCCAGCCGACTACTCCAAGATCGTCCTTCTGGACGGCCAGCCCGAACACCACGACGCCCTGGCCGGCCTCAACTACTCCGTCATCATCGACCATCACCCCCTCCTGGAGTCCTCCAGGGCGGCCTACCTGGACGTCCGGCCCGGCTACGGGGCCACGGCCACGATCATGACCGGCCTGCTCAGGGCGGCCGGCATCGTTCCCTCCCGCTCCCTGGCCACGGCCCTGCTCTACGCCATCAAGACCGACACCGACACCTTTTCCCGGCCGACCCTGGCCGAGGACGTGGCCGCCTTCCGCTACCTCTATCGCTACGCCGATCAGAACCTGATCCGCAAGTTCGAGTACTCGGAAATCCCCCTCAGCCTGCTCAAGTACTATCGCCTGGCCCTGGACCGGATCAGAATCCGGAGCGAGAAGGCCTTCGCCTTCCTGGGCCGGGTCAACAACCCGGACGCCATGGTCATGGTCGCCGATTTCCTGATGCGCATCCAGACCATCGACACCGCGGTCACCAGCGGGCTTCACGAAGACCTCCTCATCGTCATCTTCCGCAACGCCAAGGGCCGGCGCAACGTAGGCCGGCTGGCCCAGCGGGCCTTCGGCCGCCTGGGCCGGGCCGGCGGGCACATGTCCGCGGCCAGGGCCGAGGTCCACCTGGCCGCCCTCAAGGAGGCGGGCGTCCCGGTCGAGGACGAGGCGGCCCTGGAGCGCTTCGTCATCAAGACCATTCGCGTCCGAGCCCGCTAGGGGCGGGTTTGACAGGCCAGGCCGCGGCGTGTAACGTGAGGCCGGTCCGGCCACGGGCCTGGGGGCCCTGAATTCAGCCGGAGGAAGATGACGAGTCCGACCACCCCGCTCAGGTTCAAGCCGGTCCTGATTCTCGGCGGGGGCCGGGTGGGCGGGCGAGCGGTGAAGATCCTGTCCGAATTGGGGTTCGAGCGCCTGACGGTTGTTGACCGCCGGCCCGGGGCCCTGGCCGGCTTGACCGGGGTGAGAAGCCTGATCGTTGATTCAGCCCCGGACTGGCTGGCCGGCCTGGAGCTCGGGCCGGAATGGATCATCCCGGCCCTGCCCCGGCACCTGGCCTGGGAATGGCTGCTGAGCCGTCTGGGTCGCCGGGCCAGGCGAGCAGAGGTGCCGCTGGGGCTTACCCGGGAGCTGCCCAACGCTCGCCCCAGCGGCGACGGCGGCTGGACCGCTAGCTGGGCCGACTTCATCTGCCCGGCCGAGTGCTCGGAGCACGGCCCCTGCCCGGTCCTGGGGACCCGGCTGGAGCCGCTCCATGAGCGGCTGAGGGGGCTGGCCGGCCAGTGGCCCCTGGCCGTGCTGAGGAGCCACCCCCTGGCCCCGGGGTTGGGCGGCTTCTCGGCCCGGGGCCTGAGGCGGCTGGAGGAACTGGCCCGGGGCCGCTCGGGCCTCCTGGCGGTGGCCACGGCCTGCCGCTGTCACGGGGTGGTCCACGCCCTTGAGGTTGATCAAGGAGGGTTTGATGAAGACTAGGCGACTTCTCTCGTTGGCCCTGGTCCTGGCCCTGGGCCTGTTCATGGCCTGGCCCGGGCCCTTGCCGGCCCAGCAGACCTCGAGCGGCGAGGAGAGCCAGGCCAGCGAGGAAAGCCAGGCGACCGGGGTCTACCGCGACTTCAATGACATTCTTCTGCCCCGCGAACTGGTGGTCGAGCGGGACAAGTCGTTCATCTACGACACGGCCTCGCTCACGGCCGGGGTCCTCTATCTCAACGGCCGGGTCGAGGTCAAGTCGCTGACCCGCTTCTTCGCCCAGTCCATGGTCACCGACAACTGGGTCATGGCCGCCCGCTTCCTCACGCCCAAGGTGGTCCTGCTCTTCGAGAAGCCCAACAAGCGGGCCATAATCACCATCACCGAGACGACCTTCACCACCCACTGCGAGATCTGGGTGGCCCCCTTCCTGGGATCGGTCAAGTAGAGGCTCTATGCTGCGCTGGAAGCGGATCCTGCTCGGAGTGACCGGCGGCATCGCCGCCTACAAGGCGGCGGACCTGAGCAGCAAGATGATGAAGCTGGGAGCCGAGGTCCGGGTGGCCCTGACCCGCCACGCCACCGAATTCGTCGGGCCCCTGACCTTCCAGGCCCTGACGGGCAACCCGGTCATCACGGACATGTTCGACCCCAGGACCGAACAGACCATGAGCCACATCGACCTGGCCCGGCGGGTGGACATCATGGTCCTGGCCCCCTGCACGGCCAACATGATCGGCAAGCTGGCCGCCGGCATCGCCGACGACTGGCTCTCCACCGCGGTCCTGGCCACCCGCTCCCCGGTCCTGCTCTGTCCGGCCATGAACACCCAGATGCTCGAGAACCAGGTCGTCCAGGGGAACCTGAGCCGGCTGGCCGCCCGGGGCTTCCACCTGGCCCCCACCGGCGCGGGCGATCTGGCCTGCGGCGAGAAGGGCCAGGGCCGCCTGATCGAGGTCGAGCAGATCCTGGAGATGATCCAGCTCATCCTGACCGAGAAGGACCTGCCCGGCCGCAAGGTCCTGGTCACGGCCGGCCCGACCAGGGAGTACCTGGACCCGGTCCGGTTCATCTCCAACCCCTCCTCGGGCAAGATGGGCTACGCCTGCGCCCGGGCGGCCGCCCGCCGGGGCGCCGAGGTGGTTCTGGTCTCCGGCCCCTCCCGGCTGGCCCCGCCGGTGGGCGTGAACCTGATCAGGGTCTCCTCGGGCCAGGAGATGCTCGAGGCCTGCCTGGCCCACTTCGACGACGCGGACGTGGTCATCAAGGCCGCGGCCGTGGTCGACTACGGATCCAGCCAGACCAGGCCCCACAAGATCAAGAAGCACGAGGGCGTCACCACCCTGGAATTGGTGAAGACACCCGATATACTTGAAACCATGGGACAGCGGAAAAAACAGCAGATCCTGGTCGGCTTCGCCGCCGAGACGCAGAAGCTGGTCGAGCACGCCAGGGTCAAGATGGACAAAAAGAACCTGGATCTGATTGTGGCCAACGACGTGGCCCAGGAAGGGGCCGGGTTCGAGAGCGACACCAACATCGTCAAGATTCTCCAGCGCCACGGCCCGATCCAGGAGCTGCCGCTGCTGACCAAGGACGAAGTGGCCGGGATCATTCTCGACCGGGTTCTGGACCTTCTCCAGAACAGGGAGGCCTCCAAGGGGTGAGCCGCCAGCTTCTGGCCGAAGCGGCCGCCGACCTGGCCGCCTATCTCCGCTTCCAGGAGCGCCTGGGCCTTAATGGGCTGCGCCTGAGCCCGGAAGCCCGGGCCGCCCTGGAGCGGCTGGACGAGCCCCTGGCTGCCGAGCCGGACTCGCCGGCCGGCGGGCCGCCCCCGGACCTGGCCGAACTGGCCCGCCAGGCGGCCGCCTGCCGCCGCTGCGACCTGAGCAAGAGCCGGAGCCAGGTCGTCTTCGGCGAGGGCGACCCCAGGGCCGAGCTGATGTTCATCGGCGAGGGCCCCGGTCATGAGGAGGACCTCTCGGGACGGCCCTTTGTCGGCCCGGCCGGCAAGCTCCTGGGCGACATCATCAAGGCCATGGGGCTCAGCCGGGAGCGGGTCTACATCGCCAACATCGTCAAGTGCCGCCCGCCGGGCAACCGGACCCCCCGGCCCGAGGAGGCCGCCGCCTGCCGGCCCTGGCTCCAGAGTCAACTGGACCTGATCCGGCCCAAGGCCGTCATCGCCCTGGGCGCCTGCGCGGCCCAGAACCTCCTGGCCACTAGCCAGCCCATCAGCAAGCTGAGGGGCCGCTTCCACGATCTCGAGGGCATCCCGGTCATGCCCACCTTCCACCCGGCCTATCTGCTGCGCAACTACAGCAGCGACAACCGGCGCAAGGTCTGGTCCGACGCCCAGCAGGTCATGGACCGGCTGGGCCTGAAGAGGCCGTCATGAAGCCCAGGTTGATCGCCCTCGGCCTAGCCCTGCTGACCCTGGGTCTGCTGGCCGCCCCGGCCGGGGCGGCCGAAGCCAAGAGGCAGGCCTACGTGGCCCAGATCAAGGGGGCCATCAGCCCGGCCTCGGCCCAGTACGCCGCCCGGGTCATCAAACGGGCCGGTGAGGCCGGGGCCGAAGTGGTCGTCCTCCTCCTGGACACGCCCGGCGGCCTGGTCGAGTCGATGCGCCTGATGGTCCAGGACATCCTGGCCTCCCAGCGCCCGGTCATCGTCTACGTCTGGCCCGAGGGGGCCCGGGCCGCCTCGGCCGGGGTGATGATCACCCTGGCCGCCCATGTGGCCGCCATGGCCCCCGGGACCAACATCGGCGCCGCCTCGCCGGTGGCCGCCGGCGGCAAGGACATTCCCGGGACCATGGACCGCAAGGTGACCAACGACCTCATCGCCTACGTCCGCTCCCTGGCCCACAAGCGCGGCCGCAACGCCGACTGGGCCGAGAAGGCCGTCCGCTACGCCGCCTCGGTGCCGGCGGTGGAGGCCGTGGCCGAGGGGGTCGTCGACGTGGTCGCCCCCAACCTGGAGGCTCTCCTGGACTGGACCGACGGCCGCCGGATCAAGCTGCCCGAGGGACAGGTGACTCTGGCCACCAAGGACCTGGAGCTGGTCAGGTTCGAGCCCTCCCTGCGCGACCGCATCCTGGGGGCCATCGCCAACCCGAACCTGGCCTACATGCTCCTCATGCTCGGCCTTCTGGCCGTCTACTTCGAGCTGGCCAACCCCGGGGCCGTCCTGCCCGGCGTGGTCGGGGCCATCTCGCTCATCCTGGCCTTCTTCGCCATGCAGACCCTTTCGGTCAGCGTGGCCGGCCTGCTCCTGATCATCACCGGCGCGGCCCTGTTCCTGCTGGAGATCAAGGTCACCTCTTACGGCCTCCTCTCCATGGCCGGAGTGGGCTGCCTGCTGGTCGGCTCGATCATGCTCTTCGACACGCCCCGGACAGGCATCAGGCTCCCCTGGTCGACCATCCTGCCCACCGTGGCCGCTTTATCGGCCTTCTTCATGGCCATAATCTACTTGGTGGTCAAGGCCCAGCGCCGCAAAGCGTCCCGGGGGCCGGGCGGGCTGATGGGCGAGCGCGGCCGGGTGATAAACTGGGAGAGCCAAAGCGGCAAGGTCTTTATCCACGGCGAGATTTGGCGGGCCGAGAGCGAGGAGACCCTGGCCGAGGACGACCAGGTCGAGGTCGTCGGCGGCACCGGGCTCAGGCTCAAGGTCCGCGGGATTGGGGAGGGAAGATAGATGTACGCCATTATCCTCATCGTTGTTCTGGCCATAATGTTCCTGGCCTCGGCCATCAGGATCCTCAACGAGTACGAGCGGGGGGTGATCTTCCGCCTGGGCCGGCTCATCGGCTCCAAGGGGCCGGGCCTGATCATCCTCATTCCGCTGGTCGATCGGATGACCAAGATCTCCCTGAGGGTGGTGGCCATGGACGTGCCGCCCCAGGACGTCATCACCCGGGACAACGTCTCGGTCAAGGTCAACGCCGTGGTCTACTTCAGAGTGGTCGAGCCGACACTGTCGGTCATCGAGGTCGAGGACTACCTCTACGCCACCTCCCAGCTCGCCCAGACCACCCTGCGCTCGGTCTGCGGCCAGGCCGAACTGGACGATCTCCTGTCCGAACGTGACAAGATCAACGGCCAGCTCCAGGAGATCCTGGACAAGCACACCGATCCCTGGGGGGTCAAGGTCTCCAACGTCGAGGTCAAGCACATCGACCTGCCCGTGGAGATGCAGCGGGCCATGGCCCGCCAGGCCGAGGCCGAGCGGGAGCGGCGGGCCAAGGTCATCAACGCCGAGGGCGAGTACCAGGCGGCCGCCCGCCTGGCCGACGCGGCCCAGATCATCGAGGAGCACCCCGTGGCCTTGCAACTGCGCTACCTGCAGACCCTGCGCGAGGTGGCCTCCGAGAACAACTCAACCACCCTCTTCCCCATCCCCATCGACATGTTCAAACCCTTCCTGGAACTGGCCACCGAGGCGGCCAAGGCCAAGACCAGGGCCATAAAGGAGTCGTCCGGGAAAGAGTGAGCCGCTTCCCCGGGGGCCCGGCCTCTGAGGGCGCATTTGGCCCTTGCCAAACCGGGCCGGGCCGGGTATAGGAGATACTTTCCAGACTAGTCAAAAGGAGTGGTCAGGCATGGCCGAAGAGGAAACCAAGGAGCAAGAAACCCTAGCCCCGGACGAGTTCATCCTGCCGGAGATCCCCGCCGATCGCCCCCTGGACAAGATGACGGTCAAGGAGCTGAGGGCCATCGGGCTCCAGATCCCCACCCTGGTCGGCGTCCACGGCATGAAGAAAGAGGAGCTGCTGGCGGCCCTCAAGGAGGTCTACGGCCTGGTCGAGGAGACCAAGGTCACCGTGGCCGAGGTCAAGGGCCTCAAGGCCCAGATAAAGGACCTGAGGGCCCTCAAGGCCGAGGCCCGGCAGGCCGAGGACAAGAAGAAGGTCGACATCCTCAGACGCAAGATCAACCGACTCAAGAAGAAGACCCGCAAGACAGCCGCCAGCGCGGCCTAGGTTGGGAGGGCTCATGGACCGGGACGAGGCCTGGCGGCTTCTCACAGAGAGGGTCGAGGCCGACAACCTGCTCAAGCACTCCCTGGCTTCGGAAGCGGTCATGCGCGGCCTGGCCAGAAAGCTGGGTCACGACGAGGAGATGTGGGGCGTGACCGGCCTGCTCCACGACTTGGACTATCCCGAGACCAAGGACGACCCCCAGCGCCACGGCCTCTACACGGTCGAGCTCCTGGCCGGCCGGCTGCCCGAGGCGGCCCTGACCGCGATCAAGCGCCACAACGCCGAGGCCCTGGGCCTCACCCGTGAGACGACCCTGGACCTGGCCCTGACCGCGGCCGAGACCATCACCGGGCTGGTCGTGGCCACGACCTTGGTCTACCCGGACAAGAAACTGGCCAGCGTCAAGCCCAAGTCCGTGACCAAGCGGATGAAGGAAAAGGCCTTCGCGGCCAACGTCAACCGCGACCACATCATGCTCTGCGAGCAGTTTGGCCTGCCCCTGCCCGAGTTCGCCGCCCTGGCCGTGGAGTCCATGCGTCAGATCAGCGATCAGCTGGGCCTCTAGAACCGCTCCCGACCAGCCTCCGGCTCGGGCTCGCCATCAGGCAGCCGGCTTGACACGGTTCCAGCCGGCCTTATCTTTTAGGGAAAAGCACGGCCAAGGAAGAGAAAATGCCCATCTACGAGTACAAGTGTCAGGACTGCGGACACCAGTTCGAGGAGCTGGTCCTGGGCGGCCGCGAGCCGAACGAGTGCCCCAAGTGCCGCACAGGCAAGGTCTCCCGGCTGATGTCAGTCTGCGCCGCCGGCCGCGGCTCCGATTCCGGGCTCAGCCCGAGCGGCTCCGGCGGCTCCTGCGGCAGCGGCGGGTTTTCCTGAGCCGGCTCCTGACGGCCGCGGGCGCGGCCGAAGAAATACCCGGCCAGGGGCTTCCCCGGGGAAGCCCCTGGCCGTTGCCTTCAGGAAACAAGTCCGACCAGCGACGGAAAGGGGGCCAGGCTCAGCCCCCCTCCAGACTCCCCGGGACCGTCCAGGTGAAAACAATAGTATTATTTAGCTAAATTTGTACGCTGGGCGTCCAGGGACTGGGAGCCTGGCAAGCCGGATCGGTTATCACATCCAGCACCACTGGCCGGTCCGCGTGCAAGGTCTCGGCCAGGGCCGGGGCCAATTCTGCAGGTTTTTCCACCCGTATGCCTATGCAGCCAAAATCTCGCGCCACGGCGGCGAAATCAACTGGGCCGAAGAAAATCAGCTCCTGCCAATTGCCCTGCGGCGTGCCGAAAATCTTATTCAAACTGCTTTCCACCTGCCCAAAGCGGGAGTTGTTGTTCACCACAGTTACCGTATTGATCCCGTAACGGAGCGCGGTTTCCAACTCGGCCAGGTGGTAGTAAAAGCCTCCGTCACCGGTAAAGCAAACCACAGGTCTTTCGGAGGCTGCGCATTTGGCCCCTAACGAGGCCGGATAAGCCCAGCCCAGCGTGCCCGCAGCCCGCAAATAGGTTTGGCCAGGCTGATCCAAATAGACCATGGCCCCGGTCCAGATGCCAGCATATCCCGTATCCGCTAGTAATACTGCGTTTCCGGGCAGGTTGAGGCTCAGTTCGCGGCACAAACGCTCCACCCGGATGGGGGTGTCATTAGAGGCGCACAAGGGCTCGATCTCTTTTCCCCACTCTTTCACCGTCTCTCCGGCCTGATCGGCCCAGGTGCGGTCCGGGCTGGGCCGCAGCTCCTGGACCATCTGCGCCAGGCAGACCTTGGGATCACCCCACAGACCATAGGTGCGGGGATAGTTGCGACCCAATTCGGCTGGGTCCAAATCCAGATGTATTACAGGGGTGTTGCGGGTTGGAATGGTCCACCCATTGGTCACCTGCCCGCCGGTTCCGCTGCCCACGAAGAAAACTAAATCCGCTTGGCTCACCACCCGGTTGGCACACCAAGCTGAATAGGAACCCACCACCCCCAAGCACAGAGGATGGTGATTGGGAATCAGGCTTTTGCCACCCAAAGAGGTTGCCACCGGTATGCCGCGTTTTTCCGCCAGGGCCAAAACCTCCTGACCCGCCCCGGATGCGGTTGCGCCGCCTCCGGCCACAATCACTGGGCGCTTAGCCTGCTCCAAAAGGCGGCAGGCCTGGCTCAGGCGCTCGGTCTCGGCCAGAGGCCTATAGGCCGGATAATGCATGAACTGTTCTTGGGCGGTAGGTTCTCCCGGCACATCCCAATTCTCAGTTGCCTGCCCCAGATGCCCCAGCAAGTCCAGGTGAACCGGTCGGGGGGTGCCGGTGGTGGCCTCGCGGAATGCCTGATCCATAAGATGCGAAAGTTGAGTCGGGCTGTCCATGACCGCATTGAACTTTGTAACCGGATCAAACATGCCCTGGTGGAAGATTTCCTGGTAGGCGTTGCGGTGCTGATTTTGGGGCGCCTCTCTGCCGCTAAGGGCGATGACCGGTGAATGGCCCAAATATGCGTCTTTCAATCCTGCTGCCAGGTTGGCCGCTCCCACGGACTGGCTCATGCAAACCCCTGGTCTGCCGCTCAAGCGGGCAAAACCGTCAGCCATATAGGCAGCGGATTTTTCCGAATGGACGGATATCCGTTTGACCCCCAATTCCTCCAAGGTAAACATCACCCGTCGTATGAATGACTCCACGTAAAATACATGACTTACGCCGTACGCTTTGAGGAGTTTGGCCAGAAATTGCCAACCTTCCATTTGAGTCTCCTGATCCCAAATTGTTCTGTAAAAAATGCTCGTCTTTTAGGCCGTTGGCCTGCCCCCCGTTAATGTATCACAGAGGTGGCCCCAAACCATTGGACCACTTTGCGGCGTGGTTAAGGTGGGCGGGGTTTTGGTCACGCCGCCATCCGTGAGCAAGCCAGAGGGGGTACCCCCTCTGGCTTGAGGCTCTTTTGATACACGGCCATCGGCTCTCCACCGTCAAGGGCGGAATGGGGCCGACGGTAGTTATAGAGATCAAGCCACCATCTCAACGAGGCGCGAAGCTGGCTGACCGTCTCGGCCTCCCTTAGGTAAACGCACTCGTATTTCAGAGACCGCCACAGCCGTTCAATCATCACGTTATCCAGCCACCGGCCACGGCCGTCCATTGAGATCCGAACTCCAGCCTCTTTGAGCGCCTGGGTAAATTCCCTGCTGGTAAACTGTGAGTCCTGGTCGGTGTTGAAGATTTTCGGGACCCCGTATTAAAACAGAGCCTCGTTCAGGGCGTCCACACAGAAATCAGCTTCCATGGTGTTTGACGGCCGCCAGGACCGTACCGCTCTCGTGTGCCAGTCCATGACCGCCACCAGATACATACATCCCCGCCTCATGGGCAGATACGTTATGTCGGCAGCCCAGACCAGGTTGGGTCGGTCGATCTTCAAGTTGCGGAGTAAGTATGGATCCTGAATTGCCTCGCAAAGCCGTTCTCGATCCGCCGCAGGGCTCTCTTGGATCCTTTGAAGTTCCCAAATTCAACCCTGAGCCACCGCTCCAAGTCGAAAGCGGTGGTTGTTTCCCCGCTTCGATCCTTCTGGATTGCTGAATACCCGATTTTTTAGCATACCTCACCTATTATGATCTGGTCAATCACTCGGAATAGCAATAGCATCAACCGGATACCGCTTCATAATGCTGGGTCAAGGGGAAGGCTGACGCCACATGGACTTGCCACCGTCGCCCATGATATGTCACCTTGGCTCCGACCTTGATCAGTCGCTTGATGATCCACTCAAAGGACCGCCTGACCTCCTCGCCCTTGAGGTAAAAAGACCGGAACATGTGGAGGAGTTTGTAGGCGATGACGCCCATGAGCAGCCTGGCCTGGTCTCAGAGCCGTCTCTGCCGCGAGGCCCAGAAGGCGGCCAAGGAAACCCGCCGGGGCCTCTGGAGCCAGTGCTACCCGACCCCGCACCGTATCTGTCGGAGTTGCGAGCAAGAGGGGTAGTCAAGGGTAGTCAGATTCAGGGACACGAAAGGGCCCGGACGGATCGTCCGGGCCCTGGTCTTTTCTGGTGCCGGAGGTCGGAATCGAACCGACACGGTCGCAAGGACCGGGGGATTTTGAGGAGAGTGTACCTATTTTTTTCTTTGTATTTCAATGGCTTGTCTCTCTCTTGGTAGGGTGTGTCAGATAGTGTGTGACAGGAAGCCCCCCCTGTGATAGGGTATCCGGAGAGGATACACCCTGACAAGAGAGGCTTGAAATGTTGAAGAAAACAATCAAATCAGATGGTGGAGAAATAGTATATTACACAAGAGAAAGAAGCAGAAAAATACAACTTAGGATAAAACTTCCTGATAGTAAAGAATGGATTAGAATATCATCTAATACAGACAGTCTTGAAATGGCTGAAGTTATAGCTGAAGAGAAATATCAAGAGTTGAAATACAGAGTCAAGTTTGATATTCCAGTTGAGTCTAAAAGATTTAAGGATGTTGCATCTTTGGCCATCAGACAACTAGAGACAGAAATATCACATGGTAATAAGGTATCTTCATATAAACATTATCTTTCAGCCATTAGATTGTATCATATCCCATTTTTTGGAAACACCCATATTGACAACATCACAAATGATAAGATGAGAGAGTTTGATGAATGGAGAAAGGATAAACTTGGTAGAATACCAAGTAAATCCGTCTTGAATAACCATAATGCTGCCCTGAGAAGGATTTTTCGGATAGCATTTGAAAGGGGTTGGATTAGAGAAAACCAGATACCAAAAATAGACAATACAGGTGTAAAGGCAAATAGAAGACCAGCATTTACAAGAGATGAATATAATAAGTTAGTTAGAGCCGCATATGGGAAATGGATGACAAATCCAAAAAGAAAGACATCTAAAACATTGATGTTAAGAGAACTATTGAGGGATTATATACTCATCATTGCCAACTCGGGTATTCGTCCAGGAACTGAGGCGGATAATCTAAAATGGAATAATATAGAAGAGAGAAAGGATATTGACGGGGAAACATACTTGGTATTTCACGTAAATGGTAAAACTGGAAGAAGAGAACCATTGGCAGAACACTATACAATAGAGATATTGAGAAGAATACAATCCAGATTTTCTGAGTTGTCTAATCTTGACAATAAGGAGTTATTCAAGGTTGATGAGTATGTCTTTAGACTAAGAGATGGTTCCAGACCCAAGGATTTGACTAGAGTATTCAAAAATCTGTTGATATATACTGGTTTGTTGAAAGATGTCAATGGAGATGAGAGAAAACTCTATTCGTTACGTCATTCGTACATTACCTGGAAACTACAAGAGGGAGAAATGACAATATATGATATTGCTAGTCAATGTGGAAATAGTGTAAATGTTATAGAGAGACATTATTCTCACGTTATACCATCTGATCTAGCTAAGAGGATCGTCGGTAAAAAACCAGATTGGTTGAAGAAAAGACAATCCTGAATCCCCACCCTCTCTAGTCCTAAAAATCTTTCCTCTCTAGTCATTTTTATTTCTCTATTACTATCAGTATCTACAACAAAAACATTTATGATGATAGTATACAAATCTCATACTGGGAAATGATTTTTCCTATGTTATCTCTGAAATGATTTGATATAATGATAATATAATAAATATTCTCTGAAAATCAGAAAACTTTTATAAATAGTCTTAGAGGCTAGTCAGTCTCACAGATAAAAACAAAGGAGGGTTTCAAAATGAGAAAATCAAAGAAGAGTTTATCACAGAGCGGAAGCTTCATGAAAGAGCATTATTGGGGTATCAATCTTGATATCTCAGTAAAAGATGCATTCCAGGAGTATTGTAAAAGAGAAGAAATATCCGTGAAGAAAATGGCTACAAAAGTTATTAGGGATTTCTTGAGGAAAAAGGGAAGATAAGATGGCTAAAGTATTACCAAGCAGAAAAGATAATATGGGACTAGTGGATGTCAAAATAATCACCTCCAGTGAAAAATGGAATATGTTAGAGAGATTGTTCCGGGAATATCTTATTGATAGAGGGATTACCTACAACAAAAATCTGATTGATTTTATTGAATGGATAATAAACAAAGATGACATTGAAGAAAGATTACGCAAGACGTTTGGACTGGAAAAAGATGAGGATTAGAAATAGTTTGGGGGATTGCCAAAGGTCAATCCCCCTGTGAGGTATTAATGAATGGAAAACACGAGTAGGATACAGAAGGTATCCATAATATATTTATGATTATTGAGGTAATAAACAATGGAAAATATGAATGAACTAGCACAAAATATCAAAGAGAGAGTAACGTGTGTTGACCTGTATAATCAACATTCTCCAGATGGTAAATCATTACCTATCAAGGGTGGTCAAGGATGGTGTATATTTCACAATGACAAAAAACAAAATGGAAAAGGGGGCCAAAAGGGCTTGTCTGTGAAACCAGATATTTTCAAATGTTTCTCCCCGGGATGTCCGGGAGAGACTGGTGGTGATGTAATAGAAATGTATAGATTGATACATCATATTAATACATCAGGAGAAGCCATTGTGAAACTAGCTGAAGAACTAGGTTTGATTGATAATAAAGATGATAAACCAAATGGTAATATATCCACATCTTGTAATGGTTTAGATGATAAAGCATTAGATTATCTCAAATCAAGAGGACTAAACAACTCCATTGAATATCTTATTAATAATAATCTAGTCTGTTCTGGGAAAGATTATGTTGGGTTTATTGTTGAGGATATAGACGGTAAGACTGGAAATCAGAAAAGGTATTATAGGAATGGTTATAGATATGAGAAGAATAGCAAATCAAATCTATTCTTTATTAACAAAGGAAATGGTAATCAAACAATCATAACAGAAAGCGTTATTGATGCATTATCTGTATATGAGATAATGGGTGATGAGATAGAGATTATTAGCCTTGGTAGTGCAAATAATGTCAATATGTTATCTGAGCTAGATATCAAATCCCCTATCCTCTTCTTTGATAATGATAGAGCTGGACAGGAGGCAACAAAGAAGGCCGCTTCTATCATAGATTGCAGAGCGGTCAACTGGAGACTATGTCAAGACAGAAAGATCAAGGATGTCAATGACTTGTTGAGGGCTGGACTGGGGAATACTATCAAGGAAATGATTGAGACAGCGGATGTAAAATATATCTTTGGTAATGGTTTGAATGCCTCTGAAATAATGGATTATGAGTGTCAAGAAATACATTTTATAGTTGATACCATAGTCTCTGAGGGTACCAATCTATTGATTGGCAAATCCAAGGTTGGTAAATCTTGGTTATCTCTTCATATGGCAATCCAGATTGCTAGAGGTAAAAAGGCATTAGATACCTTTGATGTAAAACATTCAGGTGTATTATTTCTAGCTCTTGAAGATAACATTAGAAGATTGAAAAAGAGATTGAATATATTGACTAAGGGTGTCAATCTACCTGACAATCTCTATTTTGAAACAGCTTGGCCTAGACTGGATAATGGAGGAGAAGACTATCTCAAGACGTATTTGAGATTGAATAATCATATTAAACTAGTTGTTATTGATACATTGGGTTGGATTAAAGGTGATTGTAAAAAGAAGTCTCTATATGATGTAGATTTGGCTACAATAGAGCCATTCAAGAGGATATATAATGAGATGGGTGTATCATTTCTATTGATACATCATATGAGGAAGGCTGATACTGATGATGATATATTGGATTTGGTAAATGGAGGAATGGGATTGACAGCTAGTGTGGATACCAATATATTGTTGAGAAAGAAAAGAAAAGAAGAAGAAAGTTTTCTATCTATTATACCAAGAGACGGTGAAGAGAAAGAATATATCCTAAAGTTTGACAGTGGAAGATGGATTTATCAAGGTGAGGCAGATCAATACCGCGCCTCAAAATCACAAAGAGAAATCTTAGATGTGCTAGATAAACCAATGAAACCAAAGGAAATCGCGGATATTCTGGGAACAACTCAAAATGCTATTAGACTGAGATTACATAGAATGGAGGGTTTAGTCTATAAAAATACTAGAGGAGAGTATTCTAGATCTGATGAAATGATGAAATGATACATATAATAATACATTATAATGAATATATATTATTATATAAGCATTTCATATACCCTTGAAATGGTATGAAATGATGAAATGATTTTGTCTAAATAATGATAATATCATACATTTATAAGCATTTCTCTTAGGTGGTGTCAATAAATGTCAATAATATCTATCATTTACAAGAAATCATTTCAAGCATTTCATACCATTTCATAGAGATATTTGCTCTTTTATTCAATAATATCTATCATTTACAAGAAATCATTTCATCATTTCACCCCTTCTCTCTATGTTGATTACCCGTCAAATATAAATCACACCCATTTCAATCATTTCTGAGTTATCTATAGAGATATTATCAGGTAATACAAATAGTAAATCTGATAAATGTATCATAATATCCTGTAATATCATTTCACATTCTATGTTTTTCAAGACAAAAAACCCTAAAATACCTCTCAAATACCCTGTTTTTTTATGAGATTTTAGTCAGTTAGAGGCGGGAAAACAGAGAATCTGTCTCAGAGACTACCCCAAGTCTCTCCCCTGAACCCCCAGATTGTCTCAGGAGAGATGATCTCTCCTGGGACAGGGGTTAGGATACCCCCCTTGAGGCAAGTCATTCTGGACCGGTCTGGCAAAAGACTAGTTCTGGAATGAATGTATATTACACTGTAATATTATTTTAACTATGATCTACTCAATATAATATTATCTCCATCCCAAGTGATGTCAAAAACATCACCTATATTAATGCCGTGATTGGTCAATGGTGTCATTCCTATCAACATTCCGTTTTTTCTGACTTTTATCTGTCTGACCATTCTCCTGTCTAGTCCAGAAATACTCCAGACTTTACCTGTTTTAATCATCATCCTCCTCTGGAGATTTTTCAAGGTGGCTGAAGATTTGATTGATAGGGCCTTTGTGATTTCTTCAGCTGTTTTTTTCTCCTTAACCATTGAACAAAACGCCTCAAAATCAATCCTCTTTCCTCTAGTCATTCCTGATACCTCCCTGTTTGTCCAGTGTTTTCGCCATCTTGGCCTAACATATACCCAAATCTCTGTCAATAGTCTATCAGACACCCCCACTGAATCCTATCTAATACATAATACCTGGGGTTGGGGAAATCTGTCTATCTCTAATGGTATCAGATAGATAGACCATTTTTGACTGTCCCCTGAAGAGACAGGGGCTTGACAAATCCTATGTTTTGTGTCATTATCTGCCTAAACATAGGATTTGGGAGGGTAGAGACGTGTCTAATCAAAATCATCCAGGAAAGGGTTCCAAGATCACGGTTGAAGCCATCAAGTCAAAGAAAGACATAATGTCAATCAAGAGGTTATTGTCAGCTAGACCAAGAGATTTACTTCTATTCACTCTGGGGGTCAATAATGGATTGAGATGTGGAGATTTATTGAGATTGAAATATAATCAGGTAAAAGACCTGAAAATAGGAGATACAATATCTATCAGAGAGGGAAAGACAGGAAAGACAAATGTTTTGTTTATGAATAAATCCAGTTTTCAAGCTTTGTCTGAGTATATCAAACAATATAACCCTAAAGATTATGATTATCTATTCCAGTCTAGAAAGGGAAATAATAATCCATTGACAGTTGGTAGTGTAAACGGATTGATCAAATCTTGGTGTAGATCAATCAATCTCAAGGGAAACTATGGGGCTCATACTTTGAGAAAGACATTTGGTTATATCCAGAGAACAGAATATGGTGTTTCCTGGGAAATATTGTCCAAGAGGTTTAGTCATTCATCACAATCAATAACAATGAGATACCTTGGTATAACAGATGATGAAATCAATGGTATCTTGTTACATGATATTTGACTAGTTTCCTCAATCATTCCAAGAATGATATTATATCTTGGATTGCCTCAGATTGATTAGAAACAATAAGATTATACAATGATTTCCTATTAGGATTGATATAAGATAAGATAACTAGTTATCTATACAGACAAGATTTAAACTAAAAAAATAGATAAAACAAAAGCCAATCAAGGTGGAAACTGCCCTGATTGGCTTTTTATGAATTAGATATATCAGAAACTACATTAAGATTTAGAGTGAGAGACACTAAGTGGAATCCGCCCTAATGTCTCTCTCAAGCTGTCTTCAATATATTTATTATATGATAATAGATAAAAAACTCAACTAGTGGAAAATCCATCCAGTTGAGTTTTCCCCGGTGATGAACCCGGTCGCCAGAAGGCCATAATATTTATTGATTTTATTGTAAAGGCATATTCAATGTTTTGCTAGCAAGGGATGTTGATTTGGAGAGTAGAGAACTATCTCCTGTAAGATATGATAAAACTAGCACCGTCAATGCCCCAAGTTGTGAAAACTGAGATATTGGATTATTATCTAGTTGTGATAGTATTCTGAGTGCAACTGATTTCACACTAGAAACAGGTAATCTATAATCATTATCTTCATTTATCACTAAACCTATGTCAGATAAGATTTCTTTTTGTTCTCTCTTTGATAACATCTATAATACTACCTCAAAAAGTTATTTGAATAGATAGATTGATATACTAGTCATTCTCATCTATTCTTTATATCCAATAATGATTTTCTGAATAAAAATATTTCGCTTCAAAATAGAGTATTATCTGGTATTCCGTTTCTTTTCCTCTTCTTTTAGTTTTCCCATGATTTCCTCAAGCATTCCATCTACAGTCTTTCCCCCCTTGAAACATTTGGGTCTATTCTCTGGCTTCAATGGGGATTTACTGACAATCCTCTCGTGGTCTTCCTGGAGGACATTCAATACTCTTCTAATATCTTCTCTATCTTTCTCTTCTCTCAATTTATCAATACATAACTTTTTTAGTGCTCCTGTCTCAAATATCTGCCTAATACTTTCCATCAATATAGAGTTTAGAAGAGTTGTGTAGTTTTTGCCTGTCAACTCACACAAGAGGACCAGCAGGTCATCAGCCACCTTAGGCAGATTAAAAGACCTTTTTACTATTTCATTATTCATTTATATACCCTCTATTATGTCAGTCTAGATAACCAAGATGATTTCTTGGTTTCTTTTTCATTATCAGCGTTTTCTTGTTTTTCAATAATGATATTAGAGTTCAAGAGACTAGCACTAGCAGATGATACCCAGTCAACGGGGGCCTTTTTAACAACATTTGTTATTTTCGCCTCTGGATGTAAAATCTTCATTTGTTCAATTAAATCGTTATCATCAACAGCCACAATGAAGAGATTTCTAACAGTGTCCTTTATGGAAATATCAACAGAGTAGAATATAGGTAATCGTTTATTCATTCAATAAGCCTCTTTTCTTTGCAATATCAACTAGTTTCTTCAGTACATCATCAGAAAACTCGTTTACCAGACACTCCAGGCCAATATGTTCATACTGAACATCACCCAAAACCTGAGAAATCTTGTATTGACAATCTCCAGAATCTAATGCCATAATGTGTATGTTTTCCCACCTTTCCCCTTTATCTTTGAAAACCGTACAGGTAAAGACAGGCAATCCTTTACGGTTTGAGTTGATTGGAATAACTTTATCCCTTGATCTAGCTGAGTATTCCATAGTTTATCCTCCTATGTCTTTAACCATTGATATAAATCTAATACTTTACGGTAAATGGTTTGATAGTCATCTGGATCACTTACAGACCATCCACCATCAGTTATGGGTAGATTATACTTGAGTTTTTCCCAGGCAGTTGAAGCGGTCTTTTCATCTCCAATCAATATATTTACAATGGCAGTTATTTTATCTTTATCCTCATCTGATAAATCTTGTTCCCAAATAACAGAATGTTTTGCTTCATCAATCTTTCTCTTTTTGTTGATTTCCATTCTGGCTTTTCTCTCATCGGGATCATCAAATCTTTCATTCACGTAATCAAAATCACTTGAATAAATAAGACTCATATCAAGATTACCGTCAAAGTCAGCTAATCCTTTATTATTAAGCGTTTTCCACAAATCTAACTCTGTTATCATATGTTTGAGGATTCCAACGGTGTCTCCTCTATATTTCAACCCATCAAGTTTTTTTTGTGATTCTTGTATTTTTTCTTTATCAAGTTTTTTGTAAACATCAGGATGACTATTCAAATAACCTTCCAATAATATACAAACTTGTTGATACTTCTCAAAATCTAACCCAGGATATTTCTTTATCAACATTTCTATGTGTTTTTCTCTGGAATGATTTACAATCATCTCTTCAAGTCTCTCTTTTGGAATGGATTCTCTATCTGGATTATCACTCCTTCCAGATAGTCTTGTAAGAGCAGGCTCTATCTCATCCCATTTCTCTTCAGGTATGAGAGATTTGATTCTAGTCAATGCATCATTTATCTCATCATCAGTATTGTCATTGTTTTCAAGTTTTTTCAATAAATCCTTGATTTCCTCAAATGTTTCATTCTCTATATCATTCCATAATGTGGATAAAATCTGTTTCGCATCTTTACTCAAGTTATCATCATTATTGTACATATATAAAATCCTCTTTATTATCGCAGTTTGGACAACCATTATTATCAACTATGTTTGACATTGAAGAATAAGATTGACATTTCTCGCATTTTACAAGTGTGGTTTCTCCTTTTTCAGGATAGGAAGAACAGAAATATTTGATTTGCATTAGTGTCATATTTTACACCATAAAAATGAAGTTCTCATTTCCGCAGTTAGGACATTTTGATGAGCCTTTGTCAAACTCATCTAGTTTATAATCTTTCTTACATTTTGAACATTTTACAATCTGAGTTGATTTATCTCTATTAAATATCATACAAGCTAGTTTTGCCCTTTCTATCAACATATATTTTTCCTCTTATTCTTTTTTGTTGGTGAAAACCATTTGGCTTGAGGAGCCGGATAGACACACTCCCAACAAGACTCGTTCCACAAGTCTCTGCCTAAACCTAGACAATCTGACAAAATCCTCATTAGTAGATGTTCATTTTCTGGTTTGAGGAGACTAGTATCTTTCTCAATAGTTTCCAACATTAGTATATTGTTATCAGATTCATTTAGATTATTATTCAAAAGTGCGTTTCCAATGATTAGTTTGGCTCTGCGTATTTTCCCTTCATAATCTCTCGTAATATCATCAGTTGTCATATAATCTCTCGTAATATCTACATACCCTTGAAATAATATCCAGTATTATTTATACATTTCAGATTATTTTACTGAAAATGCTTATTGATATGTTATTATCAGGAGATAACTGGTTAGATAGGATTATCAGGTAGGAGACTGGGGCTCCTGGAGGGCTGGTGTGTCAGGGGGAGAGGAGGTGTGTCAGAGGTGTGTCAAGGGTGTCTTGTCAACTAGTCATATATCATAATATGATAAAAGTAATGGTGCCGGAGAAGGGACTTGAACCCTTATGGCCACAAGGACCACTGGATTTTGAGTCCAGCGCGTCTACCTATTCCGCCACTCCGGCACTATCCAAACCTGATAATAATATCTCACAGAGAATAAGTCAATACATTTTGAGTCCCCTGCGTCTACCAGTTTCACCACTCCGGCGGGTTTAATGAGTATAGGAAGAGCCCTCCGGCCAGTCAAGTCCGGGGCCGATGAGGCTTGACCTTTCGGGCCCGAGGGGTTAAAAGTACACGCTTGTTTTTGCGGCGAGGATCCTGTGGCTCACATTGCTCCATTTCGCGGCCTGAGGTTCAATCCCGAGCGGTACCGGTCCCTGAGGCGAATCATCACTCCGCCCTACGATGTCATCTCGCCCACCGAGCAGGACCGCTTCTACCTGAGTCACCAGCACAACGTCATCCGGCTGGTCCTGGCCAAGGAAGCGCCGGGGGACGACAACGGCGGCAGCCGCTACGCCAGGGCGGCCGAAACCTACCGGCGCCTCTGGAGAGAAGACGTCCTGGTCCGGGACGAGAGGCCGGCCATCTACCTCTATCAGATCACCTACCCGCTCCGGAACAACGGCCGGGAGGACCGGGCCACCCGGACCGGGTTCATCTGCCTCCTGAAACTGGAGGACTTCGCCTCCGGCCAGGTCAAGCCCCACGAGCGGACCTTCTCGGCGGTCAAGGCCGACCGGCTCAAGCTCATCTCCCACTGCCGGGCCAACTTCTGCCAGGTCTTCACCCTCTACGACGCCGGCCGGGAAGACGTCCTGGCCGTCCTCAAAGCGGCGGCGCCGGCCAGCCCGGAGATCGAGTTCGAGGACCGCTCCGGCACGCTCCACGCCCTCTGGCCGGTGACCGACCCCGAGGCCCACCGCCAGGCGGCCCTGATCCTGCGCCAATCCTCCTTCTACCTGGCCGACGGCCACCACCGCTACGAGACCGGCCTGGCCTTCCGCGACCTGATGCGCCGGCGCTATCCCGAAGCGCCCGCCCGGGCCCCCTTCAATTACACCCCGGTCTACGCCCTGTCCATGCAGGATCCGGGGCTGACCATCCTGCCCACCCACCGCCTGATAACACGCCTGGATGGCTTTGACCTCGAGGACTTTCTCCGGCGGGCCGGCCAGTGCTTCGAGGTCCGGGAAAGCCCCCTCGGCCAGGCGGCCGACCTGGCCCGGGACCTGGCCGACCAGGGCCGGGAGCAGACGGCCCTGGGCCTCTACTGCGGCCGGCAGCCCGACCGGGTCAGGATCCTGAAGCTCAAGGCCGGGGTCATGGATCAGCTCGACCTCCACCCCGCCCTCAAGGACCTGGACGTGGTCGTGCTCAACCAGGTGGTCTACGACCGGCTCCTGGGCCTGAGCCAGGAGGAGTGCGACGACCACCAGCGCTTCGTCTATGACCCGGACATGGCCTCGGCCCTGAGGCGCGTCCAGTCCGGTGAGTTCGAGCTGGTCTTCCTGATCAACCCCACCCGCATCGAGCAGATGAAGGCCGTGGCCGACGCCGGCCTGATCATGCCCCACAAGTCCACCTTCTTCTACCCCAAGGTCTCCAGCGGTCTGGTTTTCAACCCGATCATTCCCAGCGAGGTGGTGGCTGATCCGCTGGCTGATTGAACCGCCGCCAGCGGCCCGGCTCCAGCCCGGGCCTGAGGAGACCCTCGACGCCCTGGCCGGGGGACGACTCCGCCTCCTCCAGCCCCGGACCGGCTATCGCTTCACCTCCGACCCCCTGCTCCTGGCCGGCTTCTGCCGCCTCAGCTCCGGCGAGAGGGGCCTCGACCTGGGCGCCGGCTGCGGCGTGGCCGGCCTGCTCCTCGCCTGGGCCAACCCCGGGGCAAGGCTGGTCGGCCTGGAGCTGCAGCCGCGCCTGGCCGACCTGGCCTGGCGCAACGCCTGTCTCAACGGCCTGGCCGGGAGCTTTAGCGTCGTCGAGGGCGACGCCCGGGACCCGGAGGTCTTTGCACCCGCCTCCTTTGACCTGATACTGGCCAACCCGCCCTACCGCCCGGTCGGCGCCGGCCGGCTGGGGCCGGACGAGGAGCGCAACCTGGCCCGCCACGAGCTCAACCTCAACCTGGAGGAGTGGACCGCGGCCGCGGCCGGCTGGTTGAAGCCGGCCGGCCGGCTCTGCGTCGTCTATCCGGCCTGGCGGCTTACCGCCCTGCTCAACCGCCTGGAGGCGGTCGGCCTCTGGCCCGGACGGCTGCGCCTGGTCTACGCCTGGCCGGGCGGCCCGGGCCGGCGGGTCCTGGTCGAGGCCCGGGCCAGCGCCGGGGTGGAGATGGCCGTGGAGCCGCCCCTGTTCCTCCGCTCCGCCTCCGAGGGCCAGCCCTCGGCCGAGCTGGCCGCCCTGACTCGGGGTGAGCTTTCAGGCACCGCCTAATAAGCTGGCCAACCTTAATCGGGGCGGATTTTCAAACGCAGTCTAATGGGCTGATCGCCCTTAATCGGGGCGGATTTTCAAACGCAGTCTAATGGGCTGATCGCCCTTAATCGGGGCGGATTTTCAAACGCAGCCTAATGGGCTGATCGCC
>ENA-OSEO01001591-OSEO01001591.1-sediment-metagenome-genome-assembly--contig:-NODE-1591-length-39548-cov-13.251602_pt1 | contig 39548 bp, 30 predicted proteins | sample MGYA00237883_ERZ534232 | MGnify/ENA metagenome assembly ERZ534232 | reverse complement strand
GCCGTGGGTTCGTCGGCCAGGACCAGTTCGGGGCGGGTTACGAGGGCCCTGGCGATGGCCACCCTCTGCTTCTGCCCTCCGGAGAGCTGGTCGGGCCGTTTCTGCTGCTGATCGCTCATCCCCACCGCCTCGAGCAGATCCTGCACCTGTTCTCTTCGCTGCGCGGCAGCGACATTCTGGACCATGATGAGGGGGTATTCCACGTTTTCATAAGCGGTCAGCACCGGGATGAGGTTGAAGCTCTGAAAGATGAAGCCGATGTGCGAACCCCTGAAAACGGCTGAATCCGCCCTGCCGAGGCTCGCCACATCCGTCCCGGCGACGAGCAGCCGGCCCCCCGAGGGCTTGTCCAGGCACCCGATCAAATTCAGCAGGGTTGTCTTGCCGCTTCCCGACGGCCCGACGATCGAAACGAAGGCCCCTTTTTCGATGGAAAAGGTCACCCCTTTCAAGGCGTTGACCGACACCTCGCCACTCCGGTACACCTTGCTGACGTTTTCTCCTGCGATCAGTTCCACTGTGCGCCTCCACGCTCAAGAATTCTGTCTCCTCGCTTCAAATCCCCCACCACAGGGCGCGGACGGAAAACGAAGGGGCGAAGGATACCCTCATTTCTGCAGGCCGAGAGTCTTTCTTGCATGCGACACTCCCAGGAGATTGACGGTTCGCATCAACTCGTCAGGGGTTGCCATGCGCTCTGCCTCAGCGAGCAGCGCCTCGACCGCCTCCCGCCCGTCCCGGGTCTTGACCATCTGACGGGGCGTCCGCCCGCCAAGGGCCGGTATCTTCTCATCCACCCACGACTCCCAGTGTTTCAAGGTCATTTCCTTCAGGAATTCCTGGATTTCAGGAATGTTTTGCAGATTGGCCTGAGCTGATGGCGGGGGATGAAATGCCGCCTGGTTTTTCTCGAGGGCGGAATCGATGTCTTCTACGGCGTCTAACCGCAACCGCACCGCTTTTCCCATTCGTTTTTCGATCTCAGCACGAATTTGTTTCGCTCTGCCTGCGGAGTTTACACTGACCGTGATGCGTTTTCGATCGATTTGGACTTTGCCCAGAACGGTGTTTTCGAGGGCTGTACTTTTCTTGTGTCCTTTGCGCGTCCAGGGGATCATAACGGAGACGATCCGCCCTTTTGCATCGGTTGTAGCGGATTCCCGGACTTCCTCCGGCGTTTCGGTTGCGGACAACGTGGCAAGCTTCGAAAAGGCCTCTTCGGGCGACCCCTGCAAGTCGAAAACGATTTCGTGGAATTCCAGGGGATCCCCGTCCGTATTGATGAGCACAGGGGCGGCATGGAGCGATTCATCGATCGAACGATAAAGATCGATGATATCGAATTCCCACTCTGAAAGTACGCGATCGTCGATCTTCCTGGATTTCTTCCCCATGCGTTTTCGCAGCTCGATGATAAGCGGCTTGCGACCGGGGGGAATGATCACGCTGCTGGTTCCGACGAACATCGCTACCTGTCCGAAACGCACGACCCTTGCAAACACGATGTCAGACGGCCGCAGGGCTTTGGATGCGCCGTGTTCTTGCACCGTCTCCTCAGAGCCGGTCAGGATGTCACGCAGTGTCACCGAGCGGCCGGGCTCGACCTCCAACACCTCGAAGAAGCTGTAGGGCTTGCGATTCACCCCCCGAATGAACTGGACCTCTTCGGAGTTCTCAGGCGGGCGCTTTCCCTCCAGATAGTGCTCGGCGATCGTGCAATCCTTCGGGCAGTCCAGATCCCACTCCGATGTTCGAGGAGTGTAGACCCAGTTGAAGACTACCCACGGGGCAAACACCTGGATATTGCGTTGAACTTTTTCCGTGAAGGCCGTTTCGTCATCATCCTCGTTCTTGTCGTTCAGGAGGAGAAAGTCGCTGACGGCGGCCATCGTGGCTTCCCGCCCGAAAAACTGCTCCGAGTGGCTCGTGAGCTGCTCGAAAACCCGGTCATGAATACGCGACAGGCGCGCATATTCAATCGAAAGAGGGCCATCGTCTACTTTGCCGAGGCAGCATTTCTTGTGCTTTTTCCCGCTGCCGCAAGGGCATGGGTCATTCCTTCCAATATCGGCGCACATAAGAATCTCCCATCATTTGGATTTCGGGTGGATAGTCAAAGCGTAGCCGAAAACGGAGTTCAATCCAACTGTTTATGCGCAGGGTTAGAAACGCGCGTTGCTACGCCTCTGAATGGAGGCTGCGTGCTTTCGGCGGGCGCGCAGAGGTCAATAAATTTTCGGCTCGTGAAATTTTGTGAGGTGCGAGGATGAAGCGGAGGGCTGGAGGCCCCTTGGTGCTGCCTGCAGGTCATGAACATGGCGACCTGCAGGTCGCCTCCGCGCAAACGCTTGATTTCCTTGATATTGGCCAGAAATCCTCATTTCCGGATTGGAAACTGAGTTCTACCGGGAAATCATTTTCGGATGGATACTATTTCAGAGACGCAGGTTGTTGCTTGTCAAGTGTTCGGAGAAGGCCCTGATATCTCGCACTGCGGGTCGCCCGCACAGTTCCTCGCTTGAAGGGGAAGAGCCGAGATGCACACACTGATCGGACGGTGGAGCAACGCCTTCTCTCTGCTTCCACAACAACGGGATGCGGTCTGCCCAGTCGAGACAGTGCTCCATCCGACGGGCGTTTCCTTCCAAGCGGCACGTTCCGCGCTCGGTAAGGCTGCGCTCCAGCCCGAAGACCCGTTCAAACTGCCGGCCGTATTCCCAGATCAAGCAGCCACCGAATCCATTTTGACGCGCGGTGCTCATGAAGTGCCGAACCAGCTCAGCCTGTATCCGAAAGATGTCCTGCAACGTGGTTCGAGGAGGGAACTGAAAGGGGCTTTGTCCGATGAGAGACATGCCCAGCGTGTCTTTTACAAACTGCCCACCCAGCCCGCATTCGCCGATGATGCATGCCTTTCCTGTGTCGGTCCAGCGGGGGATGTTTGGTGTGGCGTGGGTGACGTCGAGCAGGTCATAGGAATGGAAGTCATGGAAATCGAGACAGTCGTCCAGCAGATCGCGGTTCCTGGTGATCGTGTTGATATAAGCGAAGCCGATGGACAGCAGCAGGCGGCGGCCCCCCCTTGCGAGATGAGCGCGCAGCGAGAGGGCCATGCGCCGGAGAAATCGGAGAACGCGCAGTTCACGTCTTCTGAAGTAAAATGCCGCGCCGGCGTTTACAAGGGAACCGAGTCGAGAAACCGCGAGGTAGGCCTCGAACGCAGCGCGCCCGTCTGCACTCGAACGTGACAGGGCCTCGCGGATGTTGCAGGGTGCGAGCGGCCACAGCATGTCGGGCTCGTTCATCAGATCGAGGGCGAAGACGCCCCCGCGGTGGGCGCACAGCGCGTCGGCGAAAGAGTGGACCGCGTGCAGGAAAAACCTTTCCTGTGCCCAATCGCTCCGCAGAAGGAGCTGAAAGGCCCCCGCTCGGCGCCGATCGGCCTCGGTCGGCTGTTCACCCTCTTCGAAACTGGCGGCTGTAAGCAGGGTCCAGTAGATACGCAGTCCCGTCTCCTCGGCCAGGGCGGTGATCCGGCGGACGTTGTCGAGAAAGGCCGGATCGATTCCCGCCACGATCCAATCAGCGCCTCGCTGACGCCACCGAAGCCCTTCACCCTGTTCAAAGGCCCATATGCGAACCACTTGGCAGCCCCAGGATCGGAGCCTCTCGAAATCGGCTCGAAGCTGGGCAATACGTCCAGAGCCGAAGGACGTCCCGTTCGGACGTGAAGGGTCAGCGGCGGCGATCTGGTTTGGCCCGATATCGCATCCATGCGTCCAGACATAGGGATAGTTGACGCCCAGCGCGAACCATGGGCGGCCTGCAGGGGAATCGGGTGGGAACTCTCCGGGAAGGGTCATCGGATCGCATTTTGTTGGAAGAGGGGAAGGATCATCTTCAGAAGCCTCTCGGCGATGATGCGCCTCCCTCAGTTTTCGTCCGGCTTCGCCATGTGTACTGTGAGCACTGGAGTTGCGGGCTCGGGTCCGAGATCGCCGCTTTCGATGCGCCGTTCACGTCGGTCAACCTCGATCTGCGCCTGTCGGGCCTCGGCTTCGCGAAGCATCAGATCGGCCTCGAGCTGGCGGGTATGAAGCGGATCGGCCCCGGAGCACAGACCGACGACAGGCTCGCAGTGGTATCCCCCATCGGGCAGAACGACCATGACGGATTTCAGATCTTGCTCCGGCGCGGCGATGAGCGCCTCGAGCTGGGCCGAAAACACCGCCGAATGTCGATTCTCATCCAGTGCAGACTGCGATTTTTCGACTGCCGCGACCCACGTCTCCGCTTCGCGCTCCATCCGGGACCGGACCGCCCGCTCCCCTTCGCTGAGGTAAGCAAGCCAACCCTCCTCTGCCTCGAAGCGCTTCACACCCTCGGCGGCGATGCGCTCGGCAAGCCTCAGCACCTCCGGCACCCGTTCAGGCGAGAGGCGTTTTTTGGGCCGCTTGCAGGTGAGCACATGGGTCCTCGCCTCAGCCACCGCCTTGTCGAGCAGGGTCTGGGCATTCCGCTCGAATCGGCGTTGCGCGGTGTCTCTCAGATAGGTCTTTGCCCACGACAAGCATTCTCCGGACCTCCTTCGGGAGGACGAAAGGTAGGCCCGGAATGCCTGAGGCTGAGGCATCGTCCCGCTCAGATCCTTGGACTGGAGCCGCTTGCGCAGCTCCGTCTCGAGCTCGCGCCCGAGTCTCATACGGTAGACGCAGCAATTGAGGTGAAAACCGATCATCGGCTCGACGATCTGCTGCTCGAGTTCGGCGATGTCGAAGCCAAGCTCGTCGGCGAGCCGGCGCAGCCTCACAGCCGGGTCCTCCGCCAGCCAGATCGGGCGCAGATAGTGCAAAAGGTTCGCCTCGATATGGCATTTCAGCGCGTCGAACAAGGCGCGGTCCTTGGCGGTGGCCTCCTCCATGGTGGGCTCGATTTCGACCAGACCCGCCTCCAGAGTCTCTCCAGCCGGGAGCTCGCCGGCAGCGGCGCCCTCCTCGCCGGTGGACATGCCACCGGTCATACCGGGGGGCGCCTCCATCCGGTCGAGCGGGGGATAGCCGGGACCGCTCGTCAACAGCTTGAGGATTGAACAGGCAGACGCGATGGCGGTTTCCAGCCGCGTCGAAACGGGGCATGCGGCATCGCCCAGGCCTGCAGCCCACACCCATCCGGACAGCATCCAGAGTGCGTGTTTGAGTCCGCGGAGTGACGGCCGTGTCCCTAAAGTTTCGAGCGCTGCGCGTGTGTATAGATAGGACGAGGGATCGATGGGCGGATGGTCTTCGAGCACCGTCCGCATCGCAGTCCACAAGGCATCGGCGCGCGCGGCGCCGATGCTGTCCCGGTCGGCCAGCAAATCACCCTCGCTGCTGCGGATGGCTTCCTCCATGTCGATGAAGGCATGGACCAGCGCATCGATTGCCCCCTTCGCAAGATTCGTCACTCCCGGCACAACCAGCATCCGCGCGGAGGCGAACCCGCCCTCCTGGCTCTCATCGAGCAAATGCGTGCGCAGGATCCCTTCGTGGCAGACGACCCACTCGGGTGTGATCAACGGCAGTCGATTCGGCAGCGCAATCGCCAGATCCGTTTCGACCATAGCCAGGTCTACACGATAATGCGACAGCGTCTCGTAAAAATGGTAGGTCACCGACCTTGTCGGATTCGGGTTCTTGAGCACACGCCTGCGCTTTTCTTCGAAGCCGGTTTCGTGCACTGTCGAGATCTTGAGCTTGCGCTCGGAGCGCAGTTTGTCTGTGGTCTTGTTGGTCTGTTCCTGGCGCTCTTCACGACGGCGCTCTATCGAGTCGCTGAGCGACTCTCCCATGCTGAAATCAATGCCGGCTGTCAGACCGTAGCTGAGTCCGACATTGGCGCCGAGTTGCCACTCCTTCTCCTTCTCCATCCGGTTGACGACCTGCGAGCTGTCATGCCGGGTCAGGCTGCTCTCACCTGCCTTGTCGACAATGTCCGTGCTCTCGAGATCCCGGCTCACCTTAAGGCGGTCCCAGGTAAACATTTGTATCTCGAGTTCTTCGCCGGGGGTGAGGCTCAAGGATTCGATCAATTCGCCCAAGGTCGTACCCATGTGATACCAGGCCTGTTCGAAGGCGACGGCGAACATGGGCGCCGGCTCGAGCACCTCCCAGGCACGGATGCAGCGCGGCCAGTCATTCGCGCAATCCGGATCGGGCGGCATGGCCGAGAACTCGTTGCTCGAAGAGGCGAAACGGATAGGAAAATCCTTGATCTTGAAGAGATCGAGGAAGCGATGCACCACCGGGATTGTACCGGGCCTGACCACACTGCAATCGCCGGCAAGCCCCGGAAAGGCTGCAGCATCAGAGAGACCTCTTGCTTCCCAATTCTCAACCGTTGCATCCCAGGGGGTTTTCAAGTGTACGAGCGGCATGGTGAGGCTCCTTTCAAAAAGGTCCATAAAAAGTCGCCCATTCAAAATTAGTCTACGGCACAAAACCGCTTATTTGTCAAACAAAAAGGCCTCTTCGAAATGACAACCGAAAATGGACCCCAACGACAGCGCTATTTTGATCTCCTTGGAGATAAGTTTTCGAGTGGGGAGACAAGGGGTTCCCTCCGATATCATAAATATCAACACAGCCAAGAGGATCTTTTATCCCACGAGAAACACAACTAGAAACTGACAAGGAAGGCGAACAGTGCGATGATATTTTTCTCCATCGCGGCGACCATGGTCGGGGCACCGACAGAGAACCAGAATAAATGCGGATGAGGGTTTAATCCTGCAACGCAATTTCATCCACTTCCCCCAGGCTTTCTCTTCCTGTGTGATAGGTAGTCCCTGTGATTTCTTGCCTGAATCCACTCGATAAGGGCAAAGGTCATTTCCACGTCGAGTTGCTTCATCAAGAGTAACGTCCCGATCAGCGTCCTAAGATGTAAGAGAGAAATGGACGGTGCTTTTTTAACAATCTTATTTTCAGGTGCAAAATAAAGAAATGTGCCAACAAACACGTGATCATATGGTGGTACCAGCCAAGGTGCTTGCGCACCTCGTAGCGAGCAAGCCCCAGATCTGTTTTCTTCTTTTCGAAATATTGCTCGACTGCCCACTTCTTTGAAAGGAAGATTTCCTTCTGAAGAAATCTTTCTGAGCATATCAGCCGCAAGCTGTGGTTTTGTCTTAAAGGACAGACCAGGTGGAACATAGGGTAACGCCGATGAAAAAATGGACAGAATGGGCAGTTTAAAAACCAATAGGGGCAAGATCGGGAAATAGCAGTGCGTGCGAGCGGCAAACGGTTTTCCGAGGAAGTGGAGCCTGCCGGGGCCGGATGCGCCCGAGGCAGAGCCCGCCATATTTCAAAGAGGGGAGGTACAAGCCGGCAATTCCGGCACGGACAAGCAAAACCAGAAAAAGTATCTCTCTTTTCTTGGAAAACGCTTATGGCAGCTTTATCGAAAATGTGACACCGCCCTCCGGGTTAGAAAAAAGGATAATGTGCCCGCCATGAAGCTCCACGATCTTTTTCACGATCGCAAGCCCCAGACCGGTTCCTTCCTTTTTGGACGAGAAAAATGGTTCGAAGATCTTTTGCTGATCTTCAGCTTTGATGCCGCAGCCGCAATCTGAGATGTCCAGCGCGACACCTTGTTTTTCCCTCTTTGTTCTCACCGATACAATTTTTCCAGAAGACGATGCTTGGATGGCATTCGTGAGGAGGTTCAAAATAACCTGCTTCATCCGATTGCTGTCGAGTGGTCGCACGGTGATTTCCGGGTCGAATTCTGTGTTGATATCCACGCCGCTGGATTTTGCAAAAGGAAGGCTTATTTCGATACACTCGGCAGCCAAATGGTTCAAATTTTCCTCGGTTTTCTGAAGCTGGAAAGGCCGCCCGAAATCCAGCATTTCTTTAACCATGGCTTCCATCCTGAACGTTTCGCTTATCACGAGATCGAGCTTTTTACGATCAGGGTGGTCTATGGACAGGTGCCTCGTGACCTGCTTGGTAAAACCGCCGATGGCCATGAGGGGTGACTTTAAATCATGGGCGATTTGAGATACTGCGCTCCCGATTGCGGCCAGCCTTTCGGCTTTCAATCTTGCTTCCTGTTCTCTTTGTTGTTTTTCAGAAAGATAGCCGAGAAGGCACCCCATAAACACGAAGAGTCCTGCCTCAAGAAATTTATCAAATTCTTGGTAAAATCCATTCCATTGATGATAAACATATGGTATGTATGGAATAATTATAGATATCGATACAAATATTGCTCCCTTGAGCCCAAACCAGAAACTTCCCAGGACCAGAGGCAGGAAAAACAGCATCCGGTAGATGGCATGACGCAAAACTACATCGTGAATCGTGCAATAGTGCAGGAACAAGACGCAAACGACCAGAAAAATGAGGATTCCCAATTTTTTATTCTTGTGCCGATGGCCCATCGCTCACTCCAACTTGAATGCGAATGATGATCGCTTTACCCGTTTCGGCGCCTTCGGAAAGAGACGTTTTTTGAAAGGCGATAACCAATGAATCGTTTTTGCTGATCTGAGAGGGACTACCTCCAGGATACGCGGATGTGACTTCAAGACGATCAGGGAACAGCTTCTTTTCGAAGACTGCCCCCATGCTACGCGGATGGGACGCTCGTTCCCGAACAGGCGCCCTGCATAGCAATCAGGTCAAACAACATCATAGCTCCTAAGGATTGCCGCCTGCAAGGACCTCGCAGTTGAAGACAGGCAATTTGAAGAGTTTTGGCGACGCTTTTGCTTTTGAGAAACGATTCCCGGCCGGAGGGGAAACAGCCCCAGGCATTGCGGCTCTGGCTGGGAGGCTGAAGAAAAGGAGCATTTGGGAAAGCGGCGGGGCGGTCGCTCACATGCGCTGACTCAGAATTTCGCTCTTGATCAGCACCGTGATGAAGCGGTTGTCTCTGAAGACGAAGACGTTCTGATCATCCAGGTCCTTTTGTCTGATTTTTTTCAATAAATCCGTAGCATAAGCCTTCTGGCCGCGTTCGAAGTTTGTAACGACGACCCAGGAGACCTTCTTCAGGTCATCCTCGAAGTTCTCCCGTTCAGGAAAATCGATGACATTACGGTTTGCGTACCAGCAGATCTGAGGCGCGTTGGGCCCCATGACGAGATCCGACCGGGAGCTGACGGCCTGCAACCGCTCCATCGCCTGGGTGAATGAGGGGTAGCCCAGCGCAACGGTGCTTTTTATGGTGGGGATGGTTGCACGGTAATTCAGGATCAGGGTGAAAAGCAGGATTGCGCCGGCAAAGACGGTGAACAAGGCTTTCGTTCTCCCTGGCTGCTTTAGAAGAAGCGCGAGACGATGGCGCACTTCCCGGAGGCCAAGGGCCGCGGGGATTCCCACAAGAGGCAGCATGCCGGTGATGAGGCGCGGTTCTTTGTACCGGAAGGCGGTGAACCATAGGAGGAAAAAAAGGATCGTAACGACCGCATGCAGCCCCAGTCCGCTTTTTTCACGGTAGATGCAGAGGAGACCTGGAAGGGCCAGCAAAAGAATGGGCCATGAAATCATTTCGGGCAGAGCGGCCGGATAAAACCACCAGGGCATAGTAGTCCCGGGCAGGTATGCGCTCAATTGTCCCGATGCGATCTGAAATCCCACGAGAGCGTTACCGAAAGTGACCTGCTGGCGCAGGAGCCACGGTAGGATGAGGATTATCCCGGCAAAGGGGCTGATGAAGAAATGCCTGTTCAGGATGTGCTCCCGGCCGGCCTTTTCAGGCGACAGCCATGCCAGGATGAGGAAGATAATCACCAGGGGGCCGAACAAGAGGGCCGTATAGCGTGTGAGGAGGGCCAAGGCGAAGAAGATCCAACTCGCATAGAGCCAGGTTGTATGCCTGTAAAGCCCCAGGTAAAAGAAAAGGACGGCCCCTGCAAAAAAAAGCAGGAAAGGCATTTCCGAAAGGAAATAGGACGTGTGCTGCCAGAATGCCGGCATCATGCCGAGGAATGCTGCGGCGGCAAGGGCCGTCATCCGATCCGATGCCGCAGACGCGCCGATGTAGAGAATGAGGAGGGCGGCCAGTGCAAAGAAAAGGACGGCGATCTTGAGGACGGGATCTGCTGGATTCCCTGCCAGAAACGCCGCGGCGGCCCCCGCCAGTGGAAGGACGGGCGGGCGGAGAGGGTTGGGTTGCCCGCAGATCGAAAAGCCTTCCCCGTTCAGCACAGATCTGCTGATGGAGGCGTATTCGGCTTCATCCCACATGAACATGCCGTGGGAATTCAGGGAGGCCGAATAAAGCCCGCCAAAAACGAGAAGCACCAGGATGATGGGGCCGTGTTTTTTAAGAAAAGCGGTCATTTTCTGTGGGTCGAGGTCCTTTTTGGCCGAATCCTTTCCCTGCCATGATTTCCAGCAGGAGCATGCGTCCAAGGCTCAGAAGGAGCGTTGAAGTGTTGGCGCTCTCCTTGTGCACCCCTTTGATCCTCATTTGCTCGGCGGTCCCGAATTCCTTGATTCGCATTCCGAGTTTGGCCGCCCGGATCGTGCTTTGGAGTTCGATCTCGTGGCGTTCCGCGTCAAGCTGCAACCGTATCAGGGAGGCGACCTTGAATCCCCTCAAGCCGTTGATGCAGTCACGCACCCCCGTCCGCCACAAAATCCGCACGATGAGGCTGCCCAGGATGCCCGCCGTCTTCCTCAAAAGGAAGGGATCGTCACTGTCATCGGTTTTTGAACCGGGAAGGAGATAGCGCCCCGCGACGACGAGATCGTTTCCCTCCCGCAAGTATTCCATTATCCGCGGCAGATCTGCAGGGTTTTCGTTTCCGTCGGTGCTGAAAAAGACCGCATATTCGGTTTCGACCAATCGCTCGGCCAGGATGAAGGCATTGCCGCGCCCGGGCTTTGGCTGAATGACACAGCGGATACCCCATTCCCGGTAAAGTTCCAGAGTTCCGTCCGTGGATCCAGCGTCGATCGCCAGCACCTGGTCGAAGATTTCAAACGGGATGTCCTTCAAGAGGGAGTCGAGGTTGTCCCGTTCGTTATAGGAGAGGAGAACGAGTGTTGCCGTGCGATCTTGCGCCAAGAAGGCTCCTGATTTCAGTGATGCCTGAGAAGGGGGTCCAAGAAATCACCACACAGACGGCGTTGGTTCATATACCGCAAAGATTTCGCAGAGAAGCTGTCAATCCGATCCGGATCGCCTCTTCCCGAATTGGCTTCATAGGGGGATTGGTCGTCAAAACCAGGGTACGTTCCTTCCCTTCCGATGTCTTCGTCCAGAAACCCTGCACCTTGACAAAACGATGATGTTTCAGCAGGACCGAAAGGAAATCGACCGATTCTGACATCAATGAGGTGATAAGGTCAATGGGGATCCAAATCAGGGAATGCTTTTTTGTTGGAAGCTGTTCCTTAGCGGCATCCATCCCTGTCTTTATGGGCACGCCGGGCTGATCAGCCGGACCGAAGGGAAATAGGTGCGATATCTGGACACGTCCCTGGTGATCAGGTCGATATCGAGGACAGCCGCCTGGGATCCGATATAAAAATCAGGCAGAGGGGATGTGCTTGCTCCTCCACGCCGTCTGTAGGTCAGGAAGGCTTTTCCGGCGAGAAAAAGGGCCTCTTTGGGGATGTCGAGCATCTGAAGCCCCGCCTTGCCCAAGGCCGACTCCAGTTCCTCGATCCGCTCGAAAGCCATCGAAACTTCGCTGTAGATGATCGAATTGATATGGAGGATCGCTTCGGCGCTTCGCTCCGCCAAGGTAAATTCCGACCAATCCGCCCATTCGGGATCGTCCAGAAAGAGGTCGAGGATGACGTTCGAGTCGACAAGCACGGCCTTCATTCGTCCGACCTCGTCAGGGACATGATCTGATCGGTGGTCATCCTGACGGTCGCTGCGCCGCGCAAGGTCTTGAATCTCCGGGTGTAGGGCCTGCTCCCCTGCCGTTTCACGAGGTAGACGCGGCCGCCTTCCTCAACGAAATCGACTTCGGTGGACGGCGTTATGCCCAGTTTGTCGCGGATGTGCTCCGGGATGGTAACCTGGCCTTTTGTGGTGACTCTCATGGTTGTGCCTCCGGTGGATGGTATTACTGTTCATAGTAATACCCTTTGCAGCGGATTGCAATGGCCCAGTAAACGTTCATAGATGCCATTTTGGCTGAATTACGCCCGTCTTCAGGCATATTAATCTTTGCCTTGACGGCCGATCGAGGTTAAAAGACAGGAAGATGAGCCGGTGGGAGAAGCCCCCGTCTGCCGTTTTTGGGGGTCGTTGCCGCGGACCACAAGGGACAATCGAATGGAAGGAGGGAGAGCTTGACAGCGAATCAGTGCATGGAGGGGTTGGCCCTATCGTCGGGGATCGGCATGGGGCCGGTGTTTAGGCTTCGGCATCTGATGTTCGAGGTCAGCGGCCGGAGACTTGAACCGGAAGAAGCGGCCTTGGAACTCGGTCGCCTCGAGGCGGCTTGCCGGGAGGTCGCGGCAGCGCTCCATGGGATGGAAGACGGTGCTGCAAGGGCGGCGCTCCTGGCCATGTTGGAGAGCCCGCTTTTCCACGGGAGCATCACGGATCGGATCCAATCCGGCCGACCGGCGGCGGACGCCGTTGTGCAGACCGTAAACGACCTCGCGGTCATCTTCGGCGAACTTCCGGACCCGGTCCTGCGCGCCAGGGCAGGGCAGGCCGAGGAGGTCGGGAGGCATCTTTTCCGGCGGCTTCACGGCCTTCCACTCCCCCTTTTCCGATCCGGCTCGCCGGTGGTCATCGTGACCGACGAGATGAGCGCCTTCGACGCCACCCGTCTCCAGCCGGGCCTTGTGGCGGGGGTCGTCTGCGAACGGGGCGGTGTCACAAGCCATCTGGCCATTATCATCAAGCAGATCGGGATACCGGCCGTCTCCGGAATCCAAGACGCCCTCGGGCGCTTCGAGGACGGGGAGATGTGCATCTGCGACGGCGAGAAGGGGGTGGTCTTGGCCGCTCCGGACGAAAATGCCCTCCAGGCTGCGCGGGGCCGTCTTGCCGGGATTTCTGCCGACCGGGCCGGCCTCGCGGCCCTGGCCGCCCGCCGCACCGCCACCCGCGACGGCAAACCGATCGGGCTATGGGGCAACATCGCCGGTCCAGCCGACGTCCAGGCCATTCTCGATGCAGGGGGAACCGGGGTCGGCATGTTTCGCACCGAGTTTGTCTTCGTGGGAGACGAGGCGCCCTCGGAGGAGCGGCAGGCCTACATCTACGAGGACATCCTGAGCCGCGTGCCCGGCCCCGTGGTGATGCGGACTCTCGAAGCGGGCGGCGACAAGACCATCCCCTACCTTGCCGGTGAAGCGGAGGAAAACCCCAATCTGGGGTGGCAGGGCCTGCGCATGTGCCTCGATATCCCGGACCTCTTTCTGACTCAGCTGCGGGCCATGATCAGGGCTTCGCGGGCGGGGGAGTTGTGGATCATGTTCCCCTTCGTCTCGGCGCTCTGGGAACTGCGCGAATGCCGCAGGCTGGTCGCGGAAGCCGATGCGGCGGTGCGCCGGGACGGGGTCCGGCCCGGTGACTACAAAGTCGGCATTATGGTGGAGGTGCCCTCGGCGGCCGTGATGGCGAAGGAGTACCTGCGGGATTTCGACTTCTGCTCCATCGGCACCAACGATTTGACCCAGTTCACCCTGGCGGCCGACCGGATGAACCCCAAGGTCGCGCGCTGGTACGACCCCTTCCACCCGGCGGTGCTGCGCCTCATCGCCATGACGGCGCACGCCGCGGAGCGGGCCGGGAAACCCATCGGCATGGCCGGGGATATGGCCAGCAATTCCCTGGCCATCCCCGTGCTGATTGGGCTCGGGTTCACTTCGCTCTCGGCCACGGCGCCGCGCATCCCGGAGGTGAAGAAAACGATCCTAACGGTTGACAGCGACGAGGCGAGGCACCTGGCCCGCTCCGTCCTCGCCCTGGAGGATGCCGATCAGGTGAAGGCCTGCCTGCGGCGGGAGGCCGACAAATAAGTCCGTGACGCTGCATCGGGCGGTGCAGATGCACCGCCCGGGCAGTCAAGATGAAGGAGCATGCGAGGTCAGGGATGGCTTCTCAGCGCCGAGGCTGGCCTGGGAAGTCGACGGGTCTGACGAACCTGGCGAGGGACGGGGCAATAGTTCGAGCCACAACACCTCGCCTTTTATTCGTCAATCGATATTTTTCTTGCTGCACGGTTTACCCGGGCAGCGTGACGAGTGGCAACTATCCTGGCACTGAGGATCCATTTCGCAAGGTGTTTTTTTCGAACTCCACGATCCTCGAGTTTATCGATATCGTTTCTATGGTTAAGATTGACGAAAGATTTCATGCATTTTGCGGGATAGGCAACACGTTTTAGCAATGTGACCGTTTGCCGCTTCTCTCTCACTTCCGTCCCTTTGGCCTGCCGATCGGCTACTTTCTCCTGTCGTGGAGGAACTTGAGGATCTTCGCAGGACCGACCTTTGGCAACCAGATGGGCTTGGGCACCGTCATTGGCGTCCCGAACTCGCTGTTCACAAAGGTCAGCGAGAAATGGGTGAGCCGGTTCAATTTGCAGACATACTCGTAATCCCCGCTGGAGTTGCTCCCGTTTCCATAGATGTTTGCGTAGACGTAGTATTTCACGCCTGGCTCCAGCGTGAAGGAAATCTGATCGTTCAGCTTCTTGCTGTAATTCTGCGTGTTTCCATTATCCGACGCCTCGAAGCTGTCGTCGATGCGCTTGACGATCTTGTTGTGCGTGTCATCATAGATACCGATGTGGTACCCGATTTCAGCGTCATTGCTCCAGTTGTTTTCATGGTGGATATAGACGCTTCCCGTAATGTCGCCGGCGATGTTGAGGTAGGCCGTGGTCGACTCGGTTCCTTCGAAGGTAAAGGGATGGTACCATTCGACCTTCATGTCGATGCTGGAGCTGTCGTTCGTGTATTTGTTCTTACCATGTACATACAGGTAGAGACCCGTGTCGTACAGGTTCTCGTCATGCCACCAGTTGACCGATCCACTACGGTCATTGTGGTAGTAGTTTCTCTTGAACGCGGAGGGATCCATGATCACCTCCTTCCCGCCGATGCGGAACGGCGCCAGGAAATAGCCGTAGGAGACGGTGCCGTTCGAGGCTTCCTGGTAGTCCTCCGTGTAGGTTTTTACGACGGCATTGCCCAGTAGGGGATAGGCGCCATCCCCGGTGTCATACTTGGCCAGATAGGTTCCGGGGTCGAAGGGTCCCAGGTCACCCTTGAGGAGGCTGTAGGTCGTTCCTTTCTTGAGGGTGCCGAGGGCGGGGTTGACCAACGTGCCCCAATAGTCGTAAGGCCTGCTTGGCATCTCCACGTCCACCAAGACGCCCGGCGTACCGACCCACTGGTCGGTATCCTCGTCGATGGGACGGACAGCGCCGATTTCCTTGATGTCGTGGATGAGGTTCTCCGTTCCGAAGACGCCCAATCTCAAACCGTAATGGTCTTCGCCCAGGGTCTGGGTGATGAAGAACGTGGCTCTCGCCAGGACGGCCTGTGCGTTCTCGGCCAGGAAATTTTTTTCCCAGTAAAGCCCGCAATTGTTGGCGACCAGCTTCAGGACGTTTTGAAGGAACCGGTCGGTCTGCTCCCGGATCATGGGCTGGAAGGTTCCTGTCAGGTAGCTGGAGGCGGGTGTCACCTCGTCCTGCCCGAATCCGTTCACGGGGGATGTGCCATTGGAACTGGACTGATAGTTCAAGGCCTCCACGACGATGTTGGCGCCTTTGAACTGGTAGAACAGCAGCACCGCGAAATACTGCTCCAGGGTCTGGTAATAGCGCAGGAGGTCATCGGGGCTGATCGGTCCCTGGAGAAGGAAGTTCTTCGTCCAGAGGTCGAGGAGACCGTCGGTGTTTCCCACGTCCGGGATGATGGCATCGTGGATCTTCTGTACCTGCGACTCGATGTCCCAGGCCCCGTTGACGTTGTCCACGAATCTCTCTATGTCGGCCCGGGTGGTGGGGTTGGAATCGGCGGACGTGCAGTTTGCATACCACTTCAGCGTGTTCGTGTCCCCCCGGCTGTCCGGGTCCTCCGGGCCGTAATGGGTCTTGATCAGGGTGATGGCATCCTGGGCGCTCAGCCCTTCGATATAGGTCTCCACCTCGTTGGTGTCCATGGCGAGGTCATGTGCCAGGTTCGTCAAGGCGGTGATGATATTCTGCAGGGTGCTCAAAATTCCTCTGAGGTCCTTTTCCATGTCTCCAAGCCGGCTGTCTATATCATTCCCGCCGATATTGAGCAGCCCCAGGATCCAGCCGGTGCCTTCGCCGCCGAGTTTCGAGATGGCACCCTTCAGCAATGCTGCCATGACCTCCTTGAAATACGACGAACCGACGGAATCCGGATCAAAGAAGCACCGGATCCCGCCGGCCTCGAGTTCTCGCAGGAGCTGCTCTATGAAGGGTTCCATGCCCTGCACGGCCTCCGCTTCCTTCATGAAGGCGTAGTGGGAAAAATAGTAGCAGTACCACTCGCTGCTGTAGATGATCTCGTCCAGGCCGATGGTTTCGGGAATGGACAAAAACGCCCTCACAGCATCCTTTGCCTCCCCATAAGGTATATCTGGATGTTCGGCCAGGTAGGCGGCGAGCAGGCTCGTGATGGCATTGACCTTGTATTCCTTCCCGGGGTCGAACAGATGGACGTACCGGGTCAGTTCGTGCTCGAAGGGTCTGCCGAGCATTTCCCCCTTGGAGATGACCAGCGTGAACGATTCGGGCAGGGGCAAGGCGATCGAAAAAGAGCCGTTTTCACCGGTGGCGGCATCGATGCGATGGAGGAGAAATCCGTGCCGGTCGTACACCTCGATCGTGCCCCCGGAGACAGGGTCGTCCAGAAAAGCGCTTCCTTCCAGCAGCCGCGCTTCCTGCATGTAGAGTTCGTCCTTGACGTCGTCCAGCCAGCCCGCTGCCGCGGGGGACGAAGACAGGACCAGGAAAGGGATCATCGACAGGAGGACCACCAAACGACCAACATGAACCAGGAATCTTTTCTCGATCTGCATGTTCAGCCTCCTTCTGGATGCGCGTCCGGGGCCCAACCGCACCACCGAACCGGTTTAAGGATGTTTGATTTGACCGGCGTTCGTCTCGGCCCGGGCCTCACGGAGCGTGCCGAGACAGCGGCTGGTTACACGCTGAGGTGCCAGAGCGGACCTTCCACCCGCTGCTAACAAGCTGTCGATGACTTGGATCTGCCGCGTTTCGTTTACCCCTCGTCTCTGCGGCGTAATATTGGTGGATCATCCTGAGATAAGGCTTTAAAACGAAATCATTTCCAGGCCGTCAATGATTATTTTTGGATAAGACTAAGGAAATAAAGCGGTTGCGCAGAGACGAGCAGGCGGCCGCCGCACAAGCAAGCGCACAGATTGGCGCCGCCCATCAGCCGCATGAGTCGGTGCGGCATGCGTGCCTTGCCCCCCTGTCTATGACTCAAAAATGGTAGTTGAGGCCCACCGTGACGGGCACGGTCCAAAAGCCGTCGGCCTCCGATGGCCTTCCTAGATTGGACTCGGGTGAATCCAGGTATCGCGCCCTGACGTCAAAAGAGACCCCCCACGGACCCCAGCGGTACTCGGCTCCGGCCCCGGCCCCGAAAAGGAACACCCAGGAGGAATCCCAGTAGGTCCCCTTCAGGTGGCGAAAAGATATGTCTACCGAGGACAGATAAGCGGCACCCAGATCCAGCCGGAGGTAGACGTCCCACGGGGCCGCGCCCGGGAGCAGATGGAATCTGCCGCCGGCGTAGACTGGAACGACTTCGAGATCGTCGAAGGATATGCCCTGGTAGGTGTCACCGCCGAAAACCTCGTACCCAATCCCGGCCACGCCGCTGAACCACCGGCAGAACCGCCAGGCGAATTCCCCGCCGCCGCCGATTCCTGTGTCGAAGGTGTCATCATAATCCGGCGCTCCGGCCCCGCTGCCGGCCTCCCCTGAGGCGAGCGGAGCCAATTCTCCCCACAGTCGCACGGAGGCCTTGCTTTCCTGTGCCTGCGCTGCCGCAGGCAGCAGGACCAGAACCGACAACAAAAGCGTAAGTCTATAAATCAGGCTGTTCTTAATCATGTGCTCCTCCTGTCATTGAGTTGTCTTTTGCAAGGATCAGCCTCTTCCAGGTTAGCGGAATCGACCTATCCCTGTTGATGACAATCATGCGGTGATCCATCTTGAAAGGGCTTGCTGATCGAAGAGCAAGCAAATATAGAATCAATTCACGGCAGGGAAGCATACAATAAAAAATTATAAAAATGCAACCCCTCAGGGATTTTTTTGGAGCTTATATAAACTTCCTCTGAAGGATGAGCCTGGTGTATTAGAAACAGCTGGGCAGGTGCCTCGAGTCTGTACATCAGCTCATCGAGCCGGTCGATCAGCGGTTTTTTTATGTTCTACGCCTGAACAGTTATTTAAGTGCTCTGGCTCGCGGCCTGATCCGAGAAGTATCCGTAATCATGCAGGAACTTTGCCGGCGTCTTGGAGGAGTTGTTAGAGGCCTTCCTCGAAGATTTCGATCCCAAGGTCACGGTGCATGACTTCTCGATGGTGTTGGCTGTGGTAAGGTTCTGCGGCCTGTTCATGAAAAGTTTGGCGCCGAGGCTGTACGCCCTGTTTCGATATCCGTATGGTCTCTGTGGGGGTTGGGTACGATGACCGGTTTCATTTTCTGAAAAGGAATGCTCTGGAATTCTGTCAGCACCTCGAGACCGTTCATTAAAGGTAAGTTGCTATCCAGAATAACAGTTTCCATCCGGAAATGGTCTTTTTGGCCAATCTCGATGTCAATCTGCACGTTTGCTTGTGCGGCGACCACCAGGTCGCCTCCGCACAAACGCTTGATTTCCTTGATATTGGTCAAACCGGGACCCGCCGCGAAGCGGTGGGACTGAGCACCCGAAGGGTGTGAAGAAAAACCCTCATTTCCGGATTGGAAACAGGGTTCTACCGGGAAATCACTTCCGGATGGAAACAAACCAACAGTGGCGAGATGAAGTTGCAACCGGTCTGCTCTGCGCGTCTAGGCTCTGATGACCTGCATCAGTTTCAGCCCGTTGTAAATAAGAACGATTGCCAAGACTCCAAGTGCCACTCCAAGAAAGCGCATTATGTAGATGTAACCTTTTCCGGTCAAAAAAGATTTCGATTTGCCCGTCAAGACAGCCAACAGGATTTTCGATCCCAGGAGGAAAACATAAAAACTGACAATGAAGGCTAACAGTGCGAAGATGTTCTTCTGCATCGCTGCGACCATTGTTGGAGCACCGACGCTAAACCAGAATAAGTACGGATGGGGATTTAAAGCGTTCGCCAAAATCCCTTTGGTCAATGAATTCGACGCTGACCTTTTTGAATCCAGAGCCATTCCCCTTGTACGAACGCTCTCATAGGCCATGGTTGAAATAAACAAGCCGCCCGCGATAGAAATCAAGCCTAAAATATTGTGAAAACCACTTAGTTTTGATAAGAAAAAAAGCGTCAACACAATAATTGGAAAGTCGGTCAGGATCGGTGCAAGAGCCACTTTGACACCCGATTTGATATCATGTCGAAGCGTTTCTGTGATAACGAGGGTCAAAAGCGGACCTGGTGCAAAACCCGCTGATAAACCCAATAATGTCCCGAGTGTTAGAAAATAAAGCATGTAACTTGTTGTATATCCGACCGTATTTATTGCATAGGGAAAAGAGGGAGCCGCGTCATAAAATCCTGTGCCTGTGTCTCATCCGAAAAGAGGGCTTGGGGTTGCAAGGCTCCGAAATCAGATTCATTTAATTTGTCAGGAATAGCGCGTATCTGCATATTGTCCTCCCATAAGGGATTTTATTGGACAAGTCAAGCCTGTCCCTCGGCCTGCTGATGGAATCGGACCCCTTAACCGGAACCTGAGGTTGAGGTGGAATGAAAATGGATTCCTTAAATGGGACCACGGATTAAGGTGGTATCTGTCCGGAGACGGGTAAAATCGGTTCATTTCGTATGAATGGATCTGGTTGCGGGGACAACGCGGTCACGATGGCGCCGAATGAACCGTCCAGAAGGCGAAGGCACTGGACTCTGACGGGCCCGGAGGGGCGGGGTTCCTACCCGGGGCCGAAAAAGCGAGAGGAGGGATCTTATGGCATACCTTGATCTGCCGCCGATCAACGAACTCGAGGAATCGGTGAGAACGCAGCTGGAGGCCGTCCAGAAGAAGACAGGGGAGGTGGGCGAGGTTGCAAGAATCCTTTCCATCCGCCCGGATATCTATCACGCGACCACCCAGTTGTTCAAGACCCTGCTGGTCAGTCAAACTGAATTGAGCAAACCCATCAAGGAGAGCATCGCGATTCTCGTCTCCAATCTCAATGCTTGTACCATGTGTGTCGGAGAGCATGAACGGATCGCCCGAATGCTGGGCATGACGGAGAAGCAGGTCGATGATGTCCTGGCCGGGATCGAACACATGGGCATCCCCGAGAACGAGAAGGCCTTGATGGAGTTCTGCGTGAAATGCGCCGGCAAGGAAAACTACAAGATGACGCAGAAAGACATCGATATTCTGAGGGATGCGGGCTACTCGGACTCCCAGATCCTGGAGGCCACGGCCGTTACGGCCTACTTCAATTACATCAACACGATATCGAACAGCCTGGGGGCCGGAAAATAGAAAAAGGCTCGCAGCCGGCAGGAATCCGGATTCTCGGCAGGCGGGCAGGCTGAGTGGAAGGCCGCGGGCGTCGAAGACCGGCTCTCTGTTCCATGGGAAAACCGCTTGGGCGTCTGTTTCCCCGGTTTCGCCGGGCTACCTCCGCTCGAAAAACCGGATCGCCTCTCTCAGTTCGGCGAAGTGGTAAATGATGTAATCCGGCTCGACCCCGTCCATATGCCGCCGCCCCTGATTGGAGGCGAAAAACACGGTCTTCATACCCATCTGTGCGGCCCCGAAGACGTCACGGTACATGTCGTTTCCCACGAAGAGCACTTCTTTCGGCCGCGCCCCGATCCTTTTCAGCGCGGCTCGATAGAGCCTCGGATCCGGTTTTCGGAATCCCTTGTCGCTCGAGATGACAATCGGTGAGAAGTAGCGGTCGATGCCCACCGTGCGCAGTTCGGGCATGGCCCAGACGCTCTGGCCGTCCGACACCGCGGCCAGGGGGAAGCGCGGCTCGAGTTCCTCGAGCACGGACTTCACATCCGGGTAGAGTTCCAGACGCTGGCGGGAAATGGCGCGGTACAGGTACGCCAGAATCCGGGGCATGTCCTCGGACGCGGCCGGGCGGGGGGTTCGGGCAGGGTCCGTGTTGCGGTCCAAGAACTCCCTCCACAGGGCGAGGGCGTCGAATTCAGGGTGTTTCTCTTTGCTGGCCTTCAGTTGGTCATCCATGATCCGGTAGTATTGGCTGCGGATCTCGTCCCGATGGAGATAGATGCCCTGATAGGTCAGGAAATGGCTGATCGCGCGGTAGATTTCATCCAGGCCTTCATCCGTGAGGATGTCGATGAGCGTCCCGTTGATGTCGAATAAGATGCCCTTGATCTTCATGTCATGGCCCTCAGGTTTTCTTTGGCCGCATGCAGCAGGATCCGGCGGTGGGCGTGATCGATCCAGGAATTGCGGGCGATCCGCAGGAGGGTGATGCCGAGATAGAACGGGATGCGGCGCGTGATCGCGCGAAAGGCATCCTGCTGGTCCGGGAAATGGCCGCAGTATTCCCACAGGAAGTGCCCGATGAAGGGTTCGGCGGCCGCGGGATCCCCTGTTCCCCGTAGGAAAAAGTGTTTCAACTCTCCGGTCAGCCGGCCCAGGTCGAAGACGCGGTCCGCCCAGGCCATCCGCTCCAGATCGAAGACCATGACCTCCCGGCCTGGGCCGAAGGCGAAGTTGGAGGGCGTGACGTCACCGTGTACGATCACCCGGCGGTCTTCCCACATACAGCTTCTGCTCCACCACCCCTCCCGCAACCGGTAGATCTCGTCGGCCTCACTCCGGGCCATCCCTCGTTTTTGAACCAGAGACTCGATCAGCCGGCCTGCATATTCATAAGGCTCCCGGAAGTCGACGGTCCGACCGCCGGCGGTGCGGTTGTGCAAGGCGGCAAGAAACGCCGCCAGTCCGGAGAGCTTCTGGAAAAGCCGGTCGCGGTGGTGATGCCGGATTGCCCGATCGATCACCTCGTCCAGCAGCTGTCCGTCGAAATGCTCCACGATCAAGACATGATCGATCCGGGGGTTGTATCCCAGCGGACGGGCCACCCGGAATGGCCAACGGTTCAGGCCCAGCCGGTGCAGGAGGGCCAGGTTGTGGAATTCCGTTTCCGTCGGAGGGCTTGCTGCCCCATGGGGTAAGCGGCGGCCGGGGGGAAAGAATTTGCCCACCACCCGAAAGGTGTTCTCGACAGCCTCGTACAAGTACACGTCTCTCGAAAAGGCGAACCGGGAAACACGGAACCCGGAAGGGATTTCTTGAATGTCGAGTCGGCGGGCGATGTCGAAACGCAGGTATTCATTGAGCGGATCTTCTGGTGGCAAGTGCCCGATATAGTGGATGCGCATCTGTATCTATCCAACCGCTTTTCAAGGGTTCTCGCAGAGTGGATCGTCCTTGAAACGGAACGAGTTTACGACAATTTTCCGAAGGGCAGGATACAACCGTGAAAAGGTGGAAACAATCCCGCTTTTCGGCTTGGGTGCCGTTTGGGCATTCGCGGGGTAGTCGCGATGTCCTTCGCAGCATGCTCTCTGCATCTATGCGGTGCCCTTGGCCCACTCTTTTCATAATCCACTTGGATAAAGTCTCCAAGTATGTGCTAATTTCCCTACATATGACAACAAAAATGGAGATGGGGTTCAGATGACAACCGCCTTGAGGCAGATCCGGCCGGATTTCGAAACCGCCTCCTGTTCCCATCCGGAGGAGTGATGAGGAAGGAGCGGGCAGGGAAGTGGGGGGGGTGATCGGCGCTTTCGCGGCCATCTGGTACCTTGGGGCGATGACCTTCGGTTATCCCCGTGTGATGGGGCCGACCTGGATAGAGACCTTTGGCGTCGATAAGGGAGCGGTGGGTCTATCCCTGTTCTTCCTGCTGGCGACGGTCGGCTGATTCCTGTTTATCGCCGGCAAGGTCCAGGAAAAGGTCGGAGCGCGGGGTTTCGTTCTACGGTGTTTTTTCCTACCTGGGGCTGCTCGCTGCAGTGTCGGGGGTGCTGATTTCATGGGTGGCGCCGCCCAAGGCGGCTCCTGTACGGTAAAGGAGGATTGCGTCATGATCGACTCAGGCAGACAATACCACCATCGCACGAGCTACGAGCGGGGCAGGCTGGACGGGCACTTTCTGGATTGGGCCAACCAGCCCGATGTGTACAAAGGATACCCCGGGGAGGTGGGATTGGTGGATCTGCACCGGGAGGTGCGCGGGCCGGAGGGGCGGCTCTCCGATGTTCTGAAGAGAACCCCGGGGGAAATACCCCCGCTGACGCTGGAGCTGTTGAGCAGTGTGCTCGGGACGGCGTACACGCTGACGGCGAGGACGCGCCACTCCGATGGGGAGTTCTTCTTCAGGAGCGTCCCATCGGCAGGCGCCCTTTACCCCTTCGAACTTTATCTGGCCGCCGGGTCGGTGGAGGGGCTGGAGGACGGGCTCTATCATTTTTCCATCGCCAGACACGGCCTGTCAAGGCTGCGCCGCATCGGCCCGGTAAAGGAAGACGCCTCGCCGCACCTGGTCTTTTTCATGACGGCCATTTTCTTTCGGAGCGCCTGGAAATACCGGGACCGGGCCTACCGATACCACTTGATGGACACGGGGCATTTGGTGGAGAACCTGGTCTTGACCCTCAGGGCTTTCGGTCTGCCCTGCCGGCTGAGCTATGATTTCGAGGACAAGAGGGCCAACGCCTTCCTGGGGGTCGACCCGAGGCGGGAGGTGTGCCTGGCTGTCCTGCAGGTGGCTGATCCGGCAGTGGGGCCATTCCGCTTTCCGGATCATGCGGAGGCCCTTCCTGAAGCCATCCAGGCCGCCAGCCGCGTTTCATCCAGAGAGATCGATTATCCTCTGCCCGCGGAGATGCATGCCTGCAGCGCCCACGCGGCGCGCACTCCTGTCGGCGTGCCTGCGGCGGCTCAGGGCCTGGGGCCTGCGCCCGAGGAGTGGCGTCCCCTGCCCAATGCCGACCACTGGCCCGAGAGGCTGGATTTCGCCGAGGCGGCGGCGAGGCGGAGGTCCCTCCGCAATTTTGTGCCCAGGGTCCTGGAATGGGATCGATTCGCAGCCCTGCTGTCGGTGCTTTGCCTGGACGGCCAGTCGGGGGGCGTGGAGCGGATGCGGGACCACTGTGTTTGTCCGGGGCTATTGGCCGGAAACGTTGAAGGGGTGGACCCGGGCTTCTACCTGGTGGACCCTGCCGCCGCCTCCTGGGGGGCGGCCGCCCGCGGCGCCCTGATCGAGCCCATGATGCGGGTGTGCCTGGATCAGGAGTGGCTTTCGCACTGTGCCCTGCAGATGGTCATGATCGCCAACCTGGATCTCCTCGAAGAGGCCTGGGGGCCGCGCGGGTACCGCTACGCCATGCTCACGGCGGGGCGGCTCGGAGAGAGGGTGTATCTGGCGGCGACGGCCATGGGGTTGGGCTGCTGCGGCATCGGCGCTTTTTACGACCGCGAGGCAGCCAAACTGCTGGGCTTGAACCAGTCCTCCAGGATGCTCTACCTGCTGGGTGTGGGTCCGGTGAAAAAATTACCCCACGATTCCTGACGCTCGCTGCTTCTTGATCGATGAGGCTTGCTTCCCGAAGCAAGCTGAGATGTCAGAACGGCAGGATATAACCACTCCGGAGTGGAAGCAGCCGGTTGCTTGACCGTTTGCAATCGTGAAGGCGATTTACAACCGTTTTTCCATCTGTTACCTTCGGCAGATCGATTCAAGAGTGCTTTCATCTGAACGAGGCGCTCCAGCTATTCAACAGGGAATCTAAAGGGGAGGCCGTATGTCTATCATTGCAGACCTGATCAAACGGAGGATCTCGCGCAGGACATTCATCAAGGCGACAGGATTCGCGGCTGCAGCCTCGGTTTTGCCGGGGCCGGCACGAACGGTTGTGGGAGGTACGCCCGGGGGGCTAATCATCCCCCCTGGGGTCCGGGATTATAACACCCGTCTCGTGCTTCTGGGCACAACCGGCGGTGTTTCGTGGTGGCCCGGGACGAACCGCGCGAGCACATCGTCGGCGCTGGTGGTTGGAGACGCCGTTTATGTCGTCGATCTGGGTCAGGGGACCACCAACCGTCTGGCACAAACGTTCAATTGGGGCAAATGGATCGATACGCCCGGCGGAAGGATAGAGGACGGCTCCTCCATTTTTCTTCAAGCCGTGAAAGCCCTCTTTTTTACGCACCTTCACCAGGATCACACCGCCGACTATCCCAATCTGCTGCTGATCGGGCCCGGGGCAGGACTTGGCTCCTACACAGACCCCGTGACGAACGAGAGAAGCAGGGTCCCCCTGAAGGTGTTCGGCCCCTGCAACCGGGGCAAGTTGGAAGAGGACAAGAGCGAATATCTGCAACGAAACGGAACGATTATTCCCACGACAACGTACGAGCCCTACTCGAGCACGCAGACGCCCGGCACTCGGGAGATGACCGAACTCATCTGGCAGGCCTACGCCCAGACCATCAATGATATGACGCTTGACAACGGCTATCCTGACTTCACGTCTCTCATCGATGTCAAAGAGATCGGGCCCTACGACAACGAGATCCTGGTGCCGATGCCGGAAGGATGGTCGGATCCGAACGCGGAGCCCTGCCCGCACATCACGCCGTTTGTCGTTTACAGCGATGACAAGGTCGAAGTCAAAGCGACCCTGGTCAATCATCATCAGGTTTTTCCGGCCTTCGCCTTTCGGTTCGACACGAATGACGGGTCCGTTGTCATTTCAGGGGACACCGGGCGGGATACGAGTTGGAACTTGCAAGAATTGGCAGCCGGCGCGGATATCCTTGTGCATGAAGTCATCGATCCGGCCTGGATCGAGCAGAAGTTCGGCCCGAAGCCCGAGCCGCCTATGGACGCGTTGAAAGAGCACATGTATGCTTCGCATACGACGATTGCCGATGCTGGAGTCGTCGCCAGGGAGTGCGGGGTCAGGACGCTGGTCCTCAACCATATCGTACCTGGGAATACGCCGAGGGCGCACCTGATGCAGGCCAAACGCCGCTTTTATGGAAAGCTGATCATCGGCGAGGACCTGATGCAGATCGGGGTTGGCAGCAAACGCTCGATTTAGCACCGTGGCATTGGCCGCGAACCCGGAGGCGTAGGGTGGGTTGGTGATCGACCCGGAGATGACGTTTGTTCCCTCGGTTGTTTTCGGTTTCCCCATTCATGAGGTTAGGACCCGGGTTTCCGGATCCCAGCCTTGTGCATCTTGTATCTGAGCACCCGCTCGCTGATGCCCAACTGATCCGCCGCCCTGGTTTGGACCCAGTCGTTCTTTTCCAGGGCCGAAAGGATCATTTCCCGTTCCATCGCCTCCAATCGTTCTTCAAGGGTCCCCTGGGTCGTGGCCTGGAAATGACGGATTTCATCGGGGAGATCCGCAGGAGTGATGACAGAACCCCGCGCCAGGGTGACCGTCCGCTGTACGACGTGTTCCAACTCCCGTACGTTGCCGGGGAAAGGGTATTTGATCAAAGTATCCTCCGCTTCCGGGGATAAACGCAGGGAAGGGGAGCCATAGCGTTTGAGGAAGAATTCCAGGAGGGGAGGGATGTCCTCCCGTCGATGCCGCAGGGGCGGGATCTCGATCTCCAGGACACGGATGCGGTAAAAGAGGTCCTCCCTGAAGCTTCCGTCGTCCACCATCTTCCTCAGATTCCGGTTCGTGGCGGATATGAGGCGCACGTTTACGTCCCGTTCCTCTTCGCTCCCCACCGGGTTGATTCGCCCCTCCTGAATGGCCCGGAGCAGTTTGGGTTGAAGGGAGATGGGGATCTCGCCGATCTCGTCCAACATGAGTGTGCCCCCGTCGGCCAGTTCGAATCGTCCCCTGCGGGTGTGAGAGGCCCCGGTGAAGGCCCCTTTCAAGTGCCCGAAGAGTTCGCTTTCGAAAAGGGTCTCCGGGATGGCCGCGCAATTGACGACCACAAAGGGTCCGTCGCCCCTGTGGCTCAGGAGATGGATCAGGTGAGCAGCCAGCTGTTTTCCGGTTCCGGTTTCCCCGCACACCAGGATGGGCCAGGGGCTTCCCGCCATGCGCCTTGCGAGGGAGAGCACATCCTTGATGGCCCGGCTTTCTCCGATGATGTTCAACGGGAGCGGTCCGTCGGCCAGGGCTTCCTTCACCTGCGCAACGTCCTCCTCGACGTCGACCGCTTGCTCGATCTGCTGAATCATCTTCAGAAGGACCGAGAGGTCCACGGGCTTTTCGAGAAAATCGGAGGCCCCCAGCTTCATGACCGAGACGGCCGTATCGATGTCGCCGAAGGCCGTAATCATGATAACCCTCACCTTCGGGTTCATCCCCTTCAACCTTTCGAGGACCACGTCCCCGCTGAGCCCGGGCATCCGGTGGTCCAGGAGGACCAAATGGATCGGTTCCCGTTCGAAGAGGCGGAGGGCCTCCTGACCGTCAGGGGCTGAAAGCGCCAAGTAACCCTGGTTTTCCAGGAATCCTTGCAGCAGCTCCCGCTGAGCCGGGTCGTCGTCTACGATAAGAATTTTCATGAAGGAGCTTCTCCCATCTTTTCCTCTTCTGCTATGGACTGTTTTCCGATGCGGTTGCAGGAAGCTCGATGGAGATTTCGAGGGTCTCGGGTTTTGGGACCCGGACCGTCATCCTGCCGCCGTGGGCCTCGACGATCCTCCGGGATATCGTCAGCCCGAGCCCTGTCCCGTCCGGCTTGGTCGTAAAATAGGGCTCCAGGATGCGCTCCGATTCTTCCGGCTTCAGCGTGAAACCCCTGTTCGTGAGCTTCAGGGAGAGCCACGCATCCCGCTCGGAAAACATCTCCACGTGGATGGTCCCTCCCCCGGGCTGAGCCTCGATGGCATTCTTGAGGAGGTTTTCCACCACTTGCCCCAGGAGGTCGGGGTCTCCGGGGATCGGCGTTTGAAAGGCGATTCTCCGGGTTACCCTGATCCCCGATGCCTCGCACTGAGGCTCATAGAGGTGAAACATGTTCTCCAGCAGGAGATCGAGGCGCATCGGCTTCTTGAAGGGCTTCTGCGCCCGCGCGTATTTGAGGAGACCCTCCACGCTGGTATTGGCGCGCTTGACGGCGCCGAGCATCAGATCGACCAGGTGGCGGTTGTCGTCGCTCAATCCTCGGCCCTCCATGAGAAGCCGCTGAAGGCCCATGTTCAACACATTCAAGGGATTGCGGACTTCATGGGCGATGGCCGCGGCTGAGCGGCCGAGTGCGGCGTTTTCCCGCTCCAGGGCGAGCTGCCCGCCGATTTTCTGGATCTGGGTGAGATGGGCCGCCTGCCGCCTGTAGAGGACGATCGACAAAACGGCGCCAAGGAGGGCGAGAGCCGCGCTGAAGAAGAAAAAATCGCGCCACAGCCGCCCGATGGCCCGGTTGAGATAGCCCGCATCCAGGGCCACCGCAATCTCCTTTCCCTCCACGGGAACAAGGGCCTCCGCCACCCTGCGGCCCTCATGCTCCTTCATGGTTACGGAGGCGTCCGGCGCGGCTTCCGGTCCGGCCCGGGAGGGTGCGGCGACTTTTACGTAGCCGATGCGCGGGATCCCGGCGAGGTTCCTGACGACGTTATCCAACCCCAGGTGCTCCTGAATGGTCCGCACCTGGGCATCGCTCATCCCCACGACCACCTGGCCGGAATTCCTCTCATCGGACCACGAAAACAGATAGAGGCTCCGGTCAGACAGGTGCTCGAGCCCGGGGTTGGAAGGCCGGGCAGGTTCATGCGCTGGAAGCCATTGCGCCGGGCCTTCGACCTGCTCACCGTTTCCACGGTGGATGCGGATCCCCGCGAGGCCGGTCTCCCGGGAGAAGGCGGTCAGTTCTCGGGGGGTAAAGGGCTCGATCCTGTCCAGGTAATCGACGAAACGGGCGGTGTTGCCCAGAAAGGACTCGAGAATCTCTTCTGCGGCCCGCTGGGCGAGGACGCTTCCCCGGGCGCTCAGTTGGACCACCTGGGCCACCAGGGCGGCATGTTCCTCGACGTGGTTCAGAAATTCCTTTTTGGCCTGGTGGATCTGCCAGAGAAAGTAGACCGTCACGACGCAGAAAAGAAGGGAAAATACGAACAGGTTGGCTGCCCAGAGGGGAAGGCCCTTTCTACCGTCCTCCATGACCCCTGCCTCCGCCTCCTCCGCCGTGATAGCCTCTGCCCTTGCCGATGCGGCGGCGCACTCCCGTCGCGTCGCTCGCGCCGCCTCCATGGCCTGCACCGTAAAGCCTGGTTGCGCTCAGGGCTTCTCCCCCGTCCGTGAAGCTTCCCCAAATCCTGACCGTGTCCCCGGGGGAGAGGTTTTTCGGGAGTTGGTTCGGGGGGATCGTTACCTCCAGCGGCGCGTTTGTACGCGCCTTCCCATCGACCCTCCCGGCTTCCTCGTCGATAAGGAGGACGGACAGGGCCCCCGTATCGTGATCCACGGAGACGATACGGCCCAGGAAGAGATCCTCGCCCGAGGCGTCGAGTGCCCCTCCCATGAGCAGGATGCCTGTCAAAAGGAGAAGGATAGTCCGCATTGGATCACCACCTGGTTATAGGATGCGTAGCCGAGGGGCGCGTCGCCCGATTTCCAACCTGCCTGTCCAAAGAACTCGAAGCCGCGCCAGAATCGGCTGATCTGGATCCCTGCCGATCGGACATGGTTGGTTTCTCTCACGTGGGTGAGGGTTTCGGGCACATCGTTGTAATCCGTTCGTTGCCATGCCGCATCGATCTCCACCAGCCACTCACGGGCTGGTAGCCAGGAAAGGCTCATGCCTCCCATGATTTCACGATAGGATTCCATGTCCAGCGATGCATCGAGGTCCCCGTACTCCACGAAGACCCGGCCGCTCAAGGAGGGGAGCAGAAAGGCATCGAGATCGAGGGTGGTCGAAAGCAGGAGGTTGTCCCGCGGCGGGTAGAGTGTCTGAAGAGGGCTCCTTCGTCTCTTGGGAGGCTCCGTTTCCGGGTGGAAGGGACTCCGTCCCCTCTCTCCATTCATTCCACCCTGTCCTTTGCCGGAAAACGGCATGGCCCAATTTCGATAGCTCAGCCACCGGCAGGTCTGCTCCAAACCCAGGGTTGCCCTTTTGGAGAGGATCCAGTCGGCCCGAATACCCACCATGGCTTCGTCCCGTTCGTCGGCCTCGATGAGGGCATCACGGTAAGCGGCCACTTCTCCCACAAAGGCAGGCAGGAATCGGCCGTCGGCCAGAGCAACCGTAAAGGACCCATCGGCCTGCAGTCGATAGTTGTCTCCGACGCTCCAGTAGTCCTGGTATCTTCCCTCCACCGACAGATCGAGGCCCAGAGCCTCCGTCAGAGATAACGGCTGTCCGGCCCTGAAGGCATAGAGGGAAAAACCGGACCCTTCCGAGGGATCGGTCAGGGCGGGATTGGAATCGTACCCGGATGCGAGCTCGGCTGTCAGGTCCACCGCACCGGCGCTGGCAGGCATCGCAAAGAGACAGAGACAGACCGCTATCAAGAGACTCGGACCGGGAGGATGGGACTGCGAACTCTGCCAGGCATGTCTTCTCACCGGTTAGGCCCCCTGTGCGGCGATGGTTGGCTGCTGTTCGATCGATTTCAATGCCGGGTGCCTCTAGCGAGGCTTGAATTGCCCGTACCCGTTTTCGTGGGTGCCCCCTGCGGCTTACGCCCTCCCTATACACCCTGTTGTGGAAAAAGGAAAGGCCCCGCCGTGGGGCCTCTCCTTTCAAAGCGGGTGATGTAAGGAAAGAGTTCTGAAGATTCGGTCCAAACCGGTTATGGCCTCTGATGCCGCCGGAGGCTTCTCCACAGAGGCTGTCCCCCCGTTCCGTCTACGCAGGGTTCGCGGAGTTCTATGGTTTCACCGTTCACAATCATCGACATGGCTACGATCTTCAATACCCCGTTGAGATCCACTTCCATACCCGAAACGGTGACCGTGTCTCCGATCTCCGGGCGGTCCACGCCCATCAGGGCCCAGTAATGATAAGGGCCGATGCCATACACCGTAACCACGGTCGACTCGTCAATAGTGACTTCCAGGCCGCTTCCGGCGTAGTTGATGTCCGACACCACGCCGGTGAACTCAACGGGCGTACCCGAACAAACGATGGATATCCCTGTGCCATCGCAGACGCCCTGGCTGCCCTTGTCAGATCCGTTTGCAGCGATACTCGCCCCGACGCTCATCAAAAGCACCACCAATGCCGCCACACTGCCTGTCAAGAACTTCTTCATCATCCTGCTCTCCTTTCGATTCGTCTTCCGTTTTAATAAATTGGCCAATTCGGCCTCCGCTAGGATTGACCTCCGCGTCCCTTGCCCTTGGGTCCGGTGCCGTCACAGGTGCCCGATCCGGAACCATTCTTGGCGCCGTAGCCTGTTCCGTCCCGGGGCCTTGGGGCCGATCCGCTCCCATCCTGCAACCCATAGCTGTTCCCGCTGCCCGAGCTGTCGCCTCTTCGCCATGTTGCGTTTACGCCTTCACCTCTGCCGTGTCTGTTTCCGTGGCCGCCGCCGGCCAGAACGATAGGGGCGGAGTCGCTGATCGATGTTGCGGCGTGCATCCCTTCAGATTCCAAAGGGTTCATTGGGATGCCTGCCCAGCTTGGACCCGGGCCCATCAGCATCAGCGCTCCTACAGCCAAACTTGTCAAAACCACCTTGGTGTTTCTCTCATCCATGACGCTTCCTTTCCTTTTTGCTGTTTCCACACGGTCTTCAATGTGTTTCGGAGATCGGAGCGAACACGATCCCCGCTTATCCTTTGCCAATGATGCAGTTCCCTTCGTTTGTGATTGGGTGATATTTAAAGCAAGTGGTGTGCCAAGTAATGAATATCGGTATTTCAATAGGTTGGGTGTCTGTCCAGGCCAGGAAATCGACAAAAGGCGACAGGTTCGACAATTTTGTCGAAGCGGCTTTGTGCACCTCTCCTCATGTCATCCAAGGGTGGCTTTGAAAAAGAGGGTAGATTGAGGTATACTTTTTTCTCGTAAAATGAAGAAACCTTGAAAGCGAGTGAAGAACATCCATCCCCTGGCAGCGTCCTATCGGGGGAGACTGGTTTCCGGAGCGAAAAATGGACATACACCTGCAGCAAAAAGAGGCACGCGAGCTTCAGCCGACCGACATCTTTTTTCAAACCCCCTTCTGGAGTGCCGTCAAATCCTATCTGGGCTGGGATTCACTGGCTTATGATCTGACGTTCTCCGGACCGCAGGGAGATATCCTGATACTGACCAAATCCCTCATGCCTGGGATTTCAGCAGCCTACGTTCCGCAGGGTCCGGAGTTCAGCCCCGAGCCGGAGCAATACGGGCCGTTCCTCGAGGGGCTTTCGGATGCGATCGGAAGACGCCTGGATTCCTCGGTCGCCTTTATCCGTTATGATCTGCCCTGGGAATCCCCCTACGCAGAACCTCCGACCGAAGCACTTGAAAAGGATCAAGGGTTCCGCCGCCCTGAAGCGCGGCTGCAGGAGTTGCGGATGAATTTCGGCACGGCTGAGTGGAAGCTTCGCAAGGCCGTGACGGATCTCACGTTTGTAGACCGGGTTGTGGTCGACCTGAACGGCAGTGAGGTGGAGATACTTTCCCGAATGAAATCGAAGACCCGGTACAACATCCGCCTGGCCAAAAAGAAAGGCGTCGATGTTTTTTACGGCTCGCCGATGGAACTTCCAGCTTTTTATGAACTCTACAAACAGACCGCTCAGAGAAACCGGTTCCATGCTTGCGAATACAGACACTTTTCCGCCTTGTTCGCCGCCCTGTCATCGCGCCCGGATTTTTGCGAGATCTTTTTTCTGCTCGCCCGCCATGAGAGGAACTTGCTGGCGGGGGCTATCATGGCCATTTCGCGAAAGACGGCCATCTATCTCTTCGGTGCATCGTCCAATGAAAATCGAAACCTGATGGGCCCTTATGCCGTCCACTGGGAGGCCATGCGGCTCGCAAAGTCCCGGGGTTGCGTGCGGTACGATCTAGGAGCCGTCTCGCCGAGCAAGGATCCGGACCATCCCTATTTCGGGTTGTACCGTTTCAAGATGGGCTTCGGGGGTAGGATCCTGCACCAGACCGGCACCTGGGATTTTCCCCTTGACGAGGACGGGTATGAACTGTTCCGCAAACACGAAATGATCGACGGACTCATCGAACCCTCGTAAAGGGCGGCGGATGAGGCAGACGAGCGGTTCCGGATGGAAATCACCGGTCGGTGGACATATCGGTTCGCAAAGGCAACGGCCGCACTGTGTTTTCTGTTTCTCGTTTTCTTTCAGGTTCTTGGCGGAAATCCCTTCCCCTACTCGGATGATTGGGGCTTCGTCCCTTACGCCATCGGGGTCGAGCCGGTGTCATGGAATTGGCTCTGGTCGCAGCATGTCGATCACCGCATTCCGTTGCAGAAGCTCTTTCAAGTTCTGTTGCTTAGGGCTGGCCTGTTCGATTTCAGGGCCTTGGTGCTTGCCAATGCGGTGCTCGCGTACCTGGCCACCAGATTCCTCTTGCGTGCTGTCCGGGCCCGCCGCGGGTATGTGGTCACGGGGGATCTGCTTTTTCCGATCGTACTGATGAACCCGGGCTTCGGGCCTTTCGTCTGGGGGTTCCAGCTGCAATTCATGTCATCGGTCCTGCTGACCCTGTGCGTCTTGGCATTTTTGATGGGAGGGGCGGCGAACGGCAGGGGCCCGGCTTGGATCGCCGCCGGCGGGTGTCTGGTGGCGTTGGCATTTTGCGGGATGAACGGCGCTGTCCTTTCCGGGTTGATCGCGCTGCCGATGCTCATCTATCTGCAGGCTGTGAAATTCCCCTCCGGCAGGGTCAACGCACGGCTCGCGTCCGCTCTGCTCCTCACGGCTCTTGCGGCGGTGGTTTGGATCTTCTCGAGCTGGCGGCCGTCGGATGCCGCAGGCATGGCGGCGGATATCGGTTTCGTAGAAACGGCCCGGGCCGCCGTCAAAAACTGGTTTCTGTTGATCAGCCCCCGGGGCTGGCGTCTTCCTCCTGTTGCGCCTCGGCTCTATTACCTCCTGAACGGAATGCTTTACATCTCGGCGATGGCCCTTGTCGTGAAACGGTTGCGGGTCGACCGGAACGTGCCGGAGAGGACGGCCCAAGGCCCCTTGATCCTTGCCAGCGTGATGGCGGCCGCGCTGGCACTGCTTCTGAGCATCGCCGTCGGCCGTGCGGCTTACTGGTCCCCGGGCCTTGAATTGCATTACGGGTATCTCGCGGTGATCCTGCCCCTCGCGTCCTGGGTGATCCTGTCGACGGAGCTTCGCAGGATGGCCGCGGCCGCAGTCGGGATCTTGCTGCTGATCGTTTATGGATCGGCATATCTTGAAAATGCCAGGGCGTCCGTTGCTTGGACCAGCGGGGACCAACGCGGAAAAATCGCTCAGATCTACACGGATATAGGAAGCGGGATATCCATCGACACCTTTGTGGATCGACACATTCGCCACTTTTTTTATGTGGACAGCGAAGAATGCCGACGCTGGTTGAAAGAAGGTGTCCTGATGTTGAAGGGGGCCGGGGTCGAACCCTATCGACGTTTTAAGGACGTAGACCTCCGGCCCCAGTCGCGGCAATCGCCTCCGTCCCCCCCGCCAGGAAACGGGGAAGGTTTCTAGAACCGCTTTTATCGACGGGCTCCCACAAAAGAGACCTTTCAAAAGGACGCGTCATCTAAGGGAAGGGGGTGCCTGACCCATTGTCCACCCCCGTCGTTCGTAGTCAGGATGATCCCCCATTGCATCAGCGGAGGCGGACTCTCCCGATTCTGGCGAGGCTGTCGAATACAAGGGAACGATCAATCTGCCCCCAGAGGACCTCGCATGTCCCCGGTGGCTTGAAACCTCCGATGCATGAAGAAGACCTCTCCCAGATCATGGGGTTCATGCCCGCCGTACTTTTTTACGGCCCGGTCATAATATTCCCTCAACTGCGGCCGGTAGTCCGGGTGGGCGCAAGTCTCTATGATGGCCTCGGCGACCTGGCGCGGGGTCAGCGCACGGGTGTCCACCAGGCCTTGCTCGGTGACGATGATGTCAACGGAGTGCTCGGAGTGGTCGACGTGCGACACCATGGGGACGATGGCCGAGATCTTGCCGTTCTTGGCGGTCGACGGGGTCACCATGAAGGACAGACCGGCGTTGCGCATGAAGTCCCCCGAGCCGCCGATCCCGTTCATCATCTGCGAGCCCATCACGTGGGTCGAGTTGACCTGCCCGTATATGTCGATCTCGAGGGCGGTGTTGATCGATAAAACCCCCAGCCGGTTGATCACTTCAGGGGAGTTGGAGATCTCGACGGGCCGGAGGACGATCTTCTCCTTGTAGCGGTACAACTCGTTGAAAAAACGCCGGCGCCCTTTGTGGGAGAGGGTCAGGGCAGAACCGGACGCGGCGCGCACCTTGCCGAGGTCGATCAGGTCCAGGACGCTGTCCTGCAGGACTTCGGAGTAGAGATCGAGATTGAGAAAAAAATCATCCTCCAGGAAGCCGCCGAGCACCGCATTCGCCACGTCGCCCACACCGGATTGCCAGGGCAGCCCGGGATGCAGACGTCCGCGCTTGATCTCGTGCTGCACGAAGTCCAGGATCTGTTCCCCGATCAGGAGCGCCACTTCGTCCGGGTCATGGAAGATGGCGCAACTGTCCTCCTGGTCGCTCAGGAGGATGGCCACCACCCGGCTCGGGTCCATCTCGATGAAAGGCTTTCCGATGCGGTCGGCCGCACGGTAGATGGGGATGGGCATCCGGTAGGGCGGGTCTTCCGGGATGAAGATGTCATGGATGCCTTCGAGCTCCGGCGGGGCCGAATTCGACAATTCGATGATGATCTTCTCGGCCTCCCGCACATAGGTCGGGGTATTGCCGACAGACATCGAAGGAATGAGGTGCCCCTTCTCCGTAATGGCTACGGCTTCCACGACAGCCACGTCGGCTTTGCCCCAGGCTCCGGCCCTTACCTGGGCCGAGAGGCTGGAAAGATGATCGTCTTTGTATAGGATCTCTCCCCGGTTGATTTTGTCGCGCATGGCGCGGTCGCTCATGTAGGGGCGCCGCCAGTGCACCAGATCGGCGCGTGCCAGGATGCCGTCGACCTGTTCGCCGGTCGAGGCCCCGGCGAACAGGTTGACCCTGAAGCGTTCGCCTTCCTGGGAGCGTCGGGCCAGTTCGCGGGGAATCATTTTGGGATAGCCGGCTGTGAAGCCGGAAATGAAGAGGTTGGTGCCGTCCTGGATGTGCCGCGCCGCCGTGCTCGCGTCGGTGACGCGGTCCAGCAGCGGCCGGCAGCGGATATTTTCGACTCCCATGCCGTAATCCTTGTGTTGTTTCCAAGGATCGAAGATACGATCCATGTTTCATCTTGGACCGGAAGGCGGTGGGACCGGATTGGTCCAAGGTGTTTGTCTCGAGGTGGAGCATTTCATTGAACCGTGCGGGCCGCGGCCTTGCACGGAATCGCTGCCGATAAGAGAAGGCCGGCGGTCCCGTGCAGGCCTGCTGGCCTTCTTCGGTGGAGGGGGGCGGTCAAGGGGCAGCCGTCATACCCTATGTTGTGTCAGCCGGCCTTCGGCCTTGCCTTGCGCGCATGAACGGCTACAAGGCACGCATATTCCGTGCTTGTCGTGAAGGAAACCCCATCCCAACCCGATGAACAAAAAAGCTGCAATTCAGCTGCGATTCGTGTATGGACTTTAAATCATACCATAGCGGGTCATGCGGCGTAAGGGAAAACCATCGCGAGCGGCCGCGGAGGGGGCGGCCTGAGGGACGTCGAACAAACGCACGCGCCGATTAGGGCCGGGACTCGCGTGAAAGGCCGTTTTGAGCTGTAAACCATCCGGGGTGTCGAGATATGGAAATAGATTCCAAGTACAAGGCCGTTTGGGAGGCGAGCACGGAATTTCTCAAGAAAGGCCGTGAAGTGGACCTCCTGCATACACGGGTTTCATGTGATTTTGCCATGCGCCTGCTATGCCATGAGAGCGGAAAAGAGGAGATCGTCATCCCATCGATCATACTTCATGATATTGGTTATTCTGTCATCGAGGAAGATGATCTTTATAGAAAGACCACCTATTTTGGTGTTCATAAAGGTCAGGATACGGGAAATGGCTATTCCAAGAATATAAAGATTTTGCACATGAAGGAAGGCGCGATTCTGGCCCGTAAAATCCTTGAATTGGTCAAGTATGAAAATGCTTGCATCGATGAAATCGTGGACATTGTAGGGTATCATGAAGATATGTCCGCTTTTCCTCCCTCGGATATGTCGAATGTGAACCGCATCATTGTGAGCGATGCCGATAAACTTTTTCGTCTGACAGCCTACAATTTCTATGACATCCTGACGATTCACGGCGCTTCCGTCAAAGAAGCCTTCGAATATCTTATCGAGATGAAAGACAAGTGGCTCGTTACGAAAACGGCTGTGTTGATCGCCGAAGAGGAACTGAGGAAGATTCCCGGATCCCAAAGGTTCCCGTCGCTTTTGGCATGACGTGTTGCCGGCGCTTGACGCAGCCTTCCTTGTCAGGCTTTTGAAAATCGTGCGTCTGCTGCGTTGCGCTCATTCCGTGCCACTGCGGCGCACTTGTTTGTGCGCCTCATCCACGGTATTTCAAAAGCCTTGCACCCGTTTTTCAACAGCCTGCACGCAACGGATTTTTCACTGCGCTGCTGCCCGTTTTTCGGTGGTCGCAGGAGGTCGTCCTGTCCAGATAGCGGTGGGAGCCGCAGCTGCCGGACGAGTTTTTTTGCCGAATGCGCGAGGCGGCGAATGCGTGGATTTCGGATGATCATGTCCAGCACTCCGGGGTTCGAATGGACATCGAGTGGGGATAAGTTGAATCCCAGGGGATGTGCGGAAGTGAATGATGAGGTTTTACCGTCCTGGAAGGGAGAGGTGGAGGAGATCCTATGTCTGGTGCGAAGAACAGGAAGATGATGCCCCTTGAGGGAGTCCGGGTTCTGGAGTACGCCATCTACCATGCCGGCCCCGGCTGCGGTGCGATCTTGGGTGATCTCGGGGCGGATGTCATCAAGATCGAAACCGGTAAGGGAGATCCGGAGCGGGGTTGGAAGGGGGTGGACGGTAACGTGCAGTTCGTCCTCCCGAACGATGAGAGCTTGATGTTCCACGTTTCCAACCGCAACAAGCGCGGGGTTTGCCTGGATGTCGGAAAGGAAAAGGGCCGGGCGGCATTTCTGAAACTGATCGAAAAGACGGACGTGTTTCTGACGAACCTGCGCCATGACACCAAGCTGAAACTGGGTCTCGACTATCGGACCCTCTCAGGGGTCAACCCGCGTCTGATCCACGCCAATGTCACCGGGTACGGACCCGAGGGGCCCCTCAAGAACCTCGGCGCTTATGATCCTGCCGGACAGGCCCGTTCAGGCATGATGTACGCTTTGGGCAGCAGGGAGCCCACCCTGATACACCTGGCCGTCCTCGATCAAGCCACCGCCATCGCGGCGAGCCACGCCATTTTGACCGCCCTGTTCGTCAGGGAGCGGCGGGGTATCGGGCAGGAGGTTCATGCCTCCCTTTTCAGCACGGCCCTATGGCTGCTTCAGCCCAATCTCACGGTGGCAGGCGTGCTCGGCGTGGACCCCGGTCTGCCATGGGACCGAACCAAGAACTCCCCGCTCCGCAACTGCTTTCGCTGCAAGGGCGGTGACTGGATCATGGGGGTGCACCACCCCGAGAAGAATTACTGGGCCATTTTTTGTGAGGCGACCGGTCTGACGAGGCTGCTCGATGATGCCCGATTCAGCACCCCCGAGGGCCGGCAGGAACACTGCGCGGAACTGGTGGCGATATTCGACGAGGTTTTCGAGACGAAGACGCGTGAGGAGTGGATCGACATCCTGCAGGCACGGCAAATGATGTTTTCTCCCGTGCAGAACATCTACGAGGTCCTGAATGACGTCCAGGCCCTGGCGAATCGTTACCTGGTCGAGGCGGAGCTCGGAGGGATCGGAAAGGTGAAGATCCCGGGGTATCCGATTCGCTTCAGCGCCTGCAGCGCCGGTGCCCGCAGCATGGGTCCGGGCATCGGAGAACATACGGATGGCATCCTGAAAGAGCTGGGGTATTCAGAGGCGGAGATCGCGGCGGTGAAGGAAGAGGCTGCCTCGTGACGAACGCTGCGCGGAGTGGAGAACGCTTCGGCCGATGTCAAGGAAATCAAGCGTTTGCGCGGAGACAGACTGGTAGCTGCTGCACAAGCAACCGTGCAGATTGACGCCGAGGTTGGCCAAAAAGCCCTTTTCCGGGTGGAAACGGGTCAGCGGCGCTTGTAGGTTCCCATGAGCTGGGCCTGTTCCAGGATGTGCCCTTCCA
>ENA-OSEO01001590-OSEO01001590.1-sediment-metagenome-genome-assembly--contig:-NODE-1590-length-39567-cov-4.445682_pt1 | contig 39567 bp, 36 predicted proteins | sample MGYA00237883_ERZ534232 | MGnify/ENA metagenome assembly ERZ534232 | reverse complement strand
AGAAATCACGGCCACGGCCAGGGACTGTTCGGTAAAGATTTACGGCGCCACCTCGGCTGTTTTGCACGGGCCCCAGGGCAACATCACCGGCGCCATCATCACGCTTCAGGATCTGACGGAAATCAGGAAGACGGAATCCATGCTGTGGCGGACCGAGAAACTGTCTTCTTTGGGGCAAATGTCCGCGAGCATCGCCAACGAGATCCGCAATCCGCTGGCCAGCATCAATTTCAACGCGCAGCTGCTGTCAAAAAAAATAACCGGGGATCCTTACACGAGACAGATTCTCGATGACACCCTGGAAGGCATCAATCGCATCAAAACCGTGATGCAGCGGACCCTGGATTACACCAAAGAGCTCAACACCTCTTTGCGGCACGGGCAGATCGATCAGGTCCTCTCGGACGCCGTCGCCCTGGTGCGCCAGAAGCTCGAGGACCGCCGCGTTGCCCTGGACGTGAAGTTTGCCGGCGACGTTCCCCCCCTGCTGTTTGACGCGCACCAGCTCCAGCAGGTATTCGTCAACCTCTTGCTCAATGCCGCGGAAGCCATGCCGGGCGGCGGCACGGGAGGGAAGTGAGGCGCCTCAGATGCGCCCGCCGGTGGGGCCGCGGCCCCGCTTGCGTCGGGCGAACGCGGCGGCGAGGGGACCGTCCCATCCGCTCCCGACGCTCCCGCCGTGGCCGTGTCGGCCGTCAGCGCTTCCGGGCCGACGTGCGCCATCTCGAGCAGCACGGCGATGCGCCGGCGCACGGGCGGGTGTGTGTCGAAGGCGCCGCTGTAATCCTTGGCCGGGCGGTAGGCCAGGATGACGTAGTCCCAGGCCGAGCCGCCGCTGAAGGCGGTGCTGGAGACGTACTTGGCCGCGTCGATGACGCTGCCCCCGCCCAGGGCGACCAGGACCTCGGCCTTGGCCTCCAGGAATCGCCTGACGCCCTCGTCCACCGTGCTCGAGCGGGGGTTGGGCTCGACCCGGTCGAAGATGGTGACCTCGAGCCCGGCCCGCCCGAGGGAGTCCAGGGCCTTGTCCAGGAACCAGGCTCGCTTCTCCTTCCTGGGGTAGGTCACCAGGAAGGCCTTCCGGCCGAAGGGCCGGGTCAGTTCGCCCAGCCGGGCCAGCTCGCCCGGCCCGTAAACGATCCTGGTCGGCAGGCTCCACTCGAATTTGTCCATCGCCTCCCCCTTCCTTCACTCGGCCGGCCCGCCCCCGGCCCGGGCGGCCGCTTCCTCCCGGTCCATGGCCTTCTTGATCCGGTAGTAGGAGGAGACAATCATGACGATGGCCAGGATGATGAATCCGGCGCTGATGGGCCGGGTGAAGAAGATAAGCGGGTCGCCGTGGGAGATGATCAGGGAGCGGCGCAGGTTCTGCTCGGCCATGGGCCCCAGGATCAGGGCCAGGAGGATGGGCGAGACCGGGTAGTCGTAATACTCCATGAAGTAGGCGATGACCCCGATGATCAGGGACAGGCCCACGTCGAAGAAGCTGAAGCGCATGGAGTAGGAGCCGACGACGCAGAGGAAGAAGATGATCGGGGTCAGGATCCTCCGGTCGATGTTGATCAGCCGGGCAAAGACCCTGGCCCCGGAAAGGCCGACGATCAGAAGGACGAACTGGGCCATGATCATGCCGGCGAAGATGGGGTAGATCACGTCCAGGTGGTCCCGGAACAGGAGCGGGCCGGGCTGGAGGCCGTGGATGGTCAGGGCGCCCAGAAGGACCGCGGTGACCGCGTCGCCGGGCACGCCCAGGGTGAGCATGGGGATCATCGCTCCGCCGGTGGCCCCGTTGTTGGCCGCTTCCGGGGCGGCCACGCCCTCCAGGAGGCCGGTCCCGAACTTCTCGGGGTGCTTCGAGGCCCGCTTGGCCTCGCCGTAAGCGATGAAGGCGGCCACGTCGCAGCCGGTCCCGGGCACGCTGCCGACAAAGGTCCCGATCAGGGCCGACTTGACCGTCGTCCCCAGGACAGCGCGGATCTCGCTGAGACGGGGCAGGATTTTCTCGACCCTGGACCTGACCACGGGCAGGATCTGGATCTTCTCGATGCTCCGGAAGACCTGAGCGTAGCCGAAGAGCCCGATCAGGGCCGGGATGAAGGTGATGCCGCCCAGGAGTTCCTGGGAGTGGAAGGTGAAGCGGGGCACCCCGGAGAGGGGGTCGAAGCCGATGACCGTGATCAGGAGGCCGAAGATGGCCGAGATGACGCCCTTCAGGATGGACCGGCCGGAGATGGTGATGATCATGCCCAGGCCGAAGAGGGCCAGGGCGCAGAACTCGGGCGGGCCGAAGCGGGTGCCCATCCTGGCGATCTGGGGCGAGAGGAAGGTCATGGTGATCGCCCCGATGGTGCCGCCCAGAAAGGAGGCGATGGTGGACATGCCGATGGCCTTGCCCCCCAGGCCCTTCTGGGAGAGCGGGTAGCCGTCCAGGAGGGTCGCCGCGGCCGAGGGGGTGCCCGGGGTGCGGATGAGGATGCCCGAGATGGAGCCGCCGTAGATGCCGCCGCAGAAGATGCCGATGAGCATGAGCAGGCCCTGGATGGGCGGCCGGCCGAAGGTGAAGGGAATGAGCAGGGCGCAGCCCATGGTCGCGGTCAGGCCGGGCAGGGCCCCGACGATGATCCCGGCCGTGATACCGACGAAGACGAAGAAAAGGTTGCTCGGATCGAGCATCACCGTGGAAAAGGCGTGATAGAGCAGATCAAAATCCATGGTCGATCCCTTCCGGGTCCCGGCGGCCCGGGCTGGTCCTCAGAAGGTGAAGGCGAACATTCCCTCGGGCAGCGGGATGATCAGGAAATACCTGAAGATGGCCCAGACGGCCAGGGAGGTGAAGACCGAGCCGGCCGCCCGCTTGACCAGACCCCGCTGCCCGAGAAAAGTCATCATGACGAACAGAAAGACCATCGTCCCCAGGGCGAAGCCGATGACCTGCATCAGGAGGAGATAGCCGATGCACATGCCGATGGCGATGACCATCCGGCCGAAGCCCTTGAGATCGATGCGCTCAGTCCGGGACAAAGCCTTGCCCCGGGCGGCCCTGACGATCAGGACCACGGCGCACAAGCACATCAGCACGGCCAGGGCCTGGGGGAAGAAATTGGGCCCGTAGAAATAGATGGTCTTTTCCACGTAGGACTCGGCGTACCAGAAGATCCAGGCGCTCAGAACGATCAGGCCGAGCCCGACCCCGATGTCGGCTCTTTTCACTTTCCCCGACCCCCTTCAACCGGTCCGGAGGCGGCCGGCCGCCCCCGGACCGCTCGGGTTCACTCCATCGGCTTGAGCAGGCCGACCGACTTGAGGGCCGGCTCCAGGGTCTCCTCCATGCCCTTGAGGAACTTCTCGAAGCCCTGGGGATCCTCATAGGTCAGGGGCAGGCCCAGCTCGTCAGCCAGCTTCCTGAACTCGGGGTCGTCGAAGCACTGCTTGAAGCCCTTGATCAGGACGGCCATCTGGGCCTCGGGCACGCCCTTGGGCGCGCCCAGGCCCCGCCAGTCCAGGATCGGACTGGGGTTGGGATAGCCGGCCTCGGCGATGGTCGGCACCTCGGGAAAGAGGGCGTGGCGCTTCAAGGCGTTGACGGCCAGGATCCTGACCTGCCCGGCCTTGTAGAGCTGGAGCATCTCGTCAATGCCGGTGGTGGCCAGGTCGATGTGGTGGCCAATGAGGGCGGTCCGGGTCGGGGCCGCGCCGTCAAAGGGAACGTAGTTGAACTTGACCTCGTTCATGGTGGCGATGGAGGCCATGGCCAGATGCCAGCCCCCGCCGGCGCCGCTGTGGCCCACGGTGACGATGCCCGGGTTCTGCTTGGCGTAGTCCATGACGTCCTTGAGGGTCTGCCACTTGGAGTCGGCCGCCACCGAGAGGGCCGCCGGGCTCTGGTTGACCAGCTGGATCAGGGAGAAGTCCCGGTAGGACAGCTTGGCCAGGCCCATCAGGCGGAAGGTGCTCAGCTGGAAGGTGATCATGCCCACGGTGTAGCCGTCCGGCCGGGCCGTGGCCACGGCGCCCATGCCCACCGCGCCCATGCCGCCGGTCTTGTTGACCACGTTGACGTTGACCCCGAAGTACTTCTTGGCGTTCTTGACCAGGGCCCTGGAGATGGTGTCGGTCCCGCCCCCGGCCGACCAGGGGCAAATGAGGGTGATGTCTTTGGCCGGGAAGTCGGCCGGCAGGGCGCTGGTGGCCGAAAAGACCAGCAGCAGGGCCAGGGCCAGAAACAGTCCGCCTTTCCTAAGCATCTCAAACCCTCCTCTTATCAAGAATTTGCCAAAACCGATCCAAGGTCCTCGCTCTTGGCCTCACTTCCTTGTCAGACGATGTCCTTCAGATCGATCCGCCGGGCATACTCCGGGTTGACCTCCAGCCCGGCCACCGGATTCCTCAGGACCCCGATGCCCTCGATTTCGGCCTCGATGACGTCGCCCGGCTCGATCGGTCCGGCCGGCGGCGTGGCCGTGGTGATGACGTCGCCCGGCTCCAGGGTCATGAATGTGGTCACGAACTCGATGATCTCGCCGAAGCCGAGCCTCATGTTGGCCGTGTTGGACTCGCACTCCACCCGGCCGTTGCGCCGCCTCAGGGTCCTGAGGTTGTAAATGTCCGGGGGCATCTCCTCCGGGGTGACGATCCAGGGGCCCATGGGGGCGAAGGTGTCCATGTTCTTGCCCCAGGGCTGGAACTCCCGGTTGGTCGCCTCCAGGGAGCGGCCGGTCAGGTCGTTGACGATGGTGTAGCCGAAGATGACCTCGTCGACCCGGTCCCGGGGCACGTTCTTGCACTTCCGGGCGATGACGCAGGAGAACTCCCACTCGTGATAGATGACCCCGTAGCCCGAGGGCAGGTAGATCGTCTCCTCGTGGCCGATCACGGCCGAGGGCGACTTGAGGAAGACCAGGGGCACCGGCGAGAAGGCGATGCCGATGAGCTTGCGGTAGTCCTCGTAGTTGGTCCCGGTGCAGACGATCTTGGGCGGCCGGTGGCTGGCCCGGAAGGTGACCCCGGACAGGGGGTAGACCCCGGCCGCCTGGCCGCCCCGTGACCTGGCGAAGTCCACGGCCGCCCGGGCCGCCTCGAGGCCGGCCCGGCCCCGCTCGATGAAGGGGATCAGCCCGGCCGGCACTTCCAGATCCGCCCCGGCCTGGGGGTCGGCCGCGCCCTGCTCGGCCAGGAGCGCGGCGTAGGCCTGGTTCAGGTCAATTACCGCCTCGGCCTGGAAGGCGCCCAGCCTTATTTGCCCCTCTCTCTCGAAACTGCCGATCTTCATCCCTGGCTCCTTGATTCAGCCCTGGTAGCCCATCCGGTCGGAGACCTGCTGGCTGGCCCGCTGAACCTCCAGGATCAGGGAGGCCACCCGGTCCGGATCATTGACCCGCTGGCTCGGGCCGGAGACGCTGAGGCTTGCCAGAACGCCGCCCTGATGGTCCAGGATCGGGGCGGCCACGCAGGCGATGTCCGGCTCGTGCTCCTCCTCGTCCAGGGCGTAACCTCTGGCCCTGATCCTGTCCAGCTCCCGCTTGAGCTCCTCCCGGGAGGTGATGGTCCGGGGGGTGAAGCGGGTCAGCTCGATGGCCGCCACCAGCCGCTCCCGGACCTCGGGCGGCTGGAAGGCCAGAAGGGTCTTGCCGATCCCGCTGCAGTGGAGAGGGACCCGCTTGCCCACTTTGGAGATCGTGCCCAGGCCGCGGGGGCTGTCGACCTTGTCCAGGTACATGGCCTCGGTCCCGCTCAGGACGGCCAGGTGGACCGTCTCCTCCACCCGGCCGGCCAGTCCCAGCATGATCGGCCGGGCCGCGCTGAAGAGATCGGCCGATCTCAGGTAGGCGCTGCCAACCTCGAAGGCGGCCAGGCCGAGGGAGTACGCGCCGGTCTGGGGGTCCTTCTCCACCAGACCGCATTTCTCCAGCGAGAGCAGAACCCGGTAAGTCGTGCTCCGGTCCAGGCCCAGGCGGCGGGCCAGCTCGCCGGCCTTGCAGCGCGGCTTCTCCTTGGCCAGGCACTTCAAGATGGCGCAGGCCCGGAGAATGGAGTTGATCAGGTATCTCTCTCTGGGGTCGGCCATTGTTTTACTATTGCCACATCTGATTTAATAATACAGCAAGCTACCACCCTGCCCGAGCCTCTGTCAACCCAAAAAGATTGTGCGGGCCTTTCGGCCCGGCTCCGGGTCCCGGCTACCTGGACACCCGGCCCGAGGCGTCCCCGGCCAGCAGCTTCTCCACCTCGGCCACGCTGACCGCGTTGAAGTCGCCGACGATGGAGTGCTTGAGGCAGGAGGCGGCCACGGCGAAGTCCAGGACCCGCTGGGGCTGGTCCGGGAAGGTGTTGAGGCCGTAGATCAGCCCGGCGGCGAAGGCGTCGCCGCCGCCGACCCGGTCGACGATGCTGGCCAGGTCAAAGACCGGGGCCAGGTAGTGCCGGCGGCCGTCAAAGAAGAGACCCGACCAGGTGTTGTGGCTGGCGCTCAGGGAGCCGCGCAGGGTGATGGCCACCTGCTTCAGGTTGGGGAAGCGCTTGACCAGCTCCTCGGCCACGGCCTGGTAGCGCTGGCCCTCGACCCGGCCCGAGGTGACGTCGGTCTGGGGCGCCTTGATGCCGAAGACCTTGTCCGCGTCCTCCTCGTTGCCCACGGCCAGGTCGGAGCAGCCGACCAGCTCGGCCATGACCGTCCCGGCCTTCTGGCCCCACTTCCAGAGCTTGGCCCGGTAGTTGAGGTCGCAGGAGACTCTCAGGCCCATCTCCTTGGCCTTCCTGACCGCCTCCAGGCAGGTCGCGGCCGCGCCCTGGCTGATGGCCGGGGTGATGCCGGTCCAGTGGAACCAGGAGGCGCCCTCGAAGACCGCGGCCCAGTCGACCAGGCCCGGCTCGATGGCGGCCAGGGCCGAGCCGGCCCGGTCGTAGATGACCTGGCTGGCCCGCTGCATGGCCCCGAACTCCATGAAGTAAAGGCCCAATCTGTCGCCGCCCCAGACGATCCGGGAGGTGTCGACCCCGTACTGGGCCAGGAACATGGCGCAGGCCCGGCCCAGGTCGTTGTTGGGCAGCCGGGTGACGTACCTGACCGGCAGGCCGAAGTTGGCCAGGCTGACGGCCACGTTGGCCTCGCCGCCGCCGTAAATGATCTCGAAGCCGCGGGCCTGGCCGAAGCGGAGGAAGCCCGGCGGGGCCAGGCGCATCATGATCTCGCCGAAGCAGACTATTCCGGAGGCCATGGTCAAACTCCTTTGTCGGGCCAGCCTAGAGCAGGCTCTGGCAGAGGCCCAGGATGTCCTCCTCCTTGAGCGGCCGGGGGTTCCACTCGGTGGACTTGCCCAGGCCGCGCTTGACCAGGCCGGGCAGGTCCTCGGCCTTGACCCCGAACTGGCTCAGCCTCCGGGGCGCCCTGACCCGGTCCATCAGCTCGTCCACCGCCCCGGCCAGGGCCGCCACTGAATCAAGGCCCAGCGCCCGCAGCACGTCGGCGAAGGCGTCCCTGATGGCCTCGGCGTTGAAGCGGAGGAAGGCCGGCAGGAACACGGCGCAGGCGAAGCCGTGGGGCACGTGGTAGTCCATGGTGAAGGGGTAGGACAGCGGGTGGATGGCCGTGTTGGCGATGCTGGACATCTGGACCCCGGTCAGGTGGCTGGCCAGGGCCATGCCGGTCACCGAGCGGCGGTCCTTGTCGCGGCAGGCCGCCTCCAGATGGCGCAAGGCCAGGATGATCCCCTGGGAGGACAGGCTCCGGGTCAGGGGGTTGGCCCGGGTTGACCAGAAGCCCTCCACGGCCTGGCAGAGGGCGTCCAGGCCGCTGGAGGCCGTCACCTCCAAGGGCAGGCTCACGGTCAGCTCGGGATCGACCAGGGCCAGGTCGGGGAACATCTGAACCGGGGCGATGGCCGGCTTGGCCCGCTTGGCCGGGTGGGTGATGACCGCGAAAGGCGTCACCTCGCTGCCCGTGCCCGAGGTGGTCGGCAGGGCCGCCAGGGGCAGGCCCTTGGCCTGGCAGGTCCGCTCCTGGTCCAGGTACTCCCGGATGGAGCCCGGGTTCCGCTGGAGCATGGCCACGGCCTTGGCCGCGTCCAGGGCGCTGCCGCCGCCCAGGCCGATGATCAGGTCGCAGCCCGACCGGCGGCACTGGTCCGCGCCCTGATCCACGGTCTCGATGGTCGGGTTCTCCTCGACCCGGTCAAAGACCTCCAGGTCGAAGTCCTTGAGAAGGTCCCTGATCCTGTCCAGGAGACCGCTGGCCCTGGCCGAGCGCCGGCCGGTGACCAGGAAGACCTTGCGGCCGCCTGATTCCACGACCGACTGGCCGATCTCGGCCAGCCGGCCCCAGCCGAAACGGATCCTGGTGGGCAGTTGGAAGTCGAAGCTGCTCATGGCCAGCCCCCGTCTACTTCACGGGCAGGCCGTGCTTCTTCATCAGCTCCAGGTAGTCCTGGCGCGGCGGCACGAAGACGTCGATGCCCTTGAAACCGGTCTTGGTCTCGCCGCCGTGGTCCACGTTGGGCGGGTGGACGCACACGTCGCCGGCCTTCATGGTGAACTTCTCCTCGCCGCAGACGTGCTCCTCGCTGCCCTCCAGGATGATCAGGATCTGCTCGGCCTCGTGGCGGTGAATGGGAAAGACCGTGCCCGGCGGGTTCTCGATGAAGCTGAAGAGGGCCCCCTTGGCCGAGAGGAAGCGGGTCGAGCTCTCCTTGGTCAGCGGCACCAGGGGGATGTCCTTGACGGTGTGGAAGTATTTTGATTTCTGAGGCATTTCTTCCTCCTCTGCCGGCCAGTCCCGGCGGCCTCAGGCGCTCAGCCAGCCGCCGTCGACAAAGATGACCTGGCCGGTGATGTAATCCGAGGCGTCCGAGGCCAGGAAGACGGCCGTCCCGGCCAGATCCTCGGGGTCGGCCCAGCGGCCCAGGGGGATGCGGCCGCTGATCTCCTTGTTGCGCTCCTGGTTCTCCCGAAGGGCCTGGGTCAGCTCGGTCTTGACGTAGCCCGGCCCGATGGCGTTGACCAGGATGTTGTACTTGGCCCAGTCATTGGCCATGGTCTTGGTCGCCTGGGTCAGCCCGCCCTTGCTGGCCGCGTAGGACGGGACGGTCTTGCCGCCCTGGACGGCCAGCAGGGACGAGGTGTTGATGATCTTGCCCTTCATCTTGAGCCGGATCATCTCCCGGGCCACGGCCTGGGCCAGGAAGAACGGGCCAGTCAGGTTGACCTGGATGACCTCGTTCCAGTCCTCGAAGCTGAAGTCCTCGCTGGGGGCCCGTCTGATGGTCCCGGCGTTGTTGAACAGGAAGTCGATCTTGCCGAACTCGGTCATGGCCCTGGCCACCAGCGCCTTGATGCTCTCCATGGACTTCATGTCCACGCTGACCGGGATGACTCTGGCCCCGCCCCGGCCCAGCTCCCGGGCCGTCTTCTCCAGCCGCTCCAGGTTGCGCGCCGCGATGATCACCTCCGCCCCGGCCTCGACCAGCCCCTGAGCGATACCCTTGCCGATGCCCGAACCGGCCCCGGTGACAATGCCGCTCCGGCCGGCCAGGCTGAACTTGTCCAGAATCATCTCTTCCTCCCAGTCAATTCCGCTTGCGGTTTGAAGACCCTGGCGGCCTCGCCCGCCGCCTTCCCTTTGCGGTTTGAAGACCCTGGCGGCCTCGCCCGCCGCCTTCACTCCGGCTCCCGCCCGCCGCCCAGGACCCGGGAAGCGGCCTGGGCGTGGCGCCTGACGGCTTCAATCTCGAAATCAATGCCCTTTTCGGCCTGGATGTAAGCCGGAAAGGTCGTGCTCAGGGCGCCCAGGATGCGCCTCTTGGGCCCGAAGACCGGAGCGGCCACGCACATCAGGCCCCGGGTTATCTCCTCCCGATCCAGGGCGAAGCCCTGCCGGCGGATCCGGGCCAGCTCCTCCTTGAGGCCGGCCGCCTGGGTGATGGTCTTGTCGGTCAAGGCCTTGAGCGGCTGGCCCAGGATGTCCTCGGCCTCGCCCCGGTCCATGAAGGCCAGGAGCACCTTGCCCAGGGCGGTGCAGTGGAGGGGAAAGCTCTTGCCCACTTCCGAGAAGAGCTTGATCCCGTAGTCCCTGGACTCGATCTTGTCCAGGTAGACGCCCACGCCGCCGTTCCTGATGCCCAGGTGGCAGGCGTGCTCGGTCTCGCGGTGGAGGGCCAGGAGGTGGGCCCGAACCTGGTTGTGAAGGTCGAAATTGGCCACCACCTCCGAGCCCAGCCCGGAGAGCTTGAGGCTGCCCCGGTAGCGGGCCGTCTCGGGATCGAGGACCAGGTAGCCCAGGCGGACCAGCTCCTTGAGGATGCGGTGGGCGCTGGCCTTGGGCGCGCCGGTCTCGGCCGCGATCTGGGCGAAGTTCAGACCCTGGGCCTGGTTGGCCACGATCAGGGCGATGATCCGAAAGGCTCTTTCCAGCGTGTTCACGGTCGACTCAACCCACCAGCTCCAGTTCTCAGTCCGGCTGTTCCTGATCGCCCGGGGCGGTCCGGCCGCCCAGGAGGGCGGCCGCCAGGCGGATAATCTGGCGGACGGAATAACCCACCATGATCGCCCCGGCCAGCGGAATGCTAGCGTACCACAGCGGCCGGGGCCATTCCAGGATCGGGGAGCGATCGTTGGCCTTCACGGTCAGCTCCCAGCCGTAGTAGGCGAAGGCCACCAGAAAGACCAGGGAGACCAGCTCGACGAGCAGGCCCAGGGCCAGACCCGAGGTCCGGCCTTCGAGCTTGGCCTGGATGGCCTGGACCCGGAAGTGCGCGCCCTCCCGCCACAGAGCCGCGGCGCCGATGAAGACCATCCAGGCAAAGGCCCACTCCACGACCTCGTCGGACCAGCTCAGCCTGGCCAGGGGCACGAAGCGGATAAAGACCACCCCGGCCAGGACGAACAGGAGCAGGACCAGGCAGGCCATGCTCAGCCAGCGCATGGCCCGGCCCAGGCCTCGATCGAAACTGGTCAGAAACTCACCCACCGGCCCTCCTCACCGGCTCCCGGCTCACTGGGGCATGAGCAGGTTGGGCACCCACAGGGCCAGGGCGGGCCAGTAGGTGATCAGCATCAGAACCGCAAAGATGCCCAGCAGATAGGGCCACAGCTCCCGGCTCAGCCGGCCGATGGAGACGCCGCTGATGCTGGAGACGGCGTAGAGGGACATGCCCACCGGCGGGGTCAGCAGCCCGATCATGGAGCAGAGGATCATGATCACCCCGAACTGGATCGGATCGACCTGGAAGCGTTCGATCAGGGGCATGAAGACCGGGATGGTGATGACCAGGACGGCGATGCCTTCCAGGAAGCAGCCCAGGAGCAGGAGGATGGCGTTGATGATCAGCAGGAGCAGCCAGCGCGTCTGGGTCAGGGAGGTCAGACCGGTGATGACTTGCTCGGGGATGTGCTGGTGGATCAGGAGCCAGCCGAAGAACCCGGCCGTGGCAATGATGAAGAGGACCTTGACGCTCTGCAGGACCGTGGCCCAGATGACGCCCGGCAGATCCCTGAGGCCGATCTCCCGGTAGACGACCAGGCCCAGGATCAGGGCGTAGATGGAGGCCACCACCGCCGCCTCGGTCGGAGTGAACAGCCCGCCCAGGATGCCGCCGATGATCAGGACCGGCATGCCCAGGGCCAGGGCCGCGCCCTTGAAGCTGACCAGCAGCTCCTTAAACCTGGCCCGGGGCTCCTTGGGATAGTGCCGCCGCCTGGAGACGAAGTAGACGGCGACCATCATGGCCAGGCCCATCAGCACCCCGGGCAGGCAGCCGGCCAGGAAGAGGCTGCCCACCGAGACGCCGGTGATGCTGCCGTAGATGACGAAGGGGATGCTGGGGGGCACCACCGGGCCTATCGTCGAGGAGGCCGCGGTTATGGCCGCGCTGAAATTGCGGTCGTAGCCGCTCTTGGTCATGGCCTCCATCTCGATCAGGCCCAGTCCGGCCGCGTCGGCCACAGCCGCGCCGGACATGCCGGAGAAGATCATGCTCGAGACCACGTTGACGTGGCCCAGACCTCCCCGGAAATGGCCGACCAGGGCCAGGGCGAAGCGGAAGATCCGCCGGGTGATGCCCCCGGTGTTCATCAGATTTCCGGCCAGGATGAAGAACGGGATGGCCAGCAGGGTGAAGCCGGTGGTCGCGGAGTACATCCGCTGGGCCAGCATGGGCAGGACAAAACCCTCGCCCAGGAAGACGAAGGTCATGACCGCCACCAGGCCCATGCTGGCGGCCACGGGCACCCCCAGCAGGATGAGGCCGACCAGCCCCCCGAAGATGGCCAGAGTCAGCAAGTCCCGTTCCTCCCCCGGCCTTGTCCGGCTACCTGCTCGCCTCAACCATCTTCATGAACTTCTTGACGTTGTCCTCGCCGGCGTACTTGCCGATCCGCTCGTAGGCCGGGCCCATGGCCGCCCGGAACTTGGCGATCTCGGGCTCGGTCACGGCCATGCCCTTGTCCTTGAGCTTGGCCACCAGGTCCTTCTCCTCCTCGACCATGGCCTGGCGGAACCACTGGCCGGCCTTCTTGCTCTCCTCCTTGACGATCTTCCGCTGCTCCGGATTAAGTTTGTCCCAGGTCATCTTGCTCATGACGTGGACCATGGAGTTGTAGACGTGCCGGGTCAGGGCCAGGTTCTTCTGAACCTCGTAAAGCTTGAAGTGATAGATGACCGCCAGGGGGTTCTCCTGGCCGTCGACCACGCCCTGCTTGAGGGCCATGTACAGCTCGGGGAAGGCGATCTTGGTGACCACCGCGCCGCAGGCCTCCATGGCCGCCTGGAGCTGGATCTCGGGCGGGGTCCGCATCTTGAGGCCCTTCATGTCATCAGGGGTCATGACCGGCCGGACGTTGTTGGTCACGTTGCGGAAGCCCCACTCCCAGTTGGACAGAAAGACCAGGTTCTGCTTTTCCAGGAGCGGCGCGGTCCAGTCCATGAACGGGCCGTCCAGGACCTTCCAGACGTGCTCGTAGCCGTCGTAGGCGAAGGGCAGCATCACCACCGAGAACTCCCGGACGTACTTGTCCAGGGCTCCCTGGGTGGGCAGGCTCATGTCAATGGCCCCCAGCTTGTTCTGCTCCAGGACCTCGGGCGGGGAGCCCAGGGCGTTGTTGGGGTAAATCTTGATGGTGATCTCGCCGTTGGTCCGCTGCTTGACCGCGTCGGCGAACATCAGGGTGGCCTTGTGCCCCGGGTGGGTCTCGGCCGCGTAGTGGCCGAACTTGAGCTCCAGGGCCAGGGCCGGCAGGGCCAGGGCCGCCACCAGCACGGCGGCGGCGAAGAAGACCGCCAAATGTTTAAACCTCATTTCCGCTCCTCCTTGTGTCTTGAAGATTGATCCAACAAACGATCCCCACGCCTCTCCCTCGAAAACCTCACCGTCGGAACGCGGACCGCCGCCCGGGGGCTCGGCCGAACTGCTGATCCAACATGGTGAATCCGAGTCCTCCCGCGTCCCGAGGCAGGCCTCCCGGCCGCGGCTTTGTTTCATATATGAAACTTAGTTTCAGCTTTTATAGCCTGCACCAAGGCCGGCCCGCTGTCAAGACCTAAGAGCGGCGCCGGGCCGGAATCGGCCCGGCCGCCTTCCGGCTTGACAAGAAATGGAGCCGGTCCCTATTCTCCTGACGGCGACGCCGCCCCGGCCATCGGCCGAGGCCGGCCCAAGCTAAGGCGGGCGGCCGAGACGGGGTCAAGATAGAAAGGAGAACGCCATGAGGATCCGATCAGGAGTCCGGATCATCGGGTTGAGCCTGGCCGCCGCTCTGCTCCTGGCCGACCAGGCCCTGGCCGGCAGCGGCCACTTCTGGAAGGAGACCAACTTCCAGGGCCAGAAGCTCAACGTCCACGGCGAGAAGGCCGCCCTGGGCGACTGGGGCAACCGGATATCATCCTACCGGATCGACGCCAACACCGAGTGCGTCGTCTGCAAGAGCTCCCGGTTCGAGGGCGAGCACCTCTATCTCGAGGCCGGCTCAAGCGCCGCGGAGATGCCGCCGGGCTGGAACAACCGGATCAGCTCCATCAAGTGCGCCAAGAAGGGCTACTTCACCAAGAACCCCCTGGCCCAAGGCAAGGGCGCGGCCTACGAGCACCCCCACTTCGCCGGCAAGGTCCTCCACCTGAACACCCACACCCAACAAGCCGACCTGACCGGACGGGAGATCAACAACCGCATCTCCTCGATCCGGCTCGGGCCCGGGATCGAGTGCGAGTGCTTCAAGGCCAAGAACTACACCCCGGCCGCCGACACCCTCAAGCTGGGGCCGGAGGCCTCGGAGAACCGGCTCAACGAGGAGCACTGGGCCAACAAGATCACTTCGATCAGGTGCTGGGCGGCCGGGGAAAGCGGGACTGGCGAGACCAGCCAGGGGACCGGCGTCACCGAGAGATCCGGGACCGGGGTCCAGCGCAAGGAGAAGTGACGGCCCGGGGCCGGGCGGCTCAGCCCGCCGCCGGCCCGGCCTTCAAGCGCCAGCTCAGAAGCACTCCCAGGAGCGAGACCGCCCCGGCCAGGAGAAAGGGCAGGCGGAACGAGCCGCTGGCGTCGGCCAGCAGGCCGCCCACGTAGGGGCCCAGGGCCTGGCCCACGCCGAAGAAGAGGGTGATGAAGCCCAGGCCGGCCGGGGCCATCCTCGGCCCGACGTAGTCGCCGGCCGCGGCGGCCATGATCGTGGGGATGGACCAGGCGGTCAGGCCGAAGATCACCGCCGAGACGTAGGCCCCTGACTTGAGCCGGATCAGGGCGAAGATCAGGTAGGCCGCGGCCAGGGTCAGGTAGGCCAGGGCCGCGCCCCTGGGCCGGCCCAGCCTGTCCGAAATTCCGCCCCAGATGACCCCGCAGAAGATGCTCAAGCCCCCGACCAGGGCCCAGAGGCTGCCCGCCCTGAGGGAGCTGAGGCCCAGCTCGTTGACCAGGTAGGCGGCGAAGAAGGTCATGTAGATAATGTAGGAGAAGCCGTACATGAAATAGACCAGGCCCAGGTACCAGACCGCCGGCCGGCGGCAGATCCCGCCCCAGTCCAGGGCGCCGGCCCGGGCCGGCTGGCCGGCCGCCGGGGGGCTCTCCTCGGCCCCGACCTGGCCGAGCCCCATCTCGTCGGGCCGGGAGCGGAGCAGCAGGGCGGCCAGGCCGGCGATGACCAGGACCGCGCCGCCCAGCCAGTACCAGGCGAACCGCCAGCCTTCCTGGCCGTGGGCCCCCAGGATCAGGGGCACGATCAGCCCGGCGATCATGGTCCCGCCGCCGATGCCGGCCGAGACGATGCCCGTGGCGAAGCCCCGCCGCCGGACGGCGAACCAGGCCGAGCCCAGAGCCATGGCCGGCACGTAGGCCGCGCCGTTGCCCAGGCCGGTCATCAGCCGCGAGGCAAAGGCCAGGCCGAAGCCGTCGGCCAGGCCGGTCAGAAACATGGTCAGGCCCATCAGGACCAGGGCCAGGGCGATGACCAGCCGGCTGCCGAAGCGGGCGGCCAGGAAGCCGCCGATGATGGCCATGAGCAGATAGCCGATGAAGTTGCCCGTGCCCAGGAGGCCCAGCTGGGTGTAGGAAAAATGAAGCCCCTCCTTCATGGCCGGCAGGATCAGGGTGTAGGACATCCGGCCGAAGCCGTGCGCGCCGATGGTGACCAGCAGCCCGGTGAAGACGACCACCCAGCCGTAGTGCAGCCTGCCCCTGTTCATCAGCCCTCCCTTTTTAATCTATACGCCGGCCCACTCGCCGGGGCCGGCCTCAGTCGCGGGGCACGAAGCCGGTCCGGGCCTCGTCGCGGTGGAAAGTCCACCAGGGTCTGGCCGAGGTGGCCGGGGCCGTGGTCGGCCAGGCGTAAAGAGCCCCCCCGCCGTCGCGGCGGCCGCCGGCGACGACGATCTCCAGGAGGTTGTCGCCGTTGATGTCGGCCACGCTCGGCGAACTGAAGAGGCTCTGAAAGGTCAGGTAGACGGTCCGCTCGGCGCTGTTGGCCCCGGTCAGCAGCCGGCCGCGGTGGTCGAGGATGACCACCTCGAAGGACCAGCAGACCAGGATCTCCAGGTCGCCGTCGCCGTCGATGTCGGCCACCACCGGCGAGCCCAGGACCCAGCCCCGCCGGTCGCGCAGGGTCTCGCAGGAGCGGCCGTCGCGGTCCACCAGGAGGGTCCGCCAGCGGATGGAGCCGTCGGCGTTGAGGCAGTAGACCCGGCCGTCGGTGGCCCCGACGATCGTCTCCAGGCGGCGGTCGCCGTCCAGGTCGGCCAGGGCCGGCGAGGAGAAGACGGCCCCGCCCAGATCCACCGGCCAGCCGGGCAGCGCGGCGCCGTCCAAGCGCCAGCCGAAGACGTGCCGGCCGTTGAAGGGGCCCGTGGCCTCGGCGCCGCGGCCGTCGGTGTGCCAGCAGGTTCCGGTGCCGCAGACGATCTCGTAGCGGCCGTCGTTGTTGATGTCGCCCACGGCCGGCGAGGAGTAGAAGGTCTGGTCGGAGCGGCGGGGCCAGCCAGGCAGGGTGTCGCCCCGGCGGTCCAGGCCCCACATCCGGCCGCCGTTGAAGGACCAGGCGTGCTCGTCGCTGCGGGACAGGTCCGAGCCGATGAAGATCTCCTTGAAGCCGTCGCCGTCCACGTCGCCCACGGCCGGAGTGCTCCAGACCGAGTCCAGGGTGTCGATGGGCCAGCCGGAGCCATACAGGGCGCCGTCCCCGGCCCGGCGGGCGTAGATGTGGTGGTCCCAGCCGCCGAAGACGACCTCGAAATTGCCGTCGTTGTCCAGATCGGCGATGACCAGGGAGTCGAAGACCCCGTCGGCCACGCCGTTGCCCTGGGGCTGCAGGTCCTGGGCCCCGGTCCACCTCTCCACCCCGTCCGAGATGTCCCGGCCCCACTGTCGCCAGAGGGGGGTCAGCCCGAAGAGGTCCACCTTGAGAGCGCTGCCGGGGTTCCAGTTGCGGATGTCCGCCCCGTCGCCTAAGAAGAACGTCCCGGCCCTGGCCTCGGGCACCCCGCTGTCTCTCAGGGCCGGCGCGGCCGAGGGCGAGCTGGAGATTGGTCCGGAAAAGCTGGCCGAGCGGACCAGGGGCCGCTGGCCGGGCCCTCTCAGGGCCACCCTCCAGAGAGAACCGGACTTGTCGCCGACCAGGAGATAGGTCCACTGGCCGGCCTTGAGGGGCAGGACCGAGGAGTACTCCACCGGCTGGCGGCCCAGATTGAGCGGGAAGCCGGGCACGGCCGGCTTGGGGTTCCAGGCCGCGGCCAGGGCCGGCCAGACCAGGCTCAGGCACAGGCCCAGGGCCAGCCGACCGGCGGTCCTCATCTTTGTCGGCGCTGAAGCCAAAGTCCAGCCCACCCCGAGGGGGAGGATCAACCCCGAATATTAGACCACAAGACGGGCCGGCCTTCAACCGGCCTGGGCCGAGCGCCCGCCGCGCCGGCCGGCCGCCGGTTTGACCGAGCCGGGTCGGGTGGGTATGATTTTCTCAGCTCCGGGCGGGAGAGTCAGACCTTACGGGACCCTGAGTCGAGGGAGGGGGAGTCATGAACCGATGCCGCTGGGCGAGTCTTTGTCTTTTCTGCCTGGGCCTGACCCTGGTCCTGGGCCTGAGCCGCCCCCCGGCCCTGGCCTCACCGACCATCCACCCCCTGGGCACGACCATCAACCAGGCCGACCGGTCCTGGGGCGGCTACACCATCTTCCAGAACTTCTCCGGCGGTGCGCTGATGCTCATCGACATGAGCGGCCGGGTGGTCCGCCAGTGGCGGCCGCGGGGCTACAAGACGACCTACTACGCCCAACCCCTGCCCAACCGCCACCTGCTCCTCCTGGCCGTGAGGATCGCCCACAGGCCCATGTTCATCCACGGCGTCATCGAGATGGACTGGGACGGCAACGTGGTCTGGCAGTACTTCCACCCCGACGACCTGGACGCCCATCACGACTGCCAGAGACTCAGCAACGGCAACACCTTGATCATGCTCAACGAGCAGGTGCAGGTTCCGGCGATATCGCCCATCAGCCTCAAGGACGACTACCTGGTCGAGGTCAGCCCGGACGGCCGCATCGTCTGGGAGTGGCGGGCGTCCGAGCACTTCGAGGAGTTCGGCTTCGACGCCGAGGCCAGGCGCCTGATCAGGGAGCGGGGCCGAGACTGGCTCCACTCCAACTCCATCCAGAGCCTGCCCGTCTCCAGCCTGGGGGCGCGCGACTCGCGCTTCAGGCCGGGCAACATCCTGGTCAGCCTCAGAGAGACCAACACCATGTTCATCATCAACAAGGCCAACGGACGGATCGTCTGGAGGACCGGTCCGGACAACAACCTGACCATCGCCCAGCACGCCGCCGAGATGATCGAGCCCGGCCTGCCCGGCGCCGGAAACATCCTCGTCTTCGACAACGGCGGCGGATGCGGCTATCCACCCAAGTACCGCTACTATTCACGGGTCCTGGAGATCGATCCGGCGACCAGGCGGACCCTCTGGGAGAACAGCGCCATCATGGCCCACCGGGGCGGCTGGACCTTCCACAACCCCTACATCAGCGGGGCCCAGCGACTGCCCAACGGCAACACCCTCATCTGCGAGGGCGACTTCGGGCGGCTCTTCGAGGTGACCAGGGACCACGAGATCGTCTGGGAGTACGTCAGCCCCCACTTCCTCGACGACGGCGGCTGGCGCATCAGCGCCAACTGGATCTATCGGGCGGTCAGGGTCAGCCCCGCCTGGGCCGGGCTGGACTAGCCGCCGACCGAAAGGAATTTTTTATGAGCGAAGTGAGCCTCCTCAAGAACATCACTTACGCCGAACCCCTGATCCTGACCGACCTGGTGGACTACCAGCCCGGACGGGTGGTCAGCCGCACCCTGGCCCAGAACCCCTCCCTGAGCCTGACCCTGTTCGCCTTTGACCAGGGCGAGGGCATCAGCGCCCACACCGTGCCCGCCGAGGCCCTGGTCCACGTCCTCGACGGCCGGGCGGCCGTGACCGTCGGCGACAAGGAGGTCCCAGTCAAGGCCGGCCAGGCGGTCGCCCTGCCCGAGGGCGTGGCCCACTCCCTCAGGGCCGAGGAGCGCTTCAAGATGCTTCTGCTGGTGGTCAGGCGGTCCCAGGCCGGTCAGGTCTGAGGCTTTCGGCGGGATTCGCGGCCCCGGAGCGGCCGGCCCGCGTCGCCGCCGGCTCAGGCGGCGGCGACGCGGTTGCCGCCCAAGTTCTTGGCCTTGTAGAGGGCCTGGTCGGCCAGGTTGACCAGCCCCTCCGGGTCAGCCGCCCCTGACCGGACCTGGGTCAGGCCCAGGGAGATGGTGATGGGCACGGCCTGGCCCCGGTAGACGAACTGGGTCAGCTCGATCTCCTGGCGGATCTTCTCCGCCACCTGCCGGGCCCGCTCCTGGTCGGTCTCGGGCAGGAGGATGACGAACTCGTCGCCGCCGTAGCGGGCCAGGAGGTCCACCCGGCGCAGCATCGACTTGATCTTCTTGATGATCTCGCCCAGGCACTTGTCGCCGACGGTGTGGCCGTAGGTGTCGTTGACCCGCTTGAACTGGTCCACGTCGAACATGACCATGGAGAAGACCCGGGCGTAGCGCTCGAACCTCTCCAGCTCCTGGTTCAGCCGCCTCTCGTAGGCCCGGCGGGTGTAGGCCCCGGTCAGGGAGTCGACCTGGAGCTCGCGGACCAGGCTCCGGTTCTCGTTCTGGAGCTGGTCCGCCTTCAGCTTGAGCACGGCGAACTTGCCCCGCAAGGCCTCCATCTCCTGGTTGGCCTCCTCGAGGCGCTGCTCGTCGTCGCGACGCTTGGCCTCGACGGCTTCCTTGACCCGTTTCAGGCTGAGCAGAACCTGTTTCTTGAGATTGTCCAGCCGCCGGCCATCGCTCACCGAAGCGGTGATCTCGTCGATGGCGATCTGCAGGCCGGAATTGAACACGGCGTTGGCCTGGTGCAGGCCCTTGAACTGGCCGACCGAGGCCATGAAGTGGTCCTCGGCTTCGGCCAGACTGCGGACCAGCTCGGCGATGAACAGGCCGGCCCGGTCCTGGGTCTCGATGAGGCGCCGGGCGTAGACCGAGATCAGAGCCTCCAGCTCGGGCCGGAGAACGACGAATCGCTCCAGCTCCCCGACCTCTTCGACCTGCTCCCGGAGCGAGTTAAGCCGCTTGAGGTAGTCCTCGCCCAGGTCCGTTTCCAGCTCGGTCAGGATCTTCCGGTAAGTCTCCTTGAGCTCGGCCAGGCACGCCCCCTGGTCCGCCAGGGCGTCCTGGTCGCCCGAGAGAGCCGCCCAGGTCTCGGGCCAGTCGGCCATGACCCTGGACAGCTTCAGCGGGGTGAGGTGCTCGCCGCGGGCCGAAAAGGCCTTGAGCGCCTCGATGATCAGGTCGGCCAGCCGCTCAAGGTCGACCTTTTTCTCCCCGGTAGTCAACTGACCCGTCTCCATTCCCGTCCATTCTCCGGGACTCTGGCGGTCTCAGCCACGGCAGGTCCCCGGCGGCTCTGGCCGATCAATCCAAAGCGGTCTGGTCCTCGGCGGCCAACTGGCGCCCTCCGAAACCTCACCGCTGCGTGAGAAACCCTTCCGGCTCAGACGGCGTCTCCGGTCGAAGCGAGACCTCGAACTCAACTCCAGGAGTACAAAGGTATCATCTCTTAACATAATGAAGGGGAATAAGGGAAGTACAATCTTCATTCAGGTGAATATTTCCCTTCCCGGGCCGGCCGGCCAGGCCTTGAAGGGGCTTATAAGCCCGGTCCGGCCGATTTTATCCGGCTCACAAAAACTCGCACCTTTCTGTGGCACCTCAGGGCACCGTCCTCGCGGCCTCCAGACCGCGGCCAGGCCCTGGAACGCTCTGGGGTTGAAAAAGCCTCGGCTTTGGGCTATCCCCTCTGGATGCTCTGTCAGACAAATTGGCCCCGTAGCCGAGTCTAGGCTCCCCGCTCCTGTTGGAGGAAACCGGCCCATGAACTTCTTTTTCGAGCCGCGTGGAATCGCCGTCATTGGCGCGACGCCCAAGCCGGGCAAGGGCGGCCAGGCCATTCTCAAGAACCTGCTGACCGGCTTCGAGGGGCCGGTCTACCCGGTCAATCCCGGCTATCAGGAGATAGAGGGCCTGACCTGCTATCCCTCGGTCCTCCAGGTCCCCGACCCGGTCGATCTGGCCATCGTCTTCGTCCCGGCGGCCCTGGTCCCGCCGGTGATCAGGGAGTGCGCCCAGCGCGGCCTGCCCGGGGCGATGATCGAGTCGGCCGGCTTCTCCGAGACCGGGGCGGCCGGCCGGGCCCTCCAGGAGGAGCTCAAGGAGATCGCCCGACAAACGGGCCTCCGCCTCTGGGGGCCCAACTGCATGGGCCTGGTCGACGCGGTCAGGCGGCACGTCTTCTCCTTTGTCTCGCCCAGAATCTGGGACGAGGGCCTCACCCCGGGCCTCGTCTCCCTGATCGTCCAGAGCGGCATGCTCTCCGGGGCCTTTCTGATCGACGCCCTCAGCCACGGGTCCACCGGGGTGAGCAAGGTCTGCTCCATCGGCAACAAGGTGGACGTGGACGAGGGCGACCTTCTGGAGTACCTGATCGCCGATCCGGACAGCGGGGCCATCGGGCTCTATCTGGAGTCCATCCCCCGAGGCCGGCGCTTCCTGGAGATCTGCCGCCGCTCGCCCAAGCCCGTGGTCGTCCTCAAAGGCGGCAAGAGCCCCAAGGGGGCCCAGGCGGCCATGAGCCACACGGCCAGCCTGGCCGGCCGCGGGGCCCTGGTCAGCGGCGTCCTGGCCCAGGCCGGGGTGGTCGAGGCCAACGACTTCAAGCAGATGCTCGATCTCTGCCGCTCCCTGGCCCGCTTTCCCCGGCCGCCGGCCCGGAGCCAGGGCCAGGTGGCCATTCTGACTTACAGCGGCGGGGCCGGGATCGTCTCGGCAGATTTCATGGACCAGCTCGGCCTCGAGGCGGCCGAGCTCTCCGAGCCGACCCGGCAGGCCCTGGGCAAGGTCTTCCCCGAGTGGATGCCCGTGGCCAACCCGGTGGACCTCTGGCCGGCCATGGAGATCCTGGGGCCGGAAAAGGCCTGCCGCCGGGCTCTCCGGGCCGTCTGGGCCGATCCAGAGGTGGACGCTGTCCTCCTCCACGCCTTTGCCGGCGCCTCCAACCTCCACTTCAACATTGCCGCCGTGGTCCAAGAGGCCCGCGACCCGGACAAGCCGCTGATCTGCTGGCTCCTGGGCGAGCGGGAGGAGGCCCGCCGCTTCCAGATCGAGGCCCAGGACCTGGGCGTCCCGGTCTTCCGGGAGCTCTACCGGTCGGTGGAGTGTCTGGCCGCGATTCTGAACCAGAGGCCGAGAGCCGGGAAGGCCTCGCCGAGGGAGGAACAGCCGGAGGCGGAGCTCCTGGTCCGGGAGCAGGAGCTCCTGGCCGGCGGCCGGGGCGCCCTGGACGAGCACCTCTCCAAGCAAATCCTGGCCCAGCGCGGGATTCCGGTGGTCGAGGAGAAAATCGCCGCCTCGGCCGAGGAGGCCGGGCGGACGGCCAGGGACCTGGGCTTCCCGGTGGTCCTCAAGGGACTCGAACCCGGCCGGGTCCACAAGACCGAGTTGGGCCTGGTCAGACTGAGCCTGGCCTCGGCCCGGGAGGTGGGCGAGGCCTACCAGGCCCTCAAGGGGGCCATGTCCGAGGCGGGTCGGGTTCTGGTCCAGCGGCAGGTCCGGGGCGAGCTGGAACTGATCCTGGGCCTGGTCCGCGACCCCCAGTTCGGACCCTGCGTCATGGCCGGCCTGGGCGGCGTCCTGGCCGAGGTCTTCAACGAGGCCGTCTTCGCCGCCGCCCCCCTGAACCTCCAAGAAGCCCAGGATCTGCTCGGCCGCCTGGGGGCCCAGAAGCTCCTGAACGGCTACCGGGGCACGCCCCCGCTGGACCGGGAGGCCGTGGCCCGGATCCTGGTCGCCCTGGGCGACCTGGGTCTGGCCCGGCCCGAAATCAAGGAGATCGACCTCAACCCGGTCATCATCAGCCAGGGCCGCCCCCTGGCCGTGGACGCGACCATAGTCATCTCTGACTGAGGGTCAGGAGCTCCTCCTCGATCAGGCCCTGGAGGAGGGGGACCTTGTAGCCATTGTGCTCCAGGGGCCGGGCCTGGCTGACCCCGGCCTCGGCCGCCCGGGCGGCCAGGTCGGGATCGAGCCGCCGGCCTACGAGGGCCGCCTCGACCTCCCTGGCCCGCCAGGGAATGGGGGCCACGCCGCTCAGGACCACCCGGGCCTGGCTGACCTTGTCCCCCTCGAACCTGAGGGCCAGGGCCAGGCCGGCCAGGGCGAAGTCCCAGGAGCGGCGGGCCCGGACCTTGCGGTAGGAGCTCCTAAGGCCCTCCCCCGGCGGCGGCAGCAGGACCTCGGTCACGATCTCGCCGGGCTCCAGAACGGTCTCCCGCGTCGGGTCCTGCTCGGGCGGGACGTGGAAGCCCTCCAGGGGCAGGGTCCTCTGGCCCCGGGGTCCGGCCACTCTCACCCTGGCCTCCAGGGCCAGCAGGGCCGGGGCCGTGTCCGAGGGGTGGACGGCGTAGCAGTTGTCGCCGCCGAAGAGGCAGTGGAACTGGTTCTCGCCCGAGGTGGCGAAGCAGGTCTCACCGCCCTTGCGCAGGCAGTTGAACTCGCCCCGGTAGTACCAGCAGCGCGGCTTCTGGCAGATGTTGCCGCCCAGGGTGCCCTGGTTGCGGAGCTGGGGGCTGGCCACCTCGCCGGCGGCCTGGGCCAGCCCCGGGTAGTCCTGCCTGATCAGGGGGTCGGCCGCCACCTGGGCGATGGTCGTCAGGGCGCCGATGCTTAAGGCCCCGTCGCCGGCGGGCCTGATCCCGCGCAGGTCCTCCAGCCGGCTCAGGCTGACCAGCCGGGAGGCGCCGAAGACCCCGTCGCGGAGGCAGCCCAAGAGATCGGTCCCCCCGGCCAAAACCCTGGCCCCTTCCGCGGAGAGATGGCGGATGGCCTCCCTTAGGGAGTTGACCCGGACGTAGTCGAAGCTGGGCAGCATGCCTCACCCCCTCCTGGGCCGCTCGGCCAGCATTTGGCAGAGCCTGGCCGGGCTGATGGGCGTGGCCGTGACCCTGAGGCCCGTGGCCTGATAGACGGCGTTGGCCACTGCCGCGGCCGTGGGGATGGTCACCGGCTCGCCCAGGCCCTTGGCCCCGGTGGAGTTGGCCTCGTCGTCGGGCAGGTCTATGGGCAGGGAGACGATCTCGGCGGGCGCGTCCAGGGCGGTGGGCAGCTTGTAGTCGTGCCAGTTCCGGTTGACCATCTTGCCGGTCTGGGCCCGGTCCAGGACCCGGATCTCAGTCAGGGCCAGGCCGACGCCCATGGTGATGCCGCCGCAGACCTGGTTGTCGTAGGTCAGCCGGTCCATGACCCGGCCGCTGTCGTGGGCGCCCAGGAAGCGCAGGAGCCTGACCTCGCCGGTCCGGGTGTTGACCTCGACCTCGCAGAACTGGGCGGCAAAGGGGTTGACCGCCTTCTTCTCCGGGTTCGGGCCCCGAAAGCCCACCCCGACGACGACCCCCTGCTTTTTGAGGCCGCTGATCTCGGTGATCTTGAGCCTCTTGGTCGGGTCGGCCTTGAGGACCACCTCGGCGCCCTGGAAGGTCAGGCCGGCCGGCTCGGCTTTGAGGTCCTGGGCGGCCAGCTTGAGCAGCTCCTGTTTGACCCTGATGGCGGCCGCCCTGACCGCCGGGGATTCGGTGGGCACGGTCTTGCTGCCGCCGCTGGGGGTGGCGAACTGGGTCGTGCCGGTGTCGGCGTGCTCGATCTGGATCGCGCTCGGCTCCAGGCCCAGCTCCTCGGCCACGACCAGGGCCATGACCGTCTTGGTGCCCGTGCCGATGTCGCTGGCCCCCAGGTTCAGGTTGGCGCTGCCGTCGGCGAAGAGTTTGAGGATCACCGTGCTCGGCGGCCGGCCGCCGCCGGCCACCCAGAGGCCGGCGGCCATGCCCACCCCGCGCCTGAGGTGTCCGTTCTGGTCCGTGGCGGCCAGCTTCCGGCGGGCCTCGGCCCAGCCGAAGGCCCTGGCCCCCTCCTCTAAGCACTGCCTCAGCCCGGTGGAGGTGTAGGCCGGCTGGCCCGGCCGGGCCTGGGACACGGCCGGGACGTTCTTGAGCCTCAGCTCGACCGGATCCATCTGGATGGCCTCGGCCAGGGCGTCCATCATCTGCTCCAGGGCCCAGGCGCCCTGGGGGTGGCCGGGGGCCCGGAAGGGCCGGGCCGGGCCGGCGTTGATGAAGACGTCTTCGGTCTCGGTCCGGACGTTGGGGCAGGCGTAGAGGTCCTTGACCTGCCAGTCCACCAGCGAGGTGCCGCCGGCCGGATAGGCCCCGCCCGTGCCCAGGCAGGAGAAGTCCAGGGCGGTCAGGCGGCCGTCCTTCTTGACGCCGGCCTTGAGCCTCATGTTGGCCGGCGGCCGGTTGCCCACGGCCAGATAGGTCTCCTCGCGGCTGAGGAAGAGCTTGACCGGCCGGGCCGCCTTCCGGGCCAGCAGGGCGGCGATGATAGTGTACTTGCCCAGCTGGAGCTTGCTCCCGAAGCCGCCGCCCATGTAGTGGCCGATGACCCGGACCTGGGACAGGGGCAGGCCCAGGACCCTGGCCGCCGCGGCCTGGATGGCGTAGACGCCCTGGGTCGACTCCCAGATGGTCAGCCGGTCGCCTTCCCAGCAGGCCACGCAGCCGTGCCACTCCAGGGGGGTGTGGACCTCGGCCTCGGTCCGGTAGGTCTGCTCCAGGACCACGTCCGCCTCGGCCAGGCCCTGGGCCACGTCGCCGCGCTGGTAGACCTGGGGCGGGCTGACCCGGTTGCCGGCCTGGTGGACCTGGGGCGCTCCCGGATCCAGGGCCCGGCGTTCGTCGGCCAGGAAAGGCAGGATCTCGTACTCGACCGCGATGGCCCGGAGCGCGTCGGCGGCCTGGTAAGGCGTCTCGGCGGCCACGGCGGCCACGGCCTCGCCCTCGAAGCGGCAGTGGCGGTCGAACAACCTGGACTCGGCCTTGCCCCGGCCGTAGGGCCAGGCCAGGTCGGCCTCGGGGTCGGCCCCGCTGAGGACGGCCCAGACGCCCGGGCCGGCCTGGGCCGCCTTGGTCTCCAGTCCCTTGACCAGGGCGTGGGGGTGGGGGCAGCGCAGGATGGCCCCGTAGAGAGCGCCGGGCAGGGCCACGTCCGAGGGGAAGACGGCCGCGGCGCTGACCCGCTCGTAGGCGTCCACCCGGGGCCGGGGCCGGCCGATGATCCGCGTCTGGCCCCAGGGCCCGGGCTCCTGGCCCGGCCCGGGCGTCTCGGGCAGGGGCAGGTTCTGGGCGTAGTAGAGCCCTCCTCGCTCCTCTTTCATTGCCCTTCTCCCCGGCCGCGCTTCATTTCCGCGGCCCGCTGGACGGCCTTGAAGATGTGGGTGTAGGCCCCGCAGCGGCAGAGGTTGCCGCTCATGCCCGCCCGGATCTGGTCCAGGGTGGGCTGGGGATTGGCCCTGAGCAGGCCCTCGGCGGCGACGATCTGGCCCGGGGTGCAGTAGCCGCACTGGAAGGCGTCCTCCTGGACAAAGGCCTGCTGGACCGGGCCCAGCTCCTCGCCCTTCATCAGCCCCTCCAGGGTGGTGATCTCCCGGCCCTCGGCCTCCAGGGCCAGGGTCTGGCAGGCGTAGCGGGGCAGGCCGTCGATCAGGACCGTGCAGGCCCCGCACTCGCCCCGCTCGCAGCCGGGCTTGGCCCCGGTCAGGCCCAGCTTGTCGCGCAGGACAAAGAGGAGGGACCAGCGCGGCTCGACCAGGAGACGGTGGCGCCGGCCGTTGACCAGGAGCTCCAGCCTGGTCAGCTCCAGGCCGGACCTGACCTCGGCCTCGCCCTCGGCCGCGGCCGCGGGCCGGCCGGTCACGGCCGCGCCGGCCGCCCCGACGCCCAGGGTGGTCAGGAAGCCGCGGCGGGTCACTCCCCGGCCGCGGCCCTTGTCTGGATGGTCATCCTTGGCCATGAAGCCCTCCCCGGAAGAGACCAATCTGCCTGGAATCAGTCCTGAATTGACCCGACTTGAACGAGGCGGCGGCCGCCGCCCTTAGATAAGTTTACGGTCGGGACGGCCGGGCCGCAAGGGGGGGCAGAGTGGGTCGATCGGGCCGGCCCGGGGCAGGCCGTTTTTAAGCCCCCGACTGATGGGTCAATTCTGTCGCTGCGCGGCGGTGCCACGGACGCGGCCGTGGCACCACGGAAATGAGCATGGGCGCGGGGCCAACCAGCCTGATCGTGATTGTTTGGCCCCTAGTGCCGAGGAATGAGAATCACGGGCTGGAAGCCCGTGCCACTTCCAGATACCCCCACGGGAGCATTAGAACTGAATCTTTTCCCCAAGTCTGAAGACTTGGGGCACCCTGGACGGCCCGAGGGCAAGGCAGCGGAAATTACCGCCCTGGGCGCGAGAGAGGAGGAGCCGTCATTTACTAACCATAACACAGCCCTTGCCGTGGCGTCGGGGCCGCGTCCCCGACGCCAGGCCGAAGGCCAGGACCGACTCCAGGCGAGGTGGCATGGCCAGCCTGGACGTGGTTGTTTGACCTCAGACGCTAGGGATGGGCAACACGGCCAGGATGCCCGTGCCACCTCAAGATATCCCCTGGGGACTCAGGGCGATCAGCCGAAGTAGCCGGCCTCGAAATCGGCGTAGCTCTCCCTCTCGGCCGGGGTGAAGGGCCGGCCGTCCGGGACCTCGTCCAATTGGGGATAGAGGCCGTAGTACCGGGCCGCCTGGACCGCGGCGTGAACGTGGGCCGGCGGCGCGTCCTTGGGCACCTCGTTCAGGAAGAGCATGAAGCGGCCGCCGTGAGCCCCGGCCCGGATGTAGTCCCTGACCCGGCCGGCGATGGCCTCGACCGGCCCCTCGAAGAGGAGCACGGCGTCGATGCCGACCATCAGGGGCACGTCCCGCTCCTCGGTGAAGCGCCGGAACATGTCCACCCCGAGCGCCTGGGGGTCCGGGTCAAAGGCCCCGTAGTAGCTCGGGCTGAGCTGCAGCTTCAGGTCCATGAACTCCCTAAGCTTGCCCCTGTCCCCGGCGAAGAACCGCTCGCCCCACCAGCCCCGGGCGCTGACCCGGCCGATGTTGTCCCTGAGCCTCTTGATGTAGGCCAGGCCGAACTCCCGGAGAATATCCAGGTTCATGTTGGGCGGGGAGGCGTAGGCGTCGGCGCCCATGGCCTCCAGGTCCTGGCCCAGCAGGCGGCGCTGCTCGTAGATCCAGGGCGACAGGACCTCGTCGGTCAGAAAGGTGAACAGCCGGTGAAAGGCGGCCTGGTCGGTCATCAGGCCCATGATCAGGTTTTCCATGCCGCACAGGTTCACGGCCAGGCTGATGGGAGCGCAGAAGCGCACCCCGGGCCGGAAACCTGAGTCCAGGGCCCGTTTTTTAAGCTCCAGGACAAAGGGCATCCGGCCCGATTTTTTGGGGTCGGGCGGGCTGAGCCGGTCGATGTCCCGGGGATTGTTGATGAGCCGCCGGGTGTGGTCCACCTCCGGAGGCATTTCGTCGAACCACCTGAGGGGCTGGCCCAGAGCCTCGAGCTCGATGTTGTACATGTCGTAGTACTCGGAGGCCGGGAAGTCGATCCCGTAGTACTCGGACACGGCCAGCTGGTGCTTGAAGAACAGGCCGGCGTCGGTGTAGTACTCCCTGGGATGGCAGCCGCTCAGCTTCCGGGCGTGCTCGTTGATCTGGGCCAGGACGGGCACCCGGTCGGGCGCGCCCCGCCCGGCCTGCCCGGCCCGGGCCAGGCCGGCCTTCATGCTCTCCGATATCTTCATCGTCGCCTCGCCGTCACTGTCCTTGGGAGAAGAATCCCATCGGTTCCCTCAGGATCCTCCGCGCCCCCTCAGTGCAGGAGAGTGGGCAGCCAGAGCGCCAGGGAGGGGAACATGATCACCAGAATGAGAATCGTGCCGTCCACGGCCAGGAAGGGGAGCGAGCCCTTGATGCTGTCCAGGTAGCTCACCCCATACTTTTCGGCCACGCCGGCCAGGATGAACAGGTTCATGCCCACCGGCGGGGTGGTCAGCCCCATCTCGATGTTTATCATGAAGACCACGCCCAGGAGAATGGGGTCGAAGCCCATCGGGGCCAGTCCGCCGACCAGAATGGGCAGGACCACCAGAATGATGGTCACCCCGTCCAGCAGGGCCCCGAAGAACAGGACCAGGACGTTCATCAGGGCCAGGACCAGCAGCGGATGGAGAGGCAGGCCGCTGATGGCCTCCCCCAGCTGACTGATGACCTCGGTCATGGTCCAGAACTTGCCGAAGACCTTGGCCCCGACCACGATGAGCAGGATGTAGCAGGTCGAGATGGCCGCCTCCCGCCCGGCGATAAGAAGACCGCCCAGCTTGTTGGCCTTGGGCCCCATGAGCAGGGCGATGAGGAAGGCGCCCAGGCAGCCGAAGGAAGCGGACTCAGTGATCGAGGCCAGCCCGGAGAAGATGCTCCCCAGGACCAGCAGCACCAGGGCCAGGAAGGGCAGGATCGTCGCCCCGGCCCGCAGCCGGACCTTGAGCCGGGTCGGCGGCCCGGCCGGCGCGGCCTCGGGGCGAAAGCGGGTGTAGATCAGGGTGATGAGGCCGTAGCCGACGGCCATCAACAGCCCCGGGATCAGGCAGGCGGCGAAGATGTCCAGGATGGGCAGCTCCAGGACGAAGCCGTACATGATCGCCCCGATGCTGGGCGGAATGACTATGGCCAGCCCCCCGGCCCCGGCGATGGAGCCGGCGGCCAGCCACTTCTTGTAGCCCCGCCCCAGCATCTGCTGGAGTCCCAGGTGGGCCATGGTGGCCACGTTGGCCGCGCTGGAGCCCATGCAGGCGCCCAGCAAGGCGCCCATGGCGATGGTCGAGGCGGCCAGGGCCCCCCGGATGCCGGCGAAGAGGTCCCAGAAGGCCTGGTAGAGGACGTCGGCCGCCCCGGATTGATCCAGGATCTGGGCCATGAGCACGAAGAGGGGGACCACCAGGAGCAGGAAGTTGACCGGGGTGTAGTAGATGCTGGTGAAACTGAGCATGGCGAAGGCGACCCCGAAGCCCAGCCAATAGAGGAGGCCGACGAACCCGACCAGCATGAGCGAGAAAGCCACCGGCACCCCGGCGAAGATCAGGCCCACCAGGGAGAAAATTCCGTAAAGGAAGGGGTAGAGCCACTCCATATCAATGCCCCGGTCTTTTGAGGCTGGCCGCGACAAAGACGACCATCTCGTAGACCATCATCACCAGCCCGATGGGGATCACGGCGGCGAAGAGGTACTCCGGCACGTCGTTGTAGGTGCCCCGCCGCTCCAGCCAGGAGACCACGGCGGCCCTGGTTCCGGCCGCGGCCATGAGCGCGCCGGCGCCCAGGCAGACAAAGGCCGTGGCCAGATCGAGGAATTCTTTCGATCGGCCGGAAAACTGCTCCACAAAGACCGTCACTCTGACGTGCCGCCCGGTTCTGAAGACGTAGGCCGCGGCCAGGTAGGTCAGGAACCAGAGCAGAAGCTGGCAGATGTCCACCGACCACAGGGGCATGCCCTTGGGGTAGAGGGCCCGGACGGTGACGAAGAACAGGACTATCACCGGCAGGGCCAGGCAGGTGATCCCGGCCACCAGGGCCAGGATCTCCCCGAAGCGATCGGCTCCCCGTCGTGTTTTCTTCCAGGCGCTCGGACTCACCCCGGCTCTCCCTTGCGGCCCTCTCCCGGCGGCGCGGCGGTCCCTTCTCCCGGGAGGGGCCAGGCGGCCGGGCTGGTCCCCGGGCCGCCTGACCCCTTTGTCTTCACGGACGGCTCGGGACCTACTTGGTTCCCGGGAAGGGCGTGTCGTGGGTCGCCTGCCAGGCCTTCTGGCAGTCGGCCAGGTACTTGCTCATCTCCGGGTCGTACTTCTGGTGCAGCCAGTCGTAGAAGGAGGCCAGGGCCTTCTTCCAGTCGGCCGCCAGGTCCCCTTCGATGGCGTAGAAGTGAATCTTCTTGTTGGCCTTGAACTTGTCGATGATGTGCTGCCGGTAGCCGGTGGCCCATCTGATCTGGTCCTTGATGGTGTCCTGGCCGGCCTGGTCGACCACCTTCCTGGCCCAGTCGGGCAGGCGCTGGTAGCGCTCCTCGGTCATGCAGTGGTTGGTGGCGAAGGGCACGTCCAACAGATAGACGTGCGGGGTGCTCTCCTGGACTCCGATGGCGTCCCAGGTGTCCAGGGTGGTGTAGAGCCCGCTGCACATCCCGGTGGCCAGAGCGGTGGGCACCTCGGGCGAAGGCATGGCCACGCTGTCCGCGCCGAGAGCCTCGACCACCTGGGAGAAGCCCAGCCCCGGCGCCCTGATCTTCCGGCCCTTGAGGCTGGGGTTCTTGATGTCCTCGATGGGCTTGGAGGTGGCCAGGATCAGCTCCTGGTAGCAGGTGTAGAGGGGATGGAGGCCCATCTTCTTGAGGTAGTCCGAGTACCAGCCCGTGTTCTCCCAGAGCCACTGCCAGGACTTCAGGTCACAGACGAAGGGAATGGTGATGCCCACCCTGACGATCTCCGGGATGATGCCGGGATGATAGGGCACGACCACCGGCGCGTAGTCAACCGCGACGTTCTTGAGCAGGTCGAGCTCCTCCTTGGCCGTGACCAGCGAGCCGCCGAAGAAGCCCCGGCCGGTGATGTCGTTGTTGCTCAGCTCCCCGACCCGTTTGGCGAAGAAGCTCACCCCGACGCTGTTGCCGTGGGTGGCGCTCCAGGGAGTGCCGCCCTTGAGCTTGATCTTCTCCCGGGCCTCGGCCGGCTGGCCGATGAGCGCCGCCGCCAGGATGAGCATGACCGCGACCGGCAGGACCTGCTTGAGGAGTTTACTCTTCATGATCTTCGTCCCTCCTTGTGATTTTGTGGGTAACGTTGCCGGATTCCCAGTCCAAAGCCCCCCGGGCCCGCCTGGCTCACATGCGCCTCTTGGCGGTGTAGGAGTAGCGGTCGGCCCGGTAGTAGATGTGCGTCAGCTCCACCGGCTTTCTCTTGCCCGTGTAGTAAACCGTCTGGATGAAGAGCACGGGGAAACCGAAGTCCACTCCCAAATGGGCGGCCAGGTCCAGGTCGGCGGTCTGGGCTTCGACGCGCTGCTCCATGTAATTAAGCTTGATGCCGCCAATGTCCCGGATCGTCTCCAGGAGCGAGCGGCGCTTGATCTCCTCGCTGGGCAGCCCGGTCATCCACCGCTCGGAGCCGTAGTTGACGCAGTAGGAGATCGGCGTTCCCTCCAGCCGGCGGACCCTCCTGAGCCGCTCGATCTTCTCGCCCCGGTCCAGGGCCAGGAGCTGGCGGATCGGCTCAGGGCAGTCGATGACCTCCCGGCCGATGATGTCGATCTCCAGGTCGAAGTTCTTGCCGCAGGCCATTTCGAACCAGGTCTGGATGTTGCCGGTGACATCAATCTCCACGGTGTCCGTCTTCTGCTCGGCCACCTGGCCCCTGAGGCCCTGACGGGTGGTGATGTAGCCCTCGGCGGACAGCCTCTCCAGGGCCCGGCGGGCGGTCAGGTTGCTGACCCCGAACTCGCTCTCGATCTCCATCAGGGAAGGGATGGACCCGCCCGGCTTGTACTCGTAATGGTGGATTCTGGCCTTGATGGTCTCAGCCACCTGGGCGAACAGAGGGATGGATTGTCGCTGCGACATTGAAACGGCCCCCCTGACCCTGAGCCTGCGGTGAGCAAAGCCCTGGCTCACTTTGTCTTATTGTTACTAAGCATACTAAGATACAATGTAGGGGGTCAAGGGAAAAATCGGGAGAGCTGGCTGCGGGGGCGGTTGTGCCAGGAGCGGACGGGATGAGGGCTGGACAAGCCGGTGACGGCCGTCCTGGCCGCGGCTGAGGCGGCGGCTCGGCAATAATGTTTTGGGGTTACGTCTATGAGGCCGCGCTGGAGGCGGCCTGGCCGGGGATTCCCGCCCGGCGGTGCCTGGACCTTGAAGCCCCGCCGGCCGGCTCAGGCCCTGGCCTTGGCCGGGTTGACGGTCAGGACCGGGACGGGCGAATCGTTGATCACCCTCAGGCTGACCGCGCTCAGGGCCAGGCGGTCGTCCTTCTTCAGGCCGCGGCCCCGGGTGACCATGACTACCAGGTCCGCCCCCTCGCTCTCGATGGCCTTGAGCACCTCCCGGGCCGGGTCGCCGGCCGTGATCAGGCGCCGGAAGAGCGGGCAGCCCTCCAGGTCGGTCTGGCAGACCTCTTCCAGGCGCTCCTCGGCCAGCTTCATCTCCCGCTCCTGGAGGTGCCTGGCGTGGCCGGCCTCCAGCTCGCCGTACCAGGGCTCCAGGTGGGTGAAGTCCGTGGCCACGTAAAGGAGTATGATCTCAGCTCCGTACTTCTGGGCCAGGGACTTGACGTAGGGCAGGGCCTTGGCCGCATTGTCCGAGAGATCGGTCGGAAAGAGGATCTTCTTGAAGGTCATCGAACTCCCCCCTGGCTGACTTGGTTGGCGTTCGAGCAGAGCTTACCCGCCGGCCATAAAAGAGCAAGGGCTCGCGCCCTTAAAAGGCGTGAGCCCCCTGAACTGACCGGCCCTGGCCCGGCTCAGTGCGGCGCCAGCTCGCCCCCGGTCTCCTCCTTGATGGAGACGGCCACCTTGTAGAGCACGGTCACCACCAGGGCGCCGATGGCGTAGACGCCCAGGGTGATCAGAATCTCCGGGGCCGTGGGCGAGTACTCCCGGATCTGTTCCAGGGGGTTGGGGATGAAGCCGCCCACGATCAGGCCGAGGCCCTTGTCGATCCAGAGGGCGATGAAGATGGCCACGCAGGTGACGCCCAGCAAGGAGTGATTGGCCCGGGCGGCCGGGACGAGCATGATGAAGATGCAGATGACGGCCACCACGCCGGAGACCCACATCCAGGGCACCAGCATGGCGTGGCCCTCCAGGCCGCCGTAAAGGTACCGGAGGCTGTGCATGTGGCCGGGGATCTGGGAGTAGAAGGCGGTGAAGAACTCCAGCCCCAGGAAGAACATGTTGATTATCAGAGTGTAGGTGACAATGAGCGAGAGCTTGTGGATGGCCTCCCGGCCCGGGTCGAACTTGGTCAGGCGCCGGATGACCAGAGCCAGGACGATTAGCAGGGCCGGGCCGGCGGCGAAGGCCGAGGACAGGAACCGGGCGGCCATGATCGCGGTCAGCCAGAGGTGGCGTCCGGGCAGGCCGGCGTAAAGGAAGGCCGTGACCGTGTGGATGGACACGGCAAAGGGGATGGAGATGTAGATCAGGGGCTTGACCCAGTCAGGCGGCTTGACCCACTTGCGCTCGGCGCTCATGACCGTCCAGCCGATGATAAGGTTGAGTCCCATGTAAGTGTTGAGGACCACCATGTCCCAGAAGAGGATCGAGTTGGGCCGGGGGTAGAGCATGACGTTGAGGATGCGCATCGGCTTACCCAGGTCGACGAAGACGAAGAGGCCGCACATGATGATGGCCCCGACGGCCATGAACTCGCCCAGGATGGTGATCCGGCCGAAGGCCTTGGCGTTGTGGAGGTAGTAGGGCAGGACCAGCATCACGCCCGAGGCGGCCACGCCGACCAGGAAGGTGAGCTGGGCGATGTAGAGCCCCCAGGAGACGTCCCGGCTCAGGCCGGTGACCTTCAGGCCGACCAGGAACTGCCAGAGATAGCAGCCGAAGCCGACTCCGATGACCACGAGCAGGAAAGTCAACCAGCTCCAGTATCTCTTGCTTCCGGTCAGCGCCTTTTCAAGCATGACACCCTCACCCCTGGGCCCTAGGATTCAAGTCCTCGACCAGAGTCTGGCCGGGCCAGGCCCTAGACGATGTAGTAGACATTGGGACCGGTGCCCAGTTCGGCCTTGCGCCGGATGGCGAAATTCTCCCTGAGCAGCTTGCGCGCCTGGGAATCCGGATCGGCCAGGTCGCCGAAGACCAGAGCCCCGCTCTCGACCGCCTCGACGCAGGCCGGGATCTGGCCCACGGCCAGCCTTTCCGCGCAGAAGTTGCATTTCTCGACCACGCCCTTGGCCCGGGTGGGAAACTCGGGGTTGGGGGCCTGGCCGTTGGGCAGATAGGCCCGCGGATCGCTGAAGTTGAAGCTCCGGGCCCCGAAGGGGCAGGCGGCCATGCAGAAGCGGCAGCCGATGCAGCGGTGGAAGTCCATCACGACGATGCCGTCTTCGGCCCGCTTGAAGGTGGCTGCGGTCGGGCAGACCCGGCAGCAGGGCGGATTCTCGCAGTGGTTGCACAGGAGCGGGAACTGCTTGTGGTGGAACTTCTCGGGCAGGTTGGCGTACCTGGTGGCCTGGCCCGGGAAGGCGTTCTCGTACTCGGCCGGCCAGATCCACTTGATCTCTTCCTTGATGCTGGGGATCTGGGGCACGTTGTGGACCGTGTGGCAGGCCTTGACCGCCGCGGCGATGTCCTCCTCGGTCAGCTTGCGCATGTCCACGATCATGGCCCAGTGCTGGCCCTTGAAAGCCTTGGGCGAGGGCATCTCCTTGGGCTGGACGGCCAGGGACTTGACCGCCGGGGCCGCGCCCAGGGCGGCCGCGGCCAGGCCGGCCGTCTTGAGGAATCTTCTCCGGCTGCGCTCCATGGCTAACCCTCTTCCTTGGGCGGGATGTGGCAGTCCCAGCAGTAAGGGGCCACGTTGGCGTAGTTGTGGCAGCGGTCGCAGAACTTGACCTTGCTGGTGTGGCACTGGATGCAGGTGTTCTGCAGGCTCATCAGGTACTCTTTGCCGTCCTGGGCCACGTAGACCCGGTTGGCGTCGCGCACGACCGAGGTCCGCCAGTCGTTGAGGAGCTGCATGTGCTGGGCCCTCATGTAGGGCGTGGCCTCCAGGCAGGCCTTCTCCTCCTTGGGCAGCTCGAGCTCAGGGGCCGGGGCGGCCTTGCCCAGGTTGAACCAGAAGGGGAAGGTGATCAGGACGGCGAAGACTATCAGCCCGGGGATGATCTTGTCGCGGTCGTACATCACTCGTCCCCCTCCCCGGATTCAGCCGCCTCGCCTGCGGCGGCTTCGCCCTCGGCTGCTTCGCCCTCAGCCTCGGCGCCGATCCTGACCCCGTCCTCCCAGCCCGGCAGGTCCTCGCCCCTGAGGTCGGTGGTCCGCTCCTTCTCGCCCTCCATGATCAGGGCGTTGGCCACCAGCTCGCAGACCCCGGTGACGTCGACCTCGGGGACCCAGTACTCCATCAGCGGCGGGAAAACGGCCCGGTCGATGGCGCAGACGCAGGCCAGCATGTTGACCCCGTGCTTCTCGTGGACGTGCTTGACCGCGTTGGCCCGGGGCAGGCCGCCGCGCATGCGCAGTTCCATGTTCTCGCCGGCGTTCAGGCCCGAGCCCGAGCCGCAGCAGAAGGTCTGCTCGCGGATGGTGTTGGGCGGCATCTCATGGAAGTGGTTGCAGACCGAGTTGATGACGTAGCGCGGCTCCTCGAGAAGGCCCATGCCCCGGGCCGGATTGCAGGAGTCGTGGTAGGTGACGATCTTGTTGTCGTTGCGGCTGGGGTCGAGCTTGAGCTTGCCCTGGTGGATGATGTCGGCCAGGAACTCCATGATGTGGATCATCTTGGTCGACTTGGCGTTCTCGAACCTGGTCCCGGTGATGGGCGAGACCGGGGTCTCCAGAAAGTCGGCCGGGCCGTTGAAGGTGTCCATGTACTGGTTGATCACCCGCCACATGTGGCCGCACTCGCCGCCCAGGATCCACTTGACCCCCAGGCGCTTGGCCTCGGCGTACATCTTGTTGTTGAGCCGCTTGGCCGTCTCCAGGGAGGTGAAGTAGCCGAAGTTGCCGCCCTCGGAGGCGTAAGTCGACCAGGTCACGTCCAGGCCCAGTTCGTGGAAGAGCATCAGGTAGCCCATGGCCGTGTAGGTGCCCGGATCGGCGAAGACGTCGCCCGAGGGGGTGATGAAGAGGATCTCGGCCCCCTTGCGGTTGAAGCTGGGCTCGACCTTGATCCCGGTGACCTCCTCGATCTCGTCGACGAAGAAGTCGATCATGTCCTTGTAGGCGTGGGGCTGGATGCCCAGATGGTTGCCCGTCCGGTAGCAGTTGGCCACCGGGGCCGCGATCCAGTCGATGTTGCAGCCCAGGAGGTTGATCAATTCCCGGGCCATGATGGTGATTTCGGCCGTGTCGATGCCGTAGGGGCAGAAGACCGAGCAGCGGCGGCACTCGCTGCACTGGTAGAAGTAGTACCACCACTCCTTGAAAACTTCCTCGGTCAGCTCCCGCGCCCCGGCCATCCGGCCCAGGATCTTGCCGGCCGTGGTGAAGTCGCGGCGGTAGACCGAGCGGAGCAGCTCGGCCCTCAGGACCGGCATGTTCTTGGGATCGCCCGAGCCGATGAAGAAGTGGCACTTGTCGGCGCAGGCCCCGCAGCGGACGCAGATGTCCATGAAAAGCTTGAAGGAGCGGTGCTTCTCCAGCCGCTCGGCGATGCCCTCAAGGACGATCTGCTTCCAGTCCGCCGGCAGCTTCCAGTCCTCCTCGTTGGGGGCGAAGTCCCTGGCGTTGGGGAAGCCGACGTACTCCAGGCTCTTGGCCTTGGCCCCGTAGCACCAGATGCCCGGCTTGAACTCGACCGGGGTGTCCATCCAGTGGGTCCGGGTGGCGGGCTTGTGCTTTATCTGGGCCAGTTCCGCCGGTTTGGGTGTCTGGTCGGCCACGTCTTACTCCTTTTCCACCGGTAAGCCAGCTTCCTTCATGTGCTCCCTGAACTCGTCCTCGTATTCCTCGTAGGTGTGGACCTCGACCGGGTAATCCCAGGGATTGATGTGCCTCACGGCCCGGTTGTTGTTGATCAGGTTCCGGGCCGGGCTCAGGAATATGCCGCCTAAGTGCATCAGCTTGGAGAAGGGGAAGTAGGCGAAGAGCACCGAAACCAGGAAGATGTGGACGTAGAAGGTCGCCCCGACGCCCTCGGGCAGGGTCGGTCTGAAGCTGACCAGGCCCATGGCCAGTTCCTTGACGCCGACGATGTCGGTCCTGAGAAGGTAGCGCATCAGAATGCCGCTCAGGCCGATGGCCATGATCAGGAAGAGGGGGAAGTAGTCGGCCGGGAGGCTGATGTAGCGAAGCTGGGGGATCCAGGCCCGCCTGACGAAGAGGTAGATCACGGCCATGACCAGGACCAGGCCGCTGAGCATCACCTCGGGCAGGCCGAATTCCATGAAGCTGTCCAGGTTCTCCAGCCAGGCCACCGGCAGGGGCGTCGGCTCGGCGAAGAAGCGCAGGTGCCGGAGCAGGGTGGTCAGAAAGGCGTAGTGAAAGGTCAGGGAGGCGAACCAGAGCCACTTGGACGAGGCGTAGTCCAGCTTGGGGCCCTGGCGCAGTTCCAGCCGGGTGTTGCGGAAGAGGGAGCGGAAGAGCAGAATCTCCAGGGCCATGCGGCCGATCAGGCCGGCCAGGCTGGAGGGGTTGTCAAGTTCGTTGTGCTTGATGAAGGGCAGGCTCTTTTCCTGGCCGGCCGTGGTGGGGATGCGGAAGGGGACCGGCGAACGGGCCCAGCCGACGACCCGGTAGATGAAGCCGAGGCCGAAGATGAGGAAGGCGGCGTAGGGGAAGACGATGCCGAAGAGAACCCGCAGGTCCAGGGCCCAGACCCCGATCAAGGCCACTATGATGAGGGCCACGACCGCTGACAATGAAACCGCTATGCCCATTTACCGTCACCTCGTCTCAGGTTAGGCCGTCCGGGTCGCCGCGTTCGGGGCCGCTCTCCGCCGCGGCCCCCTCGTCCAGTACGCCGGCCAGGCGGAGGAGTCTGGCGCTCTGGTTCCTGATCTCGTCCACCCTGATCTGGGCGAGCTTCTCCCGGCAGTTCGTGTAGACGTCAAAGGCCAGCAGCCCCATCTGATCCACCTTGCTCTCGAAGGCCAGCCAGTCTTCGAGGGCCACGGACTCCTCCATCTCGCGGCCGAGCTCCTCCCGGGCGATCTTCTTGAGGCTGAAGACGAAGGCGATGGCGTCCGCGGGGCTGAAGTCCTGGATGGCCCTGATGCGGATGATCCGATCCAGGAACTGGCCGGACCGGACCCGGTCGGGCCCGTCGAGGATCTCGTCGAGGAGCGCGCCCAGTTCGCGGGAGATGGTCGAGCCGACCGGATTGGCGAAGGGATTGGCCTCCTTCCTCAGGAAGCGGCTGGTCTCCTCGGGATAGGAGTCTAGAACCTGCTCGAACCACCTCTTCAAGACGGCGGATCTTTTCTTGCGTAAAAAATGTTCGACGCTGAGGTCGGCATCGGGCATTAATGCCGTCTCCATCGGGCGGTGAGTTTTTGAGGGTCGTCGGTCAGCGACCATACACAACCCCGCTTGTGCTGTCAAGCGCAAACTGAAGCCCTTCTCAAGCCGGCCGCAATAATAACCACAAACATTTTGCCCACATAGGACGGCGGCCCCTTCAGGGGCCTTTTCCGGCTGGGACCCGGCTTGACAAGCGGCGCCCTCCTGGGCTCATAGTGACTGAATCTGGCCCGGGACGCCTCGAAGGAGCGGCCCGGGCCGGAATCGACCGGGCGGCCTTTGGAGAAACCCGCGGGAGCCAGACTGACCCTGACCGGCCCTGACGACAAGCCTGACCAGAGAAGCGGGGCCATCCCCTGGAGCGGCGGCCTGCTCCTGGTCTTCGTCTGCCTG
>ENA-OSEO01001589-OSEO01001589.1-sediment-metagenome-genome-assembly--contig:-NODE-1589-length-39593-cov-4.931901_pt1 | contig 39593 bp, 34 predicted proteins | sample MGYA00237883_ERZ534232 | MGnify/ENA metagenome assembly ERZ534232 | reverse complement strand
CACTTCATATCATGCTTCTCGAGGCGTCCACACTACTGGGGGAAGGTCAGGGGGAGAGGGCCGGGGGTGAGGGGGGCACTTAGAGATAACTAATTGATATAAATAAAATATGACCCATCACCCTCGCCCTCTCCCCGCAGAGCGGGGCGAGGGAATAAGAGGCTGGCGCTCCCCGCCCTTGGGGCAAAAAAAAAAGGCTGTCCCCCACCCGGAGTCAGAAAGGTGGCCCAAGCCTTTAGGCTTGGGAATAAGAGGCCTCCTCTTGCCACCGGAGTTTGAACGAACGAAGCAAAGACCGGGGACCGGTTTAGGATTCCGGCTTCTGCACCGGAATAAGATACCCTAACAGACCACGCAACCGAGAGCAGTGTGCTTGACAACCACCCTCCAGCCCACAATGGCGACGCCTCCCGGGCGGGGAGGCGTCTAAGCTGGAGGGTTGATCGCTCGGCCCCAAAAACCTCAGGAGCCCTACCTGATAAAGAACGTTGCCACAAGGTATTGTGGCAAGTCAAGAAAAAAATACGTCGGGTGGTTATTTTTTTTCCGACCGTCAGGGTGAACGCTAGAAGTTGAGGCAGGCCCTGAGCTTGGCTACCGCATCTTCGGCCGTGTCCGCCTTGACCAAGCCGGGAAGATCAAATGTTGTGGCCAGACCGATGACTGGCCTACCCATCTTGAGGCCCAGGGCCGCCTCGGAGATGGTCCCCAGGCCGCCCTCGACGGCGATCAGGCCAGAGGCCGCCCGGGCGATGAGGGCGTTGCGGGTGTGGCCCAGGGCCGTGGGCAGGGCGATGGTCAGGTAGGGATTGGCCTGATCGGCCTCCGCGCCCGGGAGCAGGCCGACCGAGACGCCGCCGGCCTGGCTGACCCCCAGGCAGGCCGCCTCCATGACCCCGCCCAGGCCGCCGCAGAGGACCACCGCCCCGGCCCGGGCCAGGAGCAGGCCCACCTGTCGGGCCAGTTCGTAAGACTCGGCCCTGGGCGCGGCCGAGCCGATGACGCCGACGACCGGGCGGCCGATCACGCCTCCCAACCGTGCTGACCGATCAGCTTGACGAAGCGGCAGCCCAGGAGATCCTCCTCCTTGGGCCCCTGCTCGGTCAGGGTCAGCCGCTTGAGGCTCTGGGAAGTCTCATCGCCCACCGGGATGACCAGCCGGCCGCCCGTGGTTAACTGGGCGACCAGGGGCTGGGGGATCAGCGGCGAACCGGCGGTGACGATGATGGCCTCGAAGGGGGCCTCCTCGGGCCAGCCGGCCGTGCCGTCGCCGACCTTGATGACCACGTTGGTGTAGGACAGCTTGTCCAGGGTCTGGCGGGCCTTGATCATCAGGGGGCGGAGGCGCTCGATGGAGTAAACCTTCTCGGCCAGCTCGGCCAGGACGGCCGCCTGATAGCCCGAGCCGGTGCCGATCTCCAGGACCCGGTCGGTCTCCTTGAGCCGGAGGGCCTCGGTCATGACCGCGACCATGTAGGGCTGAGAGATGGTCTGGTGCTCGCCGATCTGGAGGGGGTGATCGGCGTAGGCCTGGGCCCCGTAAGCATCTTCCACGAACTCGTGGCGGGGGACCCTGAGCATGGCCGCCAGGACCCGCTCGTCCCTGACGCCGCGGGCTCTGATCTGAGTCTCGACCATCCGCCGCCGGGCGGTTTCGAAGTGGTCTCGCATCGGACTGAGAGAGTGTAGACCAACCCGGGAGAGGGGGTCAAGGACGGGGAGCGGACCGGCGGGGCGGCTGTGCGATAAGACCGGGCCGCCCGCCCGGGGATAGTTGGGCCTAGTTCGCCGCCTGGGGGGCGTGGACCAGGGGGCCCGGTCCCGAGCCGGAATCTAGCAAATCGGCCAGCCGGGTCAGCTTGTCGGTCGGACCGATGACAATGAGGGTCGAGCCGACCTCGATGAGGTCGTCCGGGCCGGGGTTGAAGAGCATCCGGCCGCTGGCCTGCTTGATGCCGACCACGATCAGGTTCAGGTCGGCCCTGATGCCCGAATCCTTGAGCTTCTTGCCCGATAGCCTGGCCTTGGGCCCGACCGGCAGCTCCTCCATCTGGACCTCGACGTGGCGGTAGTCGGCCAGGGCTAGATCCAGAAAGTCGGTCACCGTGGGCCTCAGGATGGACTGGGCCATGCGCCGGGCCCCGATGTCGTAGGGCAGGATGACCCGGTCGGCCCCGGCCCTGAGCAGCTTCTGCTGGGCCGAGGCCTCGCCGGCCCGGGCGATGATGAACAGGTCCGGCCTGAGCTGGCGGGCGGTCAGGGTGATGTAGACGTTGTCGGCGTCGGAGTTGACCGCGGCCACCAGGCCGGCGGCCTGGTCGACGCCGGCCCTCTTGAGGACATCATCCTCGGTGGCCTCGCCCAGGACGTAGATCAGCCCCTCCTCGTCCAGCTTGGCCGTCAGCTCGCTGGAGCGCTCGACGATGATGGCCTTGCGGCCGCGGCTCTGAAGGATCTCCATCACGGTCCGGCCGATGCGGCCGTGGCCGCAGATGATGAAGTGACCCTTGAGCTTGGAGATGTCCTTGTCCATCTTGCGCCTCCCCAGAATCCGGCGGAGCTTGCCCTCGATGAGCACCTCGGCCAGCCGGCCGGCCACGAAGAAGATCAAGCCCACCCCGACGACGAGCAGGCCCAGGGTGAAGAGGCGGCCCAGGGCGCTCAGGCTGTGGACCTCGCCGTAGCCGACCGTGGTCAGGCTGATGACGGTCATGTAGAGGGAGTCCAGGAAGGACCAGCCCTCGATGAGCATGTAGCCCAGGCTGCCCAGGACGACCACGGCCAGGGCGGTTAAAAGCCCGCTGGCCAGCTGGCGGAGGTTCAAGGCTCAGGGCTCTTTCCCGGCCGCCGCGCCGAGGCTCTGGTTGTAGACGGCCTCGATGGACTGGCCCGTCCGGCCGGCCAGTCGGCGGCAGGCCTCGAACTCGGGCCGGAAGTCCCAGCGGCCCGAGGGCCGCCGGACCCACTTGCCGGCCACGGACCCGGCCTCGATGTTCACGCTGCCCTCCCGGCGCTCCAGGCAGAGCCGCCGCTCCTCCCTGACCCTGACCCCCAGGGTGGAGGTTTCCTCCAGAATGAACCCGGCCAGCCGGCCGACCGTCTCGGGCGCGGCCAGGACCTCCAGCCTCACCCCGGGACGGTTCTTCTTCATCTGGACCGGGATCAGGACCGCGTCCAGGGCGCCCTCCTGGAGCAGATTCTCGATGAGCGGGCCGAAGAGCTCCGGGTTCATGTCGTCGATGGTCGTGGTCACGACGCTGACCTGATGGAGCCGGGCGGACTCGAGACTCCCGACCGGCTGGCCCAGGAAGAGCCGGGTCAGGCCGTTCTGGGGCGGCCGGCCGCCCACGCCCGTGCCGACCGAGGCCAGCTTCATGGCCGGCAGCTCGCCGAAGGCGGCGGCCCAGGTGAGGATGGCCGCGCCGGTGGGCGTGACCAGCTCGGTCCTGGAGCCCGTCCCGGCCACCGGCTTGCCTTCGAGAAGCCGCAAGGTCGCCGGAGCCGGCAGGGGCAACAGGCCGTGGCCGGCCTGGCCGACCCCGCGGCTCAGGGGCACCGGCGAGGCCCGCAACTCGCCGATATCGAGCAGGTCCAGACAGGCCGCGGCGCCGACCAGATCCAGAATGGAGTCGTCGGCCCCGACCTCGTGGAAGTGAACCTCCTCCACCTCCCGGCCGTGGACCGCGGCCTCGGCCTCGGCTAAGGCGGCCAGGGCGGCCAGGGCCCGCTCCCTGACCCGGCCGGGCAGCTCGGCCGGGCCGATGATCCGGTCGCGGATGAAGGCGTAGGAGCGATGGGGCGGCGAGGGGTCGGTCCGGAAACTGACCCGCCGGGCCCTGAGGCCGAAGACTTCAACGGCTTCGTCCTCCAGGCTCCAGGGGCCCAGGGGCAGGGCCCGGAGCAGGGCGGTCAGCTCCTCGGCCCTGACGCCCGCCTCCAGGCAGCAGGCCAGGAACATGTCGCCGCTCAATCCCCCGGCCAGGTCGAGGTAGCCTATCAACTGTCCGCTCATCGGCCGCCTCCCCGAGGCCGGGCCGCCACCGGCTCGGCAAAGGTCCTGGACCGCCGCCGGGCAATGGCCGGGACGTCGCCGGCCGGCTTGGGGCCGGGCAGGGGCCGGGTCAGGGCCCGGGTCAGGACCTGGTCCATGGACTCGATCGTGACCACCTCGAGCTTTTTCTTGACCTCCCGGGGGATCTCCACCAGATCGCGCCGGTTGCGCTCCGGCACCAGCAGGGTCTTGATCTGGGCCCGCAGGGCGGCCAGGGCCTTCTCCTTGAGCCCGCCCACGGGCAGGACCTTGCCCCGGAGGCTGATCTCGCCGGTCATGGCCACGTCCCGCCGGACCGGGATGCCGGTCAGGGCCGAGACCAGGGCCGTGCAGAGGGTCACCCCGGCCGAGGGCCCGTCCTTGGGGATGGCTCCGGCCGGCAGGTGGACGTGGAGGTCGATGTTCTCGTAGAAGTCGTCGCTCAGGTCCAGCCAGGCCGAGCGGGCCCGGACGTAGCTCAGGGCCGCCTCGGCCGACTCCTTCATCACCTCGCCGAGCTGGCCGGTCAGGGTCAGGTTGCCCTTGCCCTTGAGCACGGTCACCTCGACGTAGAGGACCTCGCCGCCGGCCCCGGTCCAGGCCAATCCGGTGACCACGCCCACCTCGTCCTTGTCCTGCTCCAGCTCGGGCAGCCACTCCGGCGGGCCCAGGAGCTTGTCCAGCCTGGCCGGGCTGACCTTGAGCGGCATCCGGCCGCCCTCGGCCTTGCGCCGGGCCGCCTTGCGGCAGACGCTGCCCAGGGCCCGCTCCAGGTTCCTCAGGCCGGCCTCGCGGGTGTAGCTATTGATCATCTCCAGGATGGTCCTGTCTCTGACGGCCAGGTCGCGCGCCTTGAGGCCGTGGCGCTTGAGCTGGCGGGGCAGGAGGTAGCGCCTGGCGATCTGGAGCTTCTCCCGCTCGGTGTAGCCGGGCAGCTCCATGATCTCCAGCCGGTCAAGGAGGGCCGAGGGGATGGGGTCGACTATGTTGGCCGTGGTGATAAACATCACCCGGGACAGGTCGAAGCTGAGGTTGAGGTAGTGGTCGGAGAAGCTCTCGTTCTGTTCGGGGTCTAAGACCTCCAACAAGGCCGCGGCCGGGTCGCCCCTGAAGTCGAGGCCGATCTTGTCCACCTCGTCCATCATGAAGACCGGGTTGTTGGAGCCGCAGGCCTTCAGCCCCTGGAGGATGCGGCCGGGCATGGCCCCGATGTAGGTCCGGCGGTGGCCCCTGATCTCGGCCTCGTCGTGCATGCCGCCCAGGGAAAGGCGGGTGAACTTGCGGCCCAGGGCCCGGGCGATGGACTGGCCCAGGGAGGTCTTGCCCACGCCGGGCGGTCCGACGAAGCAGATGATCGGCCCCTTGAGCTTGCGGTTGAGCTTGCGCACGGCAAGGTACTCCAGGATCCGCTCCTTGACTTTCTGCAGGTCGTAGTGGTCCTCGTCCAGAATCCGCTTGGCCCGCTTGATGTCCAGCCGGTCGCGGGTCGAGTGCGACCAGGGCAGCTCGACCAGCCAGTCCAGGTAGGTCCTGACCACCGAGGCCTCGGCCGCGTCCGGGTGCATCTGCTCCAGCCGCTCCAGTTGCTTGAGCGCCTCCTGGCCGGCCTCCTCGGACATCCCGGCCTCCTTGATGGCCTGGCGGTAGCGCTCCACCTCCTCCAGCCGCTCGTCGGCGTCGCCCAGCTCGCGCTTGATGGCCCTGAGCTGCTCGCGGAGATAGTACTCGCGCTGGCTCTTGCCCATCTCCTCCTTGGCCTCAGACTGGATGCGCGACAGGACGGTGGAGACCTCCAGCTCCCGGTTGAGGAAGCCGTGAACCAGCTTGAGCCTGGCCACGGGCGAGGTCTCCTCCAGGACCTCCTGGGCCTCGGCTATCTTGAGCCTCAGGTTCGAGGAGACCAGGTCGGCCAGCCGGCCGGGCTCGTCGAGGCTGTCCAGGAGCGAGACCACGTCCGGGGAAAGGAGGCCCTTGAGGGAGAGGACCTTCTCGGTCATCTCCCGGGCCGAGCGCATCAGGGCCTCGACCTCGGCCTCTAATTCCTCGGGCTCGGCCGCCTCGATCAGGCTGTAGGAGACCTTGAGAAAGGGCTCTTTGGAGATGTATTCCTTGATCTTGGCCCGGTGGAGGCCCTGGATCAGGATCTTGAGCCGGCCGTCGGCCAGCTTGAGGGTCTTGAGGATCGAGGCCACGGTGCCGACCTCGAACAGCTCCTCCGGGCCGGGCGAGTCGATGCCGGAGTCGATCTGGGTGACCAGGAGGACGACCCGCTCGGCCTCCAGGGCGCTCTCCACCGCGGCCACCGAACCCTCCCGGCCGACGAAGAGAGGCACGACCATGTTGGGATAGATGACCACGTCCCTGACCGGCAGCAGGGCCAGCTCCTCGGGCAGTTCGGTGATGTCCTGAGACGGCTCGAAGAAGGTCTCGGGGGGGGTCTCGAAGGCTGAGGTCACGGTGAGCTCCAGGTTTGGTGGGCCTATGTTACCAAATGGTCAAGGAGCGTCAAGCACGGCTTGACCGGCGGGCCGGAGCGGAGTAGGCTAATAAAAAAGGATAATCAAGATGATGGGTTGCCGCCTTGGATAATCAATCGAGAGCCAGGTTGCTTAAGTTAGTCCGCCAGACCATCGCCGACAGCCTGGAGGGCCGGCCCCGCCCGGAGCTGAGCCAGGCCGACATGGCCCTGGGCCAGGACCAGGGGGCCTTCGTCACCCTGCGCCAGAAGGGCCGCCTGCGCGGCTGCATCGGCCTGTTCGAGGGCCAGGGCTCCCTGGCCGAAACCGTGCAGGAGATGGCCCTCTCGGCCGCCTTCCAGGACCCGCGCTTTAGGCCCTTGAGCTCGGTCGGGGAGCTCAAGGAGTGCGACATCGAGATATCGGTCCTCTCGCCCCTTAAGGAGACCGATCCCGAGGAGATCGAGGTCGGCAAGCACGGCATCTACATCATCCAAGGCCACTACCGGGGCGTGCTCCTGCCCCAGGTGGCCACGGAGAACAACTGGAACCGGGAGACCTTCCTCGATCACACCTGCCTCAAGGCCGGCCTCAGCCCCGGCTGCTGGCGCCAGCCCGACACCAGGATCCTGACCTTCACTGCCGAGGTCTTCGGCGAGGCTGAGCCGCCCCCGGCCCGGGACTGAACCGGCCCGCCGCTGCTGAATCCAGGCTCACGACTGATGTTGACAGCCCGGTGGGGCTGAGATATAAGGAAACTTCCCTGGGGCTGTAGCTCAGTTGGGAGAGCGCATGACTGGCAGTCATGAGGCCAGGGGTTCAAGTCCCCTCAGCTCCACCAGGAAAAACAGGGGGTTGCGAGGCAGGTCGCAACCCTCTTTCCTTCTTCTCCATCCTCCTCCCCGGCCCGCAACGGGAGTGAACTCCTACCTTCCCTCACCTGTTGATCCAGACTCTGGTACCGCCGGCTCAAGACCTTGATCGGGTCGAGGGATCAGGCCGGAAGGGAGGCCCCTGGCCTTGACGGCCGTCGCCAGTGGTGAATACTGTCAGACTCAGCCCCGATCCCGAGGGGCGGCCATCAGTTGCGGAGGTCCGGCGTGGCCCAGAAAAGGAAAATCGACCGTTCGACCCAATGCCTGGACACGGACGTCCTGGTGATCGGCACCGGCGGGGCCGGCTGCCGGGCCGCCCTGGAGGCCTGCGGCGCCGGGGCCAAGGTGACCCTGGTGACCAAGGGGCGCTTCGCCAAGAGCGGCACGACCGCCTTCCGGGTGGCCGACACGGCCGGCTACAATGCCGCCGACGGCCTGGTCGACCCCCTGGACAGCCCGGAGGAGCACTACCGGGACATCATCGAGGCCGGCCTGGGCATGGCCTACCCCCTTTTGGCCCGCGTCCTGGCCGAGGAGGCCCCGGAAACAATCACCTACCTGGAGTCGGCCGGGGCCAGGCTGGAGCGGGACCCGGCCACTGGCCGGTTCATCGAGGTCAAGGGCTGCTTCGCCAGCCGGCCGCGGATGCACATCCTCAAGGACCACGGCGAGCGCATCATCAGGGCCCTGGCCCCCCGGATCAAGGCGCGGCCCATTGACGTCCGGGAAGAAATCATCATCACCCGGCTCCTGGTGGAAGACGGGCGCTGCCTGGGCGCGGTGGGCCTGGACGGCAAGGGCGAAATAGTGGTCTTCCGAGCCGGGGCGGTCATCCTGGCCTGCGGCGGGGCCGGCCAGCTCTTCGCCTACACCCTGACCCCGCCCGACATAACCGGCGACGGCTACGCCCTGGGGCTCAGGGCCGGGGCCGACCTGGTCAACCTGGAGTTCATGCAGGTGGTCCTGGGCACCCTGGAGCCGACCCGAAACCAGTTCAACACCTTCCTCTGGTGCGCCCAGCCTCGGCTGCTCAACGCCGCGGGCCAGCCTCTCCTGGAGGCCTATCTGCCCGCCGGGGTCATTCCCGGGGAAGCCATGGCGGCCAAGTCGCGCCACTTCCCCTTCAGCAGCCGCGACGACTCGCGCTTCGTGGAGATCGCTGTCCACAAGGAGATGCTGGGCCCCTCCGGGGGGGCCGGGGTCTTCGTCGACCTGACCGGGCTGAGCGACGAGAAGGTGGCCGCCCTGCCCCCGGACTGCGGCCTGCCCCAGGTCTGGCCCTTTGTCAAGGAGTTCATGGCCCAGCGCGGCTTCGAGATCGACCGCCAGCCGGTGCGCATCGGCTGCTTCGCCCACGCCATCAACGGCGGCCTCAAGATCGACGCCGACGGCCAGACGACCGTCGCCGGGCTCTACGCCGCCGGCGAAGCGGCCGGTGGACCCCACGGGGCCGACCGGCTGGGCGGGAACATGCTGGTCACCTGCCAGGTCTTCGGAGCCCGGGCCGGCCGCCACGCCGCCAGGATGGCGGCCTCAGCGGCGGCGGCCGAACTGCCCCGGGACCAGGTGGACCTGGAAGCGGCGAGGCTCGAGGCCCTCAGGAGGCAGACCGGTCCCCTTCGGGCGGCCGATTTGCGCCGGAGCCTCCAGGAAGCCATGTGGCGCGGGGTGATGGTCGTCCGGACTGAAGAGGGCCTGAAGATCACCCTGCAGCAACTGGAGGACATCGAAGCCTCGCTCAGGACCGCGCCGGCCGGCGATCCCAGGGACCTCAAAGAGCTGCTGGAGCTGGAGAACATGGCCCTGGTCGGCCGGGCCATATGCCGGGCGGCCCTGAGCCGCCGGGAGAGCCGGGGCAGCCACTACCGGGAGGACTGGCCGGCCCTGGACCCGGCCTGGCGGAAAAGAATACTGATCCGCCAGGAGGACGGGGTCATGCGGGAGATCGAAGAGGCGGTCGAGTAACGGCGGCGGGCCTGACCCACTCCCGCCAACCCGCCTGACCTCCGGGTTTCAGCAGCCCCCGCGACGCCCCTGCCCTGACTTGAGCCGTCTCATTTCTCCCGCCCCGGGCCCGACCTTCGGAACCCGCCTCTCCTCAACGATATCAACCCATCACATAACCTATTCCTTGGGCCGGAACCGGACCGGCCGACCGGCCCGAGAAAAGGCTTGACAACTCAACCAGGTTGAGGTTCGATAAATTTAGTTGCACGATCTGAAACCTGGAGGAATTAAGGGCAGTGCCGTTGAATCGTGGGCTGGGAGGGTCCCTTTGAACGGCGCCGAGCCAAAGGGGTTGCGGTTCCCGATCCGGGCCGGCCGGCCAGGCCGGCGGCGGCTTCCTTTCCTGACGAGTGAGACGAACCAGGGAGCGTGGTATGGTTGGCCAACCGTGCCGATTTCACCTTGTTTGCCGCGCTCATGGAGGAAAGGATCGTCATGACCAAGGAGATCGAGAACCTGGGCAACGTGATCAGAAGGATCAGGCTCCAGCAAAAAAGAACCATCAAAGAGATAGCCGAGGAGTGTGGGTTTTCCAAAAGCCTTCTGTCCAAGATAGAAAACGGCAAGGTCCTGCCGCCCATGGCCACCTTGTCCAAGATCGCCCAGGCCCTCAGGGTGAAAATCTCCACCCTGCTCGAAGAGGACGGCGAACGTTCGGCCATCTACAACAGCGCCGCCGAGGTGGCCGGCAAGGCCACCCTGACCAAGGCCGGCTACACGGTCTTCCCCTTCGCCACCGACTACCGGGACAAGAAGATCCAGCCCATCTGCATCGTGGCCAGGAAGGGCGCGGTCGAAAAGAACCGCTGGTCCCACGGCGGCGAGGAGTTCATCTACGTCATCGAGGGCTCCCTGATCTTCAAGGTCGGGGCCACGGAGTACGACTTGAAAAAGGGCGACAGCCTCTACTTCAACTCAGCGGAGGAGCACTCCATCTCGCCCACCAGCGCCGAGGTGAAGTATCTGAACATCTTCATTCAATAGCCGCGGCAGAGCCGGGGAAGCTGGCCGCCGCGCCCAAGGACGGAGATCGGTGAAGCGCCGGACTCAAGGCGGCTTCAAGGAAACCAACGGAGAGGGACATGGGAAAACATTACGATCTTGACGGGAAGATAGCCGTAGTCACCGGGGCGGGCAGCGGCATCGGCCGGGAGGTGGCCCTGGTCCTGGCCGAGGAGGGGGCGGCGGTGGCCCTGCTGGATGTGAGCCAGGCCGGTCTCGATGAGACCGCCAGGCTGATGGACGCGGCCGGCTTTGTCAGCGCCGCCTACGTGGTCGACGTCAGCCAGGCCGAATCCGTGGCCCGGGTCTTCAAGCAAATCGAGGACAAGTGGTCCCGGGTGGACATCCTGGTCACCTGCGCGGCCATCATCGCCCCCACGCGCACCTGGGACGTCAGCGTCGAGGAGTGGAGCCGGATCGTGGCCGTGAACCTGACCGGCACCTTCCTGCCCGTCCAGAGCGCCCTCAGGATCATGAGGAAGCAGCGCAGCGGCAAGATCATCACCTTCGGCTCCGACGTGGCCAAGCGGGGCGGTGGCCGCTTCGGGGGCAGCGCCTACGCCGCCTCCAAGGGCGGGGTGCTGGCCTTCACCCGGACCGTGGCCCGGGAAGTGGCCCTGGAGGGCATCTCGGTCAACTGCGTCAACCCCGGCCCCACCAAGACTCCCATCCACAAGGGCATCACCCCGGAGCAGATGGAGATGCTCCGGGCGGGCATCCCCAAGGGCCGCCTGGGCGAGCCCAGGGACCTGGCCAACGCCGTGGCCTTCCTGGCCTCGGACCTGGCCGAGCACATCCACGGGGAAACACTAAACGTCGACGGCGGGGTGATGATGGACTGAGGCCGGGCCCCGGCCCCAGGATCGAGCGGGTGAGGAAATGAAAGGCGTCATATTCGCGGAACCCAAGAAGGTCATAGTTTCGGAGGCCATCTCCCGGCCCAAGCTGGAGGCCGGGGACGTCTTGACCCAGACCCTGGCCAGCGGGGTCACCCCCGGCACCGAGATGAACTTCCTGTTGGGCGGCTGCTACTCCCGCCGCTGGCCGATCATCCCGGGCTACCAGAACGTGGGCCGGATTGTCGAGGCCCCGGCCGGCTCGCCGCTGAAGAAGGGGCAGCGGGTCTACTCCCACTACTGGTACCGGCCGGTGCAGTACGAGTACCAGGGCCAGGCCCACACCGAGGACGCGGCCGGCCACCTGGAGTTCCGGGGCGGGCCGCCGGTCCACCCCAACCTCATCCCCCTGCCCGATGAGCTCCCGGACGACGAGGCCGCCCTGCTGAGCGTGGTCTGCATCGGCATGCATGGGGCCAGGCGCAGCGGGGCCTCCATCGGCAAGAAGGTCCTGGTCATCGGCCTGGGCCTGATCGGCCAGTTCGCCGCCCAGGCCGCCCGGGCCCTGGGCGCCTGCTGCCACGCCGTCGATCTGGTGCCCCTGCGCCTGGACACGGCCGCCAAGTACGCCTGCGAGCGGGTCTTCAACGGGGCCGACGACCAGGTCTGGAATGACATCCAGCGGGAAGGGCCCTACGACATCATCATCGAGACCTCCGGCGTGAACGCCCTCCTGGACAAGGGGCTTCAGTGCCTGGCCGGCGAGCGCAACGAGGAGCGGGAGATGATGCGCCAGGGGGTCGTCTACCTGATGGGCGGCCGGGACAAGGTCGAGTACACCAACATGCTGGCCCACCCCAAAGAGGCCATCCTGATGCACAGCAGCCACCACACCAGGAAAGAGGTCCACGAGGCCCTGCGGCTGCGGCGGCGGGGCGCCCTGACCATCGCCCCACTGATCACCCACCGGCCTTCCCCGGAAGAGGCGCCCCGGATCTACCAGGCCATGGTCGAGCGCGACCCGGAGATGCTGGGCGTGGTCTTCAGGTGGTCCTGAGGCCGGCCTTTGAGGAGCAGGTGAAAAATGGACGAATCGCGCCTTAAGAGTCAGATCATTCCCGGGTCGCGGCAGAAGCAGGCCGAGGTGGGCCGCTACTACCGCCGGACCCTTCTGAACGCCATCGGCCTGGACGAGCGGGAGTTCAAGAAGCCCCTGGTCGCCGTGGTCAACGGCTGGAACGAGATCAGCCCGGGCAACTTCCACCTCCGGGCCGTGGCCGAGGCGGTCAAGCAGGGCGTCCTGGAGGCGGGCGGGCATCCGGCCGAGTTCGGGGCCCTGGGCCTCTGCGACGGCCTGAGCGTCGGCAGCCTGGCCGACCGCTACAGCCTGCCCTACCGGGACGCCACGGCCCTCTACCTCGAGTCCATGCTCGAGGCCAACATGTTCGACGCCGCGGTCTTCATCCCCTCCTGCGACAAGGTGGTGCCCGCCTTTCTCATGGCCGCGGCCAAGGTGGACATCCCCTCGATCTTCGTCACCGGGGGCTACATGGCCCCCGGCTGCTTCCAGGACAAGCCGGTGGTCATGTCCGACATCGTCGAGGCCTTCGGCGCCCTGGAGAGCGGCCAGCTGAGCCGCCCCGACTTCGAGAGCATGCTCAACAGCGCCTGCCCCGGCCCGGGCATCTGCCCCCTCATGGCCACCGGCAACACCGTGGCCACTCTGGCCGAGGCCCTGGGCCTGTCCCTGCCCTACAACACCACCACCCCGGCCATGAGCTCGGCCCTGCTCAAGACGGGCCGGGCCGCGGGCCGGCAGATCATCAAGCTTCTGGAGAAGGACATCCGGCCCAGCAAGATCCTGACCCAGGGGGCCATCGAGAACGCCATGCGGGTCATCCTGGCCGTGGGCGGCTCGACCAACCTGCTCCTGCACGTCGGGGCCGTGGCCTTCCTGGCCGGCCACCCGGTCAGGCTGGAGCGCTGGGAGGAGCTCAGCCAGGACACCCCGCTCCTGACCAAGATCAAGCCCTCGGTGCCGGACAAGACCATGGTCGACCTGGACCGGGCCGGCGGCATCCCGGCGGTGATGAAGAGCCTGGCCGCCAAGCTGGACACCGGGGTCATGACCGTGACCGGGGAGAACCTGGCCCAGAACCTGGCCCGGGTGGAGCGGATCGATCCCCAGCAGATCAGGCCCCTTGACAACCCCCTGGCCCCGGAGGGCGGCCTGGCCGTTCTCAAGGGCAACCTGGCCCCGGAAGGGGCCATCGTCAAGCAGTCGGCCGTGCCCGAGAACATGCGGGTCTTCGAGGGGCCGGCCCAGGTCTTCGACTCCGAGGAGGAGGCCATCGAGGGCCTGATGGAGGGCCGCATCCAGGACGGCCAGGTGGTGATCATTCGCTACGAGGGGCCCAGGGGCGGGCCGGGGATGCGCCAGCTCCAGTTCTTCATGAACATCCTCTGCGGCATGGAGCGGCAGACCAAGGTCGCCCTGGTGACCGACGGCCGCTTCTCCGGGACCAACTGGGGGCTGTTCGTGGGCCATCTCTGCCCCGAGGCCGTGGACGGGGGCAACATAGCCCTGACCAGGGACGGCGACCGCATCAGGATCGACTTGCCCCAGCGCGAGGTCAACCTCCTGGTGGACCAGGAGGAGCTTACTCGGCGGAAGAGCCAGTGGACGCCGCCCCCGCCCAAGGCCAGCGGCGGCCTGCTCCGCCTCTACGCCCAGACCACCACCTCGGCCAGCGTCAACGGGGCGACCATCTTCCCGGAGGCCTGATCTTCAGCCCGGAGGAGGGCAAGAGATGAGCAAACCCAGGTTCAGCCTCAACCCCGCGACCATCGGTCAGTGCGACTTCGAGCGGTCGCTCGAAGTCGCCGGCCAGGCCGGCTTCGAGGGGATCGGCCTGAGGCACAACCTGCTCGCGGATTACCTGGGCCGGGGCCGCACCCTGGCCCAGGCGGCGGAACTGATCAAAAAATCGGGCCTGACCACCACCGAGGCCGGCTTCCTGGCCGGCTGGATGTTCCACGGCGGCCTTCCCCTGGCCGGCAAGCGGGCCAGGTCCGGGGAGAGCCGGGAGCAGCTCCTCAGGGAGATGGAGGAGTTCTTCGAAGCGGTCGGTGATCTGGGCTCGCCGCCCCTGACCGCCCTGGTGGCCACCCAGGAGAGCGGTGACCTGGACCAGGCCGGCCGGGACCTGGCCTGGCTCTGCGACCGGGCCGGCAAGCACGGCCTCAGGATCATGGTCGAGCTGATCGGCAACGCCCCCCTGATCAACTCCGTCCGCCAGGCCCGGCGGTTGATGGAAGCGGCCGGAAAAGACAACTGCGGGCTGCTGCTGGACAGCTTCCTGATGTTCCTGGGCGAGTTCGACCTCGACGAGGTGGCCCGCCTGCCCGGAGAGAGGATTTACACGATCCACCTCTCCGACGCCCCGGCCGGCAAGGCCAGGGGCGAGCTGGACATGCTCCGGGACCGGCTCTTCCCCGGCGAGGGGGCCATCCCGCTCCGGGAGCTCGTCGCGGCCGTCCAGGACACCGGCTACCGGGGCTGGTACACCGTGGAGATTTTCAACCCCGACTACAACCAGAGGGATCCCCTGGAGATCGCCCAAACGGCCTTGGCCGGGATGAAAGGCCTTTTTGACTGAGGGACGAATCGGTCCGGAGGCGCGGCCGCGTTCGGGGTGACCCACGCCCCTCGACCGATCGAGCCCGAACCTTTCCCGGGCAGGGAGGACTTGGGGCGTCCATAAATACACAGTCGTGGGACATTCAACGCTAGGAGGATGATCATGAAGGCTAAGTGGTGCTTGGGTTTGTTGGCTCTAATCCTGGCTCTGGCCTTGTCCGGCGCCGTGGCCCAGGCCGCGGTCATGCTCAAGGCCGAGCACGACGAGCCCGTGGGTTCGATTACCGACAAGGTCATGAAGGAAATGGCCGGGAAGGTCGAGGCCCAGACCGCGGGCCGAGTCAAGATGCAGGTCTTCCCCGGCTGTCAGCTCTCCGGGGGCAAGATCAAGACCATGATCCAGAACACGATTCTGGGCTCCACCAGCCTGTCCATGGTCTCGGCCGCGACCTACACCTCCTGGGACATGAACGTGGCCGTGTGCAACCTGCCCTTCCTGGTCCAGAACTACGACGGCTTCGAGAAGCTCCGCCACGTCGCGCCCTTCCGGGCCCTCCTCAAGGACTGGGAAGGCAAGGGCCTCAAGGGGATTGACTACTGGTCCCGCTGCCTCAGGCAGGTGGTCAACACCAAGCGGCCCATCCGCACCCCGGCCGACATCAAGGGCCTGCGCTTCCGGGTCATGGAGACCCCCCTCTACGTCTCCATCTTCAAGTCCCTGGGCGCCGAGCCCATTGGCATGCCTTTCGGCGAGATCTTCACCGCCCTGAAGCTGGGCACCATTGACGGCGCCGAGCGGCCAACCGAGTTCCTGATCACCGAGAAGTGGTGGGATTTGGCCAAGTACGTCAGCTTCTGGGACTACACCGGCGACATGCTGCTGGTGGTGGCCAACCTGAAGACCTACGACAAGCTGACCAAGGAAGACCAGGCCACCCTGGAAAAGCTGATCAAGGATGCCGGGGACGCCAAGTACCAGGCCGAGAAGGCGATGCAGGAAGAGGCCATCAAGATGCTGCGCGAGAAGGGCATGACGGTCGACATCCTGGACGCGAATCAGAAGGCCATGTTCAAAGAGAAGATGACCGGCGTCTGGAAGGAGTACGAGCCCAAGTTCAAGGCCGGGCTCCTGGACAGCGTGGTCAAGGCGCTGGAGAAGTAAACCCACGGACCGCCGCGGCCGGGGGGTCCGATTCCTCTCCCCCGGCCGCTTGGCCGGCCTGGCCGGGCAGGGCTGAACTTATGAAGAGGCTGATCTACGGCCTGCACCAGCACTTCGACACCGTGGCCGCGGCCGTTTTCCTGAGCGCCATGATGGGCATGACCACGGCCCAGATCATCGGCCGGGTGACCGGCTTTCAGATACCCTGGACCATCGAGGTCAATCGCTATCTGCTGATTTACCTGGTTTTCTTCGGGGTGAGTTCGGCGGCCAGGGCCAGGGCCCACATCGGCACCGAGTTTCTGCAGAACTTCCTGGGCGGCCGGACGGCCTTCTATCTCTGGCTCCTGAATCAATTCATATTTCTATCTTTTTCCATCATCATGGTCTACACGGGCGTCTCCATGGTCGAGATGCACCTCCTGACCCAGCAGGTGACCGCCAGCCTGCCGGTGAACATTTCCGTGGCCTACATTTCCATCATCCTGCCCATCGGCTTCGGACTGACCGCGATAAACCTGGTCGTGGTCATCTTGGAAGGGATCAGGGCCGAAAGGGACAGAAGGCTCGCCGAACTAGGCTAGAGGGAGAAAAAGCGCCGTGTCAGCCAGTCTGGTCTTCGCGATAGTGGCGGGCCTGCTGATCATTCTGGGGTCTCCCATCGCCGTTTGTCTGGGCATGGGCGCCTACATCGGGTTGATCCTGATCGGCCAGGACGCCAGGCTGGCCCCGGTGATGATCTATGACGCCCTTGATTCTTACATCCTGATCTCGATTCCCTTCTTCATCTTCGCCGGCAACCTGATGGCCAGAGGGGGCATGGCCCGGCGCATCTTCGACTTCTCCAACGCCACCTTCGGCTGGATGCGCGGCGGCTTAGGGGCCGTCAACGTGGTCGGCTCCATGATCTTCGGCGGCATGTCCGGCTCGGCCACGGCCGACGCGGCCGGCCTGGGGATCATCGAGATCCAGGAGATGGTCCGGCACGGCTACCCCCTCAAGTACTCCGCCGGCATCACCCTGGCCACCTCGTGCATGGCCTCCATCATCCCGCCCAGCATCATCATGGTCGTCTACGGCATCTACGCCGGCGAGTCCGTGGCCAAGATGCTCGTCGCCGGGATCCTGCCCGGCCTGTTGGTGGGCGCCTGTTTCCTCCTGACCAACTACCTGGTCGCCCTCAAGAACAACTGGCAGTCTTCGATGCACTTCAGCTGGCGCGAGGTCCTCAAGACCTCCCGCGACGCGATCCTGGCCCTGATCACGCCCCTGATAATCATGGGCGGCATCCTGCTGGGCACGGTCACCCCCACCGAGGCCTCCTGCGTGGCGGTCTGGTATTCCATCCTGGTGACCATCTTGGTCTACAAGGAGCTCAAGCCGGGCGAGCTCTTCGGGGTGATCAGGGAGACGGCCCGGACCTCGGCCGTGATCATGCTCATCGTGGCCACGGCCTCGCTGTCCTCCCAGCTGCTCACCTCCGACAACGTGCCCCAGGCGGTGGGCACGTTCATCTCCACCGTGACCGTCAACAAGTACGTCGGCCTGGGCCTGGTGGTGGTCTTCCTCCTGATCGTCGGCCTGTTCATGGAGGGCATCGCGGCCATAATCGTGCTCACGCCCATCTTCCTGCCCATCGCCAAGGCCTGGCAGGTGGACCCCATCCACTTCGGCGTGATCATGGTCACCTGCATGGCCATCGCGGTCATGACCCCCCCGGTGGGGGTCTGCATCTACGCCATCTGCAGCATCTCCCGCCTGTCCATGGAGGACGTGGCCCGCTCCCTGGCGCCCTTCGCCCTGGGCCTGATCCTGTCGCTGCTGCTCATCATCGCCGTCCCCGGGATAAGCCTGCTCCTCATCGATATGTTCTGGTAGGCGCTCCCCCAGGGGTCCGCAACGCCCCGACCTCAACCGCCCGCCCTGGCCGGCCGTCAGTGACCCGGTGGGCGGGCGGTAAATTTTTTCATTGACACGGGCCGGGCCGGGGCGGTAAGTATTTTACGTTATCGCTTAACGTAGAGCGTTATTCTCTGCCATGTCCCGTCACCCGAAACATTTTATCCAGTCCTTGGCCCGGGGCCTTAAGGTCCTGCAGGCCTTCACCGCCCAGCGGCCGCGCCTGACCCTGCGCGAGGTGGCCTTACTGACCGGCCTGAACGCGACCGCGGCCCAGCGCATGACCGACACCCTGCACTCCCTCGGTTTCCTGGGCCGGGACGAGAACCTCCGGTTCTTCCTCGAGCCCAAGGTGCTCTCCCTGGGCTACGCCTACCTGAGGGGTTCCGAGCTGCGCCAGCTGGGCGAGACGCACATCAGAAGATTCGCCGAAACAATCGATCACACGGTCAATTTGGCCGTGCTGGACGATCTGGAGATCGTCTTCATCTTTCGCCACGAGGTCAAGCGCTTCCTCCAGTTCAAGCTCTTCGAGGGCTCGCGCCTGCCCAGCTACTGCACCTCCACGGGCAAGGTCCTCCTGGCCGCCCTGAGCGACGAGGAACTGGTCGAGCGAATCGGCCGGATGAACCTGGAGCCGCACACCAAGTTCACCATCACCAGGGCCGAGGACCTCCTGGCCGAGATCAACCGGACCAGGACGCGCGGCTACGGCCTCAGCAACCAGGAGCTGTCCCTGGCCCTGGTCTCGGTGGCCGTGCCGCTCCTGGACCACGACGGCCGGGTCGCCGCCGCCCTGAACGTGTCCATGATGCGTGAAGAGGCTCGCAGCGACCAGTACAAACGATTGATCGAGATGCTCAAGCAGGAGGGCGAACGCCTTTCCGGCTTGCTGGGCCATCAGGGAGTCTACTCGGCCTGGCCGGCCTCTAAGCGACCGGGCGGCCGAAGACAGCGCCGGGGCGATTGACTGAGACCCGGGCCCGATGATGAGAGGATAAATGGCTCAAGACCTGCCCGAAGACCTGCGTCTCATGCTCGACACCGTCCGGCGCTTCGTCGCCCAGGACCTGGCCCCCATCAGCCGTCAGGTCGAGGACGAAGATCGCATCCCCGAGGAGATAGTCCAGAAATTCCGCGACCTGGGCCTGTTCGGCCTGGCCATCCCCGAGGAATACGGCGGCCTGGGCCTGTCCACCCTGGGCGAGGTCATGGTCTACGAGGAACTGGCCAAGGTCAACGCCTGCTTCAGAACCCGCATCGCCACCAGCAACGGCATCGGCTCGATGGGCATCCTCATGGACGGCACCGAGGCCCAGAAAAATTATTACCTGCCTCGCATCGCCAGCGGGGAGTGGACTACCGCCTTCGCCCTGACCGAGCCGGGGGCCGGTTCGGACGCGGCCAGCCTGGCCACCACGGCCGAGCTGGACGGCGACCACTGGCGGCTCAACGGCCGGAAGCACTTCATCACCAACGGCGATTGCGCCCACGTCTTCACCGTCATCGCCCTGACCGACAAGGCCAAGGGCGCCCGGGGCGGAATCAGCGCCTTCATCGTCGAGAAGGACGCGCCCGGCTTCTCCCTGGGCGTCCACGAAAGCAAGCTGGGCCTGAGGGGCACGCACACCGTCGAGCTCATCTTCGACGACTGCCAGATCCCCAGGGAGCAGGTCATCGGCGGCGAGGCCATGATCGGCCAGGGCTTCAAGACGGCCATGCGGGTCTTGGACAAGGGCCGCTTGACCATGGGCGCGGCCAGCGTCGGGGCGGCCCAGAAGCTCCTGGACATGTCTATCGACTACGCCAAGCAGCGGGTCCAGTTCGGCCGGCCAATCGGACAGTTCCAGATGATCCAGGCCATGCTGGCCGACATGGCCACCGAAATCTTCGCCGGCCGGCAGATGCTCTATGAGGCCGCCCGGCTGAGGGACCAGAAACGGCCCATAAACCGCGAAGCAGCCATGGTCAAGCTCTTCTGCACCGAGATGGTCGGCCGGGTGGCCGACAAGGCGGTCCAGATTCACGGCGGCATGGGCTACATGAAGGAACTGCCGGTGGAGATGTTCTATCGCGACGTCCGCCTCTACCGCATTTACGAGGGCACGAGCGAAATCCAGAGGCTGGTCATCGCCCGGGACCTGCTGAAGGATTAGCCGCCCCAGGGGCGGGGGCTGCCGGGGCGGTCCGGCCGCAGGCCAGCTCTCATGGCTCAAGACGAGGAATCGCCGGATGTCCAGCCCGCTAGTCAAGTATCACCTCGAGGACCGGACGGCCGTGGTGGCCATCGACCACCCGCCCATGAACGCCCTGGACGTGGCCACCAAGGAGGCCCTGGCCCAGGTCTTCGCCGAGCTGGACGACCGCCGGGCCGAAATCAGGGCGGTCATCCTGACCGGGTCAGGCGAAAAGGCCTTCGCCGCCGGGGCGGACATCAAGACCTTTCTGGAGCTTAAACCGGAGACGGCCAAGCGCCGCCTCAGCCGGAGCCACCAGATCTACGCCCAGGTCGAGAACTTCCCCTGGCCGGTCATCGCCGCCATTCACGGCTTCTGTCTGGGCGCCGGCCTGGAGCTGGCCCTCTGCTGCGACGTCCGCTACGCCGAGGAGACGGCCAAATTAGGCTTCCCCGAGGTGAACCTGTCGATCTTTCCGGGCAACGGCGGCACCAGGCGGGCCCTCTACCACCTGCCCCTGGGCAAGATCAAGGAACTGGTCTTCAGCGGGGACTTCCTCGACGCCGCCCAGGCCGAACGGCTGGGGCTGGTGGAGAAGGTGACGCCCCAGGGTCGGGTCATGGACGCCGCCCTGGAGCTGGCCGCCCGGATCAGGGACAAGGGTCCCCTGGGCGTGGCCGCGGCCAAGAAGGCCTTGAACCGGACCAGGGATCTCTCCCTGGAGCAGGGACTCGAACTGGAGTCGGACCTCTGGTCCGGGCTGACGGCCAGCGCGGACATGAAGGAGGGGGCCCGGGCCTTTCTGGAGAAGAGAAAGCCGGACTACAAGGGCGTTTAGGGTCGCCAGAGGGACAGGGGACGGGGCCGGCCCAAGGGGGCGGCAGTTGAACCACGGGCGATTTTGGGGAACTGCTCACCCAGCGGATCGGGGCGAAGGATGATTCTGGAACTGACCGAGGTCTCCAAATCGTTCGGCGGGCTGCAGGCCGTCCAGAGCTTCAGTCTGGCCGTCGAGATCGGCCAGATCATCGGCCTCATCGGTCCCAACGGCTCGGGCAAGACGACCCTGTTCAACCTGATCACCGGCTTCCACGCCGTCGACGAGGGCGCGATCAGGTTCGACGGCCGGGAGATCACCAATTCCCCGCCCCACCGCCTGGCCCGGCTGGGCGTGGGCCGGACCTTCCAGATAGTCAAGCCTTTCCCCAACATCACGGTCATCGACAACGTCTGCGTCGGGGCCATGTTCGGCAGTTCGCGCAAGATCCTGTCGCGCCGGGAATCCCTCAGGATCGCTGAGGAGACCCTGGAGTTCACCGGCCTGATCGACAAGAGGGATCAGCTGGCCGGCAGCCTGACCATCGGCCAGCGCAAGCGGCTGGAGGTCTCTAGGGCCCTGGCCGCCTCGCCCAGGCTGCTCCTCCTCGACGAGGCGGCCGCCGGGCTGAATCCGAGCGAGATCAAGAAGATGATCGACCTCATCGCCCGGATCCACCAGCGGGGGATCACCCTGATCATCATCGAGCACGTGCTCCCCGTGATCATGAGTCTCTGCCACCGGGTGGTGGTGCTCAACTACGGCCAGAAGATAGCCGAGGGCACCCCCAGGGAGATCGCCGACGATCCGGCGGTGGTGACGGCCTATCTGGGAGAGGGCTTTCACGATGCTGCTTGAAGTGGACGGGCTGGACGTCTACTACAGCAAGATGCAGGCCCTCTGGGACCTGAGCCTCGAGGTGGACCGCGGCGAGGTGGTGGCCATGCTGGGGGCCAACGGCGCGGGCAAGACCACCTCGCTCAAGACCATCTCCGGCCTGATCAGCCCGGCCAGGGGGCGCGTCCTCTTCGAGGGCCAGGACCTGACCCAGCTGCCGGCCCACCTGATCGTCTCTCTTGGGGTCTCCCACGTGCCCGAGGGCCGGCGGATCTTCGCCGCCAGCACCGTCCTGACCAACCTGGAGATGGGCGCCTACACCCGCCGCCACGAGAACGACCTCAAGGAGCGGCTGGAAGCCTGCCTCAAAATATTCCCGGTCCTCCAGGAGAGGCTGACCCAGACGGCCGGCACCCTGTCTGGGGGCGAGCAGCAGATGCTGGCCATCGCCCGGGGGATAATCAACAACCCCAAGCTGGTCCTCCTGGACGAGCCCTCCCTGGGCCTGGCCCCCTTAGTGGTCAAGAACATGTTCCAGATCGTCTCCGATATCCGCGACCGGGGGATGGCCGTGCTCATCGTCGAGCAGAACGTGGTCCGCTCCCTGGAGATCGCCGACCGGGGCTACGTCCTCCAGAACGGACGGATAGTCCTGTCCGGCCCGGCGGCCGACCTTCTGGCCGAGCCGGAGATCAAGAAGGCCTACCTGGGCCTCTGAAAAGGACGACCGATGTCGATTGAAAAGGCGATCGTCAACCAAGCCGAACAAATGGCCGAGGAGGCGGTGGCCCTGCTGATCCGGCTGGTCAGGATCGAGTCGCTCACCGGCAACGAGGGCCCCATCCAGGCCGAGGTGGCTAAGACCCTGGAGGCCATGGGGCTCGAGCTGGACGTCTGGGAGCCGGACCCGGCCGAGCTGGCCGGCCATCCCGGCCACGCCACCCTGCCGGCCGACTTCAAAAACCGGCCCGTCGTCGTCGGCCGCTGGCCGGGGAAGGACGACGGCCGCTCCCTGCTCCTGAACGGACACGTCGACGTGGTCAAACCGGGCTCGGGCTGGAGCCGCGACCCCTTCGGGGGCCAGACGGACGAGGGCCGGCTCTACGGCCGGGGCGCGGCGGACATGAAGGGCGGCGTGGCGGCCATGATCATGGCCCTCCGGGTCCTCAAGGCCCTGGAGCTGAAGCCGCGGGGCTCGGTGCTCCTGGAGACGGTCGTTGACGAGGAGAACGGCGTCAACGGCTCCCTGGCCGGCCTGCTCAGGGGCCACACCGCCTCGGCCTGCATCAACGCCGAGGCCTCGGACCTGGACATCCAGCCGGCCCACAGCGGCATCATGGAGTACTTCCTCCACGTCTACGGCAAACCGACGCCCATTTCGCGCAAGGACGACGCGGTCAGCCCCATCGAAAAGGGCGGCCGGATGGTCGAGGCCCTCAAGGATCTCGAGTCCCTGCTGCGGGTGACCTGCGGCCATCCCCTCTTCCCGCCCGGATCGATGAACGTCTACGTCACCTCCTTTCACGCCGGGGTCCAGACCACGGTCCTGCCCGACGAGGCGGTCATCGGCGGCATGGTCCGCCTGCTGCCGGGCATGGACGCGGCCGAGACCCGGCGGCAGGTCGAGGCCTACGCGGCCCAAGTGGCCGCCCTGGACCCCTTCATGCGCCAGCGGCCGCCCCAATTTCGCTGGGAAGGGCTCTACGCCGAGTCCATGGCCGTGGCCGAGGACCACCCCCTGGTCGCCTGCCTCAAGGAGTCCTTTGCCGCGGCCACCGGCCGGCCGGCCAGGCTCAGCGGCCACGAGGGGGCCTGCGACCCTTGGATAATCAACAATCACGGCCGGATACCGACCGTCATCTTCGGACCGGGCCGCATCAGCCAGATGCACGCCGTGGACGAGTACGTCGAGGTGCAGGATTACCTGGACGCGGTCAAGACCCTGGCCCTGGCCGTCTACAAATGGAGCTTCAGCAATGGCGGATAGAGTGATTGACGCGGCGGTCCTCGGCCTGGGCGGCATGGGCCGCGCGGCGGCTAAGATCATGTCCCTCAAGTCCGGCTTCCGGATCGTCGGCCTGGCCGACCGGGCCGACCTGGCCGTCGACCCCCAGGGTCTGGACACGGCCGCGGTCCTGAAAATCCTGGATAACGGCGGGCGGCTGGCCGACGCGCCCGGGTCGGGGCGGAAGAGCGAAAACCCCCTGGCCGACCTCCTGGCCGACGCGCCCGGGCTGGAGGCGATTCTCCTGGCCGTGCCCAGCCTGCCCCACGACCTGGTCGCCGGCCAGGTCCGGCGCCTGATCGATAGGGGCTTCCACGGGGCCGCGGTCGACCTGCTCGATCAGAGCGGCGCCCTGGCCCACCTGCTGCCCCTGGAGGAGGAGGTCCGGCGGGCCGGCCTGACCTACGTCACCGGCGGCGGCTGCACGCCCGGCCTGCTGACCGCGGCGGCGGCTCTCATGGCCCACTCGTTCCTGGAGGTGGAGGGGGTCAGGATCCACTTCGGCGTGGGCATCGCCAACTACCTGGACCGGGACGAGGCCTCCCTGAGGGAGCTTCTGGCCGGCTGGCGGTCGCTGGGCCCGGCCCGGGCCGAGGCCCTGACCAGGGCGGAGATCCAGAAAATCCTGGACGAACAGGGCGGCGTCCTGGAGGCCGCCGGCCTGGCCCACGGCGACGACGTCCTCCTGGCCCGGGCCGGGGTGACCCGGGCCGAGAAGGTCGAGGTCGGCGGCCGCATCGACACGACCAGGGACTTAAAGCCGGTGAGCACGACCATCACCGTGACCGGCCTGACCTTTGACGGCCGGCAATCGGCCCACGTCCTGACCCTGGGCGACGAGACGTCCATGTCGGCCAACACGGCCGGGCCGGCGGTGGGCTACCTGGCCCGGGCCGTGGAGCTGAACCGCCGGGGGATGACCGGCCTGTTCGGCTCCACCGACATCATGCCCCGCTTTGTCGGGTGAGGGGGAATATAAAGGCCCTTGGGTTTCGCCAGCCAACAGGTCGCCCACGGGTTTGGAGATAGAGAACCAGGTCTGAATCGAGATCAAAACCAAAAAGGGGGAATCAAATGAGTCGAAAAACACTTTGGGGTATTGTTTTGGTCCTGGTCGCGGCCGTGGGTCTGTCTCTCGCCGCCGGACCGGCCCTGGCCGAGGAACTGGTCATCGGCTGCTCCCTGCCCTTCACCGGCGGCCTGTCCTCCGAAGCGCCCTACTTCAAGGACGGCTACAGCCTGGGCGTGGACATGATCAACAAGTCCGGCGGCCTGATGGGCAAGAAGGTCAAGCTGATCATGCAGGACGACCAGACCGACCCGGCCAAGGCGATCACCATCTACGAGACCCTGGTCACCAAGGACAAGGCCGTGGCCCTGTTCGGACCCCTGGGCTCCTCGGTCACCGCCGCCGCGGCCGGCGTGGCCGAAAAGCACAAGGTGCCCATCGTCAGCTCCTACGCCGCCAGCGAGTCCCTCTACACCCAGGGCTACACCTATCACTTCGGCATCTGCGCCAGCCCCTACTTCGGCGGCTCCTACTCGGTGCCCTTCGTGGACATGGTAGCCGGCTTCGACAAGTGGGGCCCCAAGGGCCAGGCCAAGCCGACCAAGATCGCCATCATCGCCGTCAGCGGCGCCTACGGCCGCGACGCGGTCGATCGCTGCGTCAAGCGGGCCAAGGAGGTCGGTCTCGAGGTCGCCCACCAGGGCCTCTACGACGCCAAGACGGGCGACTTCACCCCCATGCTCCAGAAGATCAAGGGCAGCGGCGCCGAGGTATTGCTGGCCGTCTCCTACTACAACGACGCTGTCATCCTGGCCCGGACCATCGCCAAGCTGAAGATGAAGTTCAAGGTGGTCTTCCTGGGCACCGGGCCCGACCTGCCCGAGTGGAAGGAGCTGGGCCCCATCGGCTACAAGTACTGCTCGGCCTATCCTCTCTCGCCGGCCTGGAAAAAAGGCGGCTACCCCGAGTTCGTCGAGGCCTTCAAGGCCAAGTTCGGCAAGGCGCCCATCTACTCCCACGCCTGGGCCTACGGCGTGGCCCAGGTCTTCAAGGCGGCCGTGGACAAGGCCCAGAGCCTCGATCCGGTCAAGATTCGCGAGGCCATCGCCTCGCTGGACATGGACATCGCCTGGTGTCACGTCAAGTTCGACAAGGCCGGCTGGAACGCCGGCTACGGCGGGACGTACATCAGCCAGAACCAGTCGGGCAAAACCTACGGCGTCTGGCCGCCGGAGGTGGTCGAGAAGCCGGTGATCTACCCCTTCAACTGAGTCTCAACCCCAATCCTCAGGGGGCCGCTGAGCGGCCCCCTGACCGGGAAGAGCGATGCCGAGTCTAGCCGGTTTCCTCCAGACCCTGGCCACCGGGATATTCCAGGGCAGCGTCTACGCCCTCATGTCCCTGGGGTTGGCCATCATTTTCGGAGTGATGCACGTCATCAACTTCGCCCACGGAGAGTTCCTTTTAATCGGCGGCTACATGACCTACTGGCTCTTTTCCGCCCTCCATATCGATCCTTTCTTGTCCCTGCCCCTGACCTTCGGGGCCGTCTTCTTCTTCGGCCAGGCCATCCAGCGCTACCTCATCGAGCCGGTCCGGCACGACCACTTCTTCGTCCTGGTGTTAACTTACGCCCTGTCCATCCTCATGGTCGGCCTGATGTTCATCTTCTTCAAGTCCAACCTCCGCTCGGTGGTCACCTCCTACTCCCTGCTGAGCCTGGACTTCATGGACGCCAACGTCATCCTCAACTACCAGGACCTGGCCATCCTCGTCCTGGCCGTCCTTTTCTTCATCCTGACCCATCAGTTCATGTCCCGGACCTGGCTGGGCAAGTGCATGAGCGTCTGCGCCCAGGACGAGGACGCGGCCAAGCTGATGGGCATCGACACCCGCTGGGTGGCGGCCATGGCCTTCGGCCTGGGCTCGGCCATGACCACCCTCACCGGCAGCCTGATGGTCACCTCCCAGGTCTTCCAGCCGGGTCTGGGCGGCATCCAGACTCTGATGGCCTTCACCATCGTCATCCTGGGCGGCATGGGCAGCATCTGGGGCGCCGCACTGGGCGGGCTGATCGTCGGCGTGATCGAGTCCCTGGCCATCCTGTTCATGCCCTCCATGTACAAGCCGATGATCGGCTTCGCCATCCTGCTGCTGGTGCTGCTGCTCAGGCCCTCCGGGCTCCTGGGCAAGAAGGCGGGTTAGTCATGGGCCGGAGCAGAATAATCCTCCTGATCACGCTTCTGGCCGGCCTGGTTGCGGCCCCCCGGCTCCTGCCCAGCTACCTGATCCACTCATTGATCTTAATTTGCAGCTTCGCCGTCCTGGCCAGCAGCTGGAACCTGCTGGGCGGTTACGTCGGCCTGACTTCCTTCGGCCAGGTCGCATTCTACGGCCTGGGCGCCTACACCGCGGCCGTGCTGTCCATCCACGGCCTGGCCCCCTTCCCCCTGACCCTGATCCTGGGCGGCCTTACCGCCTCCCTGTTCGCGGCCCTGATCGGCTATCCCTTCATCAAGCTCCGGGGCGGCTACTTCGCCATGGGCATGCTCGGCCTGTCCGAGATCCTGCACGTCTACTTCTACAACGAGGACATCTGGCTCAAGTCCTCCCGGGGGCTGAGCCTGCCCATCATTACCGATAACATCAACCTCTTCTACTACCTCATCCTGGCCCTCACCCTGGGTTCCCTGGCCTTCATGTACTGGATACCGCGCTCCTGGCTGGGCATGGCCTTCACCGGCCTCAAGGAGAACGAGGACGCGGCCAAGATGTGCGGCATCCAGGTCAACCGCTACCTGATGTACGCCTTTATCATCAGCGCCTTCTTCCCGGGCCTGATGGGCGCCTTCTACGGCCACTACGTCATCTACATCGAGGCCTCCGACGTCTTCAGCCTGGTCACCAGCGAGGCCATGCTGGTCATGGCCATCTTCGGCGGGCTGGGCACTTTCTGGGGCCCGATCGTCGGGGCGGTCTTCATTTACATCCTCGGCGAGATCGTCCGCTCGACCTGGACCTCCTACGGCCACCTGGTCGTCTATTCCATCGTCCTGATGATAGTCTGTCTCTTCTTCCCGGGCGGGGTGATGGGCCTGCTTCGGGGCGAGGTGCGCCGGCCCTGGTGGCTCAAGCGCCGGCGGCCGGCCAAGTGAATCGGAAAAGAACTCAGCTCGGGCCGGCCTGAACCGGCCCGACAAGGAGCAACTGCCGTGACTGGAACCCACCAGAAGTCCATCGAGCTGTACGAGCGCGCCAAGAAGGTTATGCCGGCCGGAGTGTCCTCTCACCTCCGCTCCCTGGAGAGGCCGGTCCCCCTCTCCTTTACCCACGCCCAGGGAGCCAAGATGTTCGACGTGGACGGCAACGTCTACATCGACTACGTCCTAGGTCTCGGCCCCCTCATCCTCGGCCACAGCCCCCAGCGCCTCCTCGAGGCCGTGAGCCAGGCCATGCACCGGGGCCAGATCTACGCCGGCCAGCACGAGCTGGAGGCGGCGACCGCCGAGCTGCTGGTCCAACTCATCGACTGCGCCGAGCTGGTCCGCTTCGCCCTGTCCGGGACCGACGTCACCCAGCTGGCCCTCCGCCTGGCCAAGGCCTACACCAGCCGGTCCAAGGTGATCAAATTCGAGGGTCACTACCACGGCTGGGCGGACAACGTCTACGTCAGCACCTGGGTCCTGCCCGACCAACTCGGCGACCGGGCCCACCCGCCCTCGATCCTGCACTCCAAGGGCCAGTCCACCTTTATCGGCCAGGAGACCATCGTCCTGCCCTGGAACGACGCCGAGGCCCTGGAAACGGTCCTCAAGCGCCACGGCGACGAGGTGGCCTGCGTCATCATGGAGCCGGCCATGTGCAACAACGGCGGCATCTGGGCCCGGCCTGGCTACCTGGAGGCGGTCCGGGAGATGTGCGACCGCTACGGGGTGGTCCTCATCTTCGACGAGGTCATCACCGGCTTCCGCTTCCACCCCGGCGGCGTACAGACGCTCCTGGGGGTCGTCCCGGACCTGACCACCCTGGGCAAGGCCGTGGCCGGGGGCTTCCCGGTCTCGGCCCTGGCGGGCCGGGAGGAGATCATGCGCCTGATCGGCAGCGGCGAGGTCATGCACGCCGGCACCTTCAACGGCAACGTGGTCGGCCTGGCCGCCGCTTTCGAGACGATCACCTGCCTCGTGGAGGGGGACGGCCGGCTCCACCGGGAGATGGCCGTCCGGGGGGCGCGGCTGATGGCCGGCCTCAGGGCCAACGCGGCCAGGTACGGCCTGCCCGTCCTGGTCAGCGGCCGGGAGACGGCCTTCCACGTCCACTTCACCCCCCGCCGGGAGCTGTTCGAGTACCGCGACCTGATGGCCAACGACGGCAAGAGCTACAACTTCTTCCAGAAGCGGCTCCTGGAGCTGGGCGTCCGGCTCATCTTCAGGGGCAACTGGTACCTCTCGGCGGCCCACACCGATGAGGACATAGACTTCACCCTGGCCCAGGCCGAGAAGGTCATGGCCGAGATGGCCGACCGGCGCCAGGACTGAGGAGAAGCCCATGCCGGCCGAAATCTTTGACCTGAGCGGCAGGACGGCCGTCGTCACCGGCGCCGGCCGGGGTCTGGGCCGGGCCATTGCCCGGGCCCTGGGCCAGGCCGGGGCGGCCGTGGCCGCGGCCGACGTCAGCGAGGACGACGTCAAGGAGACCGCCCGGCTGATCGAGGCGGCCCGCGGCCGGGCCCTGGCCGTCCGGGGCGACGTCTCCTCGGCCGAGTCGGTCCAGGCCGCGATCCAGGCCACCCTGGACCGGTTCGGCGGCCTGGACATCCTGGTCAACAACGCCGGCCTGGCCTGGCGGCGCAAGCTCCTGGAGGAGAACGAGGCCGACTGGAACCGGATGCTCTCGGTCAACCTGACCGGCCTGTTCCACTGCTGCCGGGCCGCCGGGCGGATCATGGTCGAGCAGGGCCGGGGCAAGGTCATCAACATCGCCTCAACCAGCGGGGTGGAGGGCGAGATCGGCTACACCGCCTACACCGCCACCAAGGCCGGGGTGATCCTCTTCACCAAGAGCCTGGCCCTGGAGTGGGCCCCGCACAACGTCAACGTCAACGCCATCGCCCCGGGCTGGTTCCACACGCCCCTGACCGACCCCCTGACCAAGGACCCGGTCCGGTTCAAGGAGATCATGCGCGGCCTGCCCAAGGGCCGGTTGGCCAAGCCGGAGGAGATCGGGCCGCTAGTCGTGTTCCTGGCCTCGCCGGCCTCGGACTTCATGACCGGCAGCGTGACCTTCATCGACGGCGGTCAGACGGCCGGCATCTGGCCCTGAGCGGAAAGCGGCCATGAACCTGTTCACCGTTGCCCAGGAATCGCTGGCCCGGGGAGGAGAGAGGGAGCTCCTCGTCTTCGCCGAGCGCAGCCTGACCAACGTCCGCCTGGTCGAGGAGGCCGAGCGGCTGGCCCGGCTGCTGGCCGGGCGGGGCCTGGCCCCCGGCGATCACGTCCTGCTCCTGCTGCCCAACGGCCTGGAGATCTTCCTGGCCTTCCTGGCCCTGGCCCGGCTGGCCTGCGTCGGCGTGCCGGTCAGCATCCGGCTGACCGAGCCGGAGCTGGGTCTAATCGCCCGGGACTCGGAGGCGGCCTTTGTCCTGTCCGAGGGCGACCTGGCCGGGCGGGCCGAGCGAAGCTGCGGCCACCTGGCCGGCCGGATCATCGACCTCGGGCAGCTCCTGGCCGGGGGCGGCCGGGGCGCGGCCCTGCCGGCCCGGGGCGGCCGGGAGGAGGACCTGGCCTACATCATCTACACCTCCGGCACCCAGGGCCGGCCCAAGGGAGTCATGCTCAGCCACGGCAACATCATCGCCGAGGGGCGGGGCGTGGCCGAGGCCTTCACCGTGCCGGGCGAGGATCCGGCCGATCTGTCCCAACTCCTGGTCCTGCCCCTGTCGCACTCCTACGGCCTGATGGTCATGGGCATGACCTACTTCCTGGGCAACAAGACGGTCATCCTGCCCCGCTACCGGACCGAGGCCGTGCTCGAGACCATCCGGGAGCACCAGATCCGCCTCATGTGGGCCGTGCCGACCATGTACGCCCTCATGCTGGCCCACCCCAAGGCCGAGGACTATCTCAAGTCGGTCATCCACTGGGACTCGGGCGGCTCGGCCCTGCCCCTGGCCAACCACAAGGCCATCGAGGAGCGCTTCGGCGGCACGGTGACCGACGGCTACGGCTGCACCGAGGCCTCGGGCTGCGTGACCACCCAGACCCGGAAGCGTTACTCGCCGCCCGGCTGCCAGGGCTTCACCCTGGAGGGCGACTTCCTGGAGGTCGTGGACGAGAACCGCCGCCCCGTGCCGGACGGCCAGATGGGCGAGTTCCTCATCTCCGGGGCCACGGTCATGAGCGGTTACTGGAAGCAGCCCGACCTGACGGCCGGGGTCCTCCAGGGGGGCAAGTACCTCTCCGGCGACCTGGGCACCAGGCATCCGGACGGCTACTACGTCTTCATGGAGAGAAAGGACGACCTGATCATCCGGGGCGGCGAGAACGTCTACCCCCGGGAAGTGGAAAACCAGCTCTACCAGCACCCCGAGATCAGGGAGGCGGCCGTCAAGGGCGCGCCCGACCCGATCATGGGCCAGGACGTCAGGGCCTACGTCAGCCTTCACCAGGGCTCCGGCCTGGACGAGGACCAGATCCGCCGCTTTCTGGCCGATCGGCTGGCCAACTACAAGCTGCCCGGCCGCATCGAGATCTGGCCCGATCTGCCCAAGAATTCAAACGGCAAGATCTTAAGGCGCCGCCTGCCCGACAAATGAATCCCCCCAGGAGGTAAGGCCATGGCCGGACCAGAGGCTAGTAAATTGAAATCAGACCTCTATCGAACCATGCTCAGAATCAGGTACTTCGAGGAGAAGGTCTCCAAGCTCTTCGCCGGCGGCGAGATACCCGGCTTTCTCCATCTGGCCCTGGGCCAGGAGGCCGTGGCCGCCGGCGTCTGCGCCGCCCTGAGGACCGAGGACTACCTGACCAGCACCCACCGCGGCCACGCCCACGCCATCGCCAAGGGGGTGGCCCTGGACCGGTTCATGGCCGAGCTGATGGGCCGGAAGACCGGCTACTGCCAGGGCAAGGGCGGCTCGATCCACCTGGCCGACCGGTCGGTCAACCACCTGGGCTCCAACGGCATCGTCGCCGGCGGCCTGCCCCTGGCCGTGGGCGCGGCCGTGACCGCCCAGTACCTCAAGTCCGGCCGGGTGGCCGTCTCCTTTTTCGGGGACGGCGCGGTCAACGAGGGCGCCTTCCACGAGTGCCTCAACCTGGCCGCGGTCTGGCGGCTGCCGGTGGTCTTCTGCTGCGAGAACAACGGCTGGGCCGAGTACAGCCCCCAACTGGCCGCGACCCTGATCGAGCGCGTCGTCGACCGGGCCTCGGCTTACGGCGTGGCCGCCTTCCGGATGGAAAGCCACGACCCTTATGACATCTACCAGCGGGTCGCCCCGGCCATCGAAGAGGTCCGCCGGGACGGCGGCCCGCTCCTGATCGAGTGCCTGACCTGCCGCTGGCACGGCCACCACGAGGGGGACGTCCAGAAGTACCGGCCCGCCCACGACCTGGCCGCGGCCCTGGGCGTCGACTGCGTCGCCCTGTTCGAAAAGCGGCTCCTGGCCGAGGGCGCGGCCGACGAGGCCGGTCTGGCCGCCGTCCGGGAGGAGGTCACGGCCGAGATAGAGGCGGCCGTCCAGTTCGCCCGCCAGAGCCCCCTGCCGGAGCCGGACGCGGTCCTGGCCGACGTCTACCGGGAGGTGAGTCGATGACCAAGCTCTATTACGGCCGGGCGATCAACCAGGCCCTGGCCGCCGAGATGCGCCGGGACGAAAGGGTCGTTATCTGGGGCGAGGACGTGGCCGGGCCGGGAGGCATCTTCAGCGTCACCCGGGGGCTCATCAAGGAGTTCGGCCCGGACCGGGTCAGGGACACGCCCATCTCCGAGCTGGCCCTGACCGGGGCGGCCGTGGGCGCGGCCATGACCGGTCTGCGTCCGGTCATCGAGATCATGTTCATGGACTTCATCGGCTTCGCCATGGACCCCCTCTTCAACCAGGCGGCCAAGATCAGCCACATGTTCGCCGGGCAGTACTCGGTGCCCCTGGTGGTGAGAACCGCGGCCGGCGGCGGCTTCAACGCCGGGCCACATCACTCCCAGTGCCTGGAGGCCTGGCTGGCCCACGTGCCCGGCCTCATCGTCGTCGCCCCGGCCTTCCCGGCCGACGCCTACGGCCTGCTCGTCGCCGCCATCAGGAACGACAACCCGGTCGTCTTCGTCGAGCACAAGGGGCTCTACGCCCTGGCCGAGGAGGTCGACGAGGAGGATTCGGCGGCCGAGCTCTTCCGGGCCAGGGTGGTCCGGGAAGGGGACGACCTGACCCTGGTGACATACTCCCAGCAGGTCCACACCGCCCTGAAGGCGGCCGACAGCCTGGCCGAGCAGGGCGTCAAGGTGGAGGTCATCGACCTGAGGACGATCAGCCCCTGGGACCGGGCCGCGGTCCTGGCCTCGGTGGAGAAGACCAGGCGCCTGATGGTCGTCCACGAGGCGGTCAAGGACTTCGGCGTGGGCGCCGAGATCGCGGCCACGGTGGCCGAGGAGGCCTTCGGGCACCTGGCCTCGCCCATCGTCCGCCTGGGCGCGCCCTTTGCCCCGCCGGCGGTCAGCCGGCCGCTGGAGGAGAGGTACCTGGTCGGGGCCGGGTCCATTGTCGAGGCGGTTAGGCGGGTCCTGGGCGCCTGAGCCAAGCCGCGGCCCGATGGCCGCTTGATCGGATCGGGGCGGGGCCGGGGAGCCGGCTCCGCCCCGGCCGGTCCTGCATCCGCAAGAGCTCCCCAAATCGAGCAGCCGGCGGCAAGTTCCGCCGGCCCCAGCCCGCGAACGTCTCCCGGCTCACGGCCCGGCCCGGGAGGGCCGGATTCAGGCGGCTCCCGGGTTGGCAGGGCGGCCGGCCTGCGGTAGAATTCAGCCAGATGGCGGTCCGGGGGGGCAGAACGGGCGCCGCCTCCATTTCAGCTTCGCGGGAGACCAGCCGATGAAAAAGACCGCCTTCCTGATTTGGCTCCTGGCCGGGTGCCTCTGCCTGGCCGGCCAGGCCTGGGCCTCGGCCGACCAGCCGGAGATCATCTGCCCCTCCGAGGTGGCGGTGGGAGGGGCCGAACCCAAGACCGGGGTGACCACCCCGGCCCTGAGCCTGGGGATCAAGCTCGACCTGGCCGAGACCGTGGCCCTGGAGCCGCTCGATCTGGAGCGGCTGCGCCGGGAGGACGAGGCCACCCGCCGCCAGGGCAAGGGCCCCCTGCGCATCGGGGTCCACCGCCAGCTTCCCGAGATAACCGCCCAGGACTGGCGCCTGGTCTCTGACGGGCCCGAGGGACGGATCCTCCGCCTGGTCATCCAGGCCCCCGAGGCCGTCCTGATCCGGCCCCACTTCAGCCGCTTCCCGAGCTCCACCAAGACCAGGGTCTTTGTCTACGGCCAGGATCCGGCCACGGCCGAGGGACCGATCAGCAAGCCGGCCGTGGTGACCACGGCCGACTTCTGGGGCCCGCCCCTGCCGGGCGAGTATTACTTCATCGAGGTCGTCTCAGGACCGGGGCAGGTGCCCGAGCTGCCGGTGGTCGACAAGATCAGCCACGTCTACCGCGACGTCTTCTTTAACCAGGACCAGGACAAGGTCGGCGACTGCCACAACGACATCACCTGCGCCAGCGCCGCCTACCGGAGCTACGGCAGCGGCGTGGCCGGGCTGGCCACCGAGTCCTACAGCACCTCCTTCTGCACCGGCTCCCTGGTCAACGACTTCGACGCCACCAGCCAGACCCCCTGGTTCCTGACGGCCAACCACTGCGGCGTCAGCGCCAGCCGGGCGCCCTCGACCTATTTCTACTTCCGCTACCAGACCGCCACCTGCAACGGCCCGGCCCCGTCCATGCGCAGCACCACCCGGCGAGACGGGGCCAGCCACGTCTTCTCCACCGCGGCTTCGGACTCGACCCTGCTCAGGCTGGCCCAGGCCCCGCCGGCCGGCTCGCGCTTCAACGGCTGGCGAACCGGGACGGTCGGCGCCGGGTTGAACACCTCCTGCATCCACCACCCCGACGGCTCCTTCAAGCGGATCAGCTACGGCCGGACCATCGGCTGGCGATACAACTACTACTATGACGAGGCCAACCACATCACCAACCAGTGGACCTCGGGGACCACCGAGCCCGGCTCCTCGGGCGCGCCGCTGTTCTACGGCCAGCAGATCATCGGCCAGCTCCACGGCGGCCCCGGCTCCTGCACCGCCGGCTCGCACAACTACGACTACTACGGCCGCTTCTCCGTGTCCTACGTCGCCGGCCTGAACCAGTACATCGGACCCAACGCCGGCCGCCCCGTGACCACGCCCACGGGCTGCACCACCTCCATCAACTTCGGCCAGACCTTGAACTGGAATCTGAGCAGCGGCTGCACCTCGCGCAGCCGCAGCGGCGGCTACTACGCCCGCTACTTCAGGCTGCACGTCAGCAGCCCCACCCGGGTGACCATCGACCTGACCGCCTCCTGGGATACCTACCTCTACCTGCTGGATTACAGGGGCCTCGTCGTCGCCAGCGACGACGACGGCGGGGTCGGCCTCAACTCCCGGATCAGCCGGACCCTGACCGCCGGCGACTACCTCATCGAGGCCACCTCCTACCGGCGAGGCCAGACCGGCAGTTTCAGCCTGGCCGTCAGCGGCGGCAGTTCGATTCCGGTCCCGGCCGGATGCCTCAGCTCGATCAGCCCGGGCCAGAGCGTGACCGGGGTCCTGTCCGGCGCTTGCGTCTCCCTGCACCGTTCCAACAGCTACGCCCGCTACTACACCCTGCGCCTCACCCGGACCACCCGGGTGCTCATCGACCAGATAGCCTCCTGGGACACCTATCTCTTCCTCCTCAACTCCGGCGGGCAGGTCGTCACCAGCAACGACGACGGCGGGATCGGCCTCAACTCCCGGATCGACCGCTCTCTCGAACCGGGCACCTACACCATCGAGGCTTCCTCCTACGGCTCGCGCCAGTCAGGCTCGTTCACCCTTAGGGTCGTGGCCACGTCCTTCAGCCAGTGAGGCGGGACCAGGGAGGCCGAAGCATGGACCGAATCATCACCTTGACCCTGGCCCTGACCGGCCTCCTGGTCGCGGCCGGCCCGGTCTGGGCCAACGGCGGGGAGGTGGTCGCCCCGGGCGAGCAGTCCTGGGCCAAGCCGACTCCGGAAAGCCCGGTCGAGACGCCGGCCATGAAGCTCAACCTCGAGCGGACCCCGGCCGAGACGGTCACCCTGGAGCCCTTCAGGCCACCCTGTGACCGGGGCTCGGCCCGGACCGGCCAGGACAAGGGGCCCCTGGAGATCGGGGTCCACCGGGAGATGCCCCGGGTCTCGCCCGAGCAGTGGCGCGTGATCGCGGCCGGGCCGGACCAGTACGTCCTCCGCCTGGTCATCCACTCCCCCGGCGCCGTGGCCATCCGGCCCCACTTCGCCAGCTTCCCCCCGGCCGCAAAAGCCCAGGTCTTTGTCTACGGCCAGGGCTTCGCCGCGGCCGAGGGACCCCTGGTCAAGCCCGAGGTCGCCCCGGGCCCGGACTTCTGGGGCCCGCCCCTGGACGGGGAGTACTACTACATCGAGTGCGTCTTTCCGGGAAAGGACGAGGCCGAGCCGCCGGTGGTGGACGAAATCAGCCACATTTACAAGGGCTCCTGAAGAGGCGCCCGGCAGCGGTCACGGCCGGGGGAGGCTCCCCCGGCCGTTCCTTTTTCAGGGCGCGGGGCTGAAGACCTGGACCACCGTGTTGAGGTCGAGCTGGCGGGCGTAGGCCAGGAGGGCCTCCCGGTCCGCCGGCCGGAGGCTCAGCTCGACCTTGGCCCCGTCCAGCATGAACATGAGGCTGCTCTTGCCCTGTCTGGTCTCCAGCAGGCCGGTCCGCCCCTGGTGCTCGAAGGCCTCCTTCTCGGGTTCGCCGGCCTGCCCGCTGGACTTCTGGGCCCTGAGCATGGCCCCGATCATGGCCGCGGCGGCGCCCATCTTCAGCCGGGGGCTGGCCGCGATCTCGACGCTCAGCTCGGCCCCGTCGCTCTGGCGGCGGTAGCTTTTGTTGGCCGTGCGCATGAGCAGTTTGCCCTGGGCCCCGGGCACCTCCGAGATCCGAGCCTCGGCCGTGGTCCAGCCGGACTGGGGCTGGGGAAACCAGGCCTGGAAGTCCTGGGGCGCGGCCGGGGCGCTGGAAGACGGGCTGGACTCCGGGGCGGCCGAAACCTGCGGCGGCTGGTCCTCTTCCTTGGTCTGGGGGGTTGTCTCGGCCGCGGCGGCGCCGGCCTCCAGGGGCACGGTGAACGAGATCCGGTGCCCCTCGAAACTGGCCTCGAGGCGCTCCTTGGTCCGGCCGCGCATGACCTCGGCCTCACTGCCCTCCACCGGAGCGGCCTGGCTCAGATCGACTCGCCACTGCCCCCCCTCCTGGCGAATGCCCTGGGGCCCCACCTTGAGGACCTGGCCCTGGTCCGGGTCGACGACGAACCACTGGATGGTGCTGAAGAGGTAGAGGGTCCTCGATTCGTCGCGAGAGGCCAGGACCATGAACCTGTTCGGCTGGCCGTCCAGGAGCTGGTCCTGGACCTGGACCGGCTGGAAGGCCAGTTCTTCCTCCCCGATCTCGGTCTCGGCCGACTTGGACTCGGTCGGCTTTGACTCGGCCGATTGTGATTCGGCCGGCTCTTTCCGGGTCCGCGGCCGCCGGGACCCGGTCCCCGGCTGGGTGAGGTCTGACTTGCCCCGCGACAGGGAGCCCAGGTCCATCATCTGATAGCCTTCCGGCAGCTCGAAAAGACTGTCCGGCTGGCTGCCCAGCTTGATGTTGCGCAGCTCCGAAACCCCGCCGTCCTGACCCTCGATCCGGATGTAGGTCCCCAGCTTCTCCGACCACCAGGCCGTGGCGCTTTCCTCTTTTCCGGTGAGGGGGTGGTGGTAGCTAATCCGATACTTGTCGCAGCGATAGCCGCTCACTCTCTCGCGGCCCAGCTTCTTCTTGGCGATGACGTCCGAGAAGGCGTCCTTCTGCATGTCCTTGAGCTTATCCTCGTCGAGCCGGCTCTTGAGGCAGCTCTTCCTCTCGGCCATGCAGATCCACATCATCTTCTGGTCGTAACGGATGATGATCAGACCCTGGTCCTGGCCGGGGCCGTGGTCCAGGCGCATCTTCTGCTTGCCCACGTAGACCTTGCTCGTGCTCTCCTGGCCGGACTGGCTGTGGAACCAGTCGGCCGAGAACTCCCTCTTGGGCTTGTCCGTGAAAAAGGCGCCGGCCGGCGGGGCCCAGGCGGCCAGCAGGAGCGCGGCGACGAGACAAAGGCGGGCCATTTTCATGGCGAGATCCTCCCCTCTTGGCTTGGGGACGGCGGGACCCGGATGCCGGTTCGGTCCAGATGGCGGCAGCCCGCAGTCAAACCATCACTGTCTGAACATACTAACCGATGAGACGTCAAGTCAACCGTCTCCTCGGGGGGCGCCCCGGGTCGAAGCGGTCCGGCGGCCTGGAGAGCTGTGCTATGCTCTAGACGCCCCCGGGCCGAGCCGAGGAGCGGCCGGGGTGGGGAGGGAGAATGGACCAGATCTATCATCGCCTGGCCGAGCACCTGCGGGACCTGATCATGGGCTACCCCTTTTCCGAGGCCCTCCTCGACCTGCTCCGGGAGATGTACAGCCCCGAGGAGGCGGCCGTGCTCCTGGGCCTGCCCAACGACCGCCCGCCCCTGGAGGTGGTCGAGGCCGGTGAGGCGGCCGACAGGCTGGGCCTGACCTCGGCCGAGGTGGAGCCGGTCCTGGCCCGCCTGGCCGAGCGGAACCTGCTCTATTCAGCCCCCACGCCCCAGGGCCGGCCGGGCTACGCCCTCCTCCAGGTCGGCTACGGCATGCCCCAGACCTTCTTCTGGGGCGGCCGCCTGGATGAGCGGGCCAGGAAGATGGCCGGCCTGGTGATCAGCTACTTCCGCACCGGCGTGACCCGCCAGGTCTACGGCGGCACCGCGACCAAGTCCTACCGCTACGTCCCGGCCAACCTGAGCCTGGACCTGCCCCTCCAGGGCGTCATGCCCGGCGACCTGATGGAGCCGCTGGTCGAGGCCGCGACCAGGATCGGCCTGGCCCACTGCCCCTGCCGCATGTCGGCCCGGGCCCTGGGCCGGGGTGACTGCGGCCACAGCCTGGAGGTCTGCCTCAAGTACGACGAGCTGGCCGAGTTCGTCATCGACCGGGGCCTGGCCAGGGCGATCAGCCATAACGAGGCCCTGGCCGTCCTCAAGAAGTCGGAGCAGGAGGGCCTGGTCCACATGGCCGACAACGCCCGGGGCCAGATCAAGCACACCTGCAACTGCTGCGGCCACTGGTGCTGGAACGTGGGCCTGATCAACCGCCGCCGGGTGCCCCGCGACGCCCTCATGGCCGTCTATTACCTGCGCCGGACCGAACTGGACGAGTGCATAGGCTGCGGGGCCTGCGCCGAGATCTGTCCGGTCCGGGCCGTGACCATGGTCGAGGACCGGCCCGTGGTCGACCTGGACTGGTGCCTGGGCTGCGGCGTCTGCGCCGGGGTCTGCCCGGCCGGGGCCATCTCCTTAAGCCGCCGCGACCAGACCGAACCGCCCGCGGACCTGGGCCGGCTCTTCCAGCGGCTCAGGAGCGAGCGGCCGGCCTGAGGCCTAGCTGTAATTGCTAAAGAGGTTGTTCACCTGGTTTCAAGGGTAGAGACTGGTGATTGGCGAATCGGTCTCTGACTTGGAG